>Ga0067045_1003543_pt1 | contig 18758 bp, 18 predicted proteins | sample TerdegcTABiofilm_FD_59184 | JGI IMG/M metagenome (GOLD analysis project Ga0067045, IMG submission 59184) | Combined Assembly of (Gp0054472, Gp0054536) Wastewater bioreactor microbial communities from Singapore -Terephthalate degrading... | reverse complement strand
TCCGGTCTTTTCTCTATCCTGTATGAATTATTTTATACTTCTCCCCATAATATCCCGGAAATTTCCCTCTTCTGATTACACCTCCCCCCAAAGTTTACTTCTTTTCTGTATTTTTCTGTATATTAGATCTTCAATCCCCGGTGTCCATCACCTATCCCGAAGGTTTGGGAGGGGACAATCCGAATCTGGTCATAGTCATAATAACAAAATCCCTGTCACCGATAATATAACCTCTGCTCCAGAGCTCATCTTTCGGCATAATACACCCTTCAACCATCTCCCTGAACATTCTGGAAGCAATCTTCTTTCTGGCAGAAAGACCGAGAAAGGAAGGTAATAAATCGATGAGGGGGTCNTATTCGCCTTGGGCATAGACTCTGTAGGAACTCCATAGGTAGTCACCGGGCTTTTTGACNAGACCAGCCCTAAGAGGGTTCTGGGATATGTATTTGAGAAGGGATAGGCCGTATTTGTCAGACTGAATGATAGGGGATTTGAATCTGTCGTTGAAGAAGTGACCTTTTCTGTTGTGTGATTTGTTGTAGAGGAGGGCGAATTTCCAGAGGATGGCGTGCATGATTTTGGAGATGGAGATGTTGGGGTCGCTGGGTGTCTGAATGATAAGGTGGATATGGGAGTTCATAAAGCAGAAGGCGAACAGTTTGAAATTGAATTTGGCTTTGTAGTGGGCGAGGATATTTCTTAGGAGGATGAAGTCGGAGTTTGAGGAGAGAAGGAAATCGGAGTTATTGCAACGGATGTATATGTGGAATACGGTATTTGGTGCAGATAATCTGATAGGTCTTGGCATAAAGCATACACCTCCAAAAAGAAAGCATGATTTTAATAATGACATCAAATTGCGTTCCAGATTTTTGGCAGGCACCGGTTGAATAGCAGAGAGAGGGAGAAAAGAAAAGGGATATGGGATAATGGGAGGTGAGTGGTAATATGCAGTGAAATCAACAGGTTAGAACTAATTCTACCTGGCACCGATGGAATTGGGAATTGTACAGAGAGGATTTTCGTATAATTGTCATCTTTAGCCAAAAATATGGTTGTCATTGAAAAAGTGATAAAAATAGATTGACTACCTTGTATAAATTTGTAATACACAACATTACCTTACGCTTCTGGCGTAAGTATTGATTTCAAATTCAGATTGTGCTTACTATGTATGAGTTCCTTTTAATTTTTATATTTGTCATAATTTCTAGTGGATTTGTATTTGTTGCCCTTTTATTGGGTAAGTTCGTAAGACCTTCTGTTGAAGATAATGAAAAGATAACTACTTACGAGTGCGGGGAAAGGCCGTTTTCCAAGGCTTGGTTTAATTATAATCCCCGTTTTTATATGTTTGCTCTTATTTTTATTGTCTTTGATGTGGCTGTTGCAGCAGCACTGCCATCTTTCGTGGTCTTCAGATATTTTCTGATTCAGGGTGATTATATCAGTCTTCTCATTGTGCTTTCTGTCTTCTTGCTGATCCTTATGTCTGCACTTTCCTATGTCTTGATTAAAGGAGATCTGGATTGGATAAGGAAGTAAATAACAATAACTCTGTAATAAATGCTCATACCGGTGATTTATATCTTGAGGGTGATAATACCGGTTTTGTTCTTCTTTCGAAACTGAGTTTTCTGATAAACCTTCCCCGTGCAAACTCCCTATGGTATCTTCTCTTCTCTCCTGCCTGCTGTGGCATCGAGCTGATGCAGGCCGGAGGGACAAGGACTGACCTTGACAGATTCGGTATGGTCTTCAGGTCTACTCCGAGACAGGCAGATGTAATGATTGTAGGTGGGACTGTTACATATAAGATGGCCGAAAGGGTAAAACTTCTTTATCAGCAGATGTCGGAACCCAAATATGTCATTTCAATGGGCTCCTGCGCCAACTGCGGCGGGCTCTTTGACAGGAGCTATTCTGTCTTAAAAGGGGTTGACCTGATTATTCCGGTTGATATCTATATTCCGGGTTGTCCCCCGAGGCCTGAGGCACTTCTGGACGGGCTTATGCTTCTTCAGAAGAAGATTAAGAGTGAAGACTGGGGAAGGATTGTTTCAAGACACAAAGCGAGAATAGACGAATTATGAATATAAGTGAAGTTCATACAGAGGTAAAAAAGTTTTTTCCTGAAAAGATTTCTGATGTAATAGCTTCCGGGCCTCTTAGTTTCTTCTATTTTGAACCTGAGATAATCAAAGAGCTTTTCCTTGTGCTCCGTGATAAAATCGGTATGGAATTCAAACACCTTTCATATATTGCAGCTGTTGACAATAAAGAGTGCTTTGAACTTGTATATTGTCTTTATAGTTACAGGTGGGGTAACGTCATTCACTTAAAAACCAGACTCTCTCGTGAAAATCCAATTATAAAAAGCATTTCCGATTTATTCGTCGCAGCAGAATGGCATGAGAGGGAGGCCTATGACCTTATGGGTATTATTTTTGAAGAGCATCCCGATCTGAGACGAATTATGATGCCTGACGACTTTGAGGGACACCCCTTAAGAAAGGATTTTAAGGAGAAGGATAATTATCACGGGATTCCGACCTCAAGGGAAAAGATACTGGGGAAATTCTGATGACACTTGAAGAGAGATTAAATCTGGTCAAAAGAGAGAATGAGATACTTCTCAATATGGGGCCTCAGCACCCGTCTACTCACGGTGTCATAAGATTTATTGTAAGGGCGGACGGTGAGATAATGGTCGAGGCACTTCCTGTAGTCGGATATCTGCACAGAGGTATCGAGAAGCTTGCCGAACAGACTCCTTACACCGGTTTTATCCCGTATACCGACAGAGTAGATTATCTCGCCGCTATGTTTGCAAACCACGCCTATGTTATGGGAGTTGAGAAACTGCTCGGAATCGAGGTTCCCAAGAGGGCTGAATATCTGAGGGTCATTGCCTGTGAACTCAACAGGATTGCAAGTCACCTGATTGCTCTTGGCTCAATGGCTATGGATATAGGGGCATTTACTCCTTTTCTGCACGGTATCAGAGAGCGTGAACTCATAAATGACATAACAGAGATGCTGTGCGGGGCGAGGCTTACCTATAATTATATGAGAGTAGGCGGTGTCTCCAAAGATATAGATGACAGAATCATAAAGAAGATTAATGATTTCCTCGACAGATTTCTTCCCGGCTTTATTGATGAATTCAACAGACTTATTACCAACAACGAGATACTCGTCAAAAGATGTGTAAATATTGCTACTGTTTCTGCGGATGAGGCAATCAACTTCGGACTCGTAGGTCCCAATCTGAGGGCATCCGGAGTGAAATGGGATTTGAGAAAGAATATGCCTTATTCGGTCTACCCCGAACTCAAATTTGAAGTGCCGGTGGGAGAGGGGTTCAGAGGAGAGGTCGGTGACAGTTATGACAGATTTGTTGTTCGTGTGAAAGAGATGGAGGAGAGTGCCAGGATATTAAAACAGGCGGTTTCCCAGCTTCCCGAAGGTGAGATTCTGGCAAAGGTCCCCAAACGTATAAAGCCGCCCAAAGGCGAGGTCTATTCTGCCGTAGAGAGTGCGAGGGGTGAACTGGGGTATTATATTATATCCGACGGAACCGAGAATCCGTACAGAGTAAAGATACGCACGGGTTCCTTTTCGGCGATGAAGGCAATTCACATTAAATCACAGGGCTGTTTTATTGCAGACCTTGTTGTACTGATTGCAAGTATGGATATTGTTGCACCGGAGATTGACAGATAATGTTTGAGATTTCATCAAAGATTCTGGATTATTTCGGAATTTCGTCCGATTTCTCGGTCATAGTTGTTGTTCTGGTCTTTTTTGTCTACGGACTTTTTGCACTTACGTTTGCCTCTCTCTTTGCAGGTATTACGAGCTGGTATGAGAGAAGGATTGCGGGGAGAATGCAGAGCCGTATTGGACCCAACAGGGTAGGATATCAGGGGTTCTGGCAGTGGCTTGCAGACGGACTTAAGTGCTGGTTCAAGGAAGATATTATCCCGAAGGATACGGATTCGGTTCTATTCAGGATTGCTCCTTACTTTGTATTTACCGGGGTTCTGAGTACATTCGTTGTGATTCCGTTCTCTCCGACAATCGTTGGCTCTGATATGAATGTGGGGCTCGTCTATATCATTGCAATCACAGCCCTTGTTGTTGCCGGTATTCTTATGGCGGGCTGGGCAAGTAATTCCAAATGGACACTCCTTGGCGGTATCAGGTCTGCCGCCCAGATGATATCCTATGAGATTCCGGTTGCGCTCTCCCTGATCGTGGTAATCATTCCGGCGGGCACGCTTTCCCTTCAGAAGATAATTCAGATGCAGGGCGGGGCGCCGTACAACTGGTTTATCTTTCACAATCCCGGCACATTTGCGGCATTCTTCATATACTTTACATCAGCACTTGCAGAAGGGAACAGGACACCTTTTGACCTCCCCGAGGCAGAAAGCGAGCTGGTAGCAGGGTATAATACCGAATATTCCGGTATGAGATTTCTCTTTTTCCTGTTTGCAGAATGGATGAACCTGTATGTGATAGGTGCAATCGCCACAGCCGTATTTTTAGGTGGCTGGAGAATCCCGGGTATTGCATACGAAGTACAGGCCGCAAGCCTCTGGCTTCAGTTTGTCGGATTTATAATCTTTCTTATCAAGGCACTTTTACTTGTCAATGTTATAATCTGGCTGAGATGGACGCTCCCGAGGCTCAGAATAGATCAGCTGATGATTATGTGTTACAAGTATCTGATTCCGCTTTCGGTAATTATGATATTGCTGTCGGTATTTTTTACAGTGATTTACTACTCTCTGCCGTTTCTCTCTCTTGCAGTCAGAATTGTGCTCTTTATTCTGAGCCTGATAGTTGCCGGATATTTCGGGTACAGGGTTTATTTTAACATAAAGTATTTCCCTGATAAAACTTATCTCAGATGGATGATATAATGAGTTTTACGAATTATCTTGCAAATATCAGAAATTCAGTAGTCTCAATATTTGAGGGTATGGCGGTTACATTTTCATGGATGCTGAGACGTCCCCATACTGTTCAGTATCCTGATAAAGTAGATAAGGGCCACGAACTGATTAAGGAAGGGTTCAGGGGCATTCTGGAGGTGGATGTAAGCCTCTGTACCGGATGTCTTGCCTGTCAGAGAACCTGCCCGATAGGTGTCATACTGGTTGAGGTGAGCAAGGGAACAGAGAGATATATCACCAGATTCGATATAGATGCCGCCAAGTGTATGTACTGTGGTCTCTGCACGGAGGCCTGTCCGACAAATGCCATAAGACATACAAAGGAGTTCGCATATTCGGTTGATGACATAAGAAAACTGGTTCTTCACTATATAAAAGAGCCGGTAAAACCTTATAAACCTGTCAAGGACGCTACTCCCGATAATTTTAATGCCGGAAGATTTGTATCTGAGATTGTAAAAAACAGAGAGAAGGAATATGTTGAGTATGAGGCGCCTTCCGTAAAGATACCCGATGGTGGTCAGACCGAAAAGGAGAAGAACTGATGCTTGTAAAGATTCTCTTTTATATAATATCGCTCGGGATAGCCGGTCTGGCACTCTTTACGGCGATGTCTAAAAATATTGTCAGGTCTGTCTTTGCCCTTCTTGGTGTAATGATAGGTGTTGCCTGTATCTACGGCATTTTAGGTTCTGCCTATCTTGCAGTCATACAGATAATGATATATGTGGGCGGTATAATGGTTCTCTTTATTTTCGCTGTTATGTTTACCTCCAAGATTGAAGATATAAATATCACAAACAGGTCTTACGGCTGGATTCAGGCTCTGATAATCAGTCTGGCTATATTCGTAATGTTTGCTTTTATCATTTTATATTATCCTTTCGAAAAGGCGAGTATGCTCGAACATCAGAGCGTGGAGAGAATAGGAAAGGTGATTTCTGCAGAGTATCTTCCTTTTCTGATAGCGATAGCAGTCATACTTCTGGTCTCGCTGGTCGGAGCCATAACAATTGCGAGACCCAAAAAGGAGTAGATATGTTGAGTCTTCAGGAGACATTGCTTCTGGCAGCATTCCTCTTTTCAACGGGGATTTTCATCATTCTTACAAGACAGAATGCGATCGCAATACTTATGGGAGTGGAACTGATACTGAATTCGGTAAATATTAACTTTGTGGCCTTCGACAGATTTCTGTTTGACAGAATCGACGGCAACATCGCTGCCATAATAAACATTATGATAGCGGCATCAGAGGTTGCTGTGGCTCTTGCCATTATTATAAGTATCTTCAGGAGCCTCAGGACAGTAGAGGCCGACAAACTCGATTCATTAAAGGGCTGATATGGAGAATCTGTTATTATTAATTCCGCTTCTTCCGCTGCTTGGTGCAATCATTAACGGCACTGCAGGATATTTCATCCAGAAGAGATTCGGGGGCAAAACCAATGGAATTATTGCAACCGCTTCGATTTCGTTCTCTTTTCTGATAGCCCTGTATCTCTTTTTCAGACTGCTTGGTATGGAGGCAGAAAACAGAGCCATAATACTTAACCTTTACAGCTGGATTTCTGCAAAGACCCTTGAGGTCGGTTTTGAGCTGGTAATGGACCCGCTCTCTGCTGTAATGATTCTGGTAGTCAGCGGCGTGGGCTCTCTGATTCACCTGTATTCAATAGGATATATGCACACTGATAAGAGCCAGTGGAGATACTTTGCATACCTGAATCTCTTTGCCTTCTCGATGCTCGTTCTTGTAATGGCTGATAATCTGCTTTTAATGTTTGTCGGTTGGGAAGGGGTAGGGCTCTGTTCTTATCTCCTGATCGGTTTCTGGTATCAGGATTCGGATAAGGCGACCGCCGGTATGAAGGCATTTATAACTAACCGCGTTGGTGATTTCGGTTTTCTCTTAGGGTTGTTCTTCCTGATTTGGGGTCTTAAAAATGCCGGAGCCGATATCTCTGTAGTTTCTCTATCGTATCAGGCACTTGCAGAGAGTGCGGATAAACTATCAGGTATCGAATTCTCAGGAATCGCCCTTCTTACTATTGTCGGACTTCTGTTTTTTGTAGGGGCTACCGGAAAGTCGGCACAGATACCGCTCTACGTCTGGCTCCCCGATGCAATGGCAGGTCCTACGCCGGTCTCGGCTCTCATTCACGCTGCAACTATGGTGACAGCCGGGGTATATATGATAGCAAGGCTTAATTTTATTTATGTTCTTTCTCCAACGGCATTGACGGTTGTTGCACTTGTCGGTGCGGCTACGGCACTCTATGCCGCCACAATGGGATTTGCACAGACTGATATTAAGAAGGTTTTAGCATATTCCACTATCTCGCAGCTCGGTTTTATGTTTGCCGCGGTCGGTTCAGCGGCTTTTGCCTCCGGTATTTTTCATCTGATGACACACGCGTTCTTCAAGGCCTGCCTCTTTCTGGGAGCGGGTTCGGTAATCCACGCAATGAGCGGGGAGCAGGATATCAGGAAGATGGGGAATCTTAAGAAGAGGATTCCTGTAACATTCTATACTTTTCTTGTTGCATCGCTTGCCATAGCAGGGGTGCCCGGGCTCTCGGGCTTCTTTTCGAAGGACGAGATATTATACCGCTCATTTATGAGTGCACAGGGATTTGCCGGAATATGGGGTTATATTGTTTTCGGACTGCTTCTTCTGGCTGCTCTCTGCACGGCATTTTATATGTTCAGGCTGGTTTTCATTACATTCTACGGAGAAGAGGTGAGGTCAGACGAATCTGTAATTCACCACATTCACGAATCGCCAAAGTCTATGACCTCTGTTCTTATTGTTCTTGCAGTTCTTTCTGTGCTTGGAGGTTATATAGGACTTCCGGAGATATTCGGTGTTCACTCGGCCTTTGAGGGTTTTCTTGCAACAGTTTTTGAAAAATCGGGCTCTGCTCTGAATCTTCCATCCTCTCACAGTGCAGAATGGATAATTATGTTTCTCTCGACAGTTGTTGCAGCATCAGGAATTTTTGCAGCATATCAGATTTATTACAAAAATGGCTATGAAGGTGCCAGAAATATCAGGGAAAGGATAAAGACCGTTCACTATATTGTTGAGAACAAGTACTTTATTGACGAGATTTACAACCTGATTGTGATAGAGCCGGTAAAGATTCTATCGTATCTTCTCTCGCTTTTCGACAAATATGTAATAGACGGACTTGTAAATCTATGCGGAAAGATAACGGTAATCTTTGCCAATCTCGATGGCCTGATTGACAAATATGTTGTGGACGGGGCTGTAAATCTCACGGCACAGGGTATTAAGTTTGCGGGTGAAAGGATGAGAGGGCTTCAGACCGGAAGGATTCAGGACTATGTTTATATAATGGTTACGGGAGGATTTCTGGGGCTTGTACTTATAAGGATAATTAATTATTTTGCAGGTAATTAGACGAGGTTTGATATGGACTTCATTTTATCACACATATTATCGCTTATGACATTTCTGCCGCTCGTCGGAATGGTAATCGTTGCTCTCATTCCGTCGAGATATCCGCAGTATATCAGATACTTCTCGGTTCTGGTTAGCGGTCTGGTCTTTCTGCTCTCTCTTGTAATGTATGCCTATTTCGACAGAGACAGTACAGATTTGCAGTTTGTAGAGCATTTTGTCTGGATAAGAGGATTCAATATCGAATATTTTATGGGTGTCGACGGGCTGAATGTCTCGCTCGTTATTCTCACTGCACTCATTTCACTTATTGCCTGCATAGCATCACTCGGAATCGAAAAGAAAGTAAAGGGTTATTTTGCAATGTTCCTCTTGCTGATGACCGGAATGATGGGGACGTTCGTTGCACTCGACCTCTTTCTCTTCTACATCTTCTGGGAAGTAATGTTGCTGCCTATGTATTTTCTCATAGGGATATGGGGAGGACCCCGCAAGGAATACGCAGCGATAAAATTCTTTCTCTATACCCTTTTTGGTTCGGTCCTGATGCTCGTAGGTATTATTGCCCTGTACTACAATTCGGAACCGACGACCCTTGTGGACGGTACTGCCGCATCCCATACATTCAATATTATGAAGCTTACAACCGAAAATGATTTTTCTTCAAAGGCGCCTTTATTTGGTATTTCCTTTGCCAAACTGGTCTTTGTGCTCTTCTTTATAGGCTTTGCTATTAAGATACCTATGTTTCCGTTCCATACGTGGTTGCCTGATGCACACGTTGAGGCACCTACACCGATATCAGTGATTCTTGCCGGTATTCTGCTCAAGATGGGTATCTACGGAATTCTCAGAATCAATTATCAGATTCTGCCAGAGGCGACCCAGTGGGCTGCACCTGTTGTTGCAGTATTCGGAGTGATAAATATCGTATATGCGGCATTTGTGTGTATGGCTCAGGAGGACCTGAAAAAACTGATTGCCTATTCGTCTGTGAGTCATATGGGGTTTTCTCTGCTCGCAATGAGTTCATTTTCAGAGCCCGGCATATCGGGGGCAGTTTTACAGCTCTTTACACACGGAGTGATCTCTCCGATGCTCTTCTTGATCGCCGGTGTGATTTATGACAGGGCGCATCACCGGGATATAAATAAGTTTGGCGGACTTGCCCATATTATGCCGGAGTATTCTGCATTTACCGGACTTGCCTTTATGGCATCGCTCGGACTGCCCGGACTTGCCGGATTTATTGCAGAGGTGCTCTGTTTTATAGGGGCATTCTCGGCATTCAAACTTATGACAGTAATTGCCGCCACGAGCGTTGTTATAACGGCGGCGTATTATCTCTGGACGATGCAGAGAGTATTTCTTGGCCCCAAAAATCCGCGCTACGAAGGTTATCCCGACCTGAACCTGAGAGAGAGATTTACTCTCTATCCTCTCGCGCTTATTATTGTGATACTCGGCGTTTATCCGATGATTATACTTGATATAATAAATCCGACGATATTCAGACTGATTAATACACTGAGATAGAGGTTGTCATATGCTTTTATCCTACCTTCCTGAGATACTTACTTTTGCAGCAGGGCTTCTGATACTCTTTGTCTTTTCAGTCAGAAGAAGCAGTTTTGATATAATCACCTCCGTCTCCTTTCTTACTTTACTTGTATTAATGGTTATTTCGGTCTCGGGAATTGTTCAGCCGGATGCTTCCAGCAGATTATTTGCCTCCAGCAGATTTACGGAGTTCTTCAGGATTATTATCTTTGTGTCGCTTTTGTTTACCTTCCTTTTCTCTAACCGTTCGAGGGAGATTTCAGAGAATACGGCACCTGAATATTTTCTTATGCTCTATCTCTTCTTCGTTGCGGCTTCATTTATGGTAATGGCCGAAAATCTGCTCTCACTCTATATCTCGATGGAGATTCTCTCTCTGATATCCTACATCTGCGTCTCTTTTGACTTTGACCGTGCGAGGTCAAAGGAGGCGGGCTTAAAATATGCAATTTACGGGGCGGTTGCCTCTTCGATAATGCTCTTTGGCATATCGTATATGTACGGCACGACCGGAAGCCTTTATTACAGCGAGATTGCCCAGAAGCTACAGGAGACAGGCAGTCTCAGTGAACCCGTCTTCCTGATGAATATACTTGTAATTCTTATGATTTTCGGAGGACTCTTCTTTAAGCTCTCCGTATTCCCGTTTTATGCGTGGTCTCCCGATGTATATCAGGGCGGTCCGACCCCGTTTGTGGCTCTGCTCTCAGTGGCATCCAAGGCGGCTGCAATAGGTGCACTGATTAAGGTTGTTATGATTATGTTTGCGGCAGATACAAATGCCCTTACCAACGGAAATATTGCCCTCATACTCGGAATTATTGCGGTTCTGACAATGACTCTGGGGAACCTGATGGCTATAAATCAGAATAACTTAAAGAGGCTTCTTGCCTATTCTTCGATTGCTCACGCCGGGTATATGATAATGGCACTTAGTGCAGTAGATGATACATCGGTTCTGGCTGTCAAGTTCTATCTTGTTGCATATCTTGTTATGAATCTGGGGGCATTCTATTGTGTGCAGATTGTCTCGGACAGAACAGACAGTGAGGATATCGAAAATTATTACGGACTTTCATCAAGAAATCCATATCTGGCAGCTTTATTTACGGTATTCCTTTTATCTCTTACAGGTATTCCTCCTTTCTTCGGTTTTATCGGAAAGTTCTATCTCTTCGCGGCGATTATCCATAAAGGCGGAGGCTGGTATTATGCACTTGCCATAATCGGAGTAATAAATTCGGCGATTTCCCTATATTACTATGCCAGAATTATAAGGGCGATGTATCTCTTAAATGGAAATGACGAGCCTTTTGTCTTCGATTCAGTCAGAAAATATACGATTGGGTTTTTAGGGGTTCTGGCAGTACTCTTTGGAGTCTGGTTTTCACCGGTTCTGAGATTTGTAGAATACTTCCATACAGTACTCAGATAACTAATCATTTTTCCAAACATATTAAGTGCAGAAGACTGAAGAGCTGAAGGCAATAGGACTATTAAGTTGGCTGAGTAGCGTTAGCGTATCGAAGCCACAGTCCATAGAAGAAGTCCACAGTCCACAGACCACAGTTTTTTTATAGAGCTGAAGACTGAAGGGCTGAAGTTCGATATTAGTCCATTGTCCATAGTCGACAGAGGAAGTCTACAGACAAGTAAGTGTGGAAAGACTATAGCTTCAGGAGAGAATATCTTTAATCCTGATTTGTAAACGTATAGTCTGTCAGAAGGCCCTTTTTATCCGTAGAGCTCTTCAAATAATCTGTATAGTTCCTTTGATTCCCTCAGAATCGAAATCGTATATTCGGCGTGATTTGGGAAGTATCCGTTGCCGATCAGCATTGTGGCTCCGTGTCCTATTCCTTCCGCTCCGAGTGCAGCCGCCGTAAATGATGTTGCCATTGAGAAGAAGTAGACAGTACCGTTGTCTTTGCAGGTAAGAATCGAACTCATTTCCGTATTCGGGACGTTTGTGCAGTTGATAACGATATCGCACATCTTTCCGCCGGTCTGTTCCTTTACCATCTCATAGATTTCGAGCGGTTTCTGGGCATTTCCCTTCAGACAGATATCTGCCCAGCCGTATTTCTTCATCCTCTCGAAGGATGAATCAGAGTGTGCAAGCCCGATTACCTTGCCGTTCTTACCGACCTTCTTCTTTGCTTCGTAAAGGCAGAGCATTCCCGATTTGCCTCCGGCACCGATGACCAGAACGGTGTGACCGTCCTTTACGAGGTGTGCGGTCTGTGCAGGGGCGCCAGCAACATCAAGTGCGGCAAGTGCGATCTTCTCCGGTATGTCATCGGGGAGTTTTACTGCAACTCCGGATTCAAAAAGAACAGCATAACCGTCTATCTCAACCTGTTCCTTATCCACTATTACATTTTTGATCTTTTCGATATAGAGCGGAGTCAGTGAGAGGGATACGAGGGTAGCAATCTTGTCACCTTTTTGGAGTTTCAGTTTACCTTTGTAATTTGGTCCGATATCCTTTACCCTGCCGATCAGCATACCGCCCGAACCGGTAACCTTATTGTGCTGTTTACCTCTCTCGGCTACCGTCTCGGTAATGATCTTTGCAATACCGTCAGGGTTACCACCGGCAGCGTTCTTCATCTGGTGAAAACTCGCCGAGTCAATGTTGAGTGTAATTACGTCGATGAGTATCTCGTTGTCATAGAGGGGTAGTGAATTGTCGAGCCTCAGCGCCGGCTGGGGAAGACTGCCTTTTGGTTCGATTACTCTGTGCGACCCGTAGGGACAACCGTTTGTTCTGTAAGACATAGTTTGCCTCCTTTCATCTTACATTGAGACCCAGATTCCTCGCAATAACGATTCTCTGGACCTCACTGGTTCCCTCCCCGATCTCAAGAAGTTTCTGGTCTCTGAAGAAACGTTCAACATTGTATTCTTTCATAAGACCGTAGCCTCCATGTATCTGAACCGCATCGGTTACGACCCTTTTCATTACCTCGGAACAATAGAGTTTTGCCATTGCCGCCTCTCTGGAGAAAGGCTTCCCCTGATCTTTGAGCCAGGCAGCTTTATAAAGAAGATTTCTGGCCGCCTCGATCTCCATTGCCATATTTGCGAGTTTGAAGGCAATAGCCTGATTGTCTCCTATTGGTCTTCCGAACTGAACTCTCTCCTTTGCATACTTCAGGGCGAGTTCGAACGCACCCTGTGCACCGCCGAGACCCATTGCACCTATCGAGAGTCTTCCTGCGTCGAGAGTCTTCAGCATCTGGTGGAATCCTTCGCCTCTTTTGCCAAGCAGGTTCTCCTCAGGTACTTCGCAGTCTTCGAAGTATAATTCTGCTGTATTGGATGCCCTCCACATAAGTTTCTTGTGCATCTCCTTTGCAGTGAACCCTTTTGTGCCGTAGGGTACGAGTATACAGGAGTATTCCTTCTTACCGTCGGGACGTGTGCCGGTAACCGCCTGAACCGTCACGACAGCGGTGAGCGGATTGGCCGCATTCGTAATAAATATTTTGGAGCCGTTTATAACCCATTTTTTATCTTTGAGAACGGCCGTGGTCTTCGAGCCTCCGGCATCTGAACCGGCATTCGGTTCAGTAAGACCGAATCCGGCAAGTCTGCCCCTGCAAAGTTCGGGCAGCCATTTCATCTTCTGTTCTTCTGTCCCGAAGTAATATATCGGACCGATGCCAAGCGAGTTGCCGGCAGCCACTGTTGCAGCCTGAGAGCCGTCTATCCTTGCAATCTCCTCGACAGCAATCACATAGGAGAGATAATCGAGCCCCGAACCGCCGTATTTTTCACTGACATACATCCCGAAGAGCCCCATATCGAACATCTTCTTTGTAAGTTCTACCGAGAACTCCTCCTTTTCATCCAGTTCCTGAGCAACTGGTGCAATCTCCTGTTCGGCAAACTCTCTGATACTCTTTCTCAGAATCTCCTGTTCCTGTGTAAGATTATAATCCGGCATAAATTTCCTCCCTCAAAAGTGGTCTTTTATAGGTATATATTTTTGTATGAATAGTCAAGAGATTACGAACATTTTGGGAAAGAATTATTTTACTCTGACAGGTATCTTTAACAATACAGAATATTGCCACAATCCCCCGTTTTGGGTGTTTTAACAAATGGAATAATAGTGCCGGAAACAATTTCTGCAACTTTGAGTTAATATATGCCCGCCTCGCTGTTTTACTTCTTTCTTTCTCTCTTTGACAATTTATATCTGTGGTGTTATTTTTAGTATTAGTTTTAAGGAGTCTTTATGAAAAAGATTATAATGTTGATCATTCTTGCAGGAATAGGCGGTCTTCTCTTCCTCTTCTGCAGCGATGACGGCGGGAAGAAGAACGGCGGAGGCGATGTATCGGTTACGGATCTGGTTGGTAAGGATTCGGAGGTATTGAAGGATGCCGATGTCTTCCCTGACGCCGACGAGGGAGATACGTCTATATTTGAGTGTATATACAGACCTCCTGTTGGAAAATTTAATCCGAAACTTTTATGGGAATGGACTACCTCATCTCAGGTTGCACCTGATTATAATGAAGTAATCGCTCTTCCTGTCGTTGTGAGCCTTACAGATGACAACGGCGACAAGAAGGCGGATATAAATGATACCCCCGATGTGGTCTTTATTTCATTCTCGTCAAAAAAGGAGGATTATGACAAGGGCGGTGTTCTGAGGGTTGTGAGCGGAGATGACGGGAGCGAAATATGTTCATTCGATGACCCGAATATGAGACTTGCATACGAATCGGGTCTTGCGGCGGGTGATATCGATGGAGACGGGATAGTCGATATAGTTGCTCTCGAGAAGAACAGGGTCTGGGTAAATGAGGGAGGGACGAACAAACTGAAACTTGTTCCCTCGCACCTCTTTGTTTTCAATGTCGTAAAGAACGAGAAGGGTGATGACTATCTCTGTATCCCCAAAAAGCAGGATGACCTTACTGAATGGGTCTCCTCAGATGTCGTGAATGCAGGCTGGGGTTCACCTACGCTCGCAGACCTTGACGGGGACGGAAAGTCCGAAATAATCGTCGGGAATGTGGTATTCGACTATAAAGGGAAGCTGATGTGGAAGGGGCAGGGCGGCAACGGCGGAATGGGGAAGGATCTTGTTACAACGCATTCAGGCTCCATATCTGTGGCAGCCGATATCAACGCAGACGGCAGACCGGAAATTATTGCGGGTAATACGGCATATAAATACAACGGCGAAATCCTGTGGCAGAGAAATGACCTTGTGGATGGTCTGGTCGGGGTTGCGGATATGAATCTGGATACAAAGCCCGAGATCGTTCTTGTCGCCTATAATAAGACCTTTATTCTGGACAGCAGCGGGAGTACTATCTGCGGTCCTGCAGCAATACCGGGTTCGATGAATGCGAGCCTGAATAAAGGCGGTGCCCCGATAATCGCCGATTTCAACGGAGACGGCAAGCCTGAATACGGGGTGGCAGGTGCCGAATATTTCGTGGTATTCGACAATCAGTGTAAGATTTTGTGGCAGAGTCCTACATCCGACAAGTCTTCGAATGTTACAGGTGCCTCTGTATTCGACTTCGAGGGAGACGGGAAGGCTGAGGCTGTCTATAACGATGAACTTTATCTGAGAGTCTATAGCGGCAAGGACGGACAGGTCCTCTTTCAGACACCGAATACAACGAATACGACATTCGAATATCCTCTGATTGTAGATGTCAATAACGACAATAAGGCAGAGATAGTCGTAATTGCAAATACTATCTGTTATTCCAATTGCAGTTCCAGTCCGAATCACGGTGTGAGAGTATATGCCGACACGCTGAACAACTGGGTATCTACACGCAAAATCTGGAATCAGCACGCATATCATATTACGAATATCTGCACAGGAGAGGAGGACGGATTCTGCAAGAGTACGGATAACAGATACGGGGCTATACCTAAAAATCAGATAAAAAACTGGGAGGTATCCTCACTCAATAATTTCAGACAGAATGTTCAGGGGACTTCAGGTTTTAAGGCCGCTGACCTGATAATTACAAAGGTGGATTTTATAAGAACTGAATGCCCAACAAATTTGTGGGCAAGGGTGACAATCAGAAATGAAGGCGAGGCACCGGTAGGCAAAGGTGTCAATGTCTCAATGTATTATGGCAAGAAGAAGGACGGAGGCAAATGTGTAGGGTCCGGCAAGACTACAAAAGGACTCAGACCCGGTGATTATACGGATGTGGATGTCAAGTGGTATCAGGTAGATGTGAGTTACCCTGTAAATCTCGAGTTTATTGTCGATGAAGACTGTGACGGGAATGAGCAGTATAATGAGTGCAGGGAGAACAACAATAATTACATTATCTTCGACGTCTATTGCGAGAAGGAAGGATAAGTGAGAAGCGGCGGTTTCGAGATAAGGGAGATTCTGCCGTCTGTATTCGGGCTCGACGGCGGTGCTATGTTCGGTATTGTCCCTAAACCATTGTGGAACAGGGTCTATCCGTCGGACGAGATGAACAGAATAGATATGGCGGGGAGAATCTTCATTCTTTCAAAGGAAGGCAGAAATATAATTATAGAGACGGGAATGGGGACAAAATACGACGAGAAATTCAGGAAAATCTATAATATCCGCCAAAATAATCTGACCGAACTTCTAAAAATGCATTCGCTCTCGGAGGAGATGATAACGGATGTAATCGTCTCGCATCTCCATTTCGACCACGCCGGAGGGCTTACGAAGAGAGAGGGTGAAAAGGTTGCACCTGTATATCCCAATGCCCGGATTTACGTTCAGAAGGCTCAGCTTGAAAATGCGATGAATCCGTCGGTTAAAGACAGAGGGAGTTATATAAGGGAAGATTTTGAATTCCTCGCCGGATACCGGAATTCTGTCATTCTCGACGGGGAGTATGAGTTGTTAAGTGGTGTCAGGATTAAGCCGGTCTTTGGTCATACACCGGGTATGCAGACGGTATATATCGATACAGGTGAGCATAATTTTATTTTTACCGCGGACCTCATACCTACGGCACGGCACATAAAGATTCCGTATATTATGGCATACGACCTGAATCCGCTTAAGGCGATAGAGGAGAAGAGAAACCTTCTTGATTACGCAGCAGAAAATGATTCGGTAATGCTTTTCCCTCACGATATCTTTACTGCCGCTGCGAAGGTCAGATATAACAATAACGATTTTGAGATAAAGGAAGAGATTAAACTATGAACAGAAGAGAGACCTGTTTGTCCTTTTTTCTTCTTTTGATTATTTCCTGTGCACCGCCTGTAACAGTGAGCGTCCCCTTTACGGACGATTTCGAGAGAGACCGCCTTGGAGACAACTGGTATATGATAGAGAATGCCGACTGGGAGATTAAAAACGGGGCACTTCACAGCAGCAATTCCAAGAATGTCCCGTTGTGGCTCAAGCTGAAATTGCCCGAGAATGTTATCATTGAATTTGATGCGTGGGCGGAGAAGACGAACTTCTGTGACCTGAAGTGTGAGATCTTTGCCGACGGAAGGATTCACGCAAGCGGTTACATCATTATTCTTGGCGGATGGAAGAACCAGATTTCGACCATTGCAAGGCTCGATGAACACGAGAAGACCCGCATAGAGAAAAGACCGACCGAATGCGACCCGAAGGCAAGACATCATTTCAGGATTATCAGATACAACGGTAAGATTGAGTGGTATCTGAACGACAAACCCTATATGGAGAGAGCCGATAAAGAGCCGCTCTTTGGCAGTAAGCACAACAGATTTGCTTTCTCGAACTGGATGACAGATGCATATTATGACAATCTGAGTATCAGAGAATACAAACCGTAGATGAAACTTCTCTGTGATTCAATGCTCGGAAAACTGGCGGTATATCTGAGGACGCTGGGAATAGATACCGAATATTCTGATTCGAGGTATTTTGACCTGAAGACTGACAGGGTAAGGGGAGAGGAGAGAATATTTCTGACCCGTGATACAAGGGTGCTGAAGATGAAAAATGTGCCGCCGTACTTCTTCGTAAAGAGCAATTACCCCGATATGCAGCTGCCGGAGGTGCTTGAGGGGCTGAAGATAGAATTGCAGGAATTCAGACCGTTTTCAAGATGCCTGAGATGCAATTGCGAACTCAGAATTATAGAGAAGGAAGATATCAGAGATAAGGTCCCGGATTATGTCTATAAGACTCAGAAGAGCTTCTCCTTTTGCGAAAGATGCAATTCCGTATACTGGCAGGGGACACATTATGAACGGATAAGAAGATGGGTGGATACAGTAAGACAGATAATGAGCAGATAGGTTATAGTCCACGGTCCACAGTCGACAGTCCACAGAAAGATAGTGCTATAGAGCTGAAGGCTGAAGTGCTGCAGGTGATAGGACTATTAAGGTGGCTGAGTAGCGTTAGCGTATCGAAGCCACCGCCAAGATGGACATTTCGATAAGGCTTCGCCTACTCAATGTCCTTTTAATACTAAGGTCGCTGAGTAATTGAGTGTACCGAAGCGATGTAGAGCTGAAGGCGAGAGGGATGAAGTTTTAAGTTGAGAGCTTTGCTAAAAGTTTATTAAAACTTATTGGCATTTTCAGAGAGGAATAGAAATTTTCATTGCATATCGTTTTCAAAATCCGTATAATTACTTTTGTAAACCTCAACAAAGGGGGTTTGATTGTTTGAGGTTGTAAAATTTAGTTCACACACCTATCTATCTATCTATCTATCTATCGTGTAGTTTACTCAGAAAACAGAAAAATAATAAAACATTTTGGAGGGATTTATGAGAGGATATTGTAGTATTTTTCTGCTCTCGTTTTTATTTGTCTCAATTGCA
>Ga0067045_1029722_pt1 | contig 18762 bp, 14 predicted proteins | sample TerdegcTABiofilm_FD_59184 | JGI IMG/M metagenome (GOLD analysis project Ga0067045, IMG submission 59184) | Combined Assembly of (Gp0054472, Gp0054536) Wastewater bioreactor microbial communities from Singapore -Terephthalate degrading... | reverse complement strand
CCAGCCGTTCCCACGAATGCGCCGGCACCCCGGCGGTCAGCACCGGCCGAAACGCATAGAACCACCAGTAGGTCGACTCCAGCCCCGCGGGGGCCGGTGGTGCCTGGTCGCCGTTGGGCGCGGCCTCGGCCAGGACGCGGCGGAAACGGGAGTACTGCTGGCGCACGGCCGGGTCGCAGACCCGCTCGACCCGCGCGAAGTCCGGCCCGCCCTCTTCCGCCGCCCACAGCAACAGGGCTTCCTGGCAGTGCGCAGGCAGACGCTGGTAGTTCGCCGCCAGGTGACGGGCCAATTGGTCCATGGCCAGCGGCAAGGCCTGCTTGTCCAGCAGGCACCACGCCACCAGATAGTCGAACGCCAGGCGATTGCTCGGCTGGCTTTCGAGCAGCGCCAGCAGCGCCCCAACCTCGCCCAGGGCCACGTCGATCTCCATGGTGGGCCGCAGCGCCTGGATCTGACCGAACCGCGCGGCCGCTGCCCTGGGGTCAGCCAGCAGGCGGCGCAGCTCGGCCGCCTGACGCCGGTGAAACAGCGTCCGCTCGAGCAAGGCCGCGTACTTCGCGGCTACCTGCTCGTTGCCGGCCGCCACCGCGCACAAGCCGAGTTGGTACGCATTGGCGTAGGTCGGTCCGAGCGCCGTGCTCTGGTTGTAGGCCCACCGGTACGCCGCGTTCACGTGCCCCAGGGCCAGCAGCAGTTCGCTGGTGTACAGCGCCCAGCGAGCATCGTCGGCGCTGGCAGGCAGGTTCAGCACCAGGCCGCGGGTACCCCACGGCTGCGAGAACCGGAACATCGCCTCCAGCAGCCTGCCCTGCTGCGCCAGAGCATGGTCGACGATGTACTGCTGCACGGCCTGGTGCACGTGCGTCGGCGCGCTGTCGAGGCCGGCGCGGCGCGCGTCCTTCTCGGCCATGGCCACGATGGACGCCCAATCGCGCCCGCGATAGCAGCGCTGGTACGCACACAGCCGGCGCGAGCTTCCGTCGTAGACCGACGCGATCAGGGCCAGGCCGAGCGCCACCACCAGCGCCGCGCCCACCCAAAGCGGCCGGCGCGCTGGCCGCAGGCGGCGCAGGCAAGCCAGCGACTCCACCGGCGGCAGCAGCGGCGCCGCCAGCAGGTACCCCAGCGACACGCCTTCCACCGGCGAACGGGGCCACCGCCAAGGCGCCAGAAACGCGGTGGCCAGCGGCACCGGATACAGGAAGCGATACGCCAGCAGCGGCGCTGCGATGGCCAGCACCACCGGCCCGACCACCCATGCGAATCTTGCCGTCCGACTCTGGCCGGGCCGTCTCGCTGCGATGACGGCCAGCCAGATGACCAGCCACCAGACGTGGATGCCGATGAGCAGGTAGAGCACCGGCACGCTGGCCAGGGCGAAGGCCCGTCGCGCCCGGCCGGCCGGCAGCGTCGCGTAGACCGCCAGCATCGCCCCCGCCGCTGCGTACCCGAGGGTCAGAGTACTGGCAGCATGCAGGCACAGCAGGACCACCGCCGGGGCCAGCACCTGAAAGAGATCCACCCAGCCCCACAGCCGAGCCCGCGCCCGGGCCAGCGCCCAGGCGCACAGCGCGGTCACCACCGCTGCGACCAGCGCTCCGGTCCACACGTCGTGGTAGAACTGGTGCAGGAAGGCACCCGCGTACAGCAGCACGCCACCCGGGTGGTCCAGCCACGGCCGCAGGAAGGAGCGCGTCCAAACGAAATAAGACGCCGGCGTGTCGTAGAGCAGCTCGATGCGGTACCCGAGGAGCTGACTGCCCACCAGCCAGGCGGCGGCCGCGTAGACCATCAGCGCCAGATGCTGCCTGCGGATCGCTGCCATCGCGCCTTCTGCCAGCCCGGGCGCCCCGCGCGCGGCCCCGCCGGGCGCAGCCAGCGCACACCGACGGCGCCGCCGGGCCACGCGCGGGCAGAATCGAGGGGCGCCCTCGTGGTTGGCCACCTGTAGGTCGGAGTTCACGCGGAGCTTACTGACGGCCTGGTTCACGGTCAAGGCGCACAGGCGGCCTCGGCCGCGCCCGGGCCCCGCGGCGCGGCGCTGTCCGGTGGGCGCCGCCAGACGCCGCCGATGCCCTGGCGGACGCGAACGCGAGCTCAGGCAGCCGGCCGGCCGGCGACATCCCCGAGCCATCGGCCCGGGCTTGCTCGGGGGCAGCAAGCCGACGATCTTTGGGGCTGCCGGCGATCTGACTGACCGGTCAGTTTCGGCCGCGTCTGGCCCCCGGCATGGAGGCCGCCGCTTCCTGCTCTGGGGAGATCTGTAGCTAGCGGCAAGAGCCGGATGCAGAGCGCCAGCGCTTGCCGCGGCCGAGGCGGATGGACCGGCCAGCCGCGCTCCAGCAGCCGGCCACCGGACCCGTTCAGCAGGAGACGACGCAATGTCACGGAGCAGACGGCGGGGTATCTGGGCAGCGATGGCGGCAGCGATGGTCGCGCTCGGCGCGGTGGACTCCGTGCGTCCGGCGTGGCACTCGCCAGCCGGCGGCTTCGCCGTGGTGGATGCGGTCTCGGCCGCCACGCGCAGCGGCATGTCCACGGTGGGTTTGGTGGCCTCGGACTACGAGCGCTTGAACGCCCCGACCGGCCGCGACCAGCCGCTGACCGTGGCCCAGGTCGAGGACATGGTGCGCCAAGCCGTGCAACTGGCGGGCGGCCTGCACCAGAGCCTGCCGCCCGACGCGGACTGGGTGGTGATCAAGCCCAACATCGTCGAGCTCAAGGCTCCGGGCTCCGGGGTCATCACCGACTGGCGAGTCGTGCGCGCGCTGATCAAGATCGTGCACGAGGTCGCCCCGAATGCCCGGATCACCATAGCCGAAGGTGGCGCCTGGATCCCGGCGGCCAGGATGCAGGAACTCGGCGACATGATCGACGCGCCGGACGGAGCGGGCGACGGCTTCGAGACAGCCGGGTACCGGGCCCTCTTGACCGACCCCGAGCTGAGCCAGATCGACCTGGACATCGTCGACTTGAACCTGGACGAGACCCAGCCCGTGCAGGTCCCGGGAGGCGGGTACGTCTTCGACACCTACCACGTGCCGCTGACGATCCTCGAATGCGATTTCCTGATCACGGTGCCCGTCCTCAAGGTGATCGGGGCGGTGGGCATGACCAACGCGCTGAAGAATCTGGTCGGCATCGCCCCGGGGCGGATCTACGGTTGGCCGAAGATGCGCGGCACCCCCGGCCATCTCGGGTTGCCGCACATGCCCGAGGTCCTGGACGAGGTGATCGTCGATCTGGCCGGCGTGGCCGAGGCGGACTTCGCCGTCGTCGACGCCATCGTCGGCATGGAGCGCGGCAAGACGGACGAGCACGGCGAAGGCGTGGCTCGGCGCCTCAACACGGTCTTGGCCAGCGCCGACATCGTCGCCGCGGACGCGGTCTCCGCCATGCTGATCGGCTTCAACCCGGCCGATTTCGAGTACCTGTCGCTGGCCGCCTATCGGGGTCTGGGACAGGACGATCCTGCCAACATCAAGATCAAGGGCAGCCCTCTGGAACAAATCGCCACCCGCTTCGAGAAGTATCCAGCCGGCAGTCCGTGGTACGGCGAGCACGGCCATTACGGCCAGGGATGCCGCACCTGGCTTTTGGCCGGCCCCTTCGACCGGCGGCAGGAGCAGCCGGAGAAGGAGTTCATCGACGTCGAGCGTCCCGACGCCGTCCCCGGCCAGAACGGCTGGACGGAGCCGGTGTACTTCCACGATGACAAGATCGACCTGGACAAGTACTACAAGGATCCGTTCGACTGCGTGGTGTACGCCTACACCGAGCTGGACGCGCCGCGCGCCCAGGACGCGGAGCTGTGGGTCGGCTCGGACGAGGGCCTGCGCGTCTGGATCGACGGCCAGAAGGTCTACGATCACCAGGGTCGCCGGCGCCACCACCTCCCCAACGAGCGCGTGCCCCTTCGGCTCACCAGCGGCCGCCACCAGCTGCTGGTGCGGGCCGAACAGGGCCGCGGGCGCTTCGACTTCTCGGTGAACATCTGCGAGGTCGAGCCCGATCCACGGTACGATGGCAACCGCGTCCAGGGCTTGACGTTCTTCGTGCCCACCGCGGCAGGCCCGGCGCAGCCGGCCACCGTGGGCGTCAACGCCGTGACGGCGGCGACCTCCGCCCTGTCGGACCAAGCCGTCGTCCTGCCGGTGCGCAGCAGCCGCGAGAGCTTCGATCCCCTGCTGGCCGCCCTGCGCGCTGCTCTGGAGTGCCGCAGCCACGGTGTCGACACGATCGCCATGAGCGGCTTGACCGGCCATGCGTTCCGCTTGTGTGTCGGCGATTCGCTGGAGCGGGACTACGCCCGCCAGCCCGATCTGCCCGAGGGCGCGGCGCCGTACGAGCGTCTCGGGTACCGCGTGACGCTGCTTGCCGCCGACGTCGACGCCGACGCCGAGGATCTGGGGGCACTGCAGTTGCAGGCCTGGGACCTGATCAGCCAGAGCATCCAGCGCGGCGTCCCGGCCATCGCCCACCTGGGCTGGTCCTACCGCCTGATCGTCGGCTGCGATCCGCGGCAGGAAGTGTACCTGGTGGAAAGCTGGCGCGGCCAGGAACCGGAGCCGCTGGAGATGGACGCGCTGGGAGGTCGCGGCGAGGCGTTCGCCGTGCTCGTTGTCGGTCCGGAACAACCCGTGGATCTGGCGGCCGCGCGCCTTGCGTCGCTGCGCGCCGCCGTGACGGAGGCGCACCGCGGCCCTGACGCCGCCGGCAAGCGCTTCTTCGGTTTCGAGGCGTACGAACGCTGGGCAGCAGCGCTGGAGAGCGGGCAGATAGGGGACCGGCGCGGCCCGGCACTGACCGCCGGTACGCTGTTGGCGGCGCGCCGCATGGCTGCTGCCTATCTGGAATCGATCGCCCCGACGTTCTCCGAGGAAGCGGCCGCTCACCTGCGCGAGGCGATCCAGCACTACCGAGAGGAGACGGCTGTCGTCGAGCGCCTGGCCGCACGCTATCCGTACCGGCGCGGCCGCGGGCAGCCCGCGCTGGCGGCCCGCCGCGAGGAGATCACCACACCGGCCGACGATGCGCAACTGGTGCGGCAGGCACTGGCTGCCGATCGCCGGGCCGTGGCCGCTGTCGAGGCCGCGCTGCAGATCATCGACGCGGGCAACTGAGGCGCTGGCCGCGCGCGTACCGGGCGACCGCCGGCGCGCGCGGCAGCGATCCGGCACAGAGAAAGACTCGGCGCGACGGCTGGCCAGCGAGGCCCTTATCTCGGCGCGATCTCGGCTGCGTCCAGCAGGTCTCCCGGGACCGTCTGGCTGAAGTCCGCACGGGTCACGTTGTACACGAAGCCGCGAGCCGTGCCCGCGGCGCCGTACCGCCCCAGGCGATCCACCGCTACGAAGCTGATGGCCTCCCTGGCCACACTGGGCTCGCGCTCGACGATCTGCCGGACCACCGTGGCGCAGGCGGCGCGCGGATCCAGACCGCGGCGCATGCACTCGACCACGGCAAACGAGCCGCAGTGCCGCATGATGATCTCTCCCAGGCCGGTGGCTCCCGCAGCTCCTACCTGGTAATCGACGTACAAGCCGCTGCCGATGATCGGGGAGTCGCCCACTCGTCCCGGCAGCTTGTAGCCCCAGCCACTGGTGGAGCAGCCGCCAGCGATGCGGCCGGCCGCATCCACCACCAGCATCGTCACCGTGTCGTGCGTGGACTCCTGCTGGGCGCGTTGGCGCGCCCGCCACTCCTCCCACGCGCGCCGCCGCTCCTCCGTGAGCAGCTCCCCCTGTTCCAGCCCCTGCTCGATGGCGAACCGGCGCGCGCCCTCGCCGACCAGCATCACATGGGGCGTGGCTTCCATCACGCGGCGCGCCGCCGAAATCGGGTGGAGGATGCCCTCCAGGGCGGCCACGCTGCCAGCCCGGTACTCCGGCCCCATGATGCAGGCATCCAACTGCACCACGCCCTCAGCATTGGGCGTGCCCCCCAGGCCCACCGAGCTCTCGTCCGCCATCCCTTCGACTAGCCGGATGCCCTGCTCGACCGCGTCCCACACGCTGCCCCCTCCGGCGAGCGTCGCCCAGGCCGCCTCGTTGCCAGCGCGGGCGAACGCCCAGGTGGACACCACGACCGGCAGCGCCCCGGGTTCTGGTGCCGGTTGGCCGGCTGGCGCGTCAATCGGCACTGCCGCCCACCCGCGCCGCCGCGCCAGGCCGATCCCGGCAACGGTCAAGGCTGCGCTGCGCATGAACGAACGACGGGAACTACCCATGGTCTCCTCCCTGCATCCCTCCCGGATGCGACGTGGTTTCAGCGCGCCCGCACCATCACCCCGCCGGACCCCAGCTCCTCCTGCCACAGGCCGACGAGCTCGCGCAGCCGTGCCCGGCCGGGGGGCTGCCAGCCTTCGGCTTCAGCGGAGTCGCGGCCCAAGCGGCGGGCCTTGGATCGCCCCAACGGATGGTACCCCAGCAGCTCCACTACCTGCGCGGCCCCGCGCATCTGCTCGGCCACGAAGCGTGCCGTGGCGCGCATATTGGCTTGATCGTCATTGACCCCGGGGATGATCGGCACGCGCACCCACACGCCGCAGCGTCCGGCGCTGAGCGCGCGGGGCACTTGCGCGGCCGCGCGGCCCCTGCCGCCCGCCGGCGGCGCCGCCGACTGCAGGCGCTCGGCCATGAAGACGCCGATCCTGGCGGCATTGTCCAGGATCACCCGGTTGTCGACGCCGGTGTAGCGCCGGTGCTGGGCCGGGTCGAGGTGCTTGAGGTCCAGCAGCACCAGATCAGTGTGCTCCAGAGCGGCCTCCAGGTGCGACCAGCGGCAGTGGGCCGATGTATCCAGGGCCGTGTGCAGGCCAGCAGCCCGACAGGCCGCCAGCAGCTGTCGGACGAACTCCGGCTGGAACATCGGCTCGCCGCCCGACAGGGTGATGCCGCCGCCCGAGTTGGCATAGAACGCCTCGTCGCGCCGCAACTCGATCAGCGCCTCGGCGACGCTCAGGGTCCGGCCCACCAACTCCAGAGCCCTGGCATAGCACACGTCCACGCAGGCACCGCACAGGCGGCAGGCCGCCACGTCGTACAAGCGGCGCGGCGCCCGCGGGCCGGACCCACCCTGCCCGAGACTGGCCGGCCCGCCGGGCTGCAGGTCTCGACCCGCCTCGTCGACAAAGCGGAGCGCCCCGTGCCGACAGGCCTGACTGCAAGCCAGATCCAACAGGCACTTGTCAGGATCGAAGAGGATCTGGGGTTCGGGCTGGATCGACTCCGGGTTGTGGCACCAGCGGCAGCGCAGCGGACACCCCTTGAGAAAGAGGGTGGTGCGGATGCCAGGCCCGTCGTGCGTGGAGTACCGCTGCAGATCGAAGACGCAACCCTGGACTGTCGGGTCGAACTCGGGCGCCACGCCGGGTCGGTCCTCTCAATTCGCGGTGACGATGCGGTCGACCACCAGTTGCCGGAACTCCGGCGACAGGCTGGCGAAGTACGCGCTGAAGCCCGTGACGCGCACCACTAGGTCGGGGAACTTGGCCGGGTCGCGGTGGGCCTCCAGAATCTTCTCGCGGTCCATGATGTTCAGGTTGATCTGGGTGCCGCCCAGCTCGAAGTGGGTTCGGATCAGCTCGAGGATATGATCCGCGTCCTCCGGATCGCAGGCCGCCCCTGGGTCCAGCTCTAGCTGCATCGGCACCGCGTTCCCGTACCCGCACTGCACGCTGGCGATCGCCACGGCCATGGCCGACGGCGCGCCGTCCTGGCGAAAGCCCGGATCCGGATTGGCGCCGTGCGAGATCGGCGCCCCCGCGTGACGCCCATTCGGCGTGGCGCCGAGGTTCCTGCCCAAAGCCAGGGTGGCCGCCCACGAGAAGATGCCCGGCACGCAGCGAAAGCCTGCCGGCGTCGGCGTGCCCGCGACCAACTCGGTGAACAGCCGACTGATGCGGCCGGCGTACTCGTCGGCCCGCGACCCGCCGCTACCGTACCGCGGGACGTTGCGCATCATCAGGCGGATGCGCTCGCCCTCGTCGCCCGCCCAGTCGACATCGAGCCAATGCAGCAGCTCGGTCCAACTAAGCCGCCGCTCGCGCTCCACGCGCTGCTCGATGGCGGCGAACGAATCGGCCACCGTGGCCAGGGCGCAGCCGTCGATGCACATGTCGTAGTACTCGACGCCCCCGTGGAAGCCGTCGGAGGCATCCACGCCCTTCTCGATCGGGCCGTGGCACAGCAGGTCCAGGACGAGCTCGGGGAACACCTCGTGCATGTGCCGCAGATGGAAGTCGAGGCTCTCCTTGGTGGCCGCCACAGCCACGCTCAGGTGGGCGGCGAACCGCCGCCACAGCTGTTCGGTCGACGGGACGGCATCGGCTGCCGCCAGCATCTCCCGCAGGGCCACGTCGAACACGGGCCCGAAGTTGATCTTCACGCAGTCATTGAGCGTGTACTCGCGCCCCGGGATGGCAGACCAGTGGCAGCCGGAGTACGCGCGCGTGCGCGCGACTTCGATGGGCACTTGGTTGCGGACGAAGCCGCGGATCGTCTGGTCGATGCCGAGGAACTTGGGCACCCCCTGTCGGTTCTCCAGCATGACCTGCACGCCCCGGCGCGCGAGCTCGGGGTCAGTGCTCCTGCCGACGCACACCCCGGCGTTGACCGGCACGCGCAGGCGGCGCGCGGCTTCGAGGATCAGGAACGACAGCCGGCTGGTCACGTCGCGGCCGCACGGATCGGGACCGCCGAGCTGGAAGTAGGCAGTATCGCGTACCAGCATCGAGGCCAGGTGGAGGATGGCTTCCTCGTCGTCCAGGACGCCAGCGGCCACGTCGCGGTCGAAGAAGGGCTGCAGCAGCACGTCCAGCCGGCCCAGCGAGCCGCTGCCGTTGTACATGCGCGCTGCCATGTCGAACCAGAGGATCCACTGACAAGCTTCGCGGAACGTCTGCGGCGGCTCCCAGACCAGTCGATCGTTCATCGCGCCGATCTCGGCCAGGTTGCGCTGCTGCGCCGGATGGGTGCTGGTGGCTGCCAGCCGCCACGCCTCGGCGGCGTTGGTCCGGATCCAGGCCTGGATGCCGGACACCACGTGCTCGAGCCCCCGGTAGAAGGGCTCCTTGTCGGGGTGGATGCGGCGGTAGTGCTCGATCTTCTCGAGAATGCCTCTCCACCCCAACTCCAGCCCGATGGCCAGATCCTGGCAGAAGTGCTGCGTGGCGCCGATGCCCGCCGACAGTTGGTAGCGCTGCTGCAGGGCGCGCAGCGCCGCCGGCACTTCCAGCTCCGGCTTCCAGCCCACCGTGCGGTAGGAGAAGAAATTCGCCATGTATCCGCCGGCCAGCGAGCTGTTGGGATCCACGTACGGCGGGTGCGCTTCCAGCAGGACGCGGAAGTTGAGGCCACAGTACTCAGGGCCGAAGAAGCCGCCGCTCGGGTGGTTGCTGACGATCTTCACCCCGGTCAACCGGACATCGTTGATCGGCACCCCGGACCCGCTGATGGTCTGGATCAGCTCGCGCCGGTCGGGCGGCGGCAGGATGAAGGCCCAGTCATCGTAGTCCATGGCCCCGATCACCTGCTGCTTCTCCAGCGTCTGGGCCGCCTTGGCCGCCCGCAGAGCCTCCAGGCGCGCCGCATGACTGTATTCGGTCGTCTCGTTCTGGACTTCGACTGTGCTCATATGCTCGCTTCCCGTGGGGTTCCCTGATGCCTCGACGCGATCGGCATCGTAACGGCACGCCCGCCGCACCGTGCCCGTCCAGGCCGAACGACAGCGTCGAGCGGCGCCCGATGCCTGCCCCTCGTCCCGGCGAACGCGAAGAGAAAGTACACACAGCTCGACCATCGAGCCATGGCCGCCCCACCCGGGGTGCGGAGCGGGGCTGTGGCGCTGCGCACGGTTTGGCGGCGAGGGGCGGTTTTTGGTAGAATGAGGGCCAGCATCGATCCCTCTCACCAGGAAGGTACGACATGGCCAGACTCGGATACGACGACACACCGCTTCTGCCTGGTCAGCAGTGGCACGTGCACGACTACCGGCGACCGCTGCCCCCCGTGGTGGCCCCGGGCATGGAACCCGGCCAACCTCCCTCGGACGCCATCGTGCTGTTCGACGGCAAAGACCTGAGCAATTGGCTCGGACGCGACGGCGAACCCAAGTGGAAAGTGGAGAACGGGTACATGGAGGTCGTGCCGGGCACGGGCACCTTGACCTCCAAGGCGCGCATCGGGGACTGCCAGATGCACCTGGAGTTCGCCTGCCCGGCGGTGGTCAAGGGCGAGAGTCAGGGCCGCGGCAACAGCGGCGTCTTCCTCATGGGGCTGTACGAGATCCAGGTGCTCGACGGGTACGAGAACCCGACGTACGCTGACGGCACCACGGCCGCCATCTATGGCCAGTATCCGCCGCTGGTGAATGCCTGCCGCAAGCCCGGCGAGTGGCAGACCTACGACATCATCTGGACCGCCCCCCGGTTCAGCGGCGTGCAGCTCGTCAGCCCTGCGTACCTGACGCTGCTGCACAACGGCGTCCTGGTCCACAACCATGTCGAGCTCATGGGGCCCACCGGCCACCGGGACGTGTACCCGTACAAGGCGCACGCGCCGGAGCGCCCGCTCGAGTTGCAGGACCACGGCGACCTGGTGCGGTATCGCAACATCTGGTACCGGCCGTTGTAGGCAGGCTCTGGGCGCGCTGGCCGCGCTGCCGGGCCGCGTGGGCGGGGCATACGTCCCTGCTGCGGGCCACGGACCGAAGCTGCGTGGGTGACCTTGGCTCGGTCGGGCGAATGCCAGCCCGGCCGAGCCGGCCGCCAGCACGACTCGCCCCCCTGGACAGGACAAAGACCATGCTGCTCAAGGAGATGCGCCCCTATCAACTGCACGCCGCCGTGGATCGCGGCGATCCGCTGTTGGTGCCCGCCGGCTGCATCGAGACGCACGGGCCCCACATGGCGCTCGGGCACGACACCATCATCGTCGAGGAGATCTGCGCGCGCATCGCGCAGCGGACCTCGGTGGTCGTCGCCCCGCCGTTCGACTACGGTCCCACGGGGTACGCCCTGGGGGCGCCGGCCGACGGCACCATCGACCCCGACTACACCGCCTTCGGCGCGTACGTGAAGAGCTTGCTGCACAACTTCCTGGACATGGGGTTCGCGCGCATCCACGTGATCATCATGCACCAGGGCATGGATGGACCGCTGGCACTGGCCTTCCGCAAGGCCGCCGCCGAGTTGACCTTCGAGTGCGTGCTCGAGCGCGGGTTTCCGCGCGGCTGGTGGGGCGATGCCCGTCTCCGCGAGCAAGTCGGCGACCAGGTCTTCAGCCGCATCGACGTGCAGCCGCTCATCCTGCCGGCTGCCGTGCCCCCCGCCGGCGGCGACCACGCCGGGTACAACGAGACCTCCTTCCTGCTGGCCACCCGACCCGAACTGGTGGAACAGGACCGTCTGGACGATTCGGCGCCTTGGTACTGCCGCCAACACGAGGAGCGCAACGCCTGGACTGCCAATGCCGACCACGGGCAGCGCATGGTGGACGCGGTGGTCCGGGCCTGGGTCGAGCGGATCGATCGCCTCAGATCCGCCTGACCGGAACTGACCGAAGCTCCGCTGCGGCGTCTCGCTGCGCCAACCAAGAACCGCACAGCCACGGAGGGCAGCCATGGTCGAGGTGCTGCACATCGACCCCGACAAGCCGAAGGGCCGTCACATCAGCCGCGCCGTCGAGGTGCTGCGCAAGGGGGGTGTGATCATCTATCCTACGGACACCATCTACGGTCTGGGCTGCGACATCACCAACAAGGAGGCGATCGAGCGCATCCTGGCCCTCAAAGGGCGCTCGCGCAAGAAGCCCATGTCGTTCGTCTGCGCCGACCTGGAAAACGTCAGCAAGTACGCCCACGTCTCCAACCACGCGTACCGGATCCTCAAGCGCTATCTGCCGGGTCCCTACACGTTCGTGCTGCCGGCCACGCGCGAGACGCCGCGGATCCTGCAGACGAAGCAGAAGACGGTGGGCCTGCGCGTCCCCGACCATCCCGTGCCGATCCGCCTGGTGCGGGAACTGGGGCATCCCATCGTCAGCACCAGCGCCAACCTCAGCAACGAGGAGGTGCTGACCGATCCCGAGGAGCTGCGGGGGACGCTGGGAGCTGGCGTGGACCTGATGCTCGAATGCGGGCGGCTGCCGGTGTTGCCCTCCTCGGTGGTCTCGCTGGTGGACGATCGCGTGGAGATCCTGCGGGAGGGCAAAGGCGACCTGGAGGCGCTGCGGCGCGAGGCGCAGGGCTAAAAAGCCGCGAGAAAGCTGCGGGCTGGGCGGCCGACGTCGGCGCTCGCACCACCCAGCCCACGGGCGCTCCTCAGGGGGACGCCGGGGCAGCGTCCTTCTGTGCCGACTCGTCAGCCGGCGGCGCCTCTCCGGCAGCGGTCGACGCCGTCTGGCTCGGCGCCGCGGCGAGTGGCTCTGCCACCGATTCCGGCGGCGCCTCGAAATAGTCCCCGTACAGCTCGGCCAGTTCGGGCGTGCTGCGCACGTACGCGCGCCAGGCGTCCATGACCGCCTCCCGATCCACGCAGCGCGCGCAGGGGACCAGCATGTTGTCCTGGTTGCGGCCCACGTATCCCCGATCGTAGCAGTAACGGCAGCGCTGGCGGCGCCGGTGCGCGCTGATCAGCTCGCGCGCCTTGGCCAGGTGCGCATCGGGCAGGCGCGGAATCCGCGACGGCATCACGACTGGACCTCCGGGTACTCGTTGCACAGCAGGTACAGGGGTTCTTCGTCGGGCTCGATCTCGGGGAAACGTCCCACCGGCTCGATGAAGTAATTGTCCGTCCGGTCATCGTTCACCGTGGAGACCTCCCCGACCAACGCCGAGGCGCGCTCCGCGTAGAACGTGTGCGCCAGCCCCTGGTACAGCGTGATGCTCTCCCCCGGGGTCAGCACCACGCGGCCGCGCGCGGGCACGGACCGGCGCGTGCCGTCTACCGATACCGAGACAGTGGTGTCCAGCAGCCGCCGCGAGGCATCGGCCAGGCAGAGCTCCAGCACCAGATCGCCGCCGCCCCGGTTGATGATGTCCTCCTGCTTGCTGGCGTGATAGTGCCACGGGGTCACCTGCCCCACACCGACGATCATGATCTTCTCGGCGTATGGCCGAGTCGTCCGCTCCTGGCCCGGAACCCCGTTGCGCAGCGTGAACAGCAGCAGCCCGACCCGGTCGAAGTTGCCCGAGCCGAAGTCCGTCAGATCCCAACCCATGCCGCAGCGCCGGATCTCGTCGACCTCGTGGCCCTTGCGGCGCCACTCGGCCGGGCTCCAGTACGCGAAGGGCGGCAGGCGGAAACGATGCTCGTCGAAGAACGCCACTGCCGCCCGCATGCGGGCGTTGATCTCGGAACGCTTCATCTCACTTGGCCCCGTAGGTCTGGCGGTAGACTTCCTTGAGGAAGCGCAGCCCTTCCGTGGCCAACTGCTCCGGCGAGTCGGCCAGCTTTCGCCAGATAGCGCACTGGCGGGAGATCTTCTCCATGTCCGGATCGAACGACTCGATGGTGATGCAGAAGTCGTAGCCCACGTCGCGCAGCGCCGTGAAGAAATCGACCCACGGCACCATGCCCGTTCCCGGGATGCCGCGCTGGTTCTCGCAGGCGTGCACGTACCCGACCAGATCCCCCGTCTCGCGTACGGCCTGCGCGATATTGTCCTCCTCGCGGATCATGTGGAAGGTGTCCAGGTGGACCTTGACGTTGGGCATGCCGACGTCGTGGATGAAGCGCACGGCATCGCGGGCGATGTTGATGAAGTGCGACTCGAAACGGTTGAGCGGCTCGATGCCGATGATAAGGTTCGAGGTCGAGGCGGCGTATTCGGCTGCTTGGCGGGTCGAATCCACGCCCCACTTCCACTCGTCCTCGGTGCGCCGGCGCCCGGACAGATACCCCCAGCCGCAGTAGATCGCCCCGGCGAAGACCACGGCGCCGGCCTCGTTGCTCAGATCGATCAGGCGCTTGGACAGCTCCACGCCCTGCCGCCGCACGGCCGGATCCGGCGAGATCGTGTTGTACTCGACCGGCATGCCGAAGCCGGTGTTGATGATCAACCCCAGATCCGCGGCTGCCCGCCTGACCTTGGCAGCGGGGAAATTGTCCACGTCGAATGGGATGATCTCCACGGCGTCGAATCCCATGTTGCGGCACTTCTCCAAGACCGGCAGGTCTTGCTCGACGAAGGTCTCTTTGAACAGCAGCGAATGGATGCCGAATTTCATCGCCGATCCCCCCTGGCACGTGATGGGCCACCTGGCACGAACCGCCGCCGTCCTGGTCGCGGCCCGTGCTAGCCGGATGCTGCGGCGCTAAATATAGAGGCGCGCTGCCCGAGAACAAGGACGGGATGGGTGCGCTCGAGGACGAACCCTTCCTGGCGCTGGAGCAGCGCTAACAGCAGCCGCGTCTGGCTGGACAACAACACGAGCCGGCCGTCGTCGCGCAGCACCCGGCGGGCCTCGGCTAGGAAGGCGCGATAGAGTCCGGGCAGCTTCTCCGCGCGGCCGAACTGACGGCCGAAGGGCAGGTTGCACACGACGCGAGTGGCGGCACCAGCGCGCACCGGCAGGCGGGTGGCATCCCACCGCAGCAGCGCGATGGGTCGGTACCGCGGTCCGACGTTGGCCCGCGCCGCGGCCACAGCCGCCGCGCTGATGTCGCCGCCGACCAGATAGGCGTAGCGGCCGTGCTCGCCCCGCTCGATGAGGATGGTGCCGGTACCGCACATCGGGTCGAGGAACACGTCGTCGGGGGCTGGCTCGGAGAGCCACACCATGGCGCGCGCCAGCACCGGCCGCAGCGAACCCGACAGGCTGACGCGCCGGTAGGACCGGTGCCGCATGCGGCGATCGGACAGGCGCATGCCGATGCTCGTGTCGGTCCCGCGCTGCAGCACCCACAGCTCCAGGGTGCTGTCCTCGGCAACCTGCCGCCACCGCGCGAACCGGCGCGCCACCGTCTGCGCCACCCGGCGCCCCAGTTCCTGGCGCACGTACTCGTGCTGGCCAGTCGGCCGCTGCACGACCACGCGGAACGTGACCTGGCGAACCTTGTGGGGACGAAGCAGCCGCAGCGCGCCGAGGCCGCCGGCGAAACCCTCCGCGTTGGCCACCAGCGTCTCCGCTTGCTGCAGGCCGCTGCGGTCCCGATCCAGTTGCCCGCGGGCCACCAGCGCGAAGACATCTTCCGCAGTGCCCAGGTGCAGCAGCGGCCCCGGATGCCCCTGATACGTGAAGTACACCACCCCGGGCGCGGTCTCCTCGACCACAGCGTGCGGCAGGCAGGTCGCGATCTCGCCGGCGGTGATCTTCTCCAAACCCGGCAAGGTCTGGCAGTAGTAGCGCACCGGCAGCCCCTCCTGCGGAGCCTACTCGTTGCGGAGCCTACTCGTACAGGTCGTCGAGGCTGGTCGCCGCCAGCTCTGCGAGGAAGCCGCCGATCTTGGCGGCCAGGCGGGCGAAGTACTGCTGGCCCTTGGCCGGTGTTGCCAGCGAGGGATCGCCGACGCCCGTGTCCGCGGTCACGCGCACCCAGTCGCGCTGAGCCCAGGCCCAGCCCTCGCGCAGGGCGCGGACTCGGAAATGGCGGGCCTGGCCCGACCCTGCCTGGTCGAGCGGGAGCACCCATTCGGGCTTGAGGTACTGCAGCAGGCTGGTCTCCATCTCGTTGGCATGATCCCCGCCGTGGACGAACATCTCGTCCTCGCCGGCCGCATACCAGTTGAGAGTGCACAGGAAGAGCCTGTACTTGGGCCACAGCTCGCGGATCATCTGCCGGAAGTCGTTGCCGCCGTGCCCGTTAAAGACCACCAGCCGAGGGATCCCCTGGTGCTCGAGCACATCCGCCACATCGCGCAGGATGGCCAGTTGCGTGCTCGGATTGAGGTTGAGACACAACTTGACGTCGCGCTGGCCCGTGTTGACCCCCAAGGGGATCGTCGGCAGCACGATCACGCGGGCCCCCTGCTCCCAGGCGACTTTGGCCGCGGCGATCGCCAGCGCCTCCGTCTCGATGGCATCGGTGCTGTAGGGAAGGTGCAAGTTGTGGGCTTCGGTGGCGCCCCACGGCAGCACGGCCACCTGGTACTCCGTGTCCCGCGTGACGCTCCAGGTGGTCTCGGCCAGGACATACGGACGACCGGGCATAGGCTCCTCGCTCTCGCGCCAGAGGCGCTCTGTCACTGGGACTGGCCGCGGGGCAGCACCGCACGCGCCAGGCCGCACGCCAGCCCCGCGGTGGCGCGCGGCCCCGCCGCCAGCGCCGGCGATCCCGCTACTGCGAGGCCAGCGCTGCCACCGCCAGCGTCCGGTACCTGGGACCTCCGGGCCCGAGCTGGCTCTCGATCAGGCGAATCTCCCGCACCGGCACGGCCAGCGGCTCGACGTCCAGCAGCCACGCACCTGCCGGCGGCAGCGAGTCCTCGCGCACCCGGCCGAGGGTAAGGTGCGGCGCGAAGGCGCGCGCCTCGCGCGGCCAGCCGTTGGCATGCGCCAGCCGTTCCACCTGGTGCTGCAGTCCGTGCAGCCGCTGCGCCGGATCCTCCAGGCCTGCCCAGATCACGCGCGGCCGCCGCATGTTCGGGAAGCAGCCGGTCCCGGCCAGATGCAGCTCGAACTCGCGGTGGGTGCTGGCCAACTGCCTCAACGCGGCCCCGAGGGCGGGGACCTTCGCCGGGTCGGTGTCGCCCAGGAAGCGGAGGGTCAGATGCATGCTCTCGGCCGCCACCCAGCGCACGGAGCGCGGCGCCCACGCTGCCGCCATGCGCTGGCCGACCTCGGCCAGGTGGCTGCAGACTGCCTCCGGAAGGGGAACCGCGATGAACGTGCGGATGGCGCGCATGGCAACTCGTCGCCCATTGGTGCCTCCGGATGGCGCCCGGCCGCTGCGGTCCCGCAGCCGGGCCCTCATGGCACCAGAGTCGGCGGCCCCGCCCCGGCAACCACGAGTGCATCCGGCGACCGGCAGCTCAGCGCGCGCCGAGTCACCCGCCCAGGCCGCGGCACCCGCGTGCGGACCGCCTTTCGCCTGCCGGAGTCCCTACCGCGCGCCGCAGGCCCGCAGACACGCCTGGAGGTATCCGCGCGTCTCGGCCGCGATGGTGGTCATCCGCCCGAGTTCGTACCCGCGCGCGCCGATCACCTCCAGGTCCACGGCCACGTCGAGACCCGCTTCGTGCAGCACGCGGATGTACCCGAACAGATCGATCTGCCCTCGCCCGGCGGTCTGCTCTTCGGGTCTGCCCGGACTCTGCTGGCGCGCTGGACAGTCGCGGATGTGCACGTGCTTGACGCGGCTGACCACGCTGCGAAGCGCGTCGACCGGGTTCTCGCCAGCCCGGTAGATGTGGCTGGGATCCATGTCCACCCCAAAGCCTGGCGAGGTGATCTTCTCCATGGCGCGCAGCGTCGTGGGGGTGTTGTAGATGCTGGCGCCCACGTGCGCCTTGCAGCACAGGGTGACACCGTGCTCGGCCGCTCGCTCCGCCATCTTCTGGATCAGGTCGGTCTGCCGCTGGAAATCCTCCTCCAGGCCGGCCCGGCCGCCCGGGCCGATGTTGACCACCGGAATGCCAATCTCCGCTCCGGCCTCGAAGGCCAGCATCAGCCGCCGCTCGTCCAGAGCCGCCTCCTCCATGGCATGCAGCGCCAGGCCGTACTTCTCGGCCAGCTCCTTGATCTGGTTGGCCTGCGCCTTCCAGTTGTCCAGGCGCAGATGCTCGCACATGCCCTGGATAGCCGACAGCTCGATGCCATCGTACCCGGCCCACGCCAGACGCTGCATAGCGGTCTCCAGCTCGAAGCCGACGAAGAGCACCGAATTGGCGCCGAGTCTGATCATATCCATTCTCCGGTTCGCGCTGCTCTGCGATGCGATCGGGTTTCATGATAGCCGGCCGCCAGGGTTCCGTCAAGCTGGCTTCGCGCCGGCGGCGACACCGGCCTGCCGGTGCCGCCAGAAGGCCGGGCGAGCCGCAGCGCCACGGTCGTTCCGCGGGCGCCTACTGCCGGCCCTGCGCCCAACCCGCGACCATCTTCTCCGCCGGCACCAACCTTGCTAGGCCAGGCCCCGGCCGGTAGATTGCCCCTTTCGGCCCTCGCCGCGCTTTCGCCCAGGAGACCGATGGAGACCCAGCAGCTCATCGTCCACGGTGCCCGTGTCCACAACCTCAAGAACGTGCACCTGGAGCTGGCCAAGAACCAACTGATCTGCTTCACCGGGGTCTCGGGTTCGGGCAAGTCCTCCATGGCCTTCGACACCATCTATGCCGAAGGCCAGCGGCGCTACATCGCCTCCATGTCCGCGTACGCGCGGCAGTTCATGGGGCAGGTGGACAAGCCGGACGTGGACCAGATCACCGGTCTGGCGCCGACGATCTCCATCGCCCAGAAGGCGGTCAGCCACAACCCGCGTTCCACCGTCGGCACGATCACCGAGATCTACGACTACCTGCGCGTGCTGTTCGCGCGCGTGGGCATCGCGCACGACCCGAGCACCGGAGCCGAGCTGGTCGTGCAGACCCGCGACCAGATCGTCCAGCGCCTGCTGTCGCTGCCTGCCGGGGCGCGTATCCACGTGCTGGCGCCGCTGGTCCGCGAGCGCCGCGGCCAGTACCGCGACCTGTTCGCCGATCTGCAGCGCCGGGGGTTCCTGCGCGTCCGCGTGGACGGCGAAGTCTTCGCTCTGGACGAGTTGCCGGAGCTGGACCGGTACCGCCGCCACAACATCGACCTGGTCGTCGACCGCCTCATCGT
>Ga0067045_1003542_pt1 | contig 18765 bp, 16 predicted proteins | sample TerdegcTABiofilm_FD_59184 | JGI IMG/M metagenome (GOLD analysis project Ga0067045, IMG submission 59184) | Combined Assembly of (Gp0054472, Gp0054536) Wastewater bioreactor microbial communities from Singapore -Terephthalate degrading... | reverse complement strand
ATCGAACAATGCTTAAATTTTGAATGAGAATGTTTTTAAGATCAGAACGACAATCCAATAATTTTTTATGAGGAGGATTTAATCATGACAACACCTTCTGGTGAGGAACGTGAGGTTAAGTTCTTAGGGGGGGCTTCAATTGACGGAGCACCTGTTGCATATATCATTGTGCTTGCTGCCGTGGTTACAGCCCTGTCTTTCATCCCATTTTCCGTTGTCATGGCATCTGGCGGCAGCTTCCCAATGGCCCAGGGTGTCTATTCGTTGGTCGGCTGGGTGCTTGGCCCTATTGCGGGTGCAGTTGCAAGCGGGATTGGGGCGCTGATTGGCGTTTTCCTTGCGCCGCACACTGCAGGCGTGGCACCTGTCACCGTATATGGAGCAGTAGTTGCCGCTTTTGCCGCTGGTACAATGGTTTTTGGTAAACTCCGTTCAAAATGGTGGATTATTGCCGCCGTTATTGGTGTCGGATCGATTGCATTTTTCTTTGGTCGGGCCCTTTTCGTGAATGGCGTTAGCCTGAAAGCCGTGGTGCTTGGCGGAGCAAGCCAGTGGGTGGGGGTGTTGTTGTTCTGCCTGCCCACCCGTAATATTTTCGCCCGCTGGATTGCCAGCAAAAACATTGGGATGGTGGCGTTAGGTGTCTTTTTTGGCACCTGGGCAAGTTTTGCAGTAAGCCATGTCGCCCAATCTGCAATCACTTACTACATGTTCAACTGGCCCGAAGAAGTGTGGATGTTGTTGGCTGGACTTGTGCCGGTTGAGTACGTGTCGCGTTGTTTGATCGGGGCGGTGATCGGCGCTGGTGTGATCGCGGGGTTAAGGGCGATCGGGATTGTCAAACCGACGTACGCCACATATTAAAAATGGTTTTTGGTTTCTCAATAGGGCAGCGACCTTCACTTTGAGAACCAGATAAAACCAGGGAGATTATTACCGGAGGGGGCGCGGGAAATTGTATTTGGTGGATTTTTTTGATTTCAAGCGCCCCCACTTAGAAAATACCAAGAACAGGTGGATGAATGTCTGAAATCATTGCTGCCCTTGATAAGGTATCCTACAAATATCCCCGATCCTCCGATTTTGTGCTCAAGAATATTGACCTGACCATTCGGAAGGGTGAATTTTTTGGGGTGATCGGNCCAACCGGTGCAGGGAAGACAACCTTATGTCTAACCTTGAATGGTATCGTCCCGCAGTTTTATGGTGGCCGGTTTTTTGGGCATGTGCATGTGGCCGGGTTGGACACGCTGGACCATCCGATCAGCCTGATGGCGAGCCATGTTGGTGCAGTATTCGATGATCCGGAAACACAGTTGATTGCCACTTCGGTGGAAAACGAAATTGCCTTCGCGCTCGAAAATTTACTCGTTTCGCGTGAAGAGATCATGGCGCGCATACCGCGCGCCCTGGCCGCAGTCCGGCTGGAGGGAACAGAAAAGAAGCATCCGGCCGAGTTGTCGGGCGGTCAAAAACAGCGGCTTGCGATCGCGGCTGCCCTGGCTGTGCAACCAGATTTGCTGGTGTTGGATGAACCGACTTCTCAGCTTGACCCGGTGGGTGCGCAAGAAGTTTTTGCGACGGTGCGCGAGCTGAATAAAGAACTGGGGATGACCATCGTTATGGCCAGCCACGCCGCCGAAGAGATGGCGGAATATTCGGATCGGGTGGCGCTGCTTTCACATGGTGAGTTGGCGGCTCTGGGGGGGCCGGATGAAATTTACAGCCAGATAGAACGGTTGTTGCAAAATGATCTGAGACCTCCGGAAGTCGCCAGTACATTTTATCTGATTCAGAAGAAGGGAGGTCCCATTCCTAAGATTCCGGTTTGGATGGGGGAGGGTGTGGAAACGCTTAAGAAAGTTCAGAAAACTTGCGAAATAACCCCCCCTCGTGAGAATTGGACAGCGCGAACTTATGGCGGGGAACCATTGCTTTCTTTAAAGGATTTGAAACATGTCTATCCCGATGGCACAGAAGCGCTGCACGGTGTTTCGCTGGAAATACGAGAGGGTGAATATGTCTTGATTATTGGACAAAACGGAGCCGGCAAGAGCACCCTGGTAAAACATTTTCTGAACCTGTTAAAGCCAACGAGCGGAAGCGTGAAAGTTGGCGGCGTCGAAACCAGTCAGATGACCGTTAGTGATCTGGCCCGCCGGATCGGGTACGTGGCACAAAACCCGGACAACCAGATCTTTAACGCGACTGTTGGGGAGGAGGTGGCTTTTGCTTTGAAGGGGCTGGGTTATGCCGCAGAAGAAGTGGAAAGCCGGACGGCAGAAAGTCTGGCTGCCATGGGACTTTCTGAAGCGCGCGAAATGCATCCTCTCTCTCTCCCAAAAGGAGACCGGGCAAGGGTTGTGATTGCCGCCATTCTGGCGATGAAACCTGAAATTATCATTTTTGATGAACCGACAACCGGCCAGGATTATCGCGGGGCGAAATATATTCTGGAAATCAGCCGCCAGCTTCATCAGATGGGAAAGACTGTTATTGTCATCACACACCACCTGTATCTGATGCCGGAATACGCTGAACGGGTGCTGGTAATGGGGAAAGGAACCCTTTTGATGGATGCTCCCATACGGGAAGCGTATCATGCAGTGAAGCTGTTGCAAAGCACTTTCCTGATGCCGCCCCAGGCGGTGCTGCTGACCCAGGAACTTGAAAAATTGAAAGGCCAACCTTTGCCCAAACTGCTCACCCCAGATGAGTTAGCAGGTTGCTTTCGTTGTAACCATAGCGGGAGAATACCATGAGCATGTTGAAATTTCAAACCGTTGAGCGCGATTCATTTTTTACCAGGCTGGATTTTCGCCCTAAGCTGGTTATGATGGCAGTCATCACTATTGTTGCTTTTGTGTGGGAGAGTCCGTTGTTACAGGTGGCGATGGCGTCTTTGCTCATTGTAGCGGCCTTAGTCGTTGGGGTTAAGTTTAGTTATATCCGGCTGGTGATCACGGTGATGATCCCATTTTATATTTTGCTGCTTCTTACCCATGGTTTTTTCAATATTGATCAGGTAAAAGCACTGACCGGAAAAAGCGAGCTTACGCCGATGTTCGTCTTCCCGGAAAATTGGTGGCTGATTGGGGGTGGAATGATGTCTTGGGAAGGTTTTTTGTATGGAATCAATGCCATCTTTAAGACACTTTCCCTAGTCCTTGTAATTCCTTTAGGGGTATTTACTACGGATGTAGACACGATGATAGTCGGGATGGTCAGAGCGCGCATCCCATATAAGATTGCATTTATCTTCTCTGCCACTCTGCGTTTCTTCCCAGTCTTGTTCCAGGAGATCGGCATGATCATCGAGGCGCAGCGTCTGCGCGGCCTAGCCATGGAGAAAATGAACCCGATACAGCGCGTCAGAGTTTATGCGAAGGTGGCTGTGCCGCTCATTCTCGGTGCGATGGTCAAATCACAGCAGTTGGAAGTCGTCTTGCAGTCGAAAGCATTTTCCGGCAGCCCAGTGCGAACCTATTTACATGAATCGGAAATGAGGACGGTTGATTACCTGTTGATGTTGTTCTTTGTGCTGTTTTTTATTGCCGCGACAGTCTTGTATTTTGTGTTTCGCATTGGCGCCTTTGGCGGACCGATTTAATCAAACTGCCTTCCCTCTTTATTACAAACCTGAAGAGGGAAGGCGCATTTTATCTATCACGCGCATCAAAAAACTTTGGTTAAAAAATGATCAAGACTATCGCGGCCAGGCAACCACCGACGCCAATCCATTGCGCTCGTGTTACATGTTCCTTGATGAAGATCAGAGAAAGGAAAACTGTAACGGCCGGATAGAGCGATGAAAGCACCGCGGCAACGTCCAGCCGGGTGTGTTGAGTTGAGAGGAGATAGAAAGCGTTTGCGAGCGGGTCGAGCAAGCCTGAAAGAATGGCAACCGGGTTTTTAGGAAAGGGGGGCAAAGGCAGCCGAGAACGAGCGAGGATGATACAGGCGATCAGAAAACCCGTTAATTTTGAGAACATTAATGGGAAGAATACGGCTCCTGGCTCGATCCGGGCCACAAAGATAAAAAATAACCCAAAGAGACATCCTGCGATCAGCCCCAATACAATCCCTTCGCGCGTCTCCATTCGTTCTGCCCCAGGGGATTGCGTAACCAGCCATATCCCTCCCAGCGCGATCGCGAACCCGATAGTTTGATAGAGATTGGGCATCCCTTGTGTAAATGCGGCGGCTATGACCGGCAGGGCGGCACTGACCACGCCTGAGATTGGGGAAACAATAACAGCCTTGCCTGCTGCGAGGCCTTTGTACAGAGCAGCCAGGCCTAATGCGCCACATAGACCTGCCAAAGTAGCCCACAGGATGCTCAAGGAGGACGGCATACTTTCGTTCCAGAGCAGGGTGAATCCCAATAACATTCCTACACTTGATAAAGAAGCAATTGCCAGAGTCTGGAAAGGCGTGATGCGCCTGGACGCGAGACCGCCACTGATGTCTGCCCCTCCAAAAAAGATTGACGCTAGCAGCGCCAGCGAAACGCCTGTAATGTGAGAAGAAATCATATTTGTGCCGTTTACCAGAAGAAGTTTTGTAACCAAAGCGTACCGATTGTAAGCGTGAGCAGGGTGATGACCAATCCTACCCGAGTATATTCCCAAAAGTTGAGATCCACACGCCAGCGGGTAGCAATCTCAGCCACGATCAAATTTGCAACTGATCCCAGTAACGTCAGATTACCGGCCAGGGTAGAAGCAGCTGCCAGCGTCAGCCAACCAGCGGTAGGGTCTCTAAAAGATGTTACGATGGATTTGAGAAGCAGTACAGCCGGCACGTTCGAAACCAGGTTGCTCAAGCCAGCTGTAAAAAAGGAAAATGCCCAGATATCCGTACTGCTGGTCAGATTAATTGCCTGGAAGAGCATGGTTGTGATTCCGTTGGCTTCCAGGGCACCGCTGACAATGAATAACCCTGCAAAAAATACCAGCAGGCTCCAGTCGAATTCTGCGAATACCAGGTGAGGCTGCACTCGGCGGGTGAAGAGCAAAACGCAGGAGGCCAGAAAGGCGGCTTTTGCGATTGGGACGCCTGCCAGAAATGCTGCCAGCAACCCAGAGACGACGATCAAAGTCTTGAACAGCATCGAACGGTTGACTTCCACCTTCTCAATTACCGTTTCGGGAAAAGGATTAGCTTGAAACTCTTTGGGGTAGAACAACAGGATTATTGCCCAGAGAATTATCAACCCCAAGAGTGTGATCGGCAGCAGCGCGCTGGTAAAATCAAGGTAAGAAATTCCAGACGCCACCCCGATGATCATATTCTGAGGATTTCCCGTTAGGGTTGCAGCGGATCCAATGTTTGCGGCGGCGGCCAGCGCAATCAGATAAGGAATTGGGCTGCGTCGTGCGTTGGTCATCATCTCCAGGATGAGCGGCGTGAACATCAGGCAGATCGTGTCGTTTAAAAACAGCCCGCTCAGAATCCCGACCAAGAAGATCTCTAGCGCTAGGAGTGCTCGTGGAGAGCGGGCAACTCTGAACAAAGCGTTGCCAGCCAGGTTAAAGAATCCGGCGATCCTCAAGTTTGCATTTAGGATCATCATGCTAAAGAGTAGGATGAGCGTATCGAAATCCAAGAATTGAGGGAGTTTTTCAAAAGGAATTTGCCCAAAGGCCACCAGTAGCCCCACACCCATGAGCGTCACGGTTGCCCTGTTGGATTTGATTTTAGGCCATCGTCCGAGAGCAATCCCGAAATAGGTGAATGTGATAATTGCCAGCGTGATGGTGAGATTCAAAGAGTTCCAACCTCGATGCGCGGAATTTGCCCCTGTGCGCAGCAAGTTGCTAGCATAAGAGATTATTGGGCAATTGTCCCATTATAATTGAGATGAATGGAAATTTAGGTGCAAATAATGAAACGGATGAAGTCTTATCCAAGCGCGACATCCAGCATCATCATCACTGCAAAACCCAGCATAGCGCCAAAGGTGGCTGTATGGGTGTCTTTATCCAACTGGGATTCGGGGATTAATTCTTCGACAACGACGTAAATCATCGCTCCCGCGGCAAATGCCAGTGCATAAGGGAGGAGGGGGCGCACCAGGATCACTGCCGCAGCGCCCAAAACACCGGCGATGGGCTCAACCATCCCGGATGCCTGACCGTATAGGAAGGATTTAAACCGGCTGAAACCTTCTCGCCGCAGCGGTATTGAGACGGCCGCCCCTTCAGGAAAGTTTTGGATGCCAATCCCCAACGCCAGCGCCACAGCCCCGGCCAGAGAAGCAGTTGGCAAGCCAGCGTTCAAAGCCCCAAAAGCGACGCCGACTGCCAGGCCTTCTGGAAAATTGTGCAAAGTGATTGCCAGCACGAGCAAGATGCTGCGTTGCCAGTGCGTTTTGATCCCTTCCGCTTCTTCCAAAGGGTAGCCGATGTGTAGGTGAGGGAGAATTTTGTCAACCATCCACAAGAACCCCCCTCCAAGAAGAAAGCCTATGGTGGCTGGAATCCAACCGGGCAGGGTGGATTCCTCCGCCATTTCTATTGCTGGCGCCAGCAGTGACCAGAAACTTGCGGCAATCATCACCCCTGCTGCAAAACCAAGCATCCCGTTCAACACCCGATGGTTGATTGATCTAAAGAAAAAGACAACTGAAGCTCCCACTGCTGTGAGTAACCAGGTAAAACAGGTGGCCAGCAGCGCCTGCAAAATGGGGTCAAGGTTTTCGAACCATGCAATTATCATCTTACGAGTTTCCTGTTTCGTGTCCCAGGGAGATGTTGATTAGCCCTTCGCTGACCATCACGCAGGATCCACCTACCCGGATGGCCGTAATTTGGCCGTTTTTTTTATCCGTTTCAACTTCCAGTTTGCTGGGTCTTCCCATCTCAATTCCTTGTTCAATGATCCATTTTAGCATGCCATCTGTCTGGGGATTGCGAGAACCCAGGTATCCACCCAGCGCTGTCGCTCCTGCCCCGGTAGCCGGGTCTTCGCTAATTCCCATGGCGGGAGCGAACATTCTGGCGCGGATGCTGCATTCTGGATCTCCAGCATCGAGTGTAAAAAGGTATAGATGTGGTGCCCAATAATGGGAAAGGTGTTCCCGCCATTTTTCACGATTGAGATGTGCACGGCTCAGGGCGGATCGGTCTTTAAGGGGGATGAACAAAAAAGGAACGCCACAAGAAACCGCCTGGGGTGAAAAATCGTTTTTCAGAATGTCATTGGATTCAATAGATAAGACGGAGGCCAGTATTTTTGTGTCGGGCGGTGGGGGGCCAAATTTGGGCAGCACTGCTGCAACAAGTTGTGCAAAGGTTGGTTTGCCATCTTTTGTAAAGATATTGACGGTTACGATACCCACTTCTTCTTCAAACTTAACCTCCATGCTCTCGCCGTAAAGAGGAATCTCCTGTATAGCAGCCAGGGTAAAGGCAGTTCCAATTGAGGGATGCCCAGCAAAGGGCAGCTCGATGGATGGGGTGAAAATGCGTAGGTGTCGGGTATTATCGGGATCTTCGGGTGGAAAAACGAAAACCGTTTCCGATATATTAAACTCGCGCGCAACCATATGCATGGAGTGTGTGTCCAATCCCTCAGCGTGAGGGAAAATGGCCAGTTGGTTTCCGCCAAATTGTTTTGTAGTAAATACGTCAGCAGTGTAAAACCGGTAGTACATTGAAGTGAACCCGAATATTTATTTTTATCGTTGTTCTTTGGCAAACGAGAACGTTCTTTCTTCTGCAAGGCGCATGAATCTGCTGGCCCTTGTTGAGAAGCATACCGGATCAAATTTTTTCGACCAATGAAATATCCCTTTCATCGTAGAGCCGAGTTTTGCTTAAACGGTTGCCTGTGATGATGTTAAGCATCTTGTTCTTGCATAAGACGAAAATACCAGGGACTTTTGTTTATGATAACATATGATATTTAGGAAAATAGTCAAGAGATTGTCCATAGTTTGGATAGTCTCTTGACTATTTTATCACGGTGCTATTTAGATCAGATTATCCTCTAGCAATCTTCATCGCCTCGCTGACAGACACGCCCTGGTGAATAATGGCGGCAAGCGCGGCGGCCATTGCCTGAGGGTTTTCTGCCTCAAAGATGTTCCTGCCAATTGTCCCGCCAGCAGCGCCGGAATCCATAGCAGCTTTCATCTCTGTGAGAAATTCCTCGGTCGAGGCTCGTTTGGTCAGCCCCATGATGACGACCGGCTTATAGCAGGTATCAACGATGTCTTTGAAGCCATCAACATACGGGATTTTGACCCAGTCGCCCCCCAGCTCAAGCCCAGCGCGCGCTGCCAGGGCTATATTCTCCTTGGTGCGGAATTCGGGGCCGCTGCCCATGCCCCCAGGCATCATCTCGGCTTGAACAGCCAGCCCCCACTGATGCGCTTCTCTTGTTGTTTCTGCCAGGTTATTGAATGTCGCCATCTCTTTGTGATTGCCAGGAAAAGCCGAAATGCACAGCGCGTCGGCGCCTAAGCGCAGAGCTTCCTGGACGCCAAACCAGACCGGCGCAGGTACATCGGGACCCAATTTCGTAGCAGCACCATCGGCCCGCAAAATCAATCCACGCCGGGAAAGCTCGCGGGAAAAATGGCGTGCAATTCCATACGAGGTCATGACAGCGTCCACGCCGCCTGCAATTGCTTTTTGAATTGTTTCGCCGGGTTTGTCCAGTCCTTTGCCCGGCCCAAAAATGACGGTATGCTCCAGAGCCAGAACCAGGGTTTTTCCGTCTTCCTGAAAAATGCGATTTATTCGCCTGATGTTGTCCATAGATCCTTTTCCTTAAAAACCAAAAGAGTTAACCTTCTTCGTACTTGCGGTGTGCAAAGCGCTGTCCACCGTCCACATGGATCAATTCACCGGTGAGATAGTTGTTTTCCACAATGTAAATCACGGTGCGAACGATATCCTGAGGATCACCCCACTTATTTAGCAGGGTTTTATCAGCCGTCCGGGCAATTTTTGCTTCATCGTAATCCACCGGAGGGATGATTGGTCCTGGGGCGATCGCGTTGGCGCGCACCTTTGGGGCCAGTTCCAGCGCAAGCTGGCGGGTAAGCGCCCATAAACCCGCTTTTCCGACCACGTGTCCGGTGTAATCGGGCCAGCATTCCCAGACGGCTGAAAGATCGCAGATATTGATGATGACGCCTTCGCCTTTTTGGAGCATTTTTGGTGCCAATGCATTTGAAAGGTAAAAAGGGCCATTCAGCAACACCCCCAGAGACCGCTCCCAATTGGAGGTGTCTGGATTTGGGAAGGGAACTTTTTTATAGTACGAGGCGGCATTGACCAGGATATCCACGCAGTCAAAGCGGGAAAACGCTGCTTTGGCTGCCTCTGTGACGCTTTGCTTATCAGAAACATCAATGCTGATCCGCAAGGCGCCAACCCCCATCCCTTGAATGCGGTTGACCGTCTCCTCGGCGAGGTCCAAATCTTCATAGTGGGCTACGATGACGTTCGCGCCGGCGGCTGCCAAGCCAAGCGCAATCTCCCGTCCGAGCCGGCGCTGACCACCGGTGACCAGAGCTGTTCTTCCAGTAATATTCATGGTTTTCTCCTGATAACTGTGATAGGGAGCCCCGTAGCGGAGCATATCGCTTGGGTCTATGCTTCTCAGAAAAGCCCATCGCGTATGGAATATTCAATTTTGTTCTTCGTTGAAATCGCAAGTACAATAATTGAAGTAAATATTTATTAATTTAATTATATCGGATTTGAGAAAACCTGGCAATGATTTGAATTTACGATTTTCTTTGTTCAATGTTAGAGAGCGGTCTGTCTGGCGTATAATACTACGAAACCACTTTTACAGGAGCATTCTTATGGAAAACCCTGCTGTTCAGGATGCCCGCAGCAAGAAAATCATTGTCCTTTCTCATTGTTGCTTGAACCAGAATGCCAGAATTCGCGGCTTGGCTTTCGCGCCAGGTGTGGTGCGTCCTCTCATCGATTATTTGCTGACGCAGGACGTGGGGATTTACCAGATGACCTGCCCGGAGGTAACCTTTATGGGTACGTTGCGGTGGGGCCAGGTGAAAAAGCAATTTGATACTCCTATGTTCCGGGCTCATTGTCAGAAATTAGCGGATGAGATTCTCGACCAGGTGGAGGATTACCGGCAGGGTGGTTATGCTGTTCTTGGATTTATCATGATGGATTCTAGCCCGGTGTGCGGGCTAGATACGATTCCAGTTTCGGCTGACGAGAATGAAGACCTGGGCGGCATGGTCTGGTATACTCCGCAGCAAAAAATTATCCCTGGGCAGGGGGTCTTTGCTGAGATTCTCAAGAAGAGCACTGCACGGCGCGGATACACAGATATTCCATTTATCAGCTATCCAGAAGTGGATGACCAGGCCTTGTTGGATCAGGCTTTTTCTAAAATCAGGGCGCTCTTCGAATAAATTGGGGTTTACAATACCGGAGGGGAGATAATCGCCAGGTACGTGACCGGCTGACTGCCGGCGCACACCAATTTTTTAACCGAGGCGCCCATCACATGGAATGAATCCCCTTTTTTAAGAATGATTTCCTCATCGCCCACGCCGACGAGGAGTTCCCCTTCCAATACAAAGAATAATTCTTCTGTCTCCACCCGCAGGCGGCGGACAGCGTTTTTGGATCCAGGTTTTAGGTGGATGACAACTCCCTCAAAGGCCCCGCTCAGATCCGGTGTTAATAACTCATAGGTAATGTCTACTTCATCTACCATCACCCTTGGGCGGTCGTCGCTGCGCGTCAACCGGCGCCCGCTCGAAAAGTCTTCGGCCATGAAATACATCACCTGGACGTTCAGTGCATCTGCGAATTTTTGCAGCGTTATTAGAGAGGGATTGGTTACGCCGCGCTCGATCTGGCTGATGAATGAAGCGGTCAGATTGGTTTTGCTGGCAAGCTCTTGCAGCGTGAAGCCCATTTCAGTTCTTCTCTTTTTCAATCTTCGCCCAAGGTAATTGCCGTCATTCATTTTGCTGCCTTCCTTGTGACCGGTGGAAAGTATCACCTAGCCTTGTGGTAGTCTTGTTGAATTGACACCCGATGTTATTCATCTTTTTGATGATTATTGTACCGTACAAGCCGCTTTCTGGCGGATGACCGCTAGGATAAAAATACTTGGTCTTCTAAAGAAAAGCTATTTTTGGAGCAGCGCTGTGCTTAACCGTAATTGTTCGCTCCACCCCAAGCCCCGCCGCTTCAAGGGGCGGGGAGAAAGGGAATCTAGAGGAGTTTTGTGGCACAAAGTGCCATAAAACTCCTAATATCTCTTCGTTCTCGGGAGAAATCGAGCTTTCACTGCATCCAATTTTACCGAGCGGTGGTTTTTCATCCACCAGTCAAGCTTTCTTGAGAATGCCATAGAATAAAGCATATTTCTTCCTCATCTCTGAATTTTAGCGCTGAGGTATTGGTTTTTGTAAACATGATAATTGACATGTAATATACATGATAAAAGTAATAATTCAAAGATTTGACACCGACTAGATTCCGGTTAGAATCAAATCAATCCCTATCCGGTCGATTATATGGAAACTCTCCCCGTTTTCCGTTTCGTTGTCTCTTTTTCCTATTCTGGAGATGCCCGGTCAAGCAGATATCTCTCCGATGCTCATCTGCTCGGCTTGAAGGAGGTTGAAGGGATTGCCTGTGCTGACCTATACTTCATTCGAGGCCACCTATTGGAAGCCGAGCTAGAGCAAATGGCTGCCCGGTTATTTGCTGATCCAGTAGTTCAACAGATCGAATGGCAGAGGATCGATAACCTTTTGACCGAAATGAAAACACCTGGGGTATACCAGCTTGAAGTTGCTTACCACCCTGGCGTAACCGATCCGGTGGCGGAACAGATCGTCCGCGCGGCGCATGAAATGCGAATCCCGGGCGTTCTCAATGCGGCGACCGGACAGCGCTTTACCATTTCGGGGCGAAAATTAAAAGAACTGGATTTGCATATCCTGGCGCGCCGCCTGTTTGCAAATCCTGTCATCCAACGCTATGTCGTTGGTTCGATTGAACCCGTTTTTGCTCAACCAGCAGAGGCTACTGCACAGGTCGAGGAAATTTCTGTTCACACAATGACTGATGAAGAGCTGCTTGCTTGCTCAACAGACCGCCGGGCTGCGTTAGATCTGACTGAGATGCAAGCTATTCGGGCTTACTTTGCCGCTAAGGGACGCGGTTGCTCGGATGTTGAGTTTGAAATGATTGCTCAGACCTGGAGCGAACACTGTGTTCACAAAACTTTTAAAGCTCTGGTAGATGTCAATTCTGCCTCGCCGTCTTCCCACCCGATTCAGGTGAATAGCATTCTCAATACATATATCCGCAAAGCGACACAAGAGATCGCTGCGCCCTGGGTTATATCCGCGTTTACCGATAATGCTGGTGTGATCGCCTTCGATGATGATTTTGAAGTGTCCTTTAAGGTTGAAACCCACAATCATCCCTCCGCGATTGAACCTTTTGGGGGTGCCAATACGGGGGTCGGCGGCGTTATTCGAGATGTCCTTGGCGTTTCGGCCAAGCCGATTGCTGCTACCGATATCCTGTGTTTTGGCCCTCAAACTCTGGCGGCGGATGATCTTCCGGAAGGAGTGCTGCATCCCCGCCGAATTTTTTCTGGTGTTGTGGCAGGGGTGCAGGATTATGGGAATAAGATTGGCATCCCAACCGTCAACGGCGCGATCTGGTTTGATGCCGGGTATACAGCCAATCCGCTGGTGTTTTGCGGTTGTGTTGGCATTGCGCCTCGCCGTCGCCACCAACGCTCCCCTGCGCCTGGCGACCGCGTGGTCGTCCTGGGGGGGCGCACCGGGCGCGACGGCCTGCGCGGGGCTACCTTTTCTTCGATGACAATGGATGCACAGACCGGCGAGGTTGCCGGTGCTTCTGTGCAGATTGGCGACCCGATCACTGAAAAGGGCGTGATCGAAGTTATTTTGCGGGCTCGCGACCAGGGTCTCTACACGGCCATTACCGACTGCGGCGCGGGGGGGCTTTCCTCAGCGGTCGGAGAGATGGCAAGCGAAACCGGCGCAGATGTCGATCTGGTGAATGTCCCGCTCAAGTATCCAGGGTTGTCGCCGTGGGAAATCTGGCTATCCGAATCGCAGGAGCGCATGGTGATCGCCGTGCCGCCGGCCAACCTTCCGGCGCTTGGCGAATTGTGCAGTCTTTTTGAGATCGAGATGACGGATATTGGGTGTTTTACAGAAACCGGGCGACTGGTCGTACGCTATGACCGACGGGTGGTTGTTGACCTGGAGAATCAGTTTCTCCACCATGGCATTCCCCAGCGGCGTCTCACTGCTAAGATCCCCTCTCCAGCCTCTGTTTTTCCGCCTGCTTCGAGGTGCCCGGAACTATCCGATATTTTCCTGTCTCTGCTGGCGCATCCAAATATTGCCTCTAAAGAAGCCGTGATACGCATTTATGATCATGAAGTTCAAGGTGGTACGAGCGTGAAACCCCTCACCGGAAGAGGCAATGGGCCATCGGATGCCTGCGTGATTAAACCGCTGGGTACAGGGGGAAATACCGGCGTTGTTCTTTCGAACGGTTTTAATCCCGAATATGGGCGGTACGATCCCTACCGCATGGCGCTGTGTGTCGTAGATGAAGCGGTGCGGAATGCGGCAGCGGTTGGCGTGGATCCCGACCGCCTGGCGATTCTGGATAATTTTTGTTGGGGTGATCCCCTTCAACCCGAAAATATGGGGGCGTTATTGGAGGCCGCGCGCGGCTGCTATGAGGCCGCGCTTGCGAATCGCACACCGTTTATCTCCGGGAAGGATTCGTTCAATAATGAATATCTATCTAAGGATGGAAAACGCCAATCCATTCCTCCATCTCTCCTGATTTCTGCCATTGGGATCATCCCAAACGTCAACCAGGCTATTACACTGGATTTCAAGAAGCCGGAAAACCCGGTATTCCTTTTGGGCGATTTTCAGCCTTCCTTTGGCGGCAGCCATTTTGCGTTGCTTTTTGGCACGCCCGAAGGCGCGCCGCATGAAGTGCCCCTCCCTTCAACCTGCGCCCCGGCTCTCTACCGGGCTTATTACAATGCTCTTGGTTTGCATGGTGTGGTACGGGCTTGCCACGATCTCAGCGAAGGCGGGCTGGCTATCGCGGCTGCTGAAATGTGTCTCGGCGGCCAATTCGGTTTACAGTTGGAGTTGCCAAAGGGTCGAGAAGCGCTCATCCAGCTTTTTGGCGAGACGGCTGGCTGCTTGTTGGTTGAGGTGGAAGCCGCCCGTGTGGACGAGTGGCTGGAAAAGGTGGCCGGTTTTCCGATTTACCCGATTGGCCGGGTTACCTTGCAGCCCAGATTGGTTGTCTCTTGCGCGGGGCAGCAATTGATTTCTTTATCTATTCAGGATATTGCCGCTGCCTGGCGGACGCCATTGACTCAGGGGCAGTTAGAATCATGAAACCAAAAGTGCTTATCCTCCATGCCACTGGCACAAACCGCGATCATGATGCTGCTCTGGCAGTGGAATTAGCCGGTGGGTTTCCGGAGATTGTGCATCTTAATCAACTTCGCCGCGCTGAACGACGCTGGTCTGACTACCAGATGCTCATTCTGCCAGGCGGCTTTTCCTATGCAGATGCTTTGGGCGCTGGCCGGCTACTGGCGCTGGATTTGACCATCTACTTTGCAGAAGAGGCGCTCTCCTTTGTTAACTCGGGAAAACCCGTCCTTGGTATTTGTAACGGTTTTCAGGCTTTGGTTAAATCGGGCATCTTGCCGGATCCTGATGATCTCGAGCCTACGCAAAAACTTACACTGACCCACAATGCCAGTGGAAATTTCGAATGCCGATGGATTTCCCTCTTGCCGGTTTCGCAAAGTTGTGTCTGGACGGCGGGCTTGCAAGAGTTGATCTTCTGCCCGGTGGCCCACGGAGAGGGACGTTTGATGCTCAAATCCCCGGCCGTTTTGGATGGCCTGCGAGACCATGATCAGGTTGCACTGGTCTATGTAAGGCCGGACGGTTCGCTGGCCGATGATGCCTATCCTGATAATCCGAATGGATCGACTGCAGGGATTGCCGGCATCTGTAACCGGCGTGGAAATGTATTGGGGTTAATGCCTCATCCCGAAAACCATGTTTTGCCCTGGCAGTTTCCGCATAAATCCATCCCGCCGTACGGCAGCGGATTGGTCATTTTTAAGAACGGTGTTTCTTTCGCCAGCCAGTTTTAAGGAGGTTTCTTAATGACGGTTCCAAAAGAGCAGATCGAACAGTTGCTGCCAAAGGCTTTTCTAAAAGCAGACCTGCCATTGCCTGGACGACACTCCGGAAAAGTACGGGATGGTTTTGCCTTCAAACAAGGCAACCGCCTGTTGGTTACAACCGACCGGCTTTCTGCTTTTGACCGGGTTCTGGCAGCAGTTCCCTACAAAGGGCAGGTGTTGAACCAGCTTTCAGCCTGGTGGTTTGAACACACTCTGGGGATTATTCCGAACCACATGATTTCAGTTCCTGACCCGAACGCGATGCTCTGCCGTGAGGCGCAGCCATTTCCTGTAGAGGTGATCGTGCGTGGTTACATCACCGGCGTCACTTCTACTGCACTCTGGTACCGCTATTCGTTAGGGGAGCGGGAGATCTATGGCTATACCTTCCCGGATGGTTTACGAAAAAATGAAGCACTTCCTGCGCCAATCATCACGCCTACCACCAAGGGGGGGCCAACCGGGCATGACGAACGATTGACCTGCGTTGAGGTGGTCGAAAAAGGTTTGCTCGACCGACAAACCTGGGATCAGATTCAGGCAGCTGCGCTGGCTCTGTTTCGACGAGGACAGGAAATAGCTAACAAGGCGGGCTTGATCCTGGTGGATACCAAGTACGAATTTGGAAGCGCGCCGGATGGCTCTATCCTTTTGATTGATGAAGTACATACCCCGGATTCATCCCGCTTTTGGAAGCTTTCATCCTATGAACAACTTTTCTTGGCTTCAAAAGAGCCCGAACTGTTCGATAAGGAATTTGTGCGGCTGGCTTATGCGGGCATCGGTTACCGCGGGGATGGCGAACCTCCTGCACTACCGGCGCAGACCTGGGTCGAGACCAGCCTACTCTACCAGACCATATATGAAGGACTGACTGGCCTCCCCTTTTCGCCAGGCGAATACCCCGTGGAGGAACGTCTGGTTAAAAATCTTCGAAAGGCAGGGTTGCCACTATGAGCCGTCCTGTGGTGGTTATTCTGATGGGCTCCCGTTCTGACGAGCTCCATTGCCAAAAAATTGCCAGCGCGGCGCGCGAGCTGGGTTTAGAAACGGCGCTGCACGTGGGTTCCGCCCATAAAACCCCTCAGTACGTCCTGGCTTTACTGGAAAAGTACGAGCAGGATCCACGCCGGAAAGTGTATATCACCGTTGCCGGCCGCAGCAACGCTCTTTCAGGCTTTGTGGATGCAGCCGTTTCCGCCCCGGTCATTGCCTGCCCGCCGCCTTCCGACGCGTTTGGCGGAGCCGATATTTTTTCCTCTTTGCGGATGCCTTCGGGAGTTGCGCCTGCGGTGGTGTTGGAGCCAGCCAACGCGGCTTTACTGGCCGCAAAAATCCTTGGCCTGTGCAACTCTGAGGTCAACAAGTCGGTACGTGAGTTTCAAAAAAATCAGTCCGAGAAAATATGGATGGATGATCAGGCTTTACAGCTATGAAAGAAATTGCTTTGCCCCTTTTGGATGATGATCACCCGCATGACGAATGTGGAATTGTAGGAATTTTTGCGCCAAATGAGAATGTTGCCAGCATGGCATTTTTTGGTTTATTCGCCTTGCAGCATCGAGGGCAGGAGGCTGCTGGGATCGCTGTTGCAAATGGTTTTACCATACGGCTTCATAAGGATGTTGGGATGGTATCCCAGGTTTTTAATGTAACTAACATGGAGCCTCTTCAGGGGCATTATGCGATTGGGCATACGCGTTACTCGACGACAGGATCGTCAAGCTTGCACAACGCGCAGCCCTTTATGGTAGAGACGATGCATGGTCCCATCGCAGTGGCTCATAATGGCAATCTGGTGAATTCTCCTGCACTGCGCCAGGAACTGCTTCAGCGAGGCGTTGGCCTATCGTCGACATCGGATAGCGAGGTTATTACAATGATGCTGGCCGGCGCGCGCGGTAGCACCTGGAATGAACGCATTCGCAGCGTGATGAAGAAATGGGTTGGCGCATATTCGCTGGTGATCCTCACGCGCGATGGTGTTTATGCCGTGCGCGATCCCTGGGGGTTCAGACCTTTGAGCGTCGGGTTGCTGCCCGGCGGCGGTCACGCGGCTGCCTCTGAGAGCTGTGCCTTGCAGACCCTGGGCTGCGTGGCCATCCGAGAAGTAAAGCCTGGCGAGATCATCGCGCTCAGCAAATCAGCGCTTACCGTTCAGCAGGCACTGCCCCCCAACCCGCGCCAAGCGGCCTGTGTATTTGAATTTGTGTATTTTGCGCGCCCCGACAGCATCTGGAATGGAAAAAACGTTCACGAAGTGCGACAACGTCTGGGCCGCCAACTTGCGATTGAAAAACCTGCCGAGGCGGATGTCGTTGTACCAATCCCTGATTCGGCTATCCCTGCGGCCATCGGCTTTTCAGAACAATCTGGCATTTCTTATAACATTGGCTTTGTCAAGAATCGTTACATTGGCCGTACGTTTATCCAGCCGACGGAATCGCTGCGGCAGCAGGGCGTGGCGCTTAAGTTCAATGCCCTGCCAACCATCGTGCGTGGGCGACGGGTGGTTGTAATTGACGACAGTATTGTGCGCGGCAATACCACCGGCCCCCTGATCCGTTTGCTTCGAGACGCAGGGGCCGCAGAGATTCACATGCGGATTACGTCTCCTCCAATCCTTCACCCTTGTTTTATGGGAGTGGACATGGGGACTTATGACGAATTGATAGCTCATCGTCTCAGCGTGGAAGAAATCCGCAAGCTGATTGGGGCCGATTCTATTGGCTACCTTTCCCTGGCTGGAATGATGGAGGCGGTTGGTAGCGCCAATGGCTATTGCACGGCTTGTTTTACAGGGAAGTATCCGGTACCGGTACATCACCGGCTTCGAAAATTCGGTTTTGACCTGCAGGAGAATGAAGTGGATGAGTGAAAGGCGCTCGACGACTGGGTTAAGGGTGTTGTTGGTTGGTGGCGGTGGACGTGAACATGCCATCGCCTGGAAGCTGGCTCAATCGCCGCTGCTGGCGCGGCTTTGGATTGCTCCTGGCAACCCTGGGACGGCTCTATCAGGAACAAACATCGAGATCCCGGCCGAGGATATTTCTGCGCTACTGAGGTTTGCTCAAAAAGAGTCGATTGATCTGGTGTTTGTTGGACCTGAAGCGCCCCTCACGTTGGGGATTGCTGATGCTTTTTTTGCTGCAGAGATTCCTGTGTTTGGTCCCTCAGCTGCTGCGGCGCGCATCGAATCTTCCAAGGTGTTCGCCAAAGAATTCGCGCGTCGTTATTCAATTCCTACCGCTCAATTCAAGACGTTCGATAACTTCGAGGAAGCTTCGCTGTATCTTGATACCTTAACAACCCCATTTGTTATTAAAGCTTCTGGACTGGCTTCTGGGAAAGGGGTGTTTCTGCCAGAGTCTATCGAAGAAGCTCGGAAAATTTTGGCGGATCTTCTCTTGATTGGCTCTTTGGGCGAGTCCGGGCGGCAAGTGGTGATCGAGGAACGTCTTACAGGCGAGGAAATATCGCTGATGGCGTTTTCGGATGGCCACACCCTGGCCCCGATGCTGCTGG
>Ga0067045_1029721_pt1 | contig 18769 bp, 14 predicted proteins | sample TerdegcTABiofilm_FD_59184 | JGI IMG/M metagenome (GOLD analysis project Ga0067045, IMG submission 59184) | Combined Assembly of (Gp0054472, Gp0054536) Wastewater bioreactor microbial communities from Singapore -Terephthalate degrading... | reverse complement strand
TCACCAGTACACGCACATACCACAACACGGGCACGACCACGAGAAGCACGGCGTACTCGGTGAGGTAAGCCAGACCAACCGCCATACCGACCAGCACAGGCGCCACCGTGCCCCAGCGGCTTCGGGGCGGCGCCGAAAGTGCCTCGTCATCGGCTTCTTGGGGCCGATGGAGCAGGCTCGCCCCGTACAGCGCGGCCGCGAGCAACGCCGCCGCCCAGCTCGATCCCGTCCCGCCCACGGCGACCTCGAGCAACCGGGGGTTGAACAGCACCAGCGCAACCGCCAGCAGGCCAGTGCCCCGATCGAATAGCCTTGCCGCGGCGAGGTAGACGAACGCGAGGGAGAGCAGCAGTCCGGCAAAGGAACTCCAGATCACCACAGTGTCGGAAGTGCCAGATGCTCGGAAGGCCGCGGCGAGAATGCATGGGAACACCGGTGGCCGGGTGATTTCGGGGGCACGATCCACGGAATAGCCGAGGCCAACGGAAATCGGCCGGATCATGCTGGTCCGGAAACCTTCACCCCGCGCCAGATGCCGACCAATCTGGGCGTAATCCGCCGCGTCCGCCGTCAACCCGGGCCCCACACGCCCCAGAGAACGTGCCGACATCCACGCGATACCCAGCAGGAGTGCGACCACGACCGCGACCGTCTTCGCCGTCCGGTTGACCGCCTCGAAGCGCTCCTCCAGGCGCGGCCCCTCTCCGCGCGAAGGCCCGCCAGCACGCCGCGGCATCCGCGTTGGAGTAGACTGAACGGCGCCGGAGAGCCGTGGAGTTAGTGGCCTGCTGGGTGGCGATGCCTGTCCGTTCTCAGTCTGGGGATTCTGGTCGGTTCCCTCGCTCATCCGCACACCTTTCGAGGTCAAGATGGCCCATGCGGGACGCACCACAAGCCCCGGAAACCGGCGAGCAGGCACCGGGGCTTGTTCACGCAAAAGTCACATTAGTGTATCAGAATATTGGCGCGAAGGCCCGAGCGATGGTATTGTGAAGATTGGTTGTCATCCCAGAGAACCGACGGAATAACACTCAGGGTGGGTTTGCCATAGACGACCCAAGACTTAATGCCCCCGATCAGCAACTCGTTCGAGCCAACCGCTTCGCGGGCAGGATATTCGTGGGCATCGTTCTGATCCTCGTAGTCATGGCACTCGCCGGGCAGTGGCTCGCCATAGCCCCTCCGGCCCTCACCCACAACGCGGCTCTGGAGAGCGCGACCTGCGCCCGGATGCTCGCCGAAGGCCGAGGCTTCCGGACGAATGCCGTCTATCCTCTGGCCATCGGTCTCGGCTTGGGCACCGACTCCCAACCCCTTCTGAGCCAAGGGCCATTCTTCCCGGCGCTCCTCTCAGCCTACTTCAGTGTGCGGGGCGAAGGCGATCTCGCCGTTCGGCTCTGCTCCATCCTCGCGCTCTTCGTGTGTCTCGGCGGTATCATCACCCTCGGGACGCGGCTCGCGAGCCTCGCCGTCGGTGTGATCGCCGGCCTGGTGCTGGTGTGCAACCCCACGATGGTCGAGCTCGCCATCTCGGGGACTCCCTACGTCTGGGCCGCCGCCTGGTTCGTCTGGGCCTTGGCCTTCGCGGCCTGGTTGCCAGGGAGAGCACCCGCTGGCGAGAACGCGCCCGTCCCGCCCAAGCCCAGCCCATGGTCCTGGCTCCTGGCTGCCCTCACCGGCCTCTGCATGGGCCTGTGCTATCTCTCCGAACCGGCAACTTTGCCTCTGGCCGCTGTGCTGGCATGGCTGGTCTGGCGCCAGGCGGCAGAAGGGTGTGTTCGAGGACAGGTCGCCACCTTTCTCTTCTGCTTCCTGGTCTGCGCAATGCCTTGGTGGGTACATAACGCCGTGGCGGCCCGGAACCCGCTCTTCAGCCTCAACCGCTACTCCGCGTTCTTCAATAGCTGGCTCTATCCAGGCACCACGGTGCTCAACCAAACAAACGATCCCGGGAGCACCTGGCTCTTCGTCCTGGGGCACCCGTCGTACGCACTGAACATCCTCGCCCGCAACTTCGCCGGCGCGTTCAGCGGCATCCCTGCACTCCTCGGAGGGCTACTCCTGCCCCTCGCCGTGGCGGGCTTCGCCGTGCCGCCGCGAACCGACTCCGAACGCCTGATCAGACGCGCCATCGCGGTCGGCCTGCTGCTGCTGGCAATCTGCACGTTCACTGTGCCCTTCGCGGCGAATACCTATCTGGCTCTTCTGCCCGCGGTCGCGCTCCTCGGGACCCTCCAGCTCTTCCGTTTCCTGAGCGAGCAGGCCCGGTGGGCTCGGGGTCTGGCCTGGTGTGTCGTGGCCCTGATCTGCATCGCCCCCACCGGCGCCAGGCGCCTGAGCCAGGGGGCTCCGGGCCCTTCAGCCCTCAAAGCATCGCTCGAGGAAATCGCGGCGAACCTGCCTGCCGAAGTGGTGTTGCTCACCGATGTGCCGGGCGAGGTCGCCTGGTATGGGAAGCACACCGGCATCGCCCTACCAGCCAGCGAGAAGGACATGGAAAAGGTTATGAAGGCACTGGAAGGCCGTCCCGTGGGGATGTTCTTCACTCCCGCGGTGGTGCTCGCCGGCCCGCGGCCCGAGCTCAGTCCCTACCAGCGTATCCTGTTGGCGAAGGAGCTACCCAAAGGACTCACCGAGATCCGCCTCAAGGCACCCGGCGGCCGCCTCTTCGCCTTCGGTGAAAGGAAGAGCCCGTAGGGGCGCCGCTTGCTGCGCCCGATGACCGTACATTCTATGACCGCATCAACTTCGACAACAATACCCGCCACCAGGCCGAGCACCGGCCCGCTCGTCGTCTGCCTGATCATCTTCCTCGCCCTGGGCGGGATGGTTCACTTCGTCTCCGGCCGCGGGCACGAAGTCCCGCCTCTCGCGCTGAACGAGGATCTACTGCCGCGGGAAGTCGATGGCTTCACCTACGCGGGGCAAGCACCCGGCTGGGCGACCGAGACCTACCCCGCGGGCGGGAAGCTGTTCAAATACACGCGCGAAGGCGGCCCCACCATGCTGGTCTCCGCCGGCGCCAGCCAGCAGCGCGATCTGACCTTCGCCAACGTGTCGACCACCCACTCGCAGCGCGGGCATGAGCTGATCGGCACGCCCACGGCCCACATCGGCCCGGGCCTGCTGCCCGCGGCGCAGATGGTCGAGTTTGGCGTCTATGCTCCCTCGAAGGAGGCCCCGGGCTTCGCCTTCCTGGGACTCTACTGGGACGGCCAACGGCTCACCGACAGCGTCATTCGTGCGAAGATGAGTGTCACCTGGCATCGCGCCCTCGGGCACCCCGTGCCGTGGGTCGCCGCCTACTTCGGCCGGCTCATGGACGAGGGCGAGACAGGGCAGACCGCCGCCAATGAGCTGGCCGAGTTCGCCACCGCATTCCTGCCGACGGTAGAGGAGCTCCGGAAGGCCTATGTCGACTCTGCTCGCTGAGGCCAGCGCCCTACCAGGGCAGTGGATCGCCACCAGCCGGCGCGACCCGGCCCGGGCCGCGCTGACACTGGCCCTGGTGGCCGCGTTGGCATGGGTCTACGGGGCGATGGTTCTCGGCATGGCCCGGTATGCGACCACGAACCCGCTCTGGTATCACTGCCTGGCCGTGCCCTTCGCGGCAGGGTGGATCTGGCTCCGGAAGCGCGACGAGATCGCCCGAGCGCCCGCGAAGCCCTGGTGGGGTGGGGGACTGGCGCTGCTGACGCTCGCCTTCCTGCTCCGGCTGGCCGAGGTAGGCGAAGGCGGCTTCCTGTTCGGCGGCGCGTCGCTGATCCTGGCCATCGCCGGCCTGGTTGGGGTACTGGGCGGGCGCGAGCGGCTGTGGCGATCGGCCTTCGCTATTGTGTTCCTGGTGTTCGCGATCCCGGTGCCGAAGGCCGTGTTCGGGTTCTTCGCGTTCCCGATGCAGAACCTGTCGGCCGCGTGGACGGCGGCGGTGTGCAACCTGATGGGCCTTCCGGTGGTGCGCGAGGGCGTGCTGATGGGGCTCGGGAGCTTCCAAGTGACCGTCGCCACGGCATGTAGTGGCATGAACTCTGTGTTTGCGCTGTTCATGTGTGGAACATGGATTATTGGATTTGCGCGCGTGGCATGGTATCACCGAGTATGGATGCTGGCATCGATTGTGCCCGTGGTGATCGTGGGGAACGTGCTTCGGCTGGTGGTGATGTTCGTGGTGGCCCTGTTTTTCGGCGGCGACGCCGCCCTGGGCTTCTTCCACGAAGGCTCCGACCTGCTCATCTTCCTGCTCCTGGCCAGCTTCCTGCTCTGGGCGAAGCTGAAGCTGGAGAGCCGGCACCATTCCGCCGTCTCCCCGGCCACTCCGGAGGCAGCCTGATTGGGCACTGAACCCACCACCGCGACCGTGGAGCCCGATCTACCCCCGCTCCCCCAGGGAGAGGGCCAGGGAGAGGGCACTCCCGCAGGCCCCGAGCTCACCTCCGGCCGCGTGCATTTCCGGAAGAACGTGCTCTCCAACGGCGCTGCCTTCGTCCTCCAGATCGGCGTGGGGATGTGGTTTACGCCCTACCTGATCCGCAACCTGGGCATCGAAGCCTACGGCCTCGTCCCCCTTGCCCTACAAGTCACCGGTTACATGTCCCTGCTCACCGTGGCTCTCAGCGGCTCTGTCGGGCGCTTCCTGACCATCGACCTGGCCCGAGGCGACACAAGCGGAGCGAACCGCACATTCAACACGTCGCTCCTGGCCTGCGTCGTCGGGACCATCATCCTCGTACCGATCGCTCTTGGCCTGTCCTATGCCGCTCCCATGTTCCTGAGCGTGCCGGCCGGGCACGAGAGCGGCGCTCGAATCCTGTTCCTGACGACGACGATCGGCTTTCTGCTGACCACCGTGGGCGGCAACTTCGCTGTATCGACCTTCGCCCACAGCCGATTCGACATCCGAAGCGGCATCGAGGCCCTGACCCTACTATCGCGAGTTGGGCTTGTGGCGACACTGTTTGCCTTCTTCGCCCCGGGCCTGTGGATCGTGGGTCTCGCCATACTTGCGGCGACCGTTCTCAATCAGGCTGGCTATCTCATCTCGTGGCGTCAGCTCACGCCACAGCTTCACATTCGCCGCCTGGACTTCGACCGAACCAGGCTCAGGGAAATGCTCAGCATGGGCGGATGGATGGTTGTCAACCAGGCGGGGATGCTGCTGTTCCTCAACATCGACCTGTTGGTGGTCAACACCGTCCTCGGGGCCAAGGCCGGCGGGGAGTATGCGCCCCTGCTCCAGTGGTCCATGATGCTCCGCACACTCGCCGGCGTCATCGCGGGAGTGCTTACTCCGACCATCATCGCCTGCCATGCTCGAGGCGACCACGACGCACTGGTCCGGATCTCTCAGCAGGCAGTGAAACTGATGGGCCTAGCTATGGCCCTCCCCATCGGGCTGGTCTGCGGTCTCAGCAAGCCCCTTCTGCAGACATGGCTGGGGAAGGATTTCGTGCACCTTGCTCCACTGCTCTCGCTGCTCACCGCACCCCTGTGCATCAACCTGGCCGTGCTCCCGCTCTTCTCGATCAATGTGGCCGTGAACAAGATCCGCTGGCCCGGCATAGTTACCGTGGGACTTGGCCTGCTGAACCTAGGACTTGCCATCGTTCTCGCCAAGCCAGTCGGCTGGGGATTGTATGGTGTGGCTGCGGCAGGCGCCGTCGTGCTGACACTCAAGAACGCGGCGTTCATCCCACTCTATGGGGCACGGGTGCTCAGGCGAAAGCTCAGCACATTCCTTTGGGTCATGTTACCCTCCGTCGTTGCGACAACGGGTGTCATGGCACTGTGCGGAGTCGTGTCAAGCCACTGGAGCTTTGCCTCGTGGCCTCGGCTGGCTCTCTCTGTATGTTCAATTGGCATCACCTACGCCATCCTGGCCTGGCTGGCTGGTCTCAGATCGCACGAGCGGAAGATGGTTCTGCAGCTGGCTCTGGGAAGGGACACGGCGCTATGAGGATCAGCTCAAGCGCGGCTCCTAGGCCGGCGCCGAACGTGGCCGCCGTTGTTACCAGCGGCTTATGCTGCGGCTGTGGCGTCTGCGCCGGGGTCGCACCACGCGGGTGCCTGTGCATGGTTTCCACCGACGTCGGCGAGTATGTGCCTGAGGTCATTGACTGCACCGACTGTGGATTATGTCTGACAGTCTGCCCATTCGCCTCGGCCCGAACGGAACTGCCACCGGACTGGCCGCTCGGGTCCGTTCAGGGTTGCCAGGTAGGCTCGTCAAGGGTGCCAGGCGAACGGGAACGAGGCAGTTCGGGGGGACTGGCCACTCGCGTTCTCAAAGCGCTCCTGGCTGAGGGGCTGATCGACGCTGTTGTCGCAGTGGTCCCCACAGGCGACCCCGACCGGCTGTTCGAGCCAGCCGTGTTGCGAACCGCCGAGGAAGTGGATCGGGCGGTCGGATCGAAATACTACCCAGTCGAGTTCTCCCAGGTCCTCAAACAGATCCACTCTGAGGAAGCGCGCCATGCGGTCATCGGACTACCGTGCGTGGTCGAAGCTCTCCAACGAGCCGCAGAGAAGCTGCCATGGCTCAGGTCACGCCTGCGCTTCACTCTGGCCCTCGTCTGTGGCCACGGCGTCTCGAAGCACCACGCCGCATTCCTTGCTTTTCTCGCAGGGCTAGGGCAGAGGCCACTGCAATGCGTCGACTTTCGTTCCAAGAGCGGCACGACAAGGCCGGACGACTATCGCTTCATGGCCCAGAGTCAGTGCGGAGCAATGGGAAGGGCGCTACCCTTCGGCGGCCGGTGGGTCCGACATGTCTGGTGCAATGAGCTATTCGCTCCAGAGGCTTGCTTTGCGTGCACCGACCTCTTCGGATACCACGCGGACGCCACGTTCATGGACGCCTGGCTGCCCGAGTACAGCGAGGAGCCCAGAGGCACTTCCATCATCGTCATCCGCAATGCCGCGCTTGCGTCTCTGATTGAAAGCGAGTCGAGCGCCGCACGAGTAAGCCTCGCTCCCATCTCGCCGGCACAGGTGCTCTCCTCCCAGGAGGGCGCTCTGGCCCGCAAGCGTCAGGCCGCCGAGGCCGGATCGGGCAATCCACAAGCAGCGCGAGCTGTTCAGTGCCGCCAACGCCGAACGCGCTGGGCCAAGCAGACGTTGCGGGAATCTTCTGGGCTGCAGCGAACCGTGAGACTCCGACTCCTGGCCGGGTACGTCCAGCTCCTTCACGCGCGATCGCTGCTCATTCGTTGGGGCTGGAGCGTCAGGGGAATGCTGGGCCGAGCGAAACGGCGCATACCCGTGAAAAGGAGGTCAGCCGCTTGACCACATTCCTCCTCGTCGGCCATGGCGGCTTCTACAACCGGGGCTGCGAGGCCATCGTACGGACCACCGTGGCCCTCTTACGCGAGAGGTTCAAAGACCCACGCATCATCCTCGCATCGATGAGCCCAGACGAGGACCGCTCCCATGAGGCCGCCCAGGGCATCGAGGTCATACCCCACCATCCTCAAATGCGCCGCGGCTCGTTGTCGTGGACGATGAAGCAGCTTGGGAAGGTCACGCGCCATCACTGGCGATGGAGCACCGAGTTCCACACACTTTGGAGACCTTTGGCGAAGTGCACTGCGGTGCTATCCATTGGCGGAGACAACTACACGATGGACTATGGGTACCCATCCTACTTCCTGGATCTGAATGAGCTTGTCCACGGGGCGCGCAAACCCATGATCATCTGGGGCGCCTCCATCGGTCCATTCCCCCGAGGCCCGGAGGAGGACGCGGTTCTAGGTAGCCTACGCCGCGCTGCCCTGATCACTGCGAGGGAGAGCACGACCATGGCATACCTGGCGGAAGCCGGCCTGAAAGATAGCGTACATGCCGTGGCCGACCCCGCCTTCCTCCTGCCGGCAGAAGCCACCGACACATCCGGCTACTGGCCTGAGGGCGATGCCGTGCTTGGCCTGAACATCAGCCCCCTGCTGCAGCGATACCGCAAGGAGTCTCCCGAAGATCCGTTCCGTCCATTGGCGGAGCAGTTCACCCAGGATGCGGTCGACCGGATGTCTCTAGGCGTGCTCCTCATCCCCCACGTGGTCACGGAAGGCAACAACGACTGGGAGTACCTAGCCCGAATCTGCGCGGATGTCGATCGACCAGGGCGTGTGACCCTCGCACCACCGACACTCAGTGCTCCCCAGACCAAGCACGTGATCTCAAGATGTCGGTATCTGGTCGCCGCCAGAACGCATGCCACGATCGCGGGCTTCTCGACGGGAGTTCCGACAATCTCCTTGGCATATAGTCGGAAAGCACTGGGCATCAACCAGGACATCTTCGGTCATCAACGTTGGGTCGTAGACACACATCGCCTTGCCCGCAGCGCCGACCTGACTGATGCACTAGAGGCCCTGATCGCCGAGGAGACTCACGTTCGCCAACTCCTGGCCGCAAAGCAACCAGTGCTGCGACAACAAGCGCGACACGGGGTGGATCTGCTAGCCACCGCACTGGAGGCGGAGGAGTCCTATGGACGCACCTGAGTCACCCCTCGTTTCTGTGGTCATACCGCTCTACAACAAGGCTCCCTACATCGAGCGGTGCCTGCGGTCGGTCTACGCCCAGACATTCCAGGACTTCGAGGTCATTGTCGTCGACGACGGCTCGACCGATGACGGCCCCGAGATCGCCAAGCGCCTCTTGCGCCCCCAGGATCGCCTGATCTCCCAGCCCAATGCGGGTCCCGGACCAGCCCGCAACACAGGCATCGCCGCTGCTCGGGGGGAGTACGTGACCTTTCTCGATGCCGATGACGAGTGGGATCCAGACTTCATCAACACCACCGTGCTCCTACTGGAGGAGCATCCACAAGCCGGACTAGCGACTTGCGCTTGTAGGCTCATCTGGGGACCATCCCGTTCCTCAACCCGGCTGTTGTTCAAAGACGGCCGGAGCATCGTATTCGAGGACTTCTATGCAGCCTGCGTTGCATGCGGTGATGTCATCTGCACTTCATCAACCAGCATAGTTCGGCGGGCCATTCTCGAACGGACAGGAGGCTTTGTCTCGGAGAAGCATGGAGAAGACCAGGAGTTGTGGGCTAGGATCGCCCGAGATGCCCCCGTGGCTTACGCGGATCGGCCACTGGCATGCTACTATCAGGACGCGCCATGCACGTTGTCTCGTGAACATCACTCTGTGCCTCCCGAACCCCCCATTATCGTCTCAGCCAGGCGTTGGCTAGGCGACGGCCTAGTCCCAACTGACAAACGAGCGTCACTCAGAGCTCTCTGCGGACTAGTCCTATGCCACCATGCCAGAGGTCTCCTCTTGGCAGGACGCCGCCGAGAAGCGCGAGAAGCGGCACGTACTGCCTCTAGAGAGTTCAGAGCACCCCCAACAGCGCTGCTTCGCCTACGCTGGGAGATTACTGTGCCACCCTGGGCGCGAAGGGTAGAGGAGTCCGCAAGAAGGCGCTGCAGGGTGAGGACCAGAGCACACCATATGCTTGAGCGACTGAGGCAGGGCCGTCCCAAGTGATGTCAATCAGAGTTCTGTACGGGCTAGGCTGTCTCACGCTCGACCCTCCTGCCGTCATCGGCGGAGCGCCGAAGGTCTTGCTGGACATCTTGAACGCTGTCGACGCAACCCAGGTCGAGAAACATGTGCTGTTGCCCGTAGACCATGAAGCACTCACACGCCTGTATCAAGATAGCGGCGCTCGCGTCCATATCTCACGTGCTCTGCTTCAGACGTTCGGGGATCCTCCCGAGGCGCCAATCCGGGCGCCAGGGGAGAGGGTCCGATATCACCTCCGGAGAGGCGTCTGGCGGGCTAAGAGAGCCTGTGGAGGGCTGGGGAGAGCCGCGCTGGTCCAGCGGCGAGCGGCGACGCTGCGCGGCATCCTCGATCTTGTCAGGCCGGACATACTCCACCTGAACAACGCCTCATGGATGGGGCTTCCGCTGCTCACCGCCGCTGCCCAAAGAAGGCTGCCCTACATCATCCACCAGCACGATACTGCGCTCCGCGACTCGTGGGTGCTCAGCGTGTGCCGTCGTACGGCCTGCGCAGCTGACAGGTGCATCGCGATATCGGATACCTCTGAAGCCGCGTTGAGAGAAATGCACGTCGCCCCCCAACGGATCGTGCGGATACCGAACGTGGTCGACACCAACGCGTTCCGCCCGTGCCGAGAGGAACGCGACCGATTCCGCGAGACGCACGGCCTTTCTGCAGACGCTCCGGCGTTCGTATTTGTGGGGCGCCTTGTTCCTGAGAAAGGGGCCGATCTCTTCATCCAGGGCGCAGCCAATGTCGCCAGGGCGTGTGGGTTGGCGCGCTTCTTCATCATAGGAAGCGGCCCCGAAGAACGGCGCTTGCGCGAGCTAGCCATACGGGTCGGCTGCGGATCTAGGATCACGTTTCTTGGAGCCAGGAATGATGTGGCCAGACTGCTACCCGGGATGGACGTGCTCGTGAACTGCACGCGCTGGGAGGAGCCATTCCCACTGACCGTGATCGAAGGTATGGCGTCGGGCTTGGCGACCATCGTGACGGATGTTGGAGGACCGAGTGAGGCAGTCGAACATGGTCAGACAGGACTGCACTTCCGCCACCAGGACATCAGTTCACTGTCAGCATCGATGACCCTCCTCGCACTTGATCCCGACCTCAGAACCCGCCTGGCCAACGCAGGTCGAGCCATAGCGGCAGAGCGGTACGCGCCGGAAAGGCTGGGCCCCCAATTGCTGACGCTGTACCACTCGGTCCTCGCGGAACGCGCACAGCAGCAGTAGCGAACTTGGGCCAGAGCAGTCGGACGCACGAGAAGCCCTGCTGTCCGCCAGTGGCCCTCATACTAGTAGAGCGCAGTCATGTCGATAGCACGTGCGGTTGGCTGCATAGGGCTGTTCTCTAGTCCAGAAGCTGTCTGTAGACACCATCGATCTCCCGTGCCAGCGTTTCCACAGAGAACATCGTTCGAGCTCGCTCTTGACCAGCCTCACCCATGCGATGTCGCAGTGACGGACTGCGGTACAGCTCCAGAATGCACCGAGCCGCCTCTGCAGCGTCATCCAAAGGGACGAGCAACCCCGTGACCCCATGCTCGACCACCTCATTGCTTCCGGTGACATCGGTCGTCACAACGGCTAGGCCGCACAGCATCGCCTCGACAGTGACCAGTCCGAATCCCTCGAAACGGGACATCAGGACGAATAGGTCGAACTCACCCAAGAGGGGCGCTATATCTGCACAGAATCCGAGGAAGTGAACATGGTCTCGCAGACCCATACTATCACGAAGCGCTGAAATCTCTTCGAAGAGGGGGCCGTCGCCCGCGCACACGAAGTGCACATCGCTGCTCTCGCGGCAGACGAGCTGAGCACAACGCAGGAGCATCGGATAGTTCTTTTGGAAACAAAAACTTGCGAGTGTTCCTACGAGAAACACCCCCGATGACAGGCCAAGCTCGGCGCGGAGATCACACCCCCTGATCAGCTCAGGCATGAAGCGCGATGCATCGACCGCGTTGTAGATGGTCTGGGCCGGTAGCCCAGTCGCCCTCACAAAACACTCGGTGACTCCCTCGCTACATCCGACGATAGTGGTTCTTCCACGGTGGGCCAGGCGAAAGAGCAACCGCGGAAAAGCGTCCTCCCAAAGCGCCTCAACCACTTGGAGATGGCCTACAGACGGCAGGCCCACTGTGTGTGCCGCCAGGCGACCGCCGATGTTGGCAGGTGCGTTATAGCAGTGGACGAGATCCGGTCTCACTTCCCGGATCATCCGCCGTGCCAATCGGAAGAGACTCCACGTGGCTTGGCGTAGGCGAGGGGTTGAGCCAGAACAGGCCTTTGCGGTGACGACTGGGATGCCCAACGACTCGAACTCGGGCTGGAGGTTCCCTCCCTGATAGGCGCAGACAAACGGCTCATACTTGTCCGCTAGCACATTGCAGATCGTGAGGACACATCGGGGCGCACCATAGTTGAGGTTGTCTATGACGTGCAATACTCGTCGGCGAGCCATGACAGATTCACACCCCACTCAGTGACCGCCCTATGCCTCGCTGATGCCGGGAGTCGGAGTCGGGGAGTGGGCCAGCGGACGAAGCGACCTCTGCCCCCCCTCACTACCGTCAGAGGCGTGCGTAGGCAGCCACACACAGATAGCCCAGAAAGCCCAGAGCCCCTTCAGGAACTCCATCGGACCGAAGTTGGACTCAAAGAAGATCCCCACCACTGCACCAGTGAACACAGCTCGGAGAAGACCCTGGCGGAGAGAGATCGATCCATCCGCCCTCGGCCGGAGTCGCCAGACACCGTGGAGATGGAGCAGGACGAAGGCCACCGAGATGCCCAGCAACACCACTCCGCCATCCAATAGCATCTGCAGAGGGAAGTTGTGGATCATAGCCACGGCATATACTCCGCCCCCGTAGAACGGTGCATGCATGAAATGGTCCCAGGCATCCTTCCAGTGACCAACACGGCCCGTTCCACTTGCCATCGAGACCGGCCCGGCGAGTTCATTGCGTATTCGCCACCACACACCAGCAGAGACCGTGTACCAGGTTCCCGACAGCCTCAGGAATGCAAGGACGAGGACCAGAACGAGGGCTCCGCTTCCCACTACCTTTGAGACGGACAGGGGCCGTCTCTCTCCGGATGATCCATCTGTGGGTCTCTCGATAACGAGGTGGGCCCAGAGCAGCAGACACACGAATGTTGCAGCGCCTCCGACCACCCCTCCAAGCACACACTGCTGGTTGGCCGTCTGGGCGAGCCCATAGCAGCAGGGGAACAGAGCCAGGAGCATGGTGCCTCGCAGCCACCGAGGCCACTCGGGCAAGAAGAGGGCTGGCCAGCCGATGAGCATAGCAATGCTCGTATGGAAGCCGAGCCCGGCAGGATGGGCGTTGGGTAGCCAGAGTTGGTTGAAGTAGATGCGATGGGTCATGTGGCCAACGAAAGGCGCGCAAGCTGCTACTACTCCGGTGCCGAGGACGAACGCGGCGATAGCCCTCCGCCACATCTTGGGTGTGAACGTGGCGGAGCTGATGCAGACATAGGAGAGTACGTTCTGTATTTCTGTGCGGAGATACCAACTGCGCACCTCATCAGAGAACACCTCGTTGGCGTTGAGCACCGATGCCAAGACCATCCAGAAGAGCCACAATGCAGCCACGGCCACGTGCCGCTTGCTCACCCGCAGGCATTCCCGGCCAGCCAGGTGGTTGAGGAGAAGACTCCCTGCCATGACGATGCCGAGAGCCTTAGGAACCGAGCCGACACCGCCGGCATCGCCGCTCAGCAGGTCGAACGGTATGGACGCGACGTACGCCAGAACAGCCCATTCCGGCAACAGCAAGAGCAAGAGACCGACAGGGAGGGCGACAAACCAGACCGTCGTCTTGAGAACCGCCGACTGCGTTCCGCCGAGGCTGAGCACGAGCGCGAAAAGGACCACGCCCCCCAGCAGTCCCAGCACTGGATAGATCATGGGGCCGGATAGAGGGGAATCAGGTTCGAGAGTTAGCCGTGATCGGAACACCCAAGATCAGGCCCCTGCCTGTTGAGATAGCACCCGTCGATACACAGCGGCATACTGGCGTCCTTTGCGTTCCGGGGCGAAGTGCTCTACGGCTGTCTGGCTTGCCGCGCGTCCGAGCCGCGCCCGCAGCTCCGAATCCTCGATGAGCCTCAGCAGAGCGCGCGACGTAGCCTCGACATCATCCACAGGAACGACCAGCCCGCTCTCCCCGTCTCGTACTGCCACCTCGACATCACCCACAGGAGTGACAACCACGGGCTTGCCGGCACACATCGCCTCTAGCATGGCAGCAGGAAGCCCTTCTGCGCGACTCGTGAGCGCCCAGATGTCGCACGCACGAAGTAGGTCTCCCACGTCCTCTCGCAGCCCAAGGAATGAGACGGAGCCTGTAACCCCAAGCTCCTGCGCTCGCGCACGCAAGACTGCCTCGTGCCCACAAGTCTCCTCCCCTCCCGCGAGGAGTAGATGGCACGATGCGCCATCGCGGAGGCACAGCGCAAGAGCCTGGATCAGTAACTCCTGGTTCTTGCGGGGACCAAGGGAGCCCACAGAGAGGACCACTGCGGCCCCCTCGGGCACGCCTAGATCCGCCAGGTACTGCTGTCGAGTGCCCGAGCCGTAGCTCGTGGCTGGGGGCAGCATAGCCGTGGGCCATATCACGGTCACTGGCCCCATCCCAGGGATGCGCTCCTCGAAACTCCACGCAATGTCCCGGCTAGGGGCAACACCGGTTCCCGGATGCCGGTGGAGAGCGAACTCAAACACACGACGCTCAAACCGGGTTGCCAGCGAAGGCTGCTGGACCCCGAAGTAGTCGTCGAAGCTCGAATGGAATGTAGAGACGATCCGGAATCCATACCGCGCGGGCCGCGCCAGCCGAGCGAACACATGAGCAGCAAGAGTATGGGTGTGAACCACATCGGGATGGAAGGTAAGAACAGCCGCGCGCAGATGGCCGAGGAGGAGTGGGCTACGCTGGGATTCGCTAGCTCGATCTGCAATGAACCGGCCGGAGTCACGGAGCCGAGCGGGCAAGAGCCGCCGAGGATAGGGTACGCACAGCCCGACCTCGAACTGATCCGCGGGCAATGCCTCCACCAGATCGGCAACGTGAGCCCCGACCCCTGATCCGGCTCCGCATGCGAAGTACTGAAGAACTCGAATTCGCTGAGTTTGGGGCTCCATGGCCCTCCTGTGGCATCGGTGTTGCTTTCGCACACGAGCATTATGCCCCTTGCGAGGGGGACCATGAACCCCGTTGTTCGCCGAGCCCCTTCAGCGTAAGAGAACGTGAGATCGGACGGCCAGAGGCTTCCGCATGGTGGCGTGTGATCCGTTCCCTACAGAAGCGAACGACTCTGGCAACCCACAGCGTGATCGGTGGACCACCACAGCGAGAGGAACCAGGGATGGACTGGAGGGTGAAGGCACTCATCCAACGAGGACTCGGATTCGTGCCGGGCGGGCAGTGGATGAACGACCGCGCCCTGGCTTCCCTCAGAGGCAGAGCCCCTTTGCCCGAGCACCTTTCGCGGCTCCGGGGATGCCTAGAGGATCATGGGCGGCTGCTCAGCCAAACAGGCAACACCCTAGCCCCGGGAACCACCGTGCTGGAACTAGGCACTGGGCCAGACCTCACCATCTCTACACTCCTCTCGTTGCACGGATACCGCGTTACCACAGTGGACATTGTTCCCATGGTTCATTGGCCTGCAGTATGCTCCATGGCACAGCATCTCACCGCGCACCCAGAACAGGCAGTAGTCGAGGCACTCGCCCCCGCAGGTGAGCTCGCCAAGCGCCTCCAGGGCTTGGCGGCCACACCGAACCTAGAGGAGTATTGCGAGTGCGCAGAGATCCAGTATCGCGCTCCCTACAGTGTCAGAGCACTGGAGGCAGGGGAGTACGGCCAGTTCGACCTCTGTCTGTCCAACTGCGTACTTGAGCACATCCCTCGTTCTGCGCTACAGGAACTCATGAGTGCGGTACACAATGCCACGGCAATCGGCGGCCTCGGTGTCCACTTGGTCGACTTGCAGGACCACTTTGGCTGGGGTTTCCTGAGCTCGAGGCGATGCTCTTACCTGAACTTCCGCAAGTACTCATCGAGGTACTGGAACTTCTTCGCAGGCGGCTCCATCGCTTACCTGAACCGCCTGATGCCATCTGACTACGATGCGATCTTCAATGCAGCTCGGTTCCGAACACTCCGACGATCTGAGGTTCGGTGGGAAGGCGAGGCCCTCCCTGTTCCCGTGGAGCGGATACACCCGTTGTTCCGCCAGGGATACGACGAGGAAGAGCTATGGATCACCCATCTGCACTATGTGCTTCAGAGACCACTGTCTCAGAACGCCATACTGGCCGAGTAGGGGAGCCACCGTGAGCCTGACCGCTATCTGGGTACTCGCGTTATCCGCGTTTTGGCTCATCTACCCATTCCTGATACATCCATGGGTAGCCCGAGCCCTCGCAGTACCGTTCAGGCGTCGCACGACTGAGCACAAACCCGTGGGATGGCCCTCCGTGACCTTCCTCATCCCCGCTGCCAATGAGGGCAGGCTGATACGCGCGAAGCTAGAGAACACGTTGGCTCTGAAGTACCCCGGGCCTCGACCAGAGGTCATAGTTATCTCCGATGCTTCTGTGGATGACACCGAGGACCGAGTAGAGGAGTTTGCAGATCAGGGCGTGCGGCTGATCCGCCAGAGTCCTCGGTGCGGAAAGGTGCCGGCCCTCTACAAGGGGTATGAGGCGAGCTCAGGGGACATCCTGGTCCTGACCGATGTGAACGTGCAACTGGAGCCGGAGACGCTAGCCAAGCTCATATGCCCGTATGCAGACCCGAGAGTTGGCATCGTATCGGGCAACTTTCGGCTTCGGGGAACAACAGAGAGTAATGCTCCGGGACGCTGGCGACAGTTGTACCGGTCCCTCGTGGGCATGTCGAAGGCTGCAGAGAGCCTGATGGGCCGCAGTATCGGGTCTGATGGGCAGCTCATGTCAATCAGGCGGGATCTGTACCCCTCCCTGGAAGAGTGCCCCCCCGATGAGGCTAACGACCTATCCATGCCACTGTGGATGCTCTCTAGAGGTTACCAGTGCTTGTATATCCCTGAGGCGCTGGCATACGGCGAGCCATCCGTCCGTGCGGAGGGCGAGTACGCAAGAATCGTCCGTATGTCCGGGCAATGGTGGGCCACGACATTCCGGATGGTGCCGACCTTTGTGCGGCAGGGCGCCTTCCTAATCCTCTTGCTCCTCTGGGGACGCCGGATCGTCATCAACCTGATGCCGGTGTTCCTGCTCAGTGCAATTGTTGCTTGTGTGGTCCTGGCCTTTGACTCAACATGGTTTGCCTTGGTCTGCGGTCTCATCGGCCTCAGCTTTTTGCTCGGACTTGCTGGGGTCGCCCAGGAACGCGGCAGCAGGCGCCTTCGCATACTGGTACCGCTGGCACTCTTCTACCTGAGTATGGCCGGCCTGCTGGTAGGCTTCCTAAAGAGCTTATGCGGCCAGCGTCCAATGGCGGTTTGGGAGGTCATCCGAAAACCCGCATCAGAAGAAGGTCCCGCGAAGTCGGAGTCTTCCTCGACCTAGCACTGACAGGCACCATACCGACTGCTCCGCGCAGAGTCCTCTAGAGAGACCAAGTGATGCCGTTGACAACCAGAGAGCCCCGTGTCGCCTACCTCGCCTCAGTGTTTCCCAAGGTCAGTGAGACATTCGTGGCCAACGAGGTTCTGGCGTTGCGCCGGCGAGGCGTCGAGGTCATTCCGTTCGCCATCCGGAGGCACCGGGCGGGCGAGCTGCTGGCGGATGACCCGGACCACGCGGAGCTGCTGAGGGTCACCCATTACAGCCCGTATCTGTGGTGTCCCGAAGTTCCCCGAGCACTGTGGTGGGCGTTGCGGACACGCCCGGGCCCGCTGTTCCGCTGCATAGGGCTGATCCTGCGCGGACTGTCGCGCTATCCCGAGGAGTTCTTCAAGACCTGGATGCTCTTCCCGAAGACCGTGCGCTTCGCCAGGGAGATGGCGCAAGCAGGTGTCGAGCACCTCCACGCGCACTGGGCCAGTTACCCCACTACCGCCGCGCTCTTCATCTCGCTGCTGACCGACATCCCGTACTCCTTCACCTGCCACGCGCACGACGTGTACCTGTTCGAGGCGCTGTTCCCCGAGAAGCTCAAGCACTGCGCCTTCGCCTCACCCGCCCACGAACATGTGCGGCAGGAACTGCTTCGCAAGTGCCCTGGCGGAGATCCGGCCAAGGCCCTGGTGCTGCGAGTAGGGGTGGATGTGGACCAGTTCACGCCTGTTCCATACCATCGCCGCCCGGACGCGCCCTGGCAGATGCTCGCCGTCGGCCGGCTGGCGCCCATGAAAGGGCATGTCTACCTCGTCCGCGCGCTGGCGCGACTGGTCGCTTCGGGAGCGCGCGTTCAGTGCAGGATCGTCGGTGAAGGGCCGCTACGCGGCGAGCTCGAGGCCGAGATCCGTTCGCACGGTCTGGAGGAGACCGTTCTGCTTCTCGGCGCCCGGCCGAACGAGGAAGTACGCCGCAGCCTCTCGGAAGCGGATGTGTTCGTCCTCCCCAGCATCGTGGCGCCGGACGGTCAGACCGAGGGGATCCCCTTCGCGCTCATGGAAGCCATGGCATGCGGGCTGCCGGTCGTGGCTTCCGAGGTCGGTGGCATCCGAGAGCTGGTCCGTCACGACGAGAACGGCCTGTTGGTCTCTCCCGGCGATGTCGATCTCCTGGCCTCGAGTCTGCAGCGGTTATACGAAGACGATGACCTCAGTATCCGGCTCGGCGCGGCCGCGCGGGAGACCGTGGTGCGCTCCTACAACGCGCAGGTTGAGCTCAGCAAGAAGCTGGCGCTGTTCCGGGAACATCGGCGTGAATGGTCCCGATCATCCTGAGACGTGCACTGCTACGCGAGAAGGAGAAGCCATGCAGGTTCGCAAAGCGCTCATCACGGCCGCGGGGCGAGGCGCGCGGCTGTATCCGGCCACCAGCACGGTTCAGAAGGCCATGCTCCCCCTCATCGATCGTGATGGCGTGGCCAAACCCATCATCCAGATCATTGCCGAAGAGGCCCTTGCTAGCGGCATCGAGGAGATCTGCATCCTCTGCGCCCCCGGGGATGAGGAGCAGTACCTCACGCAGTTTGGCCTCCTCCGCGAGAACCTCTTGGCGACACACCAAAGGGGTTCCTGGGCCGAGGCCCAAGCCGATCGGATCGGCGACCTAC
>Ga0067045_1003541_pt1 | contig 18779 bp, 17 predicted proteins | sample TerdegcTABiofilm_FD_59184 | JGI IMG/M metagenome (GOLD analysis project Ga0067045, IMG submission 59184) | Combined Assembly of (Gp0054472, Gp0054536) Wastewater bioreactor microbial communities from Singapore -Terephthalate degrading... | reverse complement strand
ATTGGGCATCTCAAGGACAGGGCTCCATACAAGCTGTCCGGAGGGGAAAAACGTGCCGCGGCTATTGCCGCGGTCTTATCCATGGATCCCGACATCCTGGTAATCGACGAGCCGACAGCCGCCCTCGACCCTAAATCAAGGCGGAGATTAATAAATCTCCTGAAGGGCTTTATTCATACCAAAATTATCGCCACCCACGACCTGGATCTGGTGCTTGAAATATGCGACAGAACAATCGTACTAAAGGAGGGTAAGATTGTTTCAGATAATTCTCCGTTAAAAACACTTGCCGACGCCGCTTTGATGGAACAATGCGGACTTGAAATTCCGCTGACACTTCAGAATTGCCCCGTTTGCGGTTCCCCCTCTCATCACCGAATTCAATAAACTCCGGTAAAAGTCATAATTTCAGCTTTATTTAATATATATTAAGTAAGAGAATAATACTGGCGGGGGTCTGCCTCATGAACGAGCTGAACCGCTTTATCGCCAAGTCGGAAGAATTATACGATCTCGCAGGGCAGGAGCTGAAACCTGCCATAGCCATCATCGGGTCATATAATTCTGGGAAATCCACTTTGCTGAACCACCTGCTCGGGGAAGAAATAAGTCCGGTCGGCGCCGTTCCTACCACAAGCTGCCTGCTGTACTTCGACTACGGGGACTCTTTTTCAGCAAAGTACATTGGAGCCGGGGACAAGTGTGTGTTCACCAACCGCGCCGCTCTCGCATCTTTTTTGGCAGACCAACACCACCCGGGCGGCCGGGTAAATATTGAGATCCCCGCACCCATACTAAAAAAATGCCGCCTGATTGACACGCCCGGGATAGATTCCTTTTCGTATGAGTCAATCCGTTTGGTGGAACAGGCCGTAAACGAGTCGACCAAAATAATTTATCTTTTTCACCAGCGTGGAATCGAGAACTTTAACCGCCTGTTTCTATTTAAATTCGCTTCTATCTGGAAGAATAAAAACTTAAACGACATCTCTTTCTGGCTCAACTGCAATCTGGGGAACTGTGACGGTACATCCATTGAAACAACCAGGGCGGTATTGAGAAAAATCTTTTTAAGCCAGGTAAAGCTAAAACGCGATAAACATATTAAACCATGAAAATGTTCAGGCCCTGCGTCTCTTTTTAGAGGTGGAACTGGCCAGGTACCATTTAGACAACCTGGCGAAAAAACTTAAAAAAATAGATGTTGAAATACCTGCAAGGCTAAAAAGAATCACAGGAATTACTAATGAATCACTTTTCCTGTCTGAATTCTGGACAGTGCTGGAAACAGCGGAAAAGCTTTTTTCCGCCTACCGTACAATCAATTCCATTCCACTAATTGTCATGGAAATGGAAGGGTTGTTGTATTTAATTAACTCGTCCAACGTAAGCAAGGCGGATAGCAAGGCAGGTGGACAGCTCTACCGGCCACATGCCGGAGGTTTTAAAGAAGGCAAGGAACTCATTCTTGAGTTGATTAATTCTTTAATACGCGAAAAACAGTTGGACGGTTGGTTGGAACGCCCTAAATTAGGCAAACTGGCTGTAAAAATTGAGGAGGAACGTTTCACAGTAGTGGCCGCGGGAGGTTTTTCCACCGGCAAGTCCACATTTTTCAACGCATTGATGAAGGAAGAAATATTGCCCACCGGAAATGGTCCGACAACCTCATCAATCACCCGCATTTCATACGGCAAAAAGAAAACAGCCACCGTGCGAATCCCGCTGCAAGTTACCCTGCAAATCCAAGAAAACATCGGGCAGCAAAGCCATCTTTGCGCCGACCAACTGGACATACTGGAAAATTGCTTAAACAACAATGAGCTTGGCCTGGCTTACATGGAAGCTTGTATGGATTGCCGATTCAAACGAGTAGATAAGCAAGAAATGACCGCATTAATCAACCGGACCAGGGAATATTATGCCACTGGCGCTTTTACCAGGACCGGCGGGAATTTTCAGATACCTGCCGTTTTTAAGCCGGTCCCGGTAAAAGGGATTACCCGCAAAAAAATACTCCAGAAAGTGCGGTTAACTTTCCATTATGCGGGCGCGCCGGAATTTGATCTGGCAAACCCGGCCAGTATTAAAAAATTCAGGGAAATAACCGGACCGGGTAACGCTTTCCGGATCGCCGGGATTGATATCCGCCACCCGTCTGAGTACCTGAAGCTGGCCGATTTCGTTGACACACCAGGGCTTGACTCAATTCAAAAGCATTATTTCGATGAAATATCCGATAACATCCGGCAATGTGACGCTTACCTTGTTTTTTTAAACGCCCGGCATATCTTGAATGACATGGATAAAGAAAATTTAGAAGCAGTGTTTTTACCCCGTATGCCTGTAAACTTAAAACCACTGGAAATGCCGGAAAAAGAACTAGAAAAATTATTCTTTGTAATTAATTTCGCGGACACCCTGACCCCGTTTCAGCAGGAAGTGGTAGCCAATTTCGTCCGGAAGAGCCTGATTTCACCCGCTAACAAATCCCGGGTCATACCGAATCCGAAAATATTCTTGATTTCCGCCCTGCGGGGGCTCGCCGGGAAAGACCGGGGCATGGACCTTTTACTTAAAAATCTCGAAGAAGGAATTATGCGTTTCCGCGGCAGGGATTTTTACAGAAGCATATTAAACGAACTGTACACAATGCTTGACAGCGCTTCCCAAAAAATCAACATTGAGCTACTTGCATTAATGCAAACCGATCAGGACTCGTCCGGCGAAAAGAAAAAAAAGCTGCGGCGCGCGCTGGAAATACTTCGGGAGTCCCGTAGGGAGATAAAGAACATCAGAAAAACCATTTATAGCCTCGGGGGGTTGTAATAATGGAAAATGCCAGATTACTGGATGAGCGATTGCGTAAAATCATCGGTGAGGTAAGCGGGCATACCGGTGGAGAAATCAAAAAAAAACCTGCTCCGTGAATTTGATGCCAGTGTCAACGCGGCAATGAACAGGCACAGTCAAAAGGAAACTGTCAGAATACTGGCGCTGTTAAAAAGCGCAATAGATAAACTTGATTGACAATAAAGTTTAATCAAGTGGTGTGGCGCTTGCCATTAGGGCGATTTTGAGCCCTTTATTACCATATAAATTAATAAAGGAGGAAGAATAGTGGAGATTAAATTTGAGGACCTGAAAGGTGACAAAACAGGTGACGAGCTAATCCGCCAAATGTTGTCGGACATTCTCACCGGCCTTAAAACAAAAATGATTCAGCCGGTGCTCGAGGAAAATTACAAAATTGCCAGTCAGTTGAAAGAATTCAAAACACAGGAGCAATCTGAAATGGCTGAGTTGAAGGAAAAATTAGCGGAGTTGGACACCCGGATACAGCAAGTACCCTTAGTCATTTTGTCATCTTTTCGGGACGCCATAAATCAGGCCGGCGGGGGAACCCAAAATGGAACAGATTAACAAACAGGCTGAAATAGTTGATTCACTGGCATCTACTATTCAGAGCAAAATTATCCTCCCTGTTGAAGAGAACGCCTCATTTTTACATTGCGCGGTTGACCAGATAAATGAAAGGATTTCTTTCCTGGAAGAAACCTCTTCGGCGCTTACCGCCGCTCATAACAGAACAAAACTAATGGCGTCAATATCTGTATTGGGATTAGCCATATTAGTCGTTATTCAGATCATCATTTTTTTTAAATAACTTAATTGCAGCAATTGTAAGTATAAGGCAAATCACTCTTCTTTCGGCTTTTGGTGTTTCCTTATAATGGCAAGAACAAAAATAGCAGCTCCGGAAATAACCAGTACTTTGATGATAAAACCGATTGTTTCGCCTTTAAACCCGTCTTTTTCTTTTCTTAACTCTACCACCGGATCCATTTTCAAATCAAAGAAGTTGCCTTTATCAACTTGAAGCACCAGTTTTTCAAGCTTGATCATTTTCTCTTCGTGCCTGGAAATATTGGTCATATAACTTACCACTTGGATAAAGAGAAAAGCCAGGGCAAATAAAATCAATAGGAAACGAGATCTATTCATGCGCATCCCCTTTTCTTTTTATCTGAGACCTTCTTTAATCTTTCCCCGGATGGTTTCACAAGCGCGGGCGTAAAAAGCGCTCTCGAATGTGGACCACGGGTATTCTCTTCCACCGGCGATGTAAGATAACCGGCAGTTATGAAGAAAGACACAAGCACGTGGCAGGTCACCCATTACTGTCGCTGCATAACCAAGGATAGACCATGGAAAAGGATCTCCTACCGCCAATTCCGGCCAACCGGGTAGTTCGCTGTTCAGTTTCTGGAAGGCCAGCTTGGCTTGCTCACTCTCCGGTGGGATTACTCCAAAGGTTACCGGGTATATTTGAGCGAATAAACCTGGGTAAGACCGGCCATGGACAGGTAAATGCCAGTTGTTGTCCCGGTCCACCGCCCAGGCGAAACAAGCCGTATTTTCATCCCAAAACCGCTCCAGTATGCTGTTTTTAATTGTTTCCGCCTTATGATCGTATATGTCGCTCAATTCGTTATAGCCCAGCCCGGCCAGCAACCGCGCCCAGTCTTTCAACCCCCGGTAACACTCACAGTTATCCATCAGATACTTGACCTTCAGGTCCGGCTTTGCCCAAACCAGCCCGTCAGAGTCCTGAAGAGCAATGATCAGTTCCGCCACCGTGGAAAGTTCGCTGTAATGTTCACTGATAAAGTTCAGATCATGTGAGCTTTCCTCGTAAACCGCCGCCAGGGTAAGCAATGTCGCCGCATAGCTGTCGGCCGAGTCGTAATCGTAAACATTAACCAACACGCCGTCCTCCAGGCGGTAATCGTAAATAGTCCCGTTCAGACCCCACCGGTCGGGATAATTTAGCCTGGAAAAGCTCCATTCCAGATACTTTTTTATCGCGCCAAAGCTCTGCGGGTCACCGCAGAGCGCCAACCCGGTGAGGTTTGAAAAATAAGGAATTATATCCAGCCTGCCCCCGGCCAGTTGAAAATACCCTTCGGGACATTGGGCCGAAGATATCCATGCCCGCTCCCTTTCCGTCTCGGCGGCCAGGAGACGGTCTTTCAAACGCAGGATGACAACACAGGCCTCAGCTCTGGTCGCACCGTTGCTTTCACCAAAAGTACCGTCAGGATATCCGTAAAATATTCCGGATCCCAGCATCAGCGCAGGCCAATTAATGGAGTTGCCGTCACTTTCCACCGCCGGCTCCGGATGACTTGTCCAGACCAGCAACCGGCCGACCATAGCAGCCATTTCCTCCCTGGTAATAGTCCGGTCCGGCTCAAAATAACGCTCCGGGCCTGCCCCCGCCTTGACAATACCGGCAGCCGCCGCTGCTTCAACAAAAGTGTACGCCCAATGCTCCCGGCCAACATCCTTAAAAGTTGGTGCCAGGTTGCTATTAGCCGGGGGTACCCCACCGGCAGCGACAATTAATTTAGCAAACTCCGCTCTTGTAACCGGCTGATCCGGCCCAAAAAACTCTTCCGGGTAACCACCGGCGACTCCAAGACTAAATGCCGTTTCAACAGCCTTTTCCGCCCAGTGGTTGCTGATATCGTTCACTACGGATAAAGCTAATGCCGGAAACAGACATGATACAAATGTAACAATGAAAAAAGCGCTGATTATAAAAACGGGTACCTTTTTCCGCAAGACCTGTCCTCCGGCTGAATATTTCTAAACCTACATTAGTTATTATTAAGGTATTCAGAATTCAGACGCCCATGAAGCTTCGCTTCACCATCAGATGGATGAAAATGGTAAAGATTTATTTTCAGGGCAGTAGTCTTAAATTCAGAATATTTCGGGACGATAAACCATTCTCTCATTCTGACTACTGACTACTGACTACTGACTACTGATTCCTGAGTAGTTACATACATTATTACTTTACAAAGTCATGATATTTCTATTCAGCAACAATTTTAAAATCCCTTTCAAAGAACCAAAAAAAGCGGGAAACATTCTGTGGAATAGCCGGACAGCGACAGAGAAAGGAGTGTCCCTATGGAATCTATCATATATAATATGACCGCCCAAATCAACTGGCTGAAAACCTGCCAGATCCTGAGCCCGGGCAGCAGCGCCGACGGCGCGATAAAAAAATACCCGGATCAGGGCTGGATCATGCCATATTTTTCTAATTTTGCGGCTATAGCCATGCTGGAAGACCCTTCATCGCACCCTCTTGTAGAGCGTTACATGAACTGGTACTTGCGCAACCTCGAATATAATGGAACCATGCTCGATTACCACTATGACGATAATTTTAACAGCAAAACTGCCGGACCGGACTCAGAAGACTCCTACGCCGGGACTTACCTTTCCCTGGTCTGCGCTTATCACTACCGGACCGGGCAAACCGGATGGGTCAGGCAAAACCTTCCCTTGTTAAAAAAAGTGGCCGGGGTAATCATTAACCTGATGGACTGGGATGGGCTTACCTTTGCCCTGGCCGGCTACCGGGTAAAATATTTGATGGACAACTGTGAAACCTACCGGGGGCTGAAGGATTTCGCCGATCTTTTGTATTATATAGGCGACCAGGATGCCGGGCGTTACCAGGCCAAAGCCAAAGCCATTGCCACGGGAATCGAAAGAACGCTCTGGAACCAGCCCAACCGGTACTACCATGCCAGCAAGACCGGCTTGTTCAAAAGCAGGGTTAATTTGAAAAAATTTTACCCCGACGCAGCCTGCCAGGTCTTTCCGGTGCTGTACGGGCTAATAGAGCCGGACTCGGAACGGGCTGTCCACTTGTACAAGGTTTTCAATAACAGCCAGCCGGATTGGGTCAGCATCAGGCCGCCTGATTTCCCGTGGATGCTCCTCGGCTACTACGCCTGCCTGCATGGTGATTACGATCGCGCATTCGAAAAAATCCGGCAAGCTGGTGAAGCTTATATCGAACCGAAATCGGGGTGCTGGTATTGCGGCGAGTCGGCTTTTTTCGTCCTGACCTGCGCAAAGTTAATCAAGCTGAAAGGGATTAGCGGTCCGTCACGAACCGGACCATGGCCGGGTCTTTTGTGATAATAAATTCCTTTTAAAGGGCATAATATAAAAACAATTGCTTATATGGCGGTGAAAAAAATATCCAGTTTAAAGATCCAGCCGGAAATGCCGGAAGCAATCATAGGAAACTCCAAAATGCTCGCCTCTCTAAGAGAAAACGGGGAGATTTTCAAACTTTTCTGGCCCCAAATCGAATACGGCCAACACCTCGGGCACTTTTGGCCGGGGATCAAATTATCCTTACCGGAGGGACAAAATTTTACCAAATGGTTCCACTTAAATATATGGAAGTCATGCCAACGTTACCTGGAAAACACCAATATACTAGAAACCGAAATGTGCAGCCGGACACATTATCTTAAAGCTGTCCAATGGGACTTTGTCCTCCCCGACAAAGACATCCTGGTACGGCACTACACTCTGACAAACTACGGGGAAAAAAATGAAAAACTAACCTTCCTGGTATATTGCGCTTTTGATCTTGAAGAATCAACTCATTACGATAGCGTCTATTTTGACCTTACCGATCATTCACTTATCTTCTTCCGGAGAAATGTTTACCTGGCCGTCGCCGGGTCTGGCTACCCTCTGGCCGGGTATCAGTGCGGCAGGCGCGGCACACATTCCGACCCGTTTCAGAATGCTTCCAGGGGAGCGCTGCAAGGAGGCAGTGACAACATCCGGCAGAGCGCAGGCAGTCTGGATTGGGATATGGGCGAACTGCCGCCGGGCGCATCAAAAAATTTTACACTATACCTGGCCGCAGGCGCCAACCGGGAAGAGGTAAAAACATTGCTGGCCGGGGTTACCTCACAAGATGGTCTTGAATGGCTTGAACACACAAAGCAGTACTGGCACGGATGGCTTGGTGAAAACACGGGCGGCGGAGCTTATAGCAGGTCTCTTCTGACAATGAAGCTGATGTCAAATAAGGAAACAGGCGCATCTATCGCTGCGCCGGAATTTGATCCATGTTACTTGATGTGCGGGGGTTACGGTTACTGCTGGCCGCGTGATTCTGTATTCATCGCGGCAGCTTTTGACGAAGCCGGTTATCATGACATTGCGGCGCATTTTTACAGATTTGCCTGCGCGGTTCAAGAAAAAGAAGGAGACTGGCAGCAGAGATATTTTACCGACGGCTCAGTTGCCTCCACCTGGGGAAAGCAAATTGACCAGGTGGGCTCAGTGTTATGGGGTTACAGGCACCATTATGGTCTAACCCGGGATGATCAATTCCTGGAACAGATCTGGCCATCCCTGGCGGCAGGCGCAGGCTACCTTGCGGACAGCCTGGAAGCCAACGGCCTGCCGTCCCCCAGTTTCGACCCCTGGGAAGACGAACATAGCCAGGGAACTTACTCCGCGGCAGCAGTTTACGGGGGGTTAACGGCAGCAAATGAAATTGCCTTAATTAAAGGAGAAAAAGAAACGGCTGAACGGTGGCGCCTGACCGCGGAAACAGTAAAAGAAGGGATATTGAAGCACCAGTGGTCGGACAGGCACAAAAGGTTCATGCGCGGCATCAACAGGAGGGTTTACAAGGACATATACGACCGCGCGGCCTATGAAGGTAAATATACCTTTTCGAAAACTGACCCAATGGGTCTTTACCCGACATATTGGGTGGGAGAGGATGAACGGGTGGACGCGGCCCTGCTGGGTCTGGCTTTTCCATTCGGCGTGCTGGATGCAAAAGACGAAAAAATGCAGGCCACCGTCAGGGCTATCGAAGAACGGCTCTGGAATCGCGACGTCGGCGGTCTGCACCGTTATGAAGGTGACAGCTACAGAGGCGGCAACCCCTGGTTGATAACCACCTTCTGGCTTGCGATTTATTACTGTATGTGCGATAACCGCCACCGGGCTGAAACACTGTTTAACTGGTGCCTGGAACAGGCAAACTGCCATTTGCTTCTCCCCGAACAGGCCGAAAAAAACCGACGGTGGACCGGCCTGGGTGCTACCCCTGAGCTGGTCGCACGCAATGCTTATACTGGCCCGGCTGGCTTTAGACAACAAATTGAGTATATTTAACACAGCGGCAGAATAAATTCGCAAAATTACTATGTAGTCATTGTGCATAGAGTCCAAGATTCGCTACTGGTGACTTGGCTAGAGTCTTACCAGACGGGATTTCCACCGTTAAACTACACGGCCTTGCCTGGCAGCACCGAAAGTTGAGTTAGTAACTTAGTTAACCGGTACCACCGCATCCTACCGAAACCTCTTGGAAATGATTTCTATGAACCTCAGGACGTCATGCGGCTCCCTTAGCCAGCGGGATGCCGCAGTATTTTTTCTGTGTTCCGAGACCAGAACCGGCAGGCCACTTCCCTTCACCGCCCTGAAGGCATCCTCGTCAGTGGTGTCGTCTCCAAAATACAGGGGAAAGAAGGTGGGGTGAAGGTTCATCAGGTGCCTAACCGCTTTCCCTTTGTTTACTCCCCTGGGGCGGACTTCAACAACCTTCTTGCCAGCTGTAAATTCCAATCGGTGTTTTATAGCAAATGGCCGTACCACCTCTGTAAAATCATTCACTACCTTTAAAGCCGTAACCCGTTCGGCCAAACGAAAATGTAAGGCAACGGCCGCTCTTTTTTTTTCCACCAGGAAACCTTCCCGGCCGGAAATGCAGTTCCGGGCCAGGTTGGCAACTACCTCCAGCACCGGGGCCAGCTTTTTTTTATCAATGGCCGTGTATTTTTCTCCGCCGGGATACAGGATTTCGGCACCGTGGCAACCGGCTAGATATATCCCCTCAACGGGAATCATTTTTTTAAGATCATCCGTGTCCCGCCCGCTTATCACAGCCAGCACCACCTGGCTTTTTTTCCGCCAGGCACCTCAACACCTTCAGAAGGCCAAGCCCGGGCAGGGCAAATTCAGGCCTTTCCCTGATAGGTACCAGGGTTCCGTCATAATCGGCCATAAGCAGCAGTTTCGGACAGCCTGAGACTTGTCCTGCCAAATACTCCGGCGTCCCTTCCTGCCAAACAAGCAACCGGATCATTGAACCACACCTCCGGCACAAGATCAGGGGATGCAATACCCCTGCCCCGCGGCGTCTCCCAGCCAGTTTTGCCACAAATGTCGCCACCACCAGTATATATCCTGCTCCCTGACAACCCTGTTCATGGCCTTCAACCTTCTTTTTTTCTCAGCCACTGGCATCTTCAGCCCCTGCACGATCTTGGCCGCCGTTTCCCGGGGGTTGTAAGGATTGGTGATTAAAGCCTCTTTCAGTTGGACTGCCGCTCCGGCAAAAGGACTGAGCAGCAGCACACCGACATCGTTATCTTTGGCCGCCACATATTCTTTGGAGACCAGGTTCAACCCGTCCTTTACCGGAGTAACCAGGGCCATGTCGGCCGCCAGGTAATGGGCCACCAAATCCGGCTTGCTCAGAGGCTTAAAAACGTACCTGACCGGAACGTGGTAATTCTCCGTAAAAGATCCGTTAATCCGGCCCACTATTTCTTCAATCTGCCGCCTGAGCTCCCGGTAAGCGCGAGCATTGGTTCTGCTGGGCACTGCAATTTGAATCAAGGTTATTTTTCCCCTGTAGTGAGGGTAGTTTTCCAGCAGGCAGGCAACAGCATTCAACCGCTCCGGAATACCCTTGGTGTAATCCAGGCGGTCCACTCCCACCAACAGACACTTTCCCCCGGCAGCCCGTCTGATTTGTGAAGCTTTCCGAACTACTTCGCCGGAACTTGCCAGAAGGTTAAAATCACGCCAGTTAATACCGATGGGCACGGAAATTACCTTTATTTTTCTGCCATTCCTGTAAATGGTCCCGGTTAAATAATCAACCTCCGCGCCGGCGATTTCCCCGGCAGCCTGCAGGAAGTTTTGCACGTATTTCCTGGTATGGAATCCGATCAACTCAGCATCCAGCATGTTGAAAATGTATTCCTTGGCCCACGGCATGGCGGCAAATATTTCGGCCGGCGGGAAAGGAATATGCCAGAAGAGGGATATCCTGGCGTGGGGCCGGTGCTTGCGGATCCGGGCCGGCAGTAAAGCCAGGTGATAATCGTGGACCCAGATCAAATCCCGGGGCAAGGTGGTCTTCAAGACAACCTCGGCATATTTCTCATTTACCTTACAGTAAGCCTGCCAGTGATCCTCGTTAAAAACGGATTTCTCAACAAAACTATGACATATAGGCCACAAACAGCTATTGGCAAACCCGTCATAATAAAGGCTAACTTCCCGGGGCGCCAGCATCACCTCATGGAAAACGTATCTCGGACCATCTTCAGGCATGGGCCGGGATACACCAATTACTTCGTCTTTTTTTCCGCACCTGCCGCCCCAGGCAATCCAGGCACCGCCTTCCCGGGCGATGATCGGATCTATGGCCGAGACCAGCCCGCTGACAGACGGCATGCACTTAAGGCCGTGGATAGTTTTCCTGAACGTCCAGGCCCCCCGGTTGGACACCACCACCAGGCGCCCGCTTGGTTTTGCATAAAGAGGTTTAACTGAACCCATATCCTCACCTCCTACTTGAAAACTACCGTCATATCCCCCTTTAACCCAATCGCGCCGCAGTATGTTTTATCAGGCCTTCTTTCAATATTTCCACGATGACCCGGCTACCTTCCGGAGCAATCCTGAACTCGTCCTGCGGTGTTGTCCTGGATTCGTTCATTATATGGATGCGGCTTTTCCTTGGTCTGCCACTCGATCCGTTTTGGATATAACATCTATGTATACCTTTAAAGTTGCCCTGGCCATAACCTCCTTGGTCCAGTACATCTCCACCATGGATCTCCCCCGCCTGCCCATCTGTCGACACAGTCCGGGGTCTCTCAGCAGTCGGCAGCACTTTTCTGCCAGGTCGGTTTCACTGGCCATTTCCACTACGAAGCCGTTCACGCCTTGCTTAACAATTTCCGGCATTCCGCCCGCCTGGCTCACTACAATGGGCTTTTCGGTTGCCATGCTTTCCAGCATTACCAGGCCGAAGGGTTCCTGAAAGCAAGAGGGGTAGACGCAAAGTTCGGCAGCCTTGTATACCAGTGGCATATCCTCCCAGGCGAAGAACCTGACAAAAACGTTGCCGGCAAGGCCCAGTTCCTGGATCAAGCCCAGTATTTTTTGCACGTGCCTTTGCTGGTGCGATCCCCAGTCTACGGTCTTTCCGGTTCCCGCCAGCACAAGCATGGTGTCGGGAAATTCTTTTCTTATCAGGTGCAGGGCCATAACGCTTATATGACAGCCTTTATCAAGGCTCATCCGGGCCGGGTGAAAAATCACTCGCCGCCCTTCAAACTCCGGATACCTAAGATTAATTTCTTCGCGGTCGCAATCCTTCACCGGGGTAAACCTCTTTAAATCAATACCGTGATGAACGGTGACAATCTTTTTCTCATCGTAACCTGCCCGGACCAGCTCAAGTTTTATGTAATCGCTAACCGATATTACGGCGTCCCAGATATGGGCCTTCCTATTCATTTTCTGCCATGTTTCATCATCATCGGCCCAAACGTTGTGGGCCGTCAAAACCAAGGGTATGCCCCGGGCCTGACTGATCCCGGATAAAATGTCCGCGTGTACAGGGCTGAAGTAGTGCATGTTATGCGCATGGATCACATCGGGCCGCACCTGATCGATAAAGCGCTCTATTTCCTCCCTCGTCTCCCGGGCTTGTGCGCTGATTCTTTCCGGCGACAGGCTGTTCAAATCCATAAAGGGGGTTCTCTTAATGTACATCCCTTCATACCATTCTTCTTCTTTTACACCCTGAACCGAACCGGTCAATAAAGCGACCCGGCAGTTGTTTTTAACCAGTTCCGGACCCAGCATGGCCAGGTGGCTTTCCACTCCGCCGATGATTGGCGGAAAAGCCCAGTGCAGATGAGCAATGTTCATCGAAAGGCACCTCCCATTACATTCATTACCGCCATGTATTAGCATTATAAAGTGCGTGCAGTCAATAGAGCGGGAAGGGTCTGTCCCGCCTCCCCTCCCGTCACCATACATACGGTTCTGTATACGGACGTCCCGTACTTTTACCGTAGCGACAATGCCTGTGCCGGGCACAAACCCACAAAAAAAAGGAGACAAATGCCTCCCTTTTTTGTGGGTTTGTGTATTTAAGTTTAAAATAAGCAACTTACATAATTTTACAAAAAAATTAGATAGGGAGACTTATTTAAACTAAAATGCACTCATTTATTATTATTTTTTNGNACCCTTCCCGCCCGGCGCAACGGGTAAACACCGGAATATCACCGCCGTACTTGTCCTCAAGTCTTTCATATACGGATTACATTTTCTATAATTTCTTAATTATATAATATTCTATTTTATTATATGATATTCTATTTTACTAGTCAATTGTTTTGCCTCAGGACCAGAGCTGACGCACGAAATTGTTTATAGATCTTGCGAAGCGAAAATTATCCTGTTAAAAAAGCCGTATGAAGTTTTTAGACAATTTTTACTCCTATACTTGACTGAATTCACCCGTTTTGGGCAGGTACTGGCCGGTGTCCAGTTTTCCTGGCACGGCTGCATCTCATACAGGGTGATGACGTCACGGCCGACAGATACCTGCGGGCGGCCCGCATCCTCCGGCGCTGGTTTCCACAACGCACCTGTAAAGAGGCCGGCAACTTGTTGATATATCCGGACGAAAATGTACGAAATGGTATCGCTATACTAATACATAATATGGTAATGGAAACCGGGACGCCGGTTCTCCATGTAAACTGACGCCAGCCTGCGGATGGCTTTAACCCACGTGCGCAAAGCCTTCGGGATTAATGGTTACGGTAGCGAAAGCGTAATCCTCAGGCGCGGGATGATTTACTTGAACCCGGAATTAGAAATATATACCGATTACGAGTTGTTTACCGAAATTGCTCAAAGCACCCTGGAAAACACCGTTATAGACAGCCCGGTTATGGCAGACCTTTTGGAACAGGCTGCCGAGCTATACCAGGGAGATTTCCTGCCGGACAATCTTTACGACGATTGGACAGCCATCCTCCGGGCGCTGTTACGCCATCTCTGTCTACAGGTCCTGTTAAAGCTGATTGAATTCTACCGGCGGCATGGCAAGACAGTCCACGCCTTACAAGCCTGCAACCGATATCTGGTCTTGGAGCCGGTAGACGAACCGGTAAGTAGAACGGCAATGGAATTACTGTGGCAGAGGGGGCAAAAACAACAAGCTTTATCTCTGTACAAGAGACTGGCAGCGGCCTTGGCAAAAGAATATGGTATGATGCCGGCTGCGGAAACAAACGACCTGTATAAAAAAATCCGTTTCAGTTAAAAGGGTGGGCGTTTACTTAAAACCAGCGCCACACCCTTTTTCTATGTTCAATTGCTTTATAGTCCATTTGCAACTTTTGAATTAACGCTTAACAAGGTCATCCAGTGTCTTAAAAGTATAACCCTGCGCCTTCGTATCTTTTAATATACGATCCATTACCTCTGTATTGTCCTTGGAAACCGCATGCAACAGGATCAAAGCGCCATTGTGCAGGTTATCCATTACTGACTGGTAAGCCTCCTGCGGACCGCCCGGCATCGGCACCCAGTCTTTCAGCGCCAGGCTCCAAAAAATATTATGATAACCTAATTCCCTGGTCACTGCCAGGGTGCGCTCGCTGTATTCGCCCTGTGGCGGACGCAGGTATTTCATTCCTTTTTGGCCGGTTATTTTTTCAAAATCCTGCTCAACTGTTTGAATTTCCTTAATAATCTGCTCATCAGATATGTCAGGCAGGCTGGGGTGGGTGTCCGTATGATTGCATACAATATGCCCCTCGTTCACCATGCGTTTAATCAGTTCGGGCTGGTCATTGAGATAGTGTCCGGTGACAAAAAAGGCCACCTTGACGTCATTGGCTTTGAGCGCATCCAAAATTTTGGCGGTATAGCCGTTTTCATAACCGTTGTCAAATGTCAGGTAAACAACCTTTTCCGCCGGGTCGCCAATCCAATACGCGCCGTACCGGCTAAGCCTGTCATTGATTGACGCGGGCATTTCCGGCTGGAGATGTTTATTGTTCCGCACCAAGCCCCAACCGTACTTGGTGTTGGATAACTGGCTGTTAGCGGTAGCCAGCGGTTCGGCCGCCGAAGTGGACGTTTTTGAAGAACCCGCATTTGCTTCATCTTTGCCGGATGCCGCCGCTTGTGTTTCGGCTTTGCTTTCAGGCAATGCCGGTTCGCTACGGGTCTCAGAAGGGGTCACCCCGGCAGCGCCATTCTGCCGGTCTGTAAAAACACGTTCCTTCAATGTACAACCGGATATTCCCAACAAGAATAAAACCAAAACAACCAGGAGAATCCTTTTATTCAATAATTCTTTTAACAGTACTTTCATCGCCTAACCCTCCGAGTATGCTTGAGATATTACTATGATTAACGGATTAGTGTTTTATTATCCGTCCATAAGACAGCTTCTTGATTTTATAAATTCGACATGAATTGACAGTATCCTTTGAATAAGGCATTCCACCCCAGAGAAGAAAATTATCCATAAAAATCTTGTAAAAAACAAAAAAGAGAGTGCAATTATAAATGCAAGCTCTCTCTCGTTACCACTTGTTCAGGCTGTTTAAGATTGTTCGAGGTCAGGAAGAAAACAATGCTTCTACAAATTCTCCGGCATCAAACGGCCTCAGATCCTCGACGCCTTCACCGATGCCGATTAGTTTCACGGGGATGTTCAAGGCCTGGTTCACAGCTATCACCACACCACCCTTGGCGCTCCCGTCCAGTTTGGTCAGGGCTATCCCGGTTATGCCGACCGCATCGCTAAATTGTCTGGCCTGGTTAATAGCGTTCTGGCCGGTAGTGGCGTCCAATACCAGGATCACTTCATCGGGCGCCCCAGGCATTTCACGGTCCAGCACCCGGTTTATTTTTTTCAACTCTTCCATTAAATTGCTTTTTGTTTGCAGCCTGCCGGCTGTATCAATAATCAAAACGTCCCCCCGGCGCGCCTTCGCGGCCTGTAAGGAATCGAAGGCAACAGCGGCGGGATCGGCCCCTTCCTGGTGCTTGATTAAATCCACTCCGACACGGTTGGCCCAGACTTCCAACTGGTCTATAGCAGCGGCGCGAAAAGTGTCCGCGGCACCCAGAATAACTTTCTTCCCTTCAGATTTGCACAAATACGCCAGCTTTCCGATAGTAGTGGTCTTGCCTACTCCGTTGACACCCACTATAACGATCACGGTCGGAGCGCCGTCGCGGTAATTTATCGCTGAACTGCCCTTGTCCAGCATCCCGCTTATCTGATCTTTCAAAACTTGTTTGAGCTGCCCGGCGTCTTCCAGCCGCCGCTCCCTGGCCGCGCGCCGCACCCCCTCCACCAGGTCAAGGGCGGTATTCACCCCGACATCAGCCTGGATCAACAATTCTTCCAGCTCATCGAAAAGATCCTCACTGATGGCTTTGTGACGGTGCACCAGGCTGTCTATTTTTTCAACAAAACCCTGACGGGTTTTAGTAAGGCTTTCTTTTAACCGGTTAAAAAACCCCATTGATTTATTTTTGCCCTCCCGTTTATATAAAGTACAGATAATTACTTGCTAATTTTAGCCAGAGCCCATTTAGCCGCCTGTTGTTCCGCGTCTTTTTTCGAGCGGCCGGTGCCCGTGCCGGACACCTGCCCCCGGTAGAGCACACCCGCGGTAAAGGTTTTATCGTGATCTGGGCCATCTTCTTTTAAAATAACATATTGGACTGTTTCTCCGCTGCGTTGTTGAACCAGTTCCTGGAGTTCGGTCTTATAGTCCCGCTCCAGCCGCCCTTCCATAACATCGTTAATTACCGGCGCCAAACAACGGATGGCAATCTCAGCGGCCCGGTCCGGACCCTGGTCAAGATAAACCGCCCCTAACAGCGCCTCAAAAGCGTCAGCTAATATTGACGGGCGCTCCCTGCCCCCGGACCGCTCCTCCCCCCTGCCCATACTGAGACAAAGACCCAACTCCAGATCGCCGGCAACCCTCGCGAGGGAAGGCTCGCATACTATCGCCGCCCGCAACTTGGTTAGTTCTCCTTCATCCCTCTCCGGATTATTCCGGTATAAATAATCACTGACAGCCAGTTCAAGCACGGCATCGCCCAGAAACTCCAGGCGCTGGTTGTTTTCCGCCCCGGCATGGCGGTTTTCGTAGGTAAATGAGCTGTGTGTCAGGGCTACCGACAGCAAGTTGTCGTCCCGCCAGTCCACTCCAAGCCGATTTTTTAACTGGGACCGGCAGTCTTTCTTTTTAGACACCGGTATCACCTCTAAACCTGATAGGTTTAAGTTTAGCAATATCGCTTGAAAATCAGTGTGGCATTATGCCCGCCAAACCCGAAAGAATTTGATAAAGCCACGTTTACTTCAGCCTGCCTGGCTACATTGGGAACAAAGTCCAGGTCACAGTCGGCATCGGGGTACTCATAATTGATTGTTGGCGGGATAACCCCGCGGTTAACCGCCAAAATACATACTGCTGCTTCCAGACCTCCAGCCGCGCCCAGCAAGTGGCCGGTCATCGACTTCGTTGAACTGACGGCCAGTTTCCGGGCATGTTCCCCGAATACGCTTTTAATTGCTATCACTTCAGCCTTATCTCCAAGGGGGGTAGATGTTGCGTGAGCGTTGATGTAGTCTACCTCTTCCGGCCTAATTCCAGCGTCCTTAATCGCCTCCAGCATCGAATTGGCCGCCCCGCGCCCTTCCGGGTCAGGAGCTGTTATATGATAAGCATCGCAGGTGCTTCCGTATCCGGCTAATTCAGCATAAATTTTAGCGCCCCTACCCAAAGCGTGGTCAAGCGTTTCCAGCACCAGGATTGCCGCGCCTTCGCTTGCGACAAAGCCATCTCTTTTTGCATCGAAAGGCCTGCTGGCTTTTTCCGGCTCATAGTTGTTGGTCGACATTGCCTTCATCGAACAAAAACCGGCCATGGCCAAAGGAGTGATGGGGGCTTCGGCCCCCCCGGATATCATTACGTCGGCGTGGCCCCACTGAAGCATTTTAAAAGCGTCTCCCAGCGCGTTGGAGCTGGAGGCGCACGCTGATACACTGGTGATGTTGGGACCGTGCAAATGGTAGCTGATGGCCGTCTGCGCGGCTCCCATATTTGCAATAATCATCGGTACAAAAAAGGGGCTAACCCGCCCGGGTCCTTTCTCAGCCAGCACTTTTGCCTGTTCTTCCAGCGTTTCGATACCGCCGATCCCTGTTCCGATGATAACACCGATCCTGTCCCGGTTTTCCTTTTTCAGGTCGATAGCCGCATCTTCCAATGCCAGGCCAGCGCCCGCCACCGTAAACTGGGTAAAACGGTCCATGCGTCGGGCTTCTTTCTTATCCAGGTACTTAGTGTAATCAAAATCGGCAGCCTCACCCGCAATTTTAGTGTTGAAACCGGTCGTGTCAAACCTGGTCACCTGCCTGATCCCGGAAATCCCGCCGGTAATAGAGGACCAAAACTGCTCCAGCCCCGTACCAACCGGAGAGATGATCCCCAAGCCGGTAATCACAACCCGCTTACGCAAAATAGATTCCTCCTCTTCAAAAAAGTCCCGTGGTTACCCCCGGGACTTACAGTCTTACGCAAAAATTATTGGCGATCCTGGATATATTTTATGGCCTCGCCTACAGTACGTATTTTTTCTGCGTCTTCATCGGGGATTTCCAGATCAAATTCTTCTTCAAGAGCCATAACCAATTCCACAATATCTAAAGAGTCAGCTCCCAGGTTATCGACAAAGGACGCCTCCATTGTAACTTCATCTTCTTCCACACCCAATTG
>Ga0067045_1029716_pt1 | contig 18791 bp, 23 predicted proteins | sample TerdegcTABiofilm_FD_59184 | JGI IMG/M metagenome (GOLD analysis project Ga0067045, IMG submission 59184) | Combined Assembly of (Gp0054472, Gp0054536) Wastewater bioreactor microbial communities from Singapore -Terephthalate degrading... | reverse complement strand
TTTTATGTTCCACTAAATTACCCGCTCTATTCATTTAACCATAAAAATTACGTCTCAGAACTAAAAGATAAACCATACATATTCCCATCAGAAAGAATAAAGCCCAAAAACTTAAACAAAAAGCCGTTATCAGCAGTAATAGACGAATTACTATTGTCAGGCAAAAAATATACTATGAAAGGCCTAATTCGTGAAGTAAAAAGACGAGTCAGCGCTCAGTGTAAAGGCAAAGATGTTGCTGCTAATATCAGGGCAAGAATGTATTGGTTGAAGAAGAGGAATAAATAGTTAGTAAAAACCATATTGACCTGTTTTTTTTGTATGAGATATTGAAAAATTGAATATATATAATCCTATAATAAGCGAAATTATTGTATAAATTATCAAAAATATTAAGTATATCATAATTCTATTTAAATCTGTTTCTTTTAATATTTTTAGTCCCCAACTAATAGGAATGATATTAGAAATCGGTTTTAAAAATGTAGGGATTTTATCTGTATCAACTATTATACCTGAAAAAACCAAGAAAATATATTCAACTATTGGAACTATCGCTCCTACCTTTTTCCATATTATTTGAAGTCCACATATAATAAATCCCCAACAATACATTGAAGCAATCAAAAATATAAAAGTTATAAACAAGAAAATGTTTATTTTAAAAAATAAAAAGCTTAAATTAGGTCTAAATATTAATACCATTAAAGAAGCGATAATTAGAACTCTAAGAGTGCTATAAAGAAAGTTTACTATTATACGTGATATAAGTATGACAATAAGAGAAGATTTGGTTGTAGATAATCTTTCAAAAGTACCATAATATCTTTCTTCCCCAATCATAGAAGATGCATCTGATAAAGCCGATCTTGCAAAAAGCCACATTATTAACCCTATCATTAAAATTTCAGGTGAATCTTTATATTTTAAAAGAGCCCAATAAAGTCCCAAAATAAATATACCCTCCGCTATAATACCAACGGAATAATTAAACAGATACCTCTTAATATCCCAATAAAATTTAAATATTTCTGCCTTTAAAGTATAAATCATCTTTTTGATATCTCTTTAAAAAGCTTTTCAAAGTCAGATTCGCTTTTTTCAATATTTAAAATACTATAATTTGAAATAACATTTAAAAATAATTCTTTATCTTCCATAATATCTAATTTTATAAAAACAACATTTCCTTGTAATTGAAAATTTATATTATTATTTCTTAAAAATTCAACAAGTTCATAATTATTCTCTATACTAACAATTACTTTTTTCGCTCCACGATAATTTTTTATTTGCGATGTGTCTCCATCAAGATATATTTCGCCATCTTTGATATATATCACTCTTTTGGCTACCTTTTCTATAAATCTCATATCATGGCTTACTATTATAAAGGTTTTACCAGAATAAGCAATTCTATTTATAAAATTTATTAAATCTTCAATTGCAATAACATCAAGCCCTGAGGTTGGTTCATCAAGTATAATAAGTTCTGGTTCATTTATTAAACATGTCGCTATCGAGAGCTTTTTATTCATACCAGAAGAATATTCAAAACTATACATATCTCTAAATTCATAAAGTCCCATATTTTTTAGCAAGGTATCTGCTTTTTCTATTGCCCTTAATCCACAAATTCCGTTTAAATATGCAAAATAAAGCAAATTAGCTTTGCCCGTAAGATATGGATATATATTTTTAAAGCCTTCTAAAAGTATAGATATATTACCTCTCAAAATAGATGAATTTTTTAGTATATCATGTCCTTTAAAAAATATTCTTCCGCTATCAGGTATTAAAAGATTTACTATTTGTTTTATAAGAGTTGTTTTACCTGCACCATTTGGTCCTAAAATCCCTAAAACTTCTCCTTTATCAATATGAAAAGATATGTTTTTATTTGCGTAAATTACTTTCCCATGCTTAATATAAGTTTTGCTAACTTTTTCTGCCTGTAACAGCATTTCCTTTATCCTTAATAATTCTATAATATGCTTTTGCTCTAAAAGGCAACCATATTTTTTGAAAATACTCTCTTTGACACACTCTTTTCGATATGTCTCTATATTCTAAATAAGACTGGTAAATACATCCACCATTACAAATTGGAGTAAATGGACATCCTTCTTCCAAACATTTTCTAACTTTCTCATCATTGGAGTATAAGAACTCTGAAAACTTTGAATTCACTCCCTCTCTAATATTCCCACAAAATGCATCTTTATAACCTATAAAAGAGTAACAAGTATAAATATTACCCTCTGGTCCTATTATAAAATAGTTATCTATTTTAGCATGACAAAGTCCAAATTGTAACTTATGTTCTTTCAATAAAACGTTTGGATCTTCAATATTCGAAAAAATACCTATCTTTGCTTCTTTCATAAATTTTATTCTATCCTGAAATGACTGAGGTACATATTTTTTATTCCAGATAATATTAAAAGGCGAAGGATCAACTAACCCTGGAGCAAGTCTTAAATTTTTTTTATGATACATACCTTTCAATTTATTTAAAAATATTCCAATTTTAGAGGCATTGTGCCGATCTATATTCATTCTTAAAGATACATCCACTCCTTTATTTATACATATTTCTAAATTTTTAAATATACAATCAAAACTACCACTGCCATTTTTAAAAGGTCTCCTTTGATTGTGAATATCTTTATCCCCATCTAAGGTTATTTGAATTTCTTTAAGGCCATTTCTTATCATAAAATCTATAGCATTTTTCTCTAACAAAGACCCATTTGTGACAACAGAAAAATGAAAATTAATGTTCTTTTTTTCTGACCAAGATTTTATTCCAGCAATACACTCTATTAATTTTCTTTTGTTAACTAAAGGTTCCCCTCCATAAAAAACTATGCCAAGTTTTTTAAAATTAAATTTCTGTTGATATCCATCTATCCAGTTAATTAATTCATACACTCTAATCTCATCTTTCTTATTTGCAACAGTTTCCAATGATTTTCTATCTTCAAAGCAATAAACACATTTAAAATTACATTTATAGGTTGGCAAAAAAGCTATATGAAATTCATCGTATACAGAGTGGTATTTTATTCTTTGATAAAAACACCAATAACTTGCCACCTCATTTTCATATCCATTAACAATAAAACCGTTATGTATAAGAGTATCTATAATTTTGCTATCCACACCATTAGTAAATCCGTTCTTTATCTTGTTAAATATGGGGGTTTCTATTACTCCACCTGCAGATGTTAAAGTATTATACAACATAGTTAGTTTCTCGTTGATAGGGTAGTTTACTGTAAACATTGAAAATTTTATCGTTTTGCTATTTTTAGACACAAAAAACCCTCCTCTCCTAGAACATTGTAGATAATTATAATTAATGATGATTTTTACACTTTAACAAACAGTGCACTCTTTTTGACCGCCACATGGGGCTCTTTGAGGACAACGAGTTTCTCCCGTTTTTACAATAGCAGTGGAAGAGAATATTTCTTTTCTATTTATTATTGCTTTTTCTATTAATACCATTTTGCCTCCAAAAGTAAACTAACTTTCTTTAGATATACATATTTCCCTATATTCAAATTATACTAAAACCATTTAATATATGGCAATAATTCTATGGCCTATTTATATAATAGGACAAAAGTCCTATATGAAAAATAATTCTTTAATTATGGTTAGATTTTTCGAAGATACGATATTGCCTTGTTACACCCTACGATTGTTTTCCCCCAGAAATGCCTTGACTTTCCGAGAATTTCCTTGTAAGGTGTGAATGAGGAGGCAATTATGGCAAGGCAAAAAGTCACTGATACAAGCATAAGAAACTTCGACACCATATACCTCAAAAAAAGTGTTTTGGCTACTCGTTTAAATTCAAACTCAACCATATATATCTCAAAAGGATATTACGATGTTGTAGGCAACAATGAAAAAGAATTCTTATTAGCCATAAATACTTCAGGTAATGGTCAAAAATTCCAGCCGGACACAAAAATGCTCTATGTTGTCAAAAGGAAAGAAGTATTAAAAAATTCAAAGGTAGTCCATACACATTAGGGAGGTCATATGAAAGCAGAAGAAGCTAAAATAGGTGCCAGATACCTAACTAAGAAGGGAATTCCTATAACTGTCATAGCATTTAAGGATGACAGGGTTATAGTAAGGCTTGAAAATCTCAATAAACAAATAGGGATTCCCAAAAATAGCGAATTAAAGCCGTTCAACGAAAAGGACATAAACGGCATAGTAAAGTATATAAAACAGGATAAGCCTAAAAAATCAGTTAAAGAAGGTTGTCTGGCTTCATTTATTGACCCTATGCTTTTTGAAGGCAAATATACCGTCAAAGAAATCGCTGAGGCGATAATCAAAGAAGCAGGTGAATATGCTAAAAACAAAGATATTGAGGCAAATATCAGGGCAAGAATGGTTACTTATAAAAGAAAGGGCTATCAGATAATAAAAGGTGAGAATAAACAGGTTAAGGTGGTCAAGTAATGACTGATACTGAACTATTAAACGAGTTTTTAAGGCATCTTCGTGTGGAAAGGGGCTTATCCGTAAATACTTATAAGACATACCTTTATCATCTAAATGGCTTCATTAACTTTCTTACTCAAAGAAATAAAAATATCTTCTCTGCCACAAGAAACGACATTATTGACTATTTAGAACTAAAGAAAAACTCTGGATTAAGTTCATCCTCTATGTTTGGGATAGCCATATCAATAAGGCAGTTTTACAAATTCTGTAATATGTTAGGATATATTGAAAATGAACCAACCAAGACATTAAAACTGCCTAAGTTTACCCAGAAAATACCCGAGCCATTAAGCCATAATGACATAGAAAAGCTATTAAATATGCCTATAAGACAAAAGTTTAGTGATATCCGTAATAAAGCCATCGTAGAATTAATGTATTCAACAGGAATACGGGTATCGGAGTTAATTAATTTAAAAACAAATGACATCAACTTAGATGAGAATTTCATTAAAGTATTAGGCAAAGGCAGTAAAGAACGAATCGTACCGTTTGGCAACAGAGCCAAGGAATCAATATTAACCTATCTGGAATATAGGCAAAAACGAGCTTCGCCGGATAATATATATCTGTTTTTGAATTCTAAAGGCAATAAGCTAACGCGTGGTGGGTTCTGGTGGGAGTTAAAGAATATGGCTAATAAGGCAGGAATACAAATAAAAGTAAAGCCGCATATGTTAAGGCATACTGCGGCCACGCATCTATTGGCAAAGGGAGTGGATTTCAAGGTATTACAGGTGCTTTTAGGGCATTCTTCGGTAGTGACGACACAGAGGTATGTAAAAGTTAACGTAAGTTCATTAATCCAAAGACTATAATTACCTCAAATTAAATGATTAATGCTTTAAATTTGTTATTTCAAATATAGTCTAATTGTAACTATAAAATTGGTAAAATAGGTTTTAGGTTTAAACTATGAATAAAATTAAAGTCCTTATTGTTGAAGATGATTTGTTGTTACAAAAAGTAATTGCCAAGAATATAAAAAATGGTCAATTAGAATTTGCAACCAACAAAAATGAAGCATTTGAAAAACTTGAAAATAATAATTACGACATTTGTTTTGTAGATTTAATGTTAGGTGAAGATGACAATTATTCAGGGCTTGAGGTTGTAAAAAAGGCAAAAAAGAAAAATATTTACACAGTTGTAATGACTTCAAGCGGTAATAAAGATACCGTAAATAAAGCTTATTCTTATGGCGCTGATGACTATTATTTGAAAGGCAATGAAAATAAAGTCATAAGCATTGTTTTTCAAAAATTTATTAATTCCAAGAAAATTAATTTAGATAAAGACAAAATATTTTCTAATCAATTCATAACAAAAGATATTGAAATCCAGAGAGAAATTTTAGATATTCTTAAATTTTCATCAGATGATATACCGATTATGATTTTAGGACCAACTGGTAGTGGTAAGACTACTTTGGCGCAATTAATTCATAATTATTCTTGCAGAACAGGTGAGTTCATTGATATAAACTGCTCGGCATACAATGAAGAATTGCTTGAAGCTGAGTTGTTCGGGTATAAAAAAGGTGCCTTTACAGGAGCAAATGAATACAGGATTGGAAAGCTCAAACAGGCAGATGGCGGAACTTTATTTTTAGATGAGATAGGAACTATGAGTCTTTTAATGCAACAAAAGCTTTTAAAAGCCATTGAAGATAAATCTTTTTATCCTGTTGGCTCAAACAAAAAAGAACACTCTGATTTTAGAATAATTTCAGCCACACTTGAAGAACCTGAAAAGTTAATAAAAGAACAAAAAATGAGGCAGGATTTTTATAATAGAATAAATGGCTTAAAAATTTACTTAAAACCATTAAACCAGCGCAGAAGTGATCTATTTCCGTTAATAGAGTATTTTACTAAAGATAAAAAGCAATTAGCCTTTTCTAATGATGCTATGGATTTTCTTTTAAGATATGAGTGGCCTGGCAATATAAGACAATTAAAAAATATGATTGACTATTTTGTGTCTCATTCTAAAGGTATTATAGGCAAGAGCGAGATTGAAAAATATCTTGAAAAAGGCGCAACAGATGTTAATATTTCACTAAGTATGGAGTTAAATGGCAGGGCGCTTGATGATTATTTAGATGAAATTGGTTATCAAATAATACGAAAAGAATTGGAAAATAGTGGAGGGAAAGTTACATTCGTTTTAAAGAAGCTTAAGATTTCAACCAGACGTTTTTATTCACTTATTAATAAATTTGAAGGGAAAAATGAAAAAAGAGGAACTTGAAAAGGTTTTACATAATATTAAATCAAGGGCATTATCTTTAAAAAATGCCTGTGAATTATTTTTAGAATGCGATGACAAAGAGCGAAAGGAAATGGCAAAGATAATGGTAGAAACATCTAAATTTATTTTAGAACAAGCGGAAAGACTAAATAAAAGCCTTAATGAATAATTTTAGAAAGTTCTTTTCTGTATTGATTTATGCTTCTTCTTGAAATTTTTATTCCATAAGATTGTGAAAACCTGTCTGCAATCTCGCTATCAGAAAGCTCAGAATCAGCTCTTATAATTTTAGAAAGCTTCATCTTGTTTATATCTTTTTGTGATGCAAATAAATTAATCAATGGGACTTCAATTCCCCATGGTAGCATTATGCTTTTATGGTTGACCAATCTATTTATAACAGATGGATGGCAATTACAAAACATGGCCGCTTCTTTTTGAGTGAATTTCTCTATAAAATTTATATCCTCTGTTAATAAATATTTCTTTTGTCTTTCAATCAAAAGATTTACCAGTTTATATAATGAGCTTTTTTGATATTCAATCGCTGAAAGTTTTTCAACAATTTCAACAAATTTATTTTTTTCTTTCTTTTTTAACTTAGAAGATAAAACCTTAAATTTATCTCTATTTATTTCATATTTTTCACGCCATAGGGTTCCATTGAAAAAACGCATCTCTAAATTGTTTTTGACTTTTTCTATTTTCCCAACACAATTATAGATTTTGGCAGGTGAAATAGATGAAGTTTGATTAAATTGTTCGCCAATATATATTTTTTTAATCAGGTTTTTTATTTCCTTTACCTCTTCCAGAGTTAATTCACATTCATAGGCTATAATTTTATCATCAAAAGATGAACCAAGGAAAAAGTTTCTAAATCTATCAATTCCTATGGATTTAATATTAGAAATAACTGGATTTTCTCCATCAAGCAAAAAAGAATAATCTATTTGAGTATTATCTTTTAGGAAAAATTTTTCAAAAGGATATTTGCCAATAAATCCATTAAAATTTACTGACTTTATTATCCCAGCTGCCTTTAATATTTTAAAGTGTTTGTTTTTTTTTAAGTTCTTCTAAAAGTTTTTCAGAATTATTACCTGACATACTGAGTATATTGGAAAGTTTAATATTAAATTTGAGATTAATTTTTGTTTTTATTTTCTGGCTGATAAATTTCATAGTTTTAAATATTTTAGTAAATTTGAACTATATTTGTTTTCAACTTAAATATTCAATCTTAACAAAGTGGTATTGAATTAGGGGTTATTATAACTCATATATTCTTATATTCTGCAGAATTAGAGAATATCAAATTAAGAGACTAAAAAACGCTATCGGTTAAGATAAAAGATTAGGTCATAAAATTAGTAATTAGCGTTATAGCGTTATAGAAAATTATAGGTGTTGAGTTCGTCTAACTTAATACTTTAAAATATATTTTCATTTGAAAATATTTTAATACAATAAAAATCATTGAAAAACAAGGATAATTTTATATATATTCTCATTTGAAAATAAATATTTTCATTTGAGAATATTTTTAGCCCCTTTAAAAGACTCAAAAAAACAATTTCCCCTATGAAAACCAATTTTTTCCGCTTCTGGCATAAAAATTGATACTAAATATAATGAGCGAAAAAGCTCGCAAAAAAGTTCTTTAAAAAAGGAGGAAAGAAATGAAAAATAGTAAAATAATAGTAGGCGTGCTTATGGCACTTATGATCTCTTATATAAAGGCTGAAGAGTTTAACATAGACTTTGATGGAAAAAGAGAAACATCAAACATTAAGGACTTTAAATGGAACAATCTAATTAATACAAATATAATACCTATACCCCTTAAAGAAACTATAGAAGGAAATAAGTACTTGTCATCAAAATACCATTCATCTAATCAATGGTGTATAAAAGACAACAATAAAACATTACTATCGAGTGTCGATTTCTCAATAATGAGTTCTCTAAAACATTGTGAAGAGAACAAAGTTAATAAAGAAATAACTTATGGGTTAAAAAAATTACTGGTTTGTGGAAGCGAAGAAGAAAAAAAAGAATTTGTAACAAATCCTCAATATACTATTCCATACAGATTAAATACTCTTAGATTAGATGATGATATTATAAGGTTTAATTATTACAAAGGAGTTACGCCCGTATGTATGAAATGGGAAATAAAGGAAGTGTGTATAAGTAAAGAAGTTTGTGAACAGGTTTGCGATACAACAACACTTATTTGTGCCCTCTGGAATCCTGAAAAAACTCAATGCCTTATATGGGGGTTTGCCTGTAGAACTATTTGTAGATGGAAGCCTGAGTGTACAAATATCCCACAGTGTGTTGAATGGTATAGCGATGTATATTAAATATATGGAGGACTTATGATTAAAAACTTTATTATAAAAAATATTTTAAAGAATTATGTTCTACATGGCCTTATTATTGGGATAATTTTACAAAAAGTTATAAAAGCATATAACTATCATTTTTACGAGGATTATTTATATTATCTTCCAGTTTTTTTAGCAACTATTGGATGGATTATACATAGGAAAATTAATAAACCTTCAAAAAAATCTTCTATAGATTAAAAAAGAATAATAAAATAAACCATAAGCGATAAAATTGTATTAATGTATTTAAAAGATGCAAATTACAGAAATGGTTTGCGGCGGGGTAATAGGAAAAATTGGAACGGTTGTTTGTAGAGGTATGCCTGGAGGCATTATTGAAAGCCTTGTGGGAGCAGTTCCTTGTCATTATATCACTAAAAATGTGTGTAAAAATGTTAAAGAATGCCAGGATGTGGTTAAGTGTGATACAGTTTACCAATAGGAGATATATATGAAATTTTTAAGTAACCTTAATAATGATAAAGATTATAACAATCCTTTTGTTAAAGCCTTAGGTATATTTTAGTAGTATTAACCATAAATTGTTTTCTAAAAATCTATTGATAAATAATAACTATTTAGTAGTTTTTTTACTCTCTATTGTCCCAGCAATTATAATTTATTTGATGGTTGTTATTATTTGTGGAAGCATATATAAGATGATTAAAAAAAATTGAGTAAAGATGTATTTACTGTTTGAAAGAGTGTAAATAATTTAGAGAACTATTTTAGAATTATAATAGCGATATTTAAGAGCAAGAAATATTTTAGCACCTGAAAGGATGAAATATCCAATCTGTTAAAGTGTCTATTTATTATAAACTATCCTACTTTTGACCGAGGAGCACCACCTATTATGCCATTATTATTAGTATTATCAGAAAGGATAGTTTTATGTTTTACCACACCAAGTTTATCAAAATAAGTTATACTTTTAGTAAAAATCAACCCTAAGATAGTATAGAATGTTATTAGAATTAACCTTTTCATACCCCTCCTCTAAAGAAATTATATAATAATTAGATATGTATGTGTCAAATTTAAGTAGGTTTATAAACTCAATTTCTGGTCCTATAATTTCCATAACATCAACTCCTTACCCCTCATATCTTAGAAGATATTTCTGGCATTCAACAGCACTTCTACATGAAAATATTTTTTTAACAGATAATTTTAAATTTTTGAAAACATGTGGCGGCGGTTGGTCAATTGACAAACTCACGAGCCAAATAAAAGCGATAGTAGAAGGCATTGAACGATGGGCATATTTTTATTATTTAAAAAACACTCCAAAGGATGCAAGATTGGATATAGATGGAAGTACTACAGGTTTTGCTGCTTTACCTGCAGATTTTAGTGAAAAAAAACTTATATTAAACTCATACTCTGAAGCAGTTGAGAGATGGTTTTTAAGTTTTCTTTGGGAAAATGAGAAAACAAAATTTAAAGAGCTCTCAGTAAAAGATAAAAGGGTCATGAAAATGTTTTCGAATTTTCAAGGTAAGTTGCATTGTTATACTTCAAAAATTTTATCAAATTTACAGATTTATAATGGCTATTTATCTGTTTATATTAGTGCTTTCAGATTGAATAATGGTGGAGTAATAATTGGAAGTAGCTGTGGTGTAGATGAAAATAGTTTATATCATTCTATATTTGAGCTTTTCATACATTGCCTTGCTTATAAAAGGATGAAGGATAAAGATATTAGAAAAGTTAGTGAGATAGAAAACATAATAGAAAGAAGATTGTTTAATTTTGCTGTTGATGATAATGGGTTTAATAAGTTATTAGGGAGAATAAGATTAGTTAATGAACCAAAAGCCATAAAACATCCAAAGATTTTATTCCAAAAGTTTCTAAAAGGGCCATGGGAACCGGAGGTAAAAGTTTCAAGGGTAGTATTAGAAGGTATAAATGAATTTACTTCTGATAATGAAAATAAGCTTGTGCTATGAAACTATGAAATATTTAATATATTTTTTGTGTGTCTTAAATTTATTTGGAGGTGATATGAGAGATAGTAAATTGAGAATATTTTACTCAACCACTCTTGACACTTTTGATCCTTTGTGTTCAGATAGATTTGATTTAATGTTTTATCATAAAAATATTTATGCTATGTTGGTCTCAAATTTTAGATTGGGCAAGATTGAGCCAATGATAGCTGAAAGCTGGCAAGTAAGTGAAGATGGTAAGGAGTGGATTTTTAAGATACGAGAAGGTTTAAAATTTACAAATGGCGATGAGATAACTGCTGAAGTTGTGTATAAAAGTTTTAAAAGGTTATTGTGGCTGACTCGTAAAAATAAGACTAGATTCCATGAGAGTTTATATAATATCGATAAATGGGAAAATTATAAAGATAATCCTGATTTTATAAAGCTTGATGATAATAAAATTGTATTTAAATTTTCAAAGAGGCCATACAATCTTTTTGAGACAATAAGTCAACCTATATTTTCAATAGTTCATCCATCATGTTATGATGATAAAGGTAACTGGAAAGATAAAAGCTGCTATATAGGTTCAGGGCAATATAAGATAGTTGAAAGAAATGGAAAAAGATTATTATTGAAAAACAGACATATTTATCCTGAAGTTAAGAATTCACCAGAGTATTTAGAAATTGTGTATAGAGCTGAGTATGGGAATAACTATGTTAGTGCTGTTATTGATAATAAAGCTGATTTTACTATAGTACAGAGTTTTGAATTTGAGCGTGAGATTAGAGAAAAATTAAAGCAAAGGAAATTTATAAAAACTTCAAGACCAAAACTAAATATGCGTTTTATTGAATTAAACTATAGAAGAGCTCCATTCAACAACAAAGAATTAAGGCAAATGGTAAGAGATCTTTTTTTGTATGAAATAAGTAAGGAAAAGGATTATGAGATAGATCCTTCATTTATACCAAAGGGTGGTATAGGTTATATTAAGTTTAAGATAAAGAAACCAGAAACAAAAAAGAAATATAAGATTGGTGATAAAGTGCAATTTTTAAAACTAAACACAAAATTAAATTTGTCTAAAAAAGTATATAGTGTTATGAATAAAGTTTTAAGAAATCTTAATATCAAAAATGAAGATGTTGTTATAGATAATATGGGAGTTTTTCTAAATAAAAGAGAAAATAAAGAATTTGATATAATGGCATTAACCTCTGGTATTCTTATAGTAGATCCTTGGGCAGACTTAAGGTTAATGTTTATGAGCAACATAGGGGCAAGGATACCAGATCCATCAGGGGAAATTCCAACATTGATAGAAAAAGCAGAAAGGACTACTGATCCCCAAGAAAGACGCAAGATAGCTGAAGAAATAAATAAAATAATTTACGATGAAGCCGCTGTGATTACCTATATTCATACATCTATGGATTATGTTCATAGGGATTTCATAGATCTTTCTGAGGTCAATTTATTTGCAGACCCTATTGAATTTAGATGTATTTCTATAAATAAATGAATAAAAGAATTTTGGCCATTCAGATTTCAATAGTTGTTTTTGTCTTATTTGTTTTCTATATTTCTTTTAAAATAATTTTTGATTCTATAGATAGGTATAATGTTTCTGTTATAAAAAAACAGATACTTTTTAGTCTGAGTGATGATATCGCGGAGGGGAATTTGTTTAAATTAGGTTATACATTTTCTAAGTTGGAAAAAGAGGGGATTATATCGAATGGTTCAATAGTTGAAATTAAGGGAAAAGAGCACAGAATAATATATCAAACATCAGATAGTGATGAGTTTTACAATTATTATAAAAGTATAAACTGCAAATTGATTGAATATAATGATATCATAAGAAAAGTAAAGAATGATAAGACAGCTCTTATTACAAAACTTCCTTATAATTTTGGTGAAGAAAAATGTCAAGCTTTATTAATAAAATATTCACAATCAAGGGAAATAAGAAGTATATATTTAAAAGGAATGGTAATTTTTTTGTTTCTTACTTTGGGATCAATTGGTATATTATTGATATTAAGCAATATTTTTTACAAAAGGTTACTCTACTTCAAACTGGAAAAACAAAAGCTTTTGTATGAAAAAGAGATTGCGTTTGGAAATCTATCGGCTCAGGTTGCGCATGATATAAGGTCGCCATTAGCGGCATTAGAAACAGTGCTTAATAAAGCAAACCAGCTTCCCCAGGAATATCGCATTATGGTAAGTCACGCTATTAACAGAATTCGCGATATTGCAAATAATCTCCTTGAGAAGTATAAAGTCAAAGACAAGACTATTTTATATAACGAATCATTGTTGACAGAAAGTAAAAACTTGCCAGAAATTTATTTAATTTCAAGTCTTATTGAAAGGGTAGTCAATGAAAAACGCCTTGAGTTTGAAGACAGACATAATATTGAAATTGATTTTAAATTAACAGAAGATTCATATGGTTTATTTAGCAAAATTGAGCCACCAGAGTTTAACCGTGTAATATCAAATCTGATAAACAATGCAGTAGAAGCGATTGAAAGCAAAGGTTTTGTTAAAGTAAGTTTAACCCATAATGAAAAAGAGGTTATCATAAAAGTAATTGACAATGGGAAAGGCATTCCGCCTGAGATACTTGAAAAATTAACTCAGAAGGGTGTAAGTTATGGTAAAATAGTCGGCTCAGGTTTAGGATTATATCATGCCCGAACTAATATTGAAAGATGGGGTGGCAGTTTGAATATAAGCTCAGAAATAGGTAAAGGCACAGAAGTTACAGTAAAACTTCCAAAAGCCCAATTTCCAGAAGGATTTATAACTGAATTAAGGCTTAATCCTGGCCAGTATCTAATAATTTTAGACGATGATATATCTATACATGATGTATGGGACAGGCGATTAGAAAGTATAAAAATTAAAGATTATGATATTGAAATCATTCATTTTACTGAACCTGATAAGTTGATTAAATGGATAGAAGTAAATAGAACAAAAGCTGATATAGCAAAATATATATTTGACTATGAACTTTCAGGATATAAAGGAAACGGAATAAGTCTTGCTAAAGATTTAAATATTACAGACAAGACAATGTTAGTAACCAGTTATTATGGTAATGAAAAAATAACACAGGAATGCCATAAATACCGGATAGGAATGATACCTAAATGGCTTATAGATATAGTACCAATAAAAATCAACAATAATACTGAAATAAACAGCAAAGTAGATGCTATTTTAATTGATGATGACAAACTGACACAGATGAACTGGAAACTTGAAGCGAGATTAAAAGGTAAAAAACTAATTATATTTGATACTCCTAAAGATTTTTTATCCCAACTAAACCAATTTTCAAAGGATACTCCCATTTATATTGATTCAGAGTTAGGGAATATTAAAGGCGAGGATATAGCCAAAGAGTTACATAATAAAGGCTTTAGCAATATAACGCTTGAAACCGGGCATAATCCCGAGAGATTCTCACACATGTCCTGGCTTAAGGTAATAGACAAAATCCCACCGTGGATAGAAAAACAAAGTTAATAAATTAATAAGTAAAGTTAAAAAATAAGGCAAGAGCTAAGGAGTAATTACTGACTTTAGGATTCTGGCTAATTTTAAATAAATCATCACATTTAAATACTTTTTGCTATATCGTTAATCTTTATTGACTTCAAAAATCTTACCATTTCCATATCTGAAATCTCTCTGGCGTAATATATGTTTTCCATATCACTTTACTTTTCTGCCCCATTATATCTCAGTATTGAGAAGATAAGCTAAATAATATAAGCAAAATACATAAAAGTGCAGACGGGTTCAAATCAAGGTGAGGGTAGCGGGCGCAAACTAAATAAAAGAATGTTTTATTTTTTAAGTTTAGGCAATAATCTTTTCTTTAAAAATGCATATCCGGAACCGGATTTTAAATATTTTTCAAAACTTTCGGCAAGATTTTTATTGTTAAATACTATGTAAGTCTCTATTTTCCATGGCTTATGTATTGAAGTATAGGAAGAATCGCCTCTATTATGTTCTTTTAGTCTTCTTTCTAAGTTTTGAGTTAAACCTATATAAATTTTATTGGAAGTTTTAAGGCTTTTTAATATGTAGACTATATACATATTACGGCTCTGCTTCGCCAAGGCTACGCAGAAGCCCGTTTCTACGAAGCTTTAGCGAAGTAGAACGGGGAGGACGCAAACTAAATAAGACCAACGAAAATTCAAAACCTGTTCCAAATATAAAAAATGCTTATTTTATATATACTTTTTTGATAGATATTCCGGTCATATGGAATAGAATAACCAACGGCGAGAAAGTTCTAAGCCAGCCAGATACCGCACGCAACCTAAACTACCAGCATTTCAATTTCGGCAGTTCAAATCCAGTCTACCCAAATCAAACCCGCTTAATATTTGACTGCCACCAGCAAAAATAAGGGGGCATTATGGCTAAAATAGGTAAAAATTACATAACTCAGACAGGACTGCCGGTAAAAGTAATTGCTATAAACCAAGATAATATGCTTATCCAAAGTTTAGCCACAGATAATAGATTTTATGTCCCATTAAATTATCCGCTTTATCCGTTTAACTCTAAAAATCCAGTTTCAGAACTAAAAGATAAACAATACATATTCCCATCAGAAAGAATAAAGCCCAAAAACCTGAACAAAAAGCCATTGTCAGCAGTAATAGATGAATTACTATTATCAGGCAAGAAATACACCATGAAAGGTCTAATTCGTGAAGTCAAAAGACGAGCCAGCGTTCAATGTAAGGACAAAGATGTTGCAGCTAATATTAAATTTCTTTGTAGCTAGCGAAAAAGAATCAGGGCAAGGATGTATTGGTTGAAGAAAAGAACCTAATTTTTATTTAAATACTCTTGTATCTTTATAGCAAATCCCTCGATTTTTCCTTCATTCCAGTTTTTCATTGTAGCATTATTTCCTGACATTTGTGAAGTCACAAATATAAATTGTTCTAAAACTCCATTGCGTCTCTTAAATACTTTTATTTTTCCTTTTTTATCATCTTCATTAACTTCCCCCAAAATATCTTCAATAGAATTTTTGAGGCTTTTATTTTTAGGCAAGTATGCTTCAGCAGTAAAAACAATTATTTTGAACTTTTCAAAGAATTTAAGTTTAAACATTAATTTTCTTTCCTCAATAATCTCTATACCCATACTTAATTTAGTTCTTTTAGAAGGATTAACATTAAATTCTGTTATAAAACATTTACTAAAAAAACTATCAGAAAAAGTATATGAAGTTCTATTATAATTATATTCTTTATTAAATATTTTGTTTATAAGCATCTCATATTTTTTCCAAGTATGCCCATTTCTAAATGTTCCATCTATATTTCTATATCCATTATATGCTAATGGAAATAAAGGACAAAAACTAAATTTCATAGCAAAATGATTTATTTTTTCATCAATATTACTTCCCATACATTTATTAAGTATCCCGTTTGCTATTAGTTGCCATTGAAGAAAATTAAAAATATTTTCATAAAACAATAATTCGGGATTTTCTTTGGGTTCAAAAGCCTGCTCTTTCCCTATAATTAATATATCAGCACAGGGATTCCCGAAACCAATGTAGTATGGATCTATTAAGTTTATAAGTAAGTCTTTAAAAGAACATATTAATCCTTTTTTTTCACTAAAAAATTTGCCTTTTTTAAACAAATCATCTTTTATAATTTCTTTCATTCTTTTTGATATTTCTAAGATTAGTTTTTTATCGTTATTCATCAAGTCTCCATTAATAAACATTTTACAAATTTATAAAAATTTAGATATCAATTTCTATACCACAATTATACATATTTTATAGCTATTTTCCCTCCCAGAAATGCCTTGACTTTCCGAGAATTCCCTTGAACATGCTTAAAAAATCTTTTTTATATTTACTTAAATATAAACTTAATTTATTTATTATTACTCCATATTATCACAAATAATTTGACTTTATGTTAAAAATTATAATAAAATTACCATATGGAACAAAATCTAATTGAAAGAATTCTTGAAATCAATCTACCTCCTCAAAAATCAGCTTTCTTGTGGGGTCCAAGAAAAACCGGAAAAACAACTTTTCTAAAACAAAAGTTTAAGGATGCTTTATGGATAGATTTACTTGATTACAACATATATTTTGAACTAAATAAAAATCCTACATACCTTAGACAAATAATCTCAGCAAGTAACAAAACTTTTGTAGTAATAGACGAGGTACAAAAAATTCCAGCAATTTTAGATGAAATACATTGGCTCATAGAAAATAAAAATATTCAGTTTATACTATGTGGTTCAAGTGCAAGAAAACTAAGGAAAACTTCGGGTGGGTTAATAGGAGGAAGGGCATGGAGATATGAGCTGTTCCCTTTTGTTAGCAAAGAGATAGGAATAGAAAGATTAGATCTAAATAGAGCATTACTTTATGGTCTCATACCGGCTCATTATTTATCAACTAATCCGGAAATGGATTTAAAAGCATATGTCAATGATTACTTAAAAGAGGAAATACAAGCGGAAGCCTTAGTAAGAAAAATAGGAAACTTTTCTAAATTTCTTTACTATACTGCATTTTCAAATGCCAATATTGTCAATTATTCTAATATTGCAAGAGAATGCGGGGTCTCAGTAAAAACAGTAATTGATTATTATTCAATACTTGAAGATACATTAATTGGTCGTTTTTTAATGCCTTGGACTAAAAAGAAAAAAAGAAGATTAATAGAGACATTTAAATTCTATTTCTTTGACACAGGAATAGTAAATGTTTTATTGAATAAAAGAGAACTTATCAAAGGAACAATGGATTATGGACAACTGTTTGAACATTTTATAATAAATGAATGTTTAGCATACTCAAAATATACCAGAAAAGATTTCCCTTTATACTTTTATAGGACCGCATCCGGTAACGAAGTAGATTTAATTTTAGGAGAAGGGGAAATCGCAATAGAAATAAAAGCATCTGAAACCTCCAATTATAGATTAAAAGGATTACATATATTTAGCGACGAACAAAAACCTAAGAAAAAAATAGTAATTTCACTTGAACCATTACCGAGAAAAGTTGGGGATATATTATTTTTACCATATAGAGAATTTTTAAAGATGCTTTGGGCTAATGAAATAATTTAAAGTATTATATCATACCAAAATCTTATTGCGGTTGTTTTAAGACTTCAAATCCCGCCTGTCTAAACCAACCCCGCTTAATATTTGACTGCCACCAAAAATAAAGGGGGCAATATGGCAAAAATAGGTAAGAATTATATAACTCAAACAGGCCTGCCAGTAAAACTAATCGCTATAAATTCAAATGGTATACTTATTCAAAGTTTAGCCACAGATAATAGGTTTTATGTCCAATTAAATTATCCACTTCCTCATTTCAATCATAAAAAGCCAATAAGTCAGTTAAAAGATAAACTATACATGCTATCATCAGAAAGAATAAACAGAAAAACTAGACAAAATATTATCAGCAGTAATAGACAGATTTATTTGTAAGTTGAAATATAGGTCATGTCAATAGATGTGTGTAAATTTGATTAAAAGAACCTGAGTATTTTTTAATCTTTTTCCTTTTTTCTTCCTGCTTTTCATTATATTCCTTAAATACCTTATACAT
>Ga0067045_1029715_pt1 | contig 18795 bp, 15 predicted proteins | sample TerdegcTABiofilm_FD_59184 | JGI IMG/M metagenome (GOLD analysis project Ga0067045, IMG submission 59184) | Combined Assembly of (Gp0054472, Gp0054536) Wastewater bioreactor microbial communities from Singapore -Terephthalate degrading... | reverse complement strand
CCTGGGCCGGCGGGTATGACAGTTGGGCCGGCGGCTACGATAGTTGGGCCGGCAACGTGGGCGATCCGACCTGGGCAGCGGCCTTTGCCAATTTGCAGAATTTGCCCTCGGGAACCGCCACGGTGGGAATTAATGTGATTGCTGACGACGGTCAGTAAGCTGTTGGCAGACGTTGGGTCAAGCAACACGGAGGCCTGAGGGCCTCCGTGTTGCTTTTGCCGGGATAGAGGTTTCAGGCTGTGAGGTCGGCCAACCCTTGTTCGGCGCGCCGGAGATCGGCCATGGCCCCGAAGCGTTGAAAAATCTGGCGGGCGGTCAGCAGTTCGCCCCGTGCCCGTTCGGGCTGCTCCTGGGCCAGCGAGAGGATCGCGCTCCAATAGAGGGTGCGGGCATATTCAATTTCCGGCCCCCCCTGTTTGAAAATGGCAAGACTCAAGTTGAAGTGGTAACGGGCGGTTTCCAGATCGCCTGAGGCCTGGCTGAGCCGGCCCATCAGCTGCTCGTAGCGGCCCCATTCGGCCGAGTCACCGGTCTCAGCGCCGGTGCTCTGGCGCAGTAATTCAAAACTACGCCAGGCCCATTGTTGGGCTGCTTCTAAATTCTTTTGTTCAAGACAGAAAATTCCTTGCCAGGTGTAAGCATCAATCAAGTTGGCATTGGCCCGTGCTCCGGCTTCCTGGTAGAGCGGAATAGCTGCGTTGAGGTGATCGGCGCATTCGTTCCAGCGTTCCTGTAACAGGTAAAGCCGCCCCAGGTTCATGTGGGCCTGGGCCAGTTCAAAGGGATGGGCAATTTGCTGCGCGATGGCAAAGCTGTGGAGCAGCTTCTCTTCAGCCTGGTCCCAATTCCCCGATTCAATATACACATTTCCAATGTTGGTACTGGCGATGGCAATGCCTTCAATATCGCCGATGCGTTCCATGAATTGCAGGCTCTTCTCATAGCTCTCCAGTGCCCCGACCCAATCACCGCTATTTCTCTTCAAAATGCCCAGGTTATTGTAGGAGCGGGCCAGGCCGACGATGTCGCCCAGTTGTTCACGCAGCGCTAAAGAACGTTCTACACACTCCATGGCTTGCTGCCAGGCGCCACGGTTGTAATGGATGGCGCCCAGGCGGTTGAGAATGGAGGAGAGCACATCGTAATGGGTGGTGTCGGTGACCAGGGCCAGCCCTTTTTCCAGCCATTGTTGGGCCTCGGGCAGGTTACCCCGGCGCAAGCTGAGCCATCCCAGTTCCGAGTAAATCTGGGCTTGCAGGTGCGGCACCGGCGGCGTGGCGCGGTAAGCCTCAGAGATCCCTTGCCGGAGCCAGGTCTCAGCCTCCTCCACATTTCCACGTTTATCCCAGACCTGGCCCAACCGGAGCATAGCCTGGGCGCGGACCTCGGCACTGGCCTGGCGGCTGTCGTCCAGGGCCGCCCGGAAGCAGGCAATGGATTCCTCGTACTGGCCGATGTGCTGCTCCACCTCGCCCAGGCCGATGACCGCCTGCCAGCGTTCGCTGTCGTGCCCGCTGATGTGTTGCGAGAGCTGGATGGCCCGGCTGTAGTGCTCAATGGCGGCCCGGTTATCAAAGCGACGCCGGGCCCGCTCCCCGGCCAGCAGCGAGTAGAAGAGCGCCTTTTCGCGCAGGTAGGCCCGGTCATAATGAAAAGCCAGGACTTCCGCCTGACTGTTCAGGTCAGAGGCGGCCAGGGTCTCAATGGCTTCGGCTACGGTACGGTGCAGGGTGGGGCGTTGGCTGCGCAACAGGCCGTTATAGATCGTTTCCTGGGCGACGATGTGGCGGAAGGCGTAGACCTGTTCCCCGGCTTCTGGCCGTTCCACCAGCAACCCCAGTTCCATGAGCCGTTGTAACGCGGGCAGTACATTGGCGCTGCCCCGCAGGCGATGGGCCATCTCTTCCAACAGGCGCGCGCTAAATTGCATACCGATAATGGCTGCCTGGCGGAGGATCTGTTGCAGATTCTCCGGTAGACGGTCCACGCGGGCCATGATTAGCCCCTGGAGGGAGGTGGGGATTTCCAACTCTTGCAAGGCCACGTCCGGGGCGACCTCCCAGCGGGTTGCGCCCGGTCGCAAGGCCTCCTTTTCAATCAACATGCGGACAAATTCTTCCAGGTAGAAGGGATTGCCTTCAGCGCGGGTCAAGATGGTCTCAATCAAGGACTCCGGTAATTGTTCCAGCGCCACCAGATGCTCCAGCAGCGCCCGGCTCTGTTCCCGGCTGAGGGGGGTGAGCTCTAACATGAGCGCTGTAGGATCTATGGCGGTGAGCTGTTGGTCGGGGGGCAGCTCTGGCTGGGGGCGCGTGAGCACAATCAGAAGGATGGGGGCTACATGGATCAGAGTGATGATGGAGCTGAGCAGGTCCCGTGAGAGGTCATCGGCCCAATGGAAGTCGTCCAGGATGAACAGCAACGGCCGGCGGCGCGCCTGACCTAACACCCACTCGCGGAAAGCTAACGTGGTCAGTTCCTTGATGCGCTCCGGCTCCAGGTATCGCAACACATCCTGCTCGGCCGGTTCCAACGGCAATCCCAGAAGCTGGTACAGAAAGGGGCGGAGGGAGAGCGAGACCTCGTTATCCCAGGCGCTTTCCTGGTCACTGGAGCGGAGGGCATCCTGCATCAATGAGCGGAAGACCCCGTAGCCAATCCCCTGGGCATAGGGCAGCCCGCGTCCCTGCCAGACTAAGGGGCGGTCGGTGGCTAATCGGGCCAGACATTCGTTGATCAGGCGTGATTTGCCCATCCCGGCCTCGCCCTGGATCACGACCAGCCGGCCCTGTTGGGTTTTGCTCAGCGTGGTGGTCAGGGTACAGAGCTGGTTCAGCTCGTGGTCGCGTCCCAAAAAGACCGCCCGAACTCCCGCCACACCGCGCGTGGGCAGGGGGGCGGCGCGGGTACCGAGCGGCTCATAGACGGAGAGCAGTTGATCCAGCCCCTTTAATTGCATCGGTTCCAGGGCCTGGAAGTGGAAAACAGGCTGTGTTTGCTGGTAGATGCGCTCGCTGACCAGGATGTGACCTGGTTCGGCTCGGGCCTCCAACCGCGCCGCCACGTTGACCGTCTCGCCGATGACGGTATAAGCGACCTGCTCGGCCGTGCCGAGGATGCCGGCGATGGCCGGGCCGCTGTGGATGCCGATGCGGATTTGCAGGGGAGCGCCCAGTCGGGCCTGGGCGATCGGGGCAAATTCCGCGGCGGCTTGCTGCATATCCAGGGCCGCGCGCACGGCCAGTTCGGGGTCGTTCTCGTGGGCGACCGGCGCCCCAAAAACGGCCATCAGCCCATCCCCGGTGAACTTATCCACCAAACCGTCATAGCGATGGACGCAGGCCACCAGACGGCCCAGCAGATCGTTGATCAGTTGGAAGGTGGCTTCCGCATCTAAAGAAGCTGAGAGGCGGGTGAAATTGACGGCATCGGCGAAGAGTACAGCGACTTCACGGCGTTCACCCCGCAACCGTTCCTGGTCGTGGAGCACGCCTTCGGCCACCACCGCCGGCAGGTAGCGGCGCAGGCGGCGGACCGCCTCCTGGGCCGCGTTCAGCGATTCCTGGCCAGTGACGGGAGCTCCCTGGGCTAACGCTGTGCCACAGTTGGCGCAATAGCGGGCCTGCTGGGGATTGGACCAGCCGCAGTGTGGGCATTCCATGTAATGCTCATTTCCCCTTAACTATTTCATCCATATCCCGGTCTGCTGTCTGTATTGTAACATAAAACAGATCATGGTTAGATGACCTTGTGGCTACAAGGTCCTTTTGTGGGCACTTCGCCGAGCCACCCACGGTGTGCGTTATGATTTCAGTGTAGCATAAGCATTCAAAAAGGCAACAGGTACCAAAGGCCGGCGGGGGCGTTTTATCCTTACTTGCGAGATGAACATTTTCCTGGTCGGCGGCGTGAAATGAATTGAGAGGTTGGGCCGCGGAGGTCGGGCTGGTCACCTGTGGCCAGTTTCTTTAATCTCAGGGGGAGAAAAATTAGGGGGGAGGAAAAGATGAACGCTCACGCTCGTTTCATGTTGGCGGTACTGGTTCTGATGACCCTGATTATGGCCGGTTGCGCTACCCACGGCACAATGACAGCCGTCCCGGCTACCAGGGAGGCCATAGCCAGGGACGAAGTGGCAGCTGGGGACGCTCCTACTATGATGCCGACCCCGGTACCGGCGCTGCCTACCATGACGCCGGGCGCTTTGCCCTCACAACCGGGCGGGGATACGTTACCTGCCGGTGTTTATCGCCCCAATCGGGTCATCATTAAAAACGCGGAGATGAAGCTGTTGGTGGAAAATACCGACGTCGCCATTGATCGGATCACTCAGGTGGCAGGGGATACCGGGGGCTACATCATCAGTGCCCGGAGCTGGTACCAGGAGTGGCTGGGCCAGAATTACAAGTATGCTTCCATTACTCTCGGTGTACCGGTGGATCAATTTGAGACCTCGCTGCGACGGTTGCGGCAGCTCGCGCTGCGGGTGCAGGACGAGACTGCCGCCGGACAGGACGTCACCGACGAGTATGTGGACCTGCAATCCCGCCTGGGCAACCTGGAGGCGACCCGTGACCGGATCCGCGAATTCCTGGCGCAGTCCAAGAGTGTGACCGAGTCGCTCCAGATCAATGCGGAGCTGGCGAAAGTAGAAGCCGACATTGAGCAGGTCAAGGGGCGGATGAATTATCTGTTTGATCGGGGCGCTTATTCCACTATTACCGTGCAGGTCAATCCTGACCTGCCGCCGGCGCCCACCCCCACGCCTACTCCCACACCGACCCCCACGCCGACGCCCACGCCCCTGCCGGCCTGGAACCCTGTCCGCACTGCCGAGCAGGCCGTGGGTTTCTCCGGTACTATCCTGCGAGCATTGGTGGATGGGCTGATCTGGCTGTTGATTGTGTTGGGACCATTGGCGGTGCCGGCCGGGCTGATTGTCTGGGTAATCCGGCGGCGGGAGCGGCGCAAACACTCCGCCTGACCGGTCAACCGCCGACCGATTGGCTTAAGGGGCCTCGGTCGGCGGTTTTTCTTCTTCCCCGCGTGGATGGGCCTTCAGGTAGATTTCGCGGGCCCGTTTTTGGGTGACGTTGGCGTAAATCTGGGTGGTGGCGAGGCTGGCATGGCCCAGCAGCTCCTGGACCACCCGCAGGTCGGCACCGCCGTCTAACAGGTGCGTGGCGAAGGTGTGGCGCAGCAGGTGCGGCGTCACTTCCTGGTCAATCCCGGCGGCCCGGCCGGCCGTGCGCACGATTTCGTCTACGGAGCGGGCCGAGAGCCGGCCGCCAAAGCGGTTAAGGAAAAAAGCGTTGGTGGGGTGTGGCCCCACTAACGCCGGGCGTCCGGCCTCCAGGTAGACGCGCAGAGCCGCAATGGCCGGCTGGCCCAACAGCGCGATCCGCTCTTTATCGCCCTTGCCGATGACGTGCAGCTCCCCGGCCGTGAGCGAGACGTCGCGCAGGTCCAGCCCCACCAGCTCGCTGACGCGGACGCCGGAGGCGTAGAGTGTCTCCAGAATGGCCCGGTCGCGGATTCCCTGCGGCGAGGCCGGCTCCGGCACGGCGAGCAGCTGTTCCACCTCCTCCACAGTCAGGTAGCGCGGCAGACGTTGCGGCAGCCGGGGCGCGTAGATCTTGCGGAAGAGATTGTCGTCCCAGGCGTGGTCATGGACGAGAAAATCGCCCCAGGCGCGCAGCTCAAAGACGCGGCGGGCGATGCTGGGCCGGGCGTATTCGGCGATCGCCAGCTCCTCCAGGTGATCGCGGATCAGGTCGCGCGTCAACCCCGCCAGCGTGGTCACGCCCCGCTCGGCGCAGAAGGCCAGGAATTGCCCAATGTCCGTCCGGTAATTTTTGACGGTATAGGGCGAGGCGTTTTCGCGCTCTAAAGCAGCTAAGTAACGGGCTAAATGGTCGGTGAGCATCGTCCAGATTGTAACACACCTCAGCCTCTGGGCAACAAGTGCCGGGCTATCACATGTGAAAAATAACGCCTGTCTGGGGGCTGCCCTTGCGCAGGGGGCAGAAGCGCGCCTCAGCAACAAAGTAACTGCCCGCGAACGTGATTAGGACAAACATCACTTGTCCCGCCGGCGGGGAAAAGGTATGCTCAAAAGGGCAACATCCAGATTTCAGTGGGGGGGAGAGAAGATGATCAAATTGCTCACGTTTAACCGCGAACGCTGTACCGGCGCGCGCGAGTGCGAGCGGACCTGCGCTCAAACCTGGTTCAAGACACCGGCAGTGGAGTGTTCCAGTATCCGGATCCGCGAGGTGGAGGGGGGCTTTCGGGCCACGTTCTGTATTCAGTGCGGCGAGTGTATCGCCGTCTGCCCGGCCAACGCGCTTTACCGCGACAAGCAGGGCATCGTCCGCGTGCGGAAGGCTGATTGCGTGGGCTGCATGTCTTGCGTCGGGTTCTGCCCTTACGCTGCGATGTTTTACGACCCCCAGGAAGCCGTCCCCTTTAAGTGCGTTTCTTGCGGACAGTGTGTCAAGACCTGCCCGGCTCAGGCGCTGGCCATGACGGAAGCGCCAGACGCCACGCAGGTAGAGGCGCTCTCCGGCATTTGAGGCGAGTCAAAGAATCAAGAATCAACGAATCAGTGAAGAAACGGATTACGCATTTCTGATTTCCAAGAATTGAGGATGAAAACTATGACTGACAAGATCACCCGTCACGTTTTGGCCGAGTTTCCGTATCAGCGGTCACCGGTGGAGCGCGGCTACACCAACCAGACGCTCTACATCAACGTCTCTGATTACACGATTGCCGCCCGCCCTGTCACCGATTTCATGAAAGAGAAGTTCATCGGCGGCCGCGGTTTTGATCTCTGGCTGCTCTGGAATGCCGTCAAGGATACGACGCGGTGGAACGACCCGGAGAACGAGGTCGTCATCTCGCCCGGCCCGTGCAGCGGGGTCACGCAGTACCCCGGCTCCGGCAAATCCATTGTTGCCACGATTTCCCCCACCACACACGTGGTCACCGACTGCAATGTCGGTGGTCACTTCGGTCCCCAATTGAAGTTCGCCGGCTGGGACGCGCTGGAGTTGCAGGGCATCGCCGACCGGGACGTCATTGTTGTGATTGACGGGCCGGCAGGCAAAGTGACCATTGAAGAGCTGCCCGAGGCCCCGACCGATACACACCTGCTGGGCGCGTGGCTGACCGAGGCGCTGGCCGAGACGCCGGAGGACCGTTATGTGATCTCCACCGTGACCACCGGAACCGGGGCCGAACATACGCTGATCGGCTGCCTCAACTTCAGTCTCTTTGACCGCAAGCGCAACGACATCCGCTACAAACAGGCGGCCCGGGGCGGCCCCGGCACCGTTTTCCGCCACAAGCGGATCAAGGCCGTGGTGGTGATTGGCTTCCCGGTCAAGGGCACCTCTGTGGCCCCGGCTGACCCGGAACGGCTGGCGCGCGTCGGCGCGAAGATGCAGCGTGAGGTCCACGAGTACGATCCCAAGCAGAACCGGATGCGCAACCGGGGCACGCCCTACCTGGTCCACATTATGAATGCTTACGACCTGCTGCCGGTCCACAACTTCAAGTTCGGCGCGCATCCCGACCACGTCAAGATCATGGCCGACGTCTGGGAGGCGCGCTTCACGCAAGGGCTGCCCGATGGCTGCTGGTATGGCTGCACGCTGGCCTGTGCACACGCGGTGGATGGCTTTGAACTGCGCACCGGCCCCTACCAGGGGCAACGGGTGATCGTGGATGGGCCGGAGTACGAGACGGTGGGCGCTCTGGGCTCCGATTGCGGGATTTTTGATCCCGACGCCATCCTGGAATTGAACTTCTACTGCGATACCTATGGGATTGACACGATCTCGTTTGGCAACCTGACCGCTTTTGTGATGGAATGCTACGAAGCCGGGATCCTGAACTTAGAGCGGACGGGTGGGCTGGACCTGCACTTCGGTAACGCAGCGGCGGCGCTGGAGCTGCTCCACCAGATGGGGCGCGGCGAGGGCTTCGGGCTAATCGCCGGGCAGGGCGTCCGCCGTATGAAGCAAATCTTCGCCGAGGAGTACGGTGCTGACCCGGCTTTCCTGTGGGACATTGGCGTGGAGGTCAAGGGCATGGAGCAATCCATGTACATGAGCAAGGAGTCGCTGGCGCAGCAGGGCGGCTACGCGCTCACCAACAAGGGGCCGCAGCACGACGAGGCCTGGCTTATTTTCATGGATCAGGTGAACAACCAGATCCCCACGTTTGAGGATAAGGCCGAGGCGCTGCACTATTTCCCGATGTGGCGCACCTGGTTTGGGTTGTGCGGCTTCTGCAAACTGCTCTGGAATGATGTCATCCCGCCGAGCAACAAGTACAGCCAGGAACCGGCGAAGATCCCAGAGCATGTGGCCAATTATGTAGAGGTCTTCTCTGCCGTCACCGGCCGCGAAGTGACCAAAGAGGACCTGATCCGCATGTCGGAGGCGGTCTATAACTTCCAGCGGGTCTTCAACTGGCGGTTGGGCGGCGGCAGCCGCAAGGATGACATTCCGCCTTATCGCGCGGTGGGGCCGGTGACGAAAGAAGAGTATGAATCCCGCCAGGAGCGCTACGATAAGCAGCTCCGCGAGCTGGTGGGCGTGGATCCAACCAGTTTGACGACCGAGGAGAAGATGGCAGCGCTCCGGCAATATCGCGAAGGGCGTTATCAGCAACTCATGGATGCCGTCTACAAGCGGCGCGGTTGGACGCCCAACGCTCTCCCTACGCTGGAAAAGCTGCACGAGCTGGGAATTGATCTGCCCGAAGTGGTAGAGGTTGTCAAGCGGTATCTGTAGGGATGGTACGAGTTAACCAACGTGATGAGCTGGCGTGGGAACCCGGCCTGACCGTGGCCCGGCTGTTAGAGCGGATGAATTATATCTACCCCCATATGGTGGTGCGGGTCAACGGGGTGGTGGTGGAAGAAGAGGCCTATGCTGATTATCCTATCCCCGACGGCGCGGAGGTGTCGGTCATTCATCTGATCGCGGGGGGGTAGTGAGGCGTGAAACGTGAAGCGTGAGACGTGAAGCGTGAAACGTGAAGCGTGAAACGTGAGGCGTGAGACGTGAAGCGTGAAGCGTGAAACGTGAGGCGTGAAGCGTGAGACGTGAAGCGTGAAGCGTGAAACGTGAAGCGTGAAACGTGAAGCGTGAGACGTGAAGCGTGAGACGTGAAGCGTGAAGCGTGAAACGTGAAGCGTGAAGCGTGAGACGTGAAGCGTGAGGCGTGAAACGTGAAGCGTGAGGCGTGAAACGTGAAGCGTGAAACGTGAGGCGTGAAGCGTGATGACCTTCTGAACGGGCCATCACGTTTTACGTTTCACGTTTTACGTTTTACGTTTCACGTTTCCCGTTCTCAGTGCCCCAGCACTTTGACGCTCTCGGCGCGGGGTTGCTCCACCAACCGGTAGTGGCCGAAGCGTTGCAGGAAGGCCCGCGCGCGGCGGGCATACTCCGCCATGCGGGGGTCGCGCAGTTTCCACTGGCCGCCGACCTGGCGCAACACCAGCTGGCTATCTCCGCGCACCTCCAGCGTGAAGCGCGCCGGGTCGGCACGGGCCTGCTCAATCCGCTCCAAAAGGCTCTCCAGGCCGGCAATCAGGCTTTGATATTCGGCTTCATTGTTGGTGCCGGTGCCAAATTCCAGCCGTTCCAGCCGCTCGCGCCCGTCGCGGGTCCGCAGCAGGTACGAGCCGTAGGCCCGGCCCGGGTTGCCCTGGCTGCCGCCATCAAAGATCAAAACGTAATCCGTGTCCTCGTGCATAGGTTGGCCTTTTACGCAACCCGGAGACGGTCGCTGAGGGCTGCCGTCTCCGGGTCCCGAATCGGGTGGATCTTCCGCCGTTGATACTATTTTCCTTGCGCTCTTAACTGGTCGTAAATGCTGAGCATGTTGGCGACGTGCAGCTGGTGGCTGGCGATGCCCAGCGGGACGCGCTCCAACCCACAGGCCTCCAGCGGGATTTTCCACAGCTCCTTGCGTTGCCGGCCGTCTTTGAGCGCTTTGCTGGCTTTTTTGTGGACACATTCCACGTAACGGATGTACTTATCCAGCACTTCCTGAATTTCACCCCGCAGGATCACTTCCCCGTGGCCCTGGATGATCGTCTCCGGGGAGAGCGCCTTGATGGCCTGGAGGGTTTGTACTTCCTGTTCCCAATTCCCATCGGCGACGATGGGAATCGCCATGACCGCATCGCCGGCGATGAGCACGCGGTCTTCTTCCAGAAAAACGCCGATATTGTCGGGGGTGTGGCCCGGTAGATGCATCAACCGGAGCGTTTTATTGCCTGTCTTGAGCACCAGCTCCCCCTCGGCAAAAGTCATCGTGGGCAGGCGCAGCCTGACTTCTTCAAAGGCCGGGTCGTTGGCGCGTGCCTGGGCCAGGGAAGCCTCACCCGTCTCCAACAATTTTTGCTGGCAGCGCTCGTGGGCAATCAATCCCAGGTCTGGGGGGAAGGCATAGAATCCATAAACGTGATCCATATGGTAATGAGTCAAGATCAAAGAGTGGAAATGTCCGCCACTGCGCTGGTCCAGGAAGCGCGCGATCTGCCGCGCCTCATCGGGGAAGGGCAGTGCGTCCACCATGACGATGCCCTCGTCGGTCAGAATGGCGACGCAGTTGACGAGCGCATATCGGTCACTGGTGAAAAGAAAGATTTCTTCGGTGACTCGTTCCCAGAGCATTTCCTTGCTACTTTCCCTAAAGAATATAGAGAGAATAGAGATCGGGGATTAGGAGGCAAGAGTCAGCGTTTGCCTGCTCCCTGATCACTCATTCCTACCCCCCTGTCTTCAGCCGCCGACCCAGGGAGAGCATAACATAGGCCAGGGGAAAAGTCAAGACCACTTGACATAATGTAGCCATAAAAAACCGCCCTCCCTTGAGGAGAGCGGCCGATAAAAAAAATGTCCCCGCCATGCCGTGTGCCGATGGTTTTGACCCTGCTTGCGCAGGTGGGAGCCTGCCCGATGGCTTCGCCTTGCCCGAGGGCTATTGCTTCGCCATCTTTGGTTGGGACAAGAGCTCCCTTATGGTAAACTGTTGGCTCAAAACCCCATCCCGGCATCACGCACACGGCAGGGTACGGCGGTATAATACCACAGTTTGAGTAGAGGGCAAGTGAGAGAGCTTTACTCGCCTAAAGCCCGGCGCATCTCCCGCAGCCAGTTTCCCCCCAGGATGGCCTCTACCTCGGCCGGGGCGTAACCGCGCGCGGCCAGCAACGGGCCGAGCTGCCCCAGGTCGGCGCTGGTCTCTATCCCCTCCGGGACGCTCTCCACGCCAAAGCCACCGTCAAAATCGGAGCCGATCCCGACGTGGGCGGCGTCGCCCACCAGCTGGCAGACGTAATCCACGGCCTCCACCACGCGCGCCAGCGGCAGGCGCGGCTCCCGCAGGGTCCAGCCGGCCTGGAGCATCCGGTTAAACGGGATGATGCCCACGACGCCGTCATGTTCGGCCAGGCGGCGGATCAGGGCGTCCGCGAGCATCCGCGGTGAATCCACGAAGGCGCGCGGGTTGGCGTGCGAGGCGACGACCGGGCCGGGATAGCCGTCCAGCGCCGCGAAGGCAGCTTCCTCCCACAGGTGGCTGAGATCTAACAGCAGGTTGTATTCGGCCATCCGGCGGAGCAGCTGCCGTCCCAGGTCGGTGAGCGGACCCGGCGCTTGATTGCCACCCCCATAGCGTGTGCCGGCGGCCCAGGTCAGCCCGACGCCACGCAAGCCGCGCTCCACCCACTCACCGAGCTCGCCGGGGTCACGGATGGGATCGGCCCCCTCCAGCACGACGAACAATCCCAGGCGGGGCGTGCCCTGTTCCCAGGCCGTGAGCACCGCGTCCAGATCGGCTTCCCGCCGGAGGAGCGTTACTCGCTCGTCCTCAGCAGTCAGGCGACGGTAATAATCCAGTTGGGCCAGAGCCTGGGCGTAGGCCTCATCTGGGGTGTGATAGACGACCGGCTCGTTGGGCCAGCTGCCCACGGCCGGGGCGACGAAGAGGCTGCCGCCGACGACGGCGAAGCGGCCCGCTAACAGGGCGGGCAGACTGACCAGGCAGGTACCGGTATATTCGCCGGGTGGCGGTTGGAGCGTTTCTTGGGCGCGAATCTCCGCCACCGGCCGGCGCAGGTCCCTGTGCAGGACAACGGCGTTGTAGGCCAGGTCTAAATGGGCGTCTACGAGAATGGAAGGCATAGGATCTCCTGGTTTCAAATTATAAAATCGGAGTATAATGCAAAGGCCGGGCCTGGCAACCCGGCAAGCAAAATCGCCGTCATGCTGTGAGGGTTGAGGTAAGGAGGGCCATGGTAAATCAAGCACAACTGGTCTTGGTCGTGGAAACAGGACCCAACCCGGGGGAAAGCTACACCCTTGAGGAAGGGATCATCTTCACTATCGGGCGTGAGCTGGATAATAGCCTGGTCATTGCGGATACGCGCGTCTCCCGCCATCATACACGGCTCTGGCTGGCCCCTGATGGGACGGCCATGGTGGAGGACCTGGGGAGCACCAATGGCACCTTTGTCAACCGCCAGCCGGTGCGCAGCCCGCGTCCTCTGGCTCCTGGTGATGTGATTGAGCTGGCCGATGCCGCCCGGTTGCGGTTTGATGTGCTGGCAGCGGCTCCGTCGCAGGCGGCGACGGTGAAAATCAGCCCGGAGGTGGCTGCGCCGCCTGTGGGAGTGGAGCCGGCACCGTTCGGCGTTGCTCCCCCCGCAGAGCCGGCCCCTGCCTGGACGCCGGCCCCGGTCCCGGCGGCGGCCTGGGTGCCTGAGCCGGCCCCGGCGGCGGCGGCCTGGACGCCTGGTCCGGCCACGCCGGCGGCTAAACCGCAGCGCTCGCTCGGTTTCTACGCGGGGATCGGTTGTCTGGTCCTGCTGGTTTTCTTCTGCATTGCGGTGGCGCTTTACCTGTGGTTTGCGCCGACCTCTTTCTGGAAGTGGTTTTTTGCAACGGTTGGCATTGCCCGACCTTAGGCGCAACGGGAACGCAAGCGAGGCGCAGGGTTTACCCTTGCGCCTCGTTTTTTGAGCGGTGGCAGTTCTGCGCGCAAAGCTGCGAGGCCGGCTCAGGTGGGGTTGGCCTTCAGGGTAGTTGTGGTGAGGTTGTCAATCAAGCTCAGAAAAGCGTCCAGGTCCACTAACGGTTTGTGAACGATTTGCGCATCGGTCATCCCTAACTTTTGCAGGGTAGGGGGCAGCGTAAAATGCGGTGAACCGGTGTAGATGATGAATTGGGAAGAGGGCGTCAGGCGGTGTAACGCCTGGATCGTTTCAATGCCGTCCATACCGGGCATGCGCAGATCAACGATGCAGATATCAAACGAATTCTGTTGCTGTAAGGCAATCGCGGCCTGTCCGCAGTCGGCCGTGGATACCTCGTACCCTGACTCTGCCAGAAAATCCGCCAGAGAGAGCCGCGTCAACGGTTCATCATCTACAACCAGGATATGCATCTGAGATATGCGCCTCTTCCAGGATGTCTTGATTTTACACTGGTTTGCGTTTCAAGGCCAGTGTGATCAGGGCTTACGCAGCCTGGCAAAAATGGCTCTTCCCCGGCGTGCCGCAAGCCCTGCCGGTGTGGTGCTCAGCTTCAATCAGCCGTGGTCGCTCTGGTTCAGGCCAGGTAGCTCATCCCTGGGATGACGGTGGTTGGGGGGGCAATTCAACGATAAAGCAGGTGCCTTCGGTAGCGACTGGTTCAGCCCAGATGTGACCCTGGTGGCGTTCAACGACAATGGCCCAGCAGAGCCATAACCCCAGGCCGGTGCCTTCCCCCACTTTTTTGGTGGTAAAGAAGGGTTCAAAGAGCCGTTCCCGGATAGCCAGCGGCACGCCGGGACCATTGTCTTCAATCTCTAACCTTAGCCATTCCCCCTGGCGTAAAGTGCGCACAATCAAGCGCGGCTGGTATCCCGGTTGGCCTTTCTTTTCGGCCATCGCCTGGGCCGCGTTGCGCACCAGGTTGAGGATGACCTGTTGGATTTGCGAGCCGTCCCCCACCAGTGGCGGGAGATCAGGGGTCAGCTGGTAAATGATTTGTAGATCGCGGAAGTCGTACTCTTTTTTCAAATCGTAATCGGCGGTAGCCAGATTCAAGGTCTGTTCCAGCAGTGCGTTCAAGTCGTAGGTGGCAATGGTGGCGTCGGCTTTGCGTGAAAAACTGAGCAGATCGGCGACGATTCTGGCTGCGCGCGCGCCGGCGCTGCGGATGCCGGCCAGGTATTCTTGCAGGTGGCGGTCCTGGAGGTAATCCCCTAAGGCTTCAGGATCCAGCCGGTAGGTTTGCAGCCGGGCGCGAGTTCCTACCTGGGCGACATCAAAGGCGCGTTGTAACAGTTGGGCGCTCTGCATGATGATGGCGAGGGGATTGTTGATCTCATGGGCTACCCCGGCCGCCAACCCGCCGAGGCTGGCCAGCTTGGCCGATTGGAGCATCATCTCCTCCAGTTGCACCTGTTGGGTGACGTCGTCCAACCGCAGGGCCACGCCCTCCACTGTAACGCCTCTCAAGGGGAAGATGTCCACATCGTGGTAGACCGTTCCCTGCGGGGCCGGCAACATCTCCCGCCGCCGGTGCACCCGTTCTCCGTTGTGGACTGCCTGCTCGTAGAGCCGGCGATAGGGGAGCAACAGGGGGCTGGTTTCCCAGAGCGGCTGGCCTTGCGTTGCTGTGACACCGGTCAAGCGCTCGGCGGCCGGGTTCCAAAGGAGAATCCGCTCCTCTGGGTCCGCGACAATGAGCGCCGAAGGCATGGAGTCGCTGATGCTTTGGAGCAGTTGTTGCAGGCTGCGAATTTTTTCCGCCGAGGTCTGCATGGCCTCTTCGGCTCGTTTGCGTTCGGTGATGTCGCGGCCGATGACCACTAACCCCTTGCGGCGACCGTCCGGGTAAAACATGGGTACTTTGATGAGGTCAAAGACCCAGTCAGGACCATCGGGTCGGGGGATGATTTCGTCGCCACGGCTGGGACCGCCAGCCTGCCAGGCGAGCTCATCGGTGGCCTCGCAGGTTAAGAAGGCCTCACGATAAAAGGGGCTGAACTCGGCCAGTTCACAATCAGTCTTCCCTTTGTAATTCACACCGGTCAGCTGGAACAACTGGAGATCAAAATCGTTCGCTTCCAGCCAGCGCCCCTGCCCATCTTTGAAGCAGACGATATCCGGCATGGCGTTGATGAGCGTGCGCAGGCGCTCTTCGCTTTCCCGCAGGGCCGCTTCGGCCTTTTTACGTTCGGTGATGTCTATGTTCACGCCGATGATGCCCAGAATTCGTTCTCCGTCGCGCACCGGGGAAACGATGCTGTGGTAAAAACGGGCTTCGCCGTCAAAAGCGTAGCTGACCTCGCCGCTGATGGTTTCGCCGGCCAGGGCTCGTTGATCGTTCTGTTGCCACAAGCTACGGATTGCCGGATCTACCGGGGCCTCGGCCGTGCTCCGGCCCAGCAGGTCGCCATTGTGTCGGCGGTTGATGGGATTTTGCAGGATGTAATGCCCTGTTGCATCCAGGGCAAAGAAATCAAAGGGGAGGCTTTCAATCGTTGTGAGGAGCAAACTCTCCCGCTCGCGCAGGGCGATTTCTGCCCGGCGGCGCTCCCGAATTTCCTCTTCCAACTGCTCGTTGGCGGCGGCCAGGCTGGCCGTTCGTTCCTGAACACGTTGCTCTAATTCGGCACGTGCCTGCTCCAATTCCCGGTTCACCAGCGCTAAAGCTGCCGTCCGTTCTGATACCATCTGTTCCAGGTGGCGATGGTACTGTTCCAACTCGGCGGCATAGGTGCGGCTCTGGGTCAGGGTTTGCTGCAACAGGCGGGTGGAAAACCATTGTAAGAGGGCCACGCCGATCAAGACCCCGGTCATGGTGAGCGAGGATGAGGCTCGTACGTCAAGTGGCTCATTGGAGGTCGGCCCCCAGGCAAAGAACAGATACATCCCAATGCACAGGGCCATGACGTACCATTGGGACCGGATACCGTGCAACATCGCCGTTAGCAGGATGGCGATGATGTAAAAGTTGCCGGTGGTCCACAGCCCGGCCTGGGAATTGAGGTAAACCCCCAGCCCCCAAAAGAGCGCCGGGGGGATGTAACTCCCCCAGCGCCAGTGCCCGGCCTGCGCCAGCCCCCAGGCTATCACGACGGTGCCGCTGATCGTCAGCATGATCGCGATGGATAGAAAATCAAATAGCCCGCGCAGCCAACTCAGTCCAATGATGGCCGTAAATGGCAGCAGCGTGACTCCCATCATAAACAGCACAACTTTGGTCATGTACTCGCGCCGGGCTTCGTCCGGATTGGCTGCCTGGGGCGCTGTGAGACGTGACCACCAGCTCGGGTTACGTTTCATGGGTATTGCTCCGGTTGGCATGACAAAATCGCCGGCTGGCTCTGAGCGGCGGCTGCCCTAACGGATTCCGAAATGATAGGCGGTGCGTTCCTCATTGCGGTCGGTGGCCGGGGGAGGCTCCGGCGAGAGGGCCGCGATCTCGGCGCGCAGCTCGGGGGTCAGTTTGATTTCTAAGGCCTTGAGCGACCCTTCCAGCTGGGCCAGATGGCGGGCCCCGATGATGGGCGCGGTCACCGCCGGGTGGCTGGCGACCCAGGCGACCGCTAAAGCCGCCGGTTCGTAGCCGCGCTCGCGGGCGAACTGGGTGAAATGCTCGGCGACCTCGTAAACCCAGGCCTCCCCGTAGCGCGTTTTGTACATGACGTTTTCCACTAACCGGCCCGACGCGGGTTGCTGGCCGGGGCCATACTTGCCGGTCAGTAGCCCGCCGCCCAGCGGGCTGTAGGGGATCACCCCCAATTGCTCGGAGAGCGCCAGGGGCAGCAGCTCCACTTCGGCCTGCCGTTTAACCAGGTTGTACATAGGCTGAAGGCATTCAAACCGGGCCCACCCGGTCCGGGCTGAAATGCCTAACGCTTTGGCGACCTGCCAGGCGGCAAAGTTGCTTGCTCCCAGATAAAGGACCTTGCCCTGGTGCACCAGGTCATCCAGCGCCCGCAGCGTTTCCTCCAGCGGGGTGTGATCATCAAACCGGTGGATGAAGTAGAGATCAATGCGGTCGGTGCCGAGCCGTTTGAGGCTGGCCTCCACGGCTTGCCTGATGTGGCGGCGGGAGGCCCCGGCGGCATTGACATCCGGCCCGGTGGGAAAATACACTTTGCTGGTGAGGATGATCTCGTCACGGCAGGGGGCGATCAGCCGGCCCAGCACTTCTTCGGCGCGGCCACCGGCGTAGATGTTCGCACAATCAAAAAAGTTGACGCCGAGTTCACGGCAGCGGTGGAACATCGCGGTGGCGGTGGCTTCGTCGGCATCGCCACCAAAGGACATCGTTCCCAAACAAAGGGCGGAGACTTTGACACCGGTCTGGCCTAAAAACTTATAGTCCATTAGCCCTCCTTAAAAGATAATAAACGCGGGGATATGCTTCATGGACTGAAAGCCGGCCATCCCTTGCAATGACGAGGCGGGAAGGGGCCACCTGGACCGGCATGAATAAATACCCCTGGAGGGACTCGAACCCCCAACGCGCGGCTTAGGACGCCACCGTTCTGTCCGTTTGAACTACAGGGGCCTCACTGCTATTATAACACCTTTTCAACTTTATGCCTGTTCTGCCAGGGCGAGCGCGCCCAACACGCCGGCCCGGTTGCCCAGTCCCGGCGAGACAAGGTACGCTGCCAGCGGGTCCAGAAGGGCAGGGACAGGCAGGTAGCCGTTGAGTAGCGTTACCACTTCCCGGCGCACCAGCGGGAAGAGCTGCGGCTGCTGCATCACGCCGCCGCCCAGGATGATCCGTTGGGGGACAAGGGTGAGGATGTAGCTGGTCAGCGCCAGCGCAATGTAATGGGCCTCCAGCGCCCAGGCCGGATGGTCTGGGGGGAGTAGCTCCGCGCGCTGACCCCAACGCTGCTCCAGCGCCGGCCCGGCAGCCAGGCCCTCAAAACAGTCGCCGTGGTAGGGGCAGAAGCCGGGGTAGGGGTCGGCCGCCCGGTCGTGGGGCAACCGGATGTGCCCCATCTCCGGGTGCATCGCGCCGTGCAGTAACCGCCCTTCCACCAGCGCGCCGCCGCCAATGCCGGTGCCGATGGTCAAATAGATAAAGGTGTGCAGCCCCTGAGCCGCGCCCCAACGCTGCTCGCCTAAGGCGGCCGCGTTGACGTCGGTATCAAAGGCGACCGGCACCCCTAACGCCTGCCGGAGCGGGCCGGCGACATCGGTGTTGCCCCAGCCGGGTTTTGGCGTCGTCGTGATGAAACCAAACGTGGGCGAGCGCGGGTCCGGGTCCACCGGGCCGAACGAGCCGATGCCGATGGCCGCGGGCAAGCTCGGCTGCGCGCGGAAAAAGGCGATGGCGCGGGCCAGCGTCTCGGCGGGTGTGGTGGTCGGAAAGCGCGTTTCAATCAGATCGTCCGGGCCGCTCCCGATGGCGCAGACGAACTTGGTGCCCCCGGCTTCAATGCCTCCCCAAAGCGGCATGGTTGTCCTCCTCTGAAAATAACGCTCTGAGTTTGTAGTGAGGCGCTTTAGCGCCGTTGGCCGCGCTGAAGCGCGGCACTACGAGCCAATTTTCATCCCACTGCTGGTGCACGCCAGTGCATGGGGAATTCTCTTGAAAAGAGAGCGAAAGGTTTGTAGTCAGGCGCTTTAGCGCCGTTGGCCTTTACAAATTAAATGCGGTAACACCGGGCGACTCGTTTTTCCCGGTGGGACGCCGGGCGATCAATCGCCCGGCTACCCAAGCCACGCCCGGTAAACCGGGCTGCCGT
>Ga0067045_1004271_pt1 | contig 18802 bp, 12 predicted proteins | sample TerdegcTABiofilm_FD_59184 | JGI IMG/M metagenome (GOLD analysis project Ga0067045, IMG submission 59184) | Combined Assembly of (Gp0054472, Gp0054536) Wastewater bioreactor microbial communities from Singapore -Terephthalate degrading... | reverse complement strand
GTGACGGCTCAAGCGGATGGGCCTCGGCGGTTCGGTTCCGGGTTGGCCCTACCCGGAGTCTGCGCGGCGCCCGCGATGACGTCGAGAAGGCAATCATGGCGAGCGAGCATATTCGCCGCGACGGACCGACGCTCCGACACGTTCGTGCCGAGGCGCAGCGCGCCGCGGAGGGGTCTTCCGACTTCCGTGGGCTGATGCTGGGCATGAGCATCTTCATCGTGGCCTCGGGTATTGCCCTGGCCTCCATGATGCTCAGGCTGTCCACCGAACGCCGCGCTTCTCAGATTGGCATCATGCTGGCAACCGGTCTGTCGCCGAAGGTTGCGGCGGTGTCGGTGGCGGCAGAGGGCGCTCTGGCAGCCCTCGCAGGTTCCGTGGTCGGCTCGGCGCTGGGCATACCCTTCGCGGGAGCGCTGGTAACGGCTCTCAACTCATGGTGGGCGGGTGCGGTGGCCCGGCATCGCATCGAGCTTGTGCCTGACGCCGTGGGCCTGGCGTCCGGTGCGATGGGAGCCTTCGCTCTCGGGTCGCTGGCGGCGTGGTTAACAGTCCGACGCATGGCGTCCGCACCGGCGCTCCGGCTCCTCGGAGGCTGGCGTGCGACCGCAATGGCCGGCCATCTCGGTAGCGGCGACGGAGCGTTGCATCCGTCCGCCGCACTCGAAAGTCGGCCCGCCCGTCGGTCGCCCCTGATCTGGTGGGCGATGACGGCGGTCGGCGCTGCGCTCGTCGTGTGGCGAGGAGGCGGTCGCATTCCGGAAGCCGCGGCCGCCCTGAGCGGTGGAGCGGTCCTGCTCGCCGCCGGTCTGGGCCTGCTGAGCGCCTACCTAACGAGCGTCCTGGATAGGCGGCAATCTGCATCGGCGCTGAGCCTGCGGCGCATTGCGGCGCGCAATGCGGCGCTCCGCCGCGGTCAGAGTGTGCTGATCGCCGGCATGATCGCGGGATCTGCGTTCCTGCTCGTGGTGGTCGCTGCCAACGTTCGTTCAGGCTCCTCTTTCAACGTCCGCGACCGCTCATCAGGCGCAGGCGGTTTCAACCTGATCGCGCGGACCAGCGGCCCTCTGGCCATTGGGTTCGATACGCCGACAGGCCGGGCCAACCTCGGCTTCGACCCTCAGGACGAAGCCGCATTCGATGGGGTCGAGATCGTTCCCTTCCTGATTAGCCCCGGCGTTGACGCAAGCTGCCTGAACCTCGCCAAACCGGTCGCCCCTCGCATACTGGGCGTCTCGGACGCATTCGTGCGCCGGGGCGGCTTCAGCGTCCGCACCCTCGCACGTACCGACCGTCCGTGGTCGCTGCTGGCGGGCGACCGGCGCGCAGGATCAGGAGCAGCCACGACCATCCCGGCATTCGGCGACGCTGAGAGCGTGCGCTGGATACTGCAGTCTGGCCTCGGCAAGACGATCGTGCGCGAGACCGCGACCGGATCCTACCGGCTCAGGTTCGATGGTCTGGTCGCGTTTTCCATATTCGCCGGTGACATTCTCGTATCAGAGCGGGACTTTCATCGCATGTTCCCCGACGTGCGCGCTCCCAGTTACTTCCTGATCCGCACTCCCGAACGCTCGGAGCGTGCCGTCGCCGACGCCCTGCGCCGCAATCTCGGCGATGCGGGCATGGAGGTGCGCTCAACCCGCGAACTGCTGATCGAGGTACTGGCGGTACAGAACACCTATCTCTCTGCGTTCTTGCTATTGGGGGGCCTCGGCATTGCCCTCGGTAGCCTCGGCCTTGGCGTGGTGCAGCTCCGGTCTGCATACGAGCGACGATCGGAACTGGCCATCATGACGGCTGTCGGCCTCACACGTCGTGACCTTGCAGCGATGATCCTTATGGAAAGCTCAGGGCTTCTGCTGTACGGCGCTGCGCTCGGCGCCGTCACTGCAGCCGCGGCAAACGCAGCCCGGATTGCTTCGGGCGAAGCGGCCGTCAACTGGGCGGCTCTCGGCGCCGTCCTGATCGGCACGGTTGGCGTGGGTCTAGCATCGTGCGTAATGGCCGCATACCGAGCGACCTCGGGGCGGATCGTGGACGCCATCCGGGCCGAGTAGGCGCGCCAGATACCGACTGGTGCGGCGCGAATCGCCGAAACCCTCCCTGCCGCCTCTTCGTATCTCTTGCATCTCCAGGAGGATTCCGCCATGAAACTTCCAGACACATGGATGGCGTGCGCCGCGCTCACGGCACTGACCGCAGTCTCACTTGCCCAGGCCCCCGACACCGCCATCGTGAAGCACGACTTTGAAGGCACTGATCACGGGTGGACGGCCCTGGGCGAAACGGCCCGCTTGACGCTCACAACATCCGAGGGCACGTTCAAGAACGGGAAGAGCGCTCTGAAGTTCGAGTACCTTGTGGAAGCGGGCGAGCCAGCAGCGCTCATGCTCCCGGTCACGCAGGCGCCTCCGACCACTCTCAAGTCCATTCGCTTCTGGGTGAAGTCGCCGGTCGCCATGCCGCTGATCGTGGTACTGCAGGAGCGCGACGGCGGGCGGTACCAGGCGACGGTCGCGGTGCCGGCAGGCGTCTGGCAACGGGTCGAGCTTGCTCTCAGCGACTTTTCGCTCGGCACCGATGCGAATGACCCCAAAGACCCGAACAACAAGCTCGACATAGACCGGCTTGAGGCTGTAGCGCTCGCTGACCTTGCGCAGATGCTCGTCGGCGGGCTCGAGCCTGAAACGCTCGACATGCTCGGCATCAAGACCGGCGCCCGCCTGTTCTACGTGGACGACATCGAGGCATCCACCGCCGCGCTGCCTGAGCCCGTGGCGGCCGCCGGCGAGGCGCTCATTGACGGTTTTGCTCGTCCTCATCTGTCCTGGGTCGTCACAGGACCGGTGCGAGCCAAGGTCGTCGAAGAGAAGCCGCTCGACGGCAAGGGAATGCGACTCGAATACGACCTCGAGGAGGGCAAGATTGCGGCGGCAATGAAGACCGTCATGCCCGGAGCGCTCGCCAAGGCCGATCGTCTGCTGCTCACCATGGCATCCGCCAAGCCGACGTCGGTCCTGGTTCAGGTCGAGGAGAACAGCGGAGGCAAATACGACACCATCGTGTCCCTCGACGGCGGCCAGAAGCTTCAGAACCTCACGCTGAAACTGGCCGACTTCACCCCCTCGAACGACTCGAAGGACGACAACGGCAAGCTGGACCGCGACAAGATCAAGCAGATCGTCATCGCCGATCTGAGCTTCATGGGGGGAGGCGCAGGAGCCAATACGCTGTGGGTGGGAAGGATCCGCGCCGTCAAAGCGGACTGAACCCACGAACCACGGCGTCCGCGACGCACACAACCCTCCACATTTCGCGGACGTCGTGAACCCGGACCATGGAGGCGCCGTTGGCAACGGCCAGCGCCACCGTCGCCGCGGTGCCCTCCGTCCGGTCTTCAGGAGGAGCGCCTCCCAGAAGCGCGCCCAGCATGCTCTTGCGTGAGGTTCCGACCAGGATCGGATAGCCCAGATCGGTGAACTCGCGCAGGCGGCGCAGCATCTCGAGGTTGTGCTCGAGCGTCTTGCCGAACCCGAAACCGGGATCCACGATGATCCGATCCTCAGCTATGCCTGCGGCCCGGGCCGCTGCGGCACGTTCGCGCAGGTACTCTCGCACATCGGTGACCACATCGCCGTATGCCGGCGCAACCTGCATGGTCTGCGGCGTGCCCTGCATGTGCATGAGACACACCGCTACGCCTGAGGCGGCCACAACCGGCGCCATGTCCGGATCGGCGGTCATCGCGGAGATGTCATTGACCATCGCTGCGCCTGCTTCGATGGCGGCCCGTGCCACCTCGGCCTTGCGCGTGTCCACGCTGACAATGAGCCCGGGTTCTCGGGCCAGATCCGCGATGACCGGCAGAACTCGTCGGAGCTCTTCCTCGAGGGGGACGGGTTCTGCGCCCGGTCGAGAGGATTCGCCGCCCACGTCAATGATGTCGGCCCCGCTGGCCGCCATGTCCAGGGCTCGCCGCAGCGCCGCATCCTTCTGCAGATAGCGCCCTCCGTCGGAGAACGAATCGGGCGTCACGTTGAGCACGCCCATAACCAGAGTGCGGCGTCCTGAGCGAGCGTCCTCCATCAGCGCGTCGAGCGCGCGAGAGACCGCCAGTCTCATGGGTGGCAGGAAACTCCCGACGCGGCCGGCTTGCAGCGGTCCATGGCGGTCAGTGGTACGTGAGCGGAGTCCCTGACCCGCCGTATTGCGTGAGGTCCTCGGCGGCGAACTCGGCCAGTCGTCGGAGTCCCCATTCGCTCAGTCCGAATCCGCGCTCGGCGATGGCGACTTCGGGATTGGTGATGAGCTTCGTGCGAAACACGGGATCATCGCCGGCGAGCAGCAGTATGTCGTGGAGCTGCGCCATATCGAGGTCGTCGAGATGCTCGCGTGCCGAATCGGCGAGGTCCTCATCCTCCGACAGGTCCGCCACCAGCGAGAACTCAGCAATCGCCAGCCTCGCCTCACCTTTGTGCTCATAGATCAGACCACGTCTGAAGCGCTGAATCGGATCGTAGGGGCGCAACCGAATGGTCTCGTTGATGACGCGCAAGGCCGCATCGAGGTCGCCAAGACCCACATAGGCCGTACCGAGCGCATCGCGAGCGCCCACATGGTCAGGCGCGATGCGCAGGAGATCCCTGATTGCCTCCACCGCCCGGCCGAAGTCGTGTGATTCTATGAGAAGCGCGATGATCGTCTCGCGGGCCGTGACATTGTGGGGCTTGCGCGCGATGGCCTTCTCGGCCGACGCGACGGCATCGCCCCACTGCCCGAGCGACTGATAGAGACGGGCTTGGCGGAGATAGCACTCGTAGGGATCGGCGCCGAGGCTCATGGCAGCGTTGAGAGTGCCGATCGCCTCCGCATACAGACCTCGCTGAGCTTGCCGCTGGGCGCGGCGCAACGCTCGGCTCGCATCCACTGTCGGGTTCGAAGCGGATGCACCCTCCGCGGAGTCGGCTATGTGACGTTGTTCACTCAAAGGCATTGTCCTCGACATGTCACCGCATGGGCGTTGCGGCGACCTCGCTATTCTGCTGGCCCGCGCGGCCCTGTGTTGCACCTATCTACTATTCGGCAGACGAAAGCGAAATCCTCCATGATCCCGACAGACGCGCGGGGAATGTTCGCCTGCCTACGGTTCTGCGGCCATAATAGCTCCGGGAAGGTCAATCTCCTACCAGAACGCCTCGGAGTACGCCGCAATGCTCATGCATCAGAGCCTGCCACGCGCCCAGCGACAGGCCTTCACCGTGATTGAGCTGCTCGTCGTGATCGCCATCATTGCCATTCTGGCTGCGATCCTGTTTCCGGTTTTCGAGCAGGCGCGAGCTCGTGCCAGAGCCGCAACTTCACTCTCGAACATTCGCCAGATCGGTTACGCCCTGCTCATGTACGCGGCCGACAACGATGAGACTACCGTGCGGCTCTATGGCTCGCGGCCCTACAGCTCATCGGACACATGGGTCGGATCGCTGATGCCGTATGTTCGGAACCAATCGGTCTTCTTTGATCCCGCGCAGGGCAAGCCGATCCTGAGCTCGACGACCCGCGGCTCCATTTCGTACCGCTGGGAGTGGTTTCCGTCCTACGGGCTCAATAGGACGGGGTACTCGCTGTACACCAGCGGAACAGACTGCGTGAACGACTGGGGCTCCGGCCCCATCGGCATTCGCACCCTGGCCTCATTCGAGAGGCCTGCCGAGCGTTGCGCCATTGCTCCCACAACCTGGGGCTCTATGCCCATCGGATGGATCTACTTCCGCGGCAACCAGGCATCGTGGCCTGTCATGAGCGCCTTCAGCGACGACTGGAGCTGGCACAACGTGGTCTGGGATACGCGCCGGGGCTATCCCGGCGACCGAATACCTGTCGGCTATGCCGACGGTCACGCGGGCACCATCGGTCCGGAGCGCTTCGTGGACCACGACGCGTCTCCGGGGAAACAGGACTACTGCACGGCCATGGCCTCGCGAGGGCTGTTCGAGTTCTGGGGACGCGCCTGGCGGTTGGACTAGACGCGCGGAATCGCGGTCCTCTCCTTTCGCGACACGTCGCCATGTTGCGCGACACGCGCCTATGTGATAGAATAGGCTGCAACGCGGAGAGATGGCTGAGTGGTCGAAAGCGGCCGCCTGCTAAGCGGTTGTGGGGGTGTTAAGCTCCCACCCCGGGTTCGAATCCCGGTCTCTCCGCCACGTTCAGGCGCGGGACTCGGGCGCTGCCGACGCCGCGATCCCGCGCCATAGCGTCTGTGCGGCGTCGGGAGCCGCCTCCGCTGCCATGAGACTCCACAGCACCGATAGACGTTCGCTCCTGAAGGCGATCTTGCCAGCCGCGGTCCTTGCGATCTGGACCGGCATGGCGGCGCCGGCCGCGGCCATTCCCGCACAGGAGTACCTCGCTCTGCGCCGCAAACTGGGCTATGACCGCTCGCTGACCTACGCCATTGCTGCCCAGGACTGGACCTCGCTGGTCGGGAAAGTGTTCGAGCTCTCCGGCACGCTCAATGGCCATCTTGCCGGCGATGCCGGCGTCATGTTCATGATGACGATGCGCGACGGAACAGCCCTGACCCTGGCCGCCCCCAAAGGCGACGAGCGCCACATAGCCCAGGGCGGGTCTCCGTCGCTGCGCGTTCTCGTGCGCATCCGCGAAGGCATTCTGGGCAACATCGTGCCGCTCGAAACGCTGGCCATCGCTGACGACGGCGAGATCCGCTATCGCGAGCGCATCGCGCAGGAGCAGGAAGCGCGCGCTCAGGCCAGGCGTCAGGCCGCTCGCCAGCAATCATCGGCCTCGTACCCCGTGCAAGGCTCGGCCGTGAAGGTGCGTCCCATGGCCGGCTTCGGCGCCGGTCTCTCCGAGATGGCTCGGAAGTACCTTCGTCCCGAGGCACAGTCGATCTACCCGGCGTATGCCGACTTCATCAGCCGGTGGAACAAGAAACTGCCTCCTGATCAGGTTGACGCCATCACGGTCAGCATCCTCTACTTTGCGGATCGGCATCGGGTGGACCCGAGGCTCGTCGTGGCGATGATCATCGCGGAGTCCGATTTCCGTCCGGAGACCACATCCCATAAGGGCGCCATGGGCCTCGGCCAGATCATGCCCGACGAGGCGCGAGCCTTCAAACTCACCAACCCCTATGATCCGATCCAGAACGTGCGCGTGTCGGTCAACATGCTGCGGATGAAACTGGACATGTACCGAGAGAGAGGCGTACCTGACGGTCAACTGACGATCCGCCAGATCATGCTCGCCATGGCCGCCTACAACGCCGGCGCAGGGGCTGTCAAGAAGCACGGCGGCATTCCGCCCTATCGGGAGACGCAACGGTATGTCCAGAGGGTCCTGAACCTCTACCGGACCCTCTGCTCCGGATAGATCGCTGCAGTCCGGGCCTACGCGCGCGGAACGATGGGGAAGTACAACGAGTACGGCTCGTCGACCACGTTGTGCAGCGGAATGAACCGCGTGCCGGTGACCTGGCCGATGGTCCGGTAGGCTGTGCCCCACGGGTACTGATCCCCGTCGGCGTTGGGTCGCAGCAGATCCGTCGGACGCGCCGGATCCCCGACGAGCCCCCGCTCGCAGTCACACAGTCCCGCAAGCACGACGGGCCCGTGCAGGAAGGCCACCGTCGTTGGCTCATCGGGCAGCGGCTCGGCACGGAGCCCGATGGGAAGCTCGATGAAGACCGTCTCGCTCGACCACCGGCGTCGGATCGACTCGTAGCCCGCGCCGGGCTCTGAGGCCCGCGGCCCCTCCGTTCCGACCCAGGTCAGCATGGGACCTGTCATCCAGCCCGGCCTGCGCAGCGACAGCGTGAACTCAACGGGCCTCCGGGCGCGCACCTCCGCTTTGAACGTCCACGACTTTGGCCTGTGCATCTCATGTACCCAGGGATGGCCCTCGCCGGTCGGTTCGCCGACCGTCCATCCGCGGAAGACGGGCTCCAAACGTACCGTGACAGGCACATCGCCGATTGTGAACTCCGCCTCGAACGGGAAGTACTGATCCACGCGCAAGCCCTCGGTATCGGCATGGCACAGCAACGTGTCGTGCATGGCGTGCGCCTGCACCAGGGTGCCGTGGCAGCACCAGAAGTCGAAGGTGGGATGGCCCCACTTCTTGTGGTCGCCGGGCCTCATGGAGAGATAGTAGGAGATCATCCCCGTCTGCGGGTTCTGCTGCGCGAGGATGCCGTTGTAGAGGTTGCGCTCGATGTAGTCGGCGTAGACGCTGTCGCCCGTCCAACGATAGAGGTACTCGGCCAGCCGGATCATGTTGTAGACGGTGCAGTGTTCCTGCGCCCAGGCCCCCCGGCGCTCGGCAAGACTGAATGGCGGCGTCCAGGCCTCGTCGTTGGTCTGGGCTCCGGTGCAGTAATCGCCGCGCCGCGTGACAGCGCAGTCCCAATACGCTTCGACGATTGCCCGCCACTTTGGATCGCCGGTGACCTCGTAGCATCGCGCCGCGCCATGCGCCTCGGGGATGGTCGTGTTGGCATGACGGTTAGTGAGCATGTCGCGGCCGTCGAGTAGCGGATCGAACAGCCTGCCCCTGCGGTAGCGTTCCACCAGGTCGAGGTACTTCTGCTCGCCGGTCACCCCGTAGAGATCGGCCCAGGCTTCCAGCATGCCTCCCGTCTCGACGTCGAGGATGTCGTCCATCTGCTTGCGGTCGAACTGGCCCGTCCAGCGGTGGAACCAGTCGGCGAAACGGCCTGCGATGTCGAGAGCCCTGGCGCTGCCGGCGAAGACCGCCATGTGGGTCAGGCCCATGAGAGTCTTGTGATGCACGTAGTGGGGCGCCCACGTCGGCTTGCCGGCAGCCGTCCAGTACATGTACTTCTCGGGAATGGGGCTGCACCACTCACCGCCGTTCTTCTCCTGACACACTGCCAGCTCGTCCACTGCCCGATCTGCCCTGGCCTTGAGCTCGAGATCGCCGCGCGCAGCCCACATCTGGGCGCATGCCGAGAGCCAGTGACCCAGGAAGTGGCCGCGCACCTGACAGGTCGGCGACTCCCATCCCCAGTGACGCTCAGTACCTTCGCCGCGCATACCGTGCGACGAGTTGCGCATGTACCACTGATGGAGGCCTGCCTCGGCATAGAAGTTCTGAAGCAGGTTCTCGACCGTCAGCGACGCGACATAGGCGCGATTGAGGTCATAGCGCTGCTGCAGGATGCCGGGCAGCAGTCGGACGTTGCCCCGAGGGAGGGACGGATATTGCGACGTCATGGAATGCGCTCCTTGTGAACGGTTGCTCGCGACCGACATATCCAAGGCAAGGTTCACCGACGGGTCTTCCGTGCCGGCGCTGCATTGGACAGCCAGATGAAGACCTTCGCGGGGCCTATCTCATCGCTTGCTCGAGTTCGGCGATGATCTCCCCCTTCCCTGCCAGCGCATGCCACAGGTGATCGTTCTGCTCGTCGTTGTCATAGGTCCAGTAGAGGAAACCCGCGAACCCGTCGCGCTGCAGGCGTGCCAGGCTCTTGCGCATTCCCTCGGCGGCAGTCGGGACATCCTTGTACACATGCCGGAAGCAGCCGATCTCGCCGACGATCATGGGCTTGCCTGCCTTGCGGCACGCGTCGCGCAGTTCCGGGAACTCGATGCTCCGGTAGTCCCCATCCAGCGACGTCTCGCTCATTGGGTAGAAGTGGATGTCCACATAGGCCGATTTCGAGCGGGCGATCGCTAGCGGACGCGCAGGGAACCTGCCATCGGGCGTCTTGTCGTCGCGGAGTCTGGCAGGACCGGTTCGGCCAACGGCCTGAAACGTGAACACGCTGGCCCCCACCATGGCCTGCCGATCCACCTGTTTCACCGCTTCGGCTGCGGCGTTCACCGCGGCGATGATTCCGTCATCGGCCAGCCGCTGAAGCTCCTCTGGCCGGGATGCATCATAGGTCTTTCCCTGCCAGTGGATGGTCCCCGATGTCAGCGAGAACGGCGGCTCAGTCGCCATGAAATGGGACTCATTCTCCAGCTCATAGGCGAACACCGTACTCAGCAGCGACGGGTCATGCTTCTTGATCGCAGCGCACACGTCGGCCATGTAACGGGCTTTGCCTCGCATATAGCCGGGATCGAGATACGGCCTGTTCATCCCCGCTACGTTCTCCGGCGGCGCTCCCCCGCGGTAGCCTGCCACGTCGGGCAGATAGCAGAAGCACGGGATGACATACACCCGATGGGCTCGGGCGCGCTCGAGGAAGTCGAGAAGGTTCCGCATGTACGCAGGCGACAGCCCCTCAGCGCCTGCCTCGGCAACAAAGCCCGCGCCGGTCATATGATCGAGGAAAATGCGCACGATGGTGAAACCTCTGCGCTCGAGATCGGCGAACATCGCCTCCGTGCGCGCCGACGAGTAGGTGGCAGGATTCAGCGTGTCATGCCAGAGGAACTTCTGGTCTCCGGAACCTGCCGTTCTGAGGCGAATGTAGTTGAACCCTCGCGGATGGAACGGCTTGCCGCTGACGGCCTCCACGAACTGTCCCGATCGGACTGTGATCCGAGGGAGCTGCTTGGGCGGAGGGTATGAGGACGCGCTAACGGCAACGGCCCCGAGCAGGGCAAGCATGGTCGTCTCCTTGGTGGCGATTGCCGCTTCATTCGGCGCAGGGACGTCGCGGTCCTTCGCGCCGATTCGATCGGGCCCGCCAGGTCGGCTCATCCGACCATCGGCGTTCGGCAGGAGCACGGCGCCACCGGCGTCCGGGGACTGCTTTCGGTTTGACAGTCCATCCGGCGTCCGGTATGATGATGGCATGATCAGACGTCCGTGGTACCGCAGGCTCTTGATCGCGGCGGCAGCCGTTGCGGCCGTGGCTCTGGCAAGCGCGCAATCCGATCGCGGAATGCAGCGGCAGTTCGTGCTCATGCACATGGATGGCCCGATCATGCCTCCCACCAGAGACTGTTTCCAGCGGGCGCTGGACGTGGCTGTGCGTGAGCGGGCCGAACTGCTGCTGATCGAGATGAACACGCCCGGCGGCCATGGGGAGGCCATGCGCCAGATCGCTCAAGAGATCCTCAATGCCCGCGTACCTGTGGTGGTCTACGTGACGCCTTCGGGCGCACGGGCGGCATCGGCTGGNGCCGTCATCGGCATCACCGCGCATGTGCTCGCGATGGCTCCATCCACCAACATCGGCGCAGCCCATCCGGTGCTGGGGACCGGTGGCGATATCCCGGGCGACATGCGCGACAAGGTCGTCAACGACATGTCGGCGTTCCTTCGGACCGTGGCTGAGAGGCGCGGCAAGAGCGCCGACTGGGCCGACAGCATCGTGCGCAAGAGCGTCGCCAGCACCGAAACCGAAGCGCACAAGGCNGGTGTCGTGGACCTGATCGCAAGCGACCGCGACGATCTCTTCCGCAAGCTTGACGGCAGGAAAGTGAAGCTCGGCGACGGAACCGAGCGACCGCTGCATACCATCGGCTTGCGAGCAACGGAGGTGGAGCCGACCTGGGTCGAGCGACTGCTTCTGCTGCTATTCGACGGCAACGTGACCCTCATTCTGGGCGCCATCGCATTCTACGGCATCATTGCCGAGGTCCAGAACCCTGGAGCCATTGTGCCCGGAGTCATTGGAAGCATCGCGCTCGTCCTGTCGCTCTACTCCATGTCGGTTCTCTCGGTCAATGCTGCCGGCGTCGCCCTGCTCCTGCTGGCCGCCATTCTGTTCGTTGTCGAGGTATACGCTCCGACCCATGGCATCCTGACCGCAGGCGGGATCACTGCGTTCATCTTCGGCTCGCTCATGCTGTTCCGTGATTCGAGCACAGGCGCCCGGGTCTCCATCATCGTCGTTCTCGGGCTGGCCCTATTCACGGCGGCGTTCTTCATCTTCGTCATCGGCAGCGTCATCAAGTCGCGCCGCATGCCGCCGGGCACGGGACCGGAGACTCTCGTGGGAGCGCTCGGCAGAGCCAAGACCGCGCTCGATCCCGAGGGCAGCGTGCTCGTGGAGGGCGCTCTCTGGCGCGCGGTCAACGTGGGGATGGACCCCATCGCCGCCGGCGACTCCGTGCTAGTGAAGGCTCGCGACAACCTGTTGCTGAAGGTCGTGCGGGCCGAGGCGCCCGAAGCCGGACCCGTCTATCAGTCGGCTCGTTCAACGGAATAGGAGAGGACAGCACATGGGAGAGCTCATCGTCTGGATCATCCAGCAGATCGGTTATGTTGGTCTGGTGGTGCTCATCCTGGCCATCGTCATCCTGCCCGCAGCCATTCGGATCCTGCCTGCATGGGAGCGCGCCATCGTGTTGCGGCTGGGCAAGTTCAACCGCGTGACCGGCCCGGGTCCGATCATCCTCATACCCTACGTTGATCGAGCGATCCGCGTCGACACCCGCATCTTCACCATGGACGTTCCTCGTCAGGAGATGATGACGCGCGATAACGTGCCGGTTACGGTGGACGCGATCGTGCTTTTCCGGGTCATCGAGCCGCGGTTCGCCGTGCTCAACATCGAGAACTACATCCGCACCACATCGCTCATCGCTCAGACCACGCTGCGAAGCACCATCGGTCAGGTCGAGCTCGATGAGCTCCTCGCCCAGCGCGACAAAGTGAACCAGCGCCTCCAGTCGGTCATTGACGAGCAGACCGAGCCTTTCGGCGTCAAGGTGAGCACCGTTGAAGTGCGCGACGTTTCGCTGCCCGACACGATGAAGCGCGCCATGGCGGCCCAGGCGGAGAGCGAGCGAGAGCGGCGCGCCAAGGTCATCAACGCCCTCGGCGAGTTCGAAGCTGCCGAGAAGCTCACACAGGCCGCAGCCTTGATCGGGCGCGAGCCCGCAGCCCTCCAGCTCCGCTTCCTTCAGAGCGTCCGCGAGATTGCCTCGGAGCGCGCGACCATGACCATCCTGCCGGTGCCGCTCGACCTGCTGACCCCCTTCCTCGACATGGCGCGCCGACGGATGGATTCGAGCGGCGATACAGCGCCGCCGAGCGGATAGGAAACGGCCGAGACTGTGCGCTGCCCATCCTGTCGGGCTGACAACGAAGAGGGCGCCGCCTTCTGCGCCACGTGCGCCGCGCCGCTCACTCAGTACGCCGACAGAGCCATCGTTGATGCCGATCCTGAACGAACAGCGCGGCGACTGGCCGAGCTCGGCCGGCAGCCGGCTGTCGTGCCCGTGATGGCGGCTGCGGACATCACGTGCGGCATCTGGTTCATCGCCTCAGCGTTTCGGGCGATCCTGAGCCGTCCCCGTCTGACCGAGGACGCCACGAACTACCTCGTGCATGCCTTTGGCGGACTGCAGGCCGTCCTCGTTGGCGCGGTCATGCTTCCCATTGCGGCGGGAATGTTCGTGCTGGCATTCGGCTGCATCACCCAGCGATCATGGGCGTGGTATGCCAACGCCGGCATCCTGGGGATCGCTGCGTTGCTGGCCCTGAGCCGTTACAGCGTCCATCGCTTCGTGTCCATGGCGGCATTCGCCGCTGTCGTGGGCCTTGCCTACGCCTGGCTGCAGCCGGCGGTACGGCGCTGGTACGGAACCGATACCACCGTCGGCTGACTGCATCCCGCAATCGGCGGCCCTCCTCCGGGCACATGAAGGGCGAGCTCGGCGCCGATCGCCGCAACGAAGCATGTGTCTCATTGACGTGTAGGACTGCAACTGAAAAAAAGCTTGACAACCCTGAAGAATCCCCTTAGAATGTGGTGTTGCTACACTTCGCCGCAGTTGCGACGGAAGTTTTGCTGTCGCGTCCAGGTCCGCCTGAACCCGGCAGCGGCGCATGTAAAGCCTGAAACGAGGCAGTTGCTTCACGATGATGAGATGTCGCGTCTCTGTCGCTATNGCGGTCGCAGTCTGGGCCGCTCTTCCCAGGATCGGNCAGTGCCAGGCTGCCCAGTCATCCGCGGCTACCCCCGGGCAAACGCAGTCCGCTCCTCGAGCTCTCACGGCCGACGAGAAGCAGCTACTGCTCGACCCCAAGCTCTTCGCTCCTGACGACCGCTGGGTCTACGATGGGTCCGATAAGTATGACCGGCCCAAGGCGCGTTTCGGCGGAGCGACTGTGGGGCAGAAAGGCACCGTCAGCATCGGCGATACCCGTTGGCTGAACAGCGGAGCGTTTGTTCTCTACCAGGTCTGGAAGTACCCCTCCATCAAGGAAGCGCGAGAAGCCTTCCGTTCTGTAGCGACGCTCGAGAAGCCAGGCAAGTTCACACGGCGTACTGTACGTCCACTCAAGGCAGGCGATGAATCGCGGGATGTTTCGGAGACTGTTGTCAATGAGAAAGGCGATCCCGCATCGTACCATCGCCGGGTCCGCGTGCGCTTCGGCGCATACGTTCTGGCTGTCACATCCTCGGCTGACATGAAGGCATTCGGCCCGGCGCCTGCATCGGGCATCCGTCCGTGGCTCTCCGAGGCTGTGTTCGACAAGGTTCTTAAGGCCGCACTCCAGCGGTGTTCTTCGCTCATCAAGCGAGAGATCCGAAGGCCCTAGCGGCTAGCCTGTGTCTGCGCGAGAGGTCTGCGCTGTGGTGCAGGCCTTTAGAGAGGAGACCGAGTATGCACCGTTTGTCCAGATCGCTCGTTGTCGGCGTCGCGCTGATGGCCGTTCTCGCGGCGGGAGCGATCGCACAGAAGTCCGTCAGGCCGCGCGCCCCAATCTACGAGCGGCCCATCTACACACACGGCGGCATCGCCGTGATCGGCTACGGCTACCAGACGCCGATCAAGATCGTGGACCACCTCGGCAAGGTCACATGGTCCGGCGTCATCGGCAACAGGACGGTCACGACGATCAAGCTGGCCGCCGGCAACTACCGCCTCCAGGCGCTCGACGAGGTCAAGCTGATCTCGGAGAACCTGGTCGAGGAACAGCAACCCGCCCCAGGACAGCCTGGCTCAAGCGATGAGTCGACGCCTCGGCTGCGACCTCTCGCGCCGGATCCGCTGAGCGTGGTTCCGGTGCCATGGGTCGCAGACGCCACCTTCGCCAACAACCCGCCCAGTCTTCAGAGCCGACATGTCATCTTTGAAGGCATCGAAACCCGCTTGAAGGCCGTCATCAAAGGCGGCACCGGCCCCTATCGAGTGGATTGGGATCCCGGCGACGGGTCTGGCGTCCTGACCACTACGGGGGTCACCGACGTCTGGAACGGGGCCGCGAAGACCAAGACGTACACGTTGCCGCAAGGCACCCCCATTACGGCGACATGTACCGTGACCGACAGTCTGGGAGCCACAGCGGTCGGCTACTACCACATGATCGTGGGCAACCCGTCCATCCAGGCGCACCGGGTCGCCCGATCCAGCGATGAGGCGCTCTGGTACCTGCACACGCAGATGGGAAGGGAAACATCCGGCGCCAGCGGGCAACCCGTTGCGGACCTCGGGTGGATATACAGCGCAGGCGGCAGCAGCGGCTACTGGGTGGCGCCGACCTCTATGTACGCCGTCTGTCTGGCCAATACAGGCCGCTCCATACCGGGCGGCAAGAACCTCAGCAACGATCCGACGAAAGACGCCTATGTTGATGACCTCCGTCGGTGCATCAATTGCCTGACCGACGCCCGCTACCTGACCTCCGGCTCGGTCAGCTCGAAGACCTATGCGACCTTTGGCACCTTCAACCCCGACACCCACGGCCCGGGCGGCGTGCCCAACGGTAAGGGACTGCGATCCTACAGCAGCTATCCGGTCTATGAAGGCGGCATGCACCTGCAGGCCATCTGCCAGGCGGGCAACACGGAAGGCCCTGTTCCGAACCGTTCCGACTACGCGAGCTACTACGACCTGATCGGCGACTTCGTGGACGGCTTCCAGTACATGCAGGGTAACGCTAGCTGGTACGAGGGTGGTTGGCGCTACGGCTACAGTATGGGCGATTCGGATGGTTCGGCCGTGGCCTGGGCTTGTATCGGCCTCGAAGCGGCCGAACTGGCGCACCTGAACACGCCGCATCCGGGACCGTCGTGGCCGCAGATTGCCGTTCATCCGACCGTGAAGGCGGCCCTCAGCAAATGGCTGACCTTCGCCATGGACACCAACTCTACGACGGTGTACGCGCGCACGGACTACAGGCTCGGCACCAACCGCAACTTCCGACGTTACGGCGGTCAGGACTACACCAACAACCCGCAGTATGAGAACGTCGCCAAGACCGGCGGCGGGCTGGTGGGCATGAAGCTGATCGGCGCTGATCCGTCGGACGCACGCGTGCTGGGAGCTCTTAGCTTCCTGTACCGCTTCTTCTTCGCGCCAGACTGGATCATGAAGCACCACTGGGGCTCGACCGGCTACACGAGCGCCCGGTGCGCCTACGGCATGTACAACATGTTCAAGGGGCTCAATGCCTATGGCGTGAACACGCTCACCGACCCGCTAGGCTCTGGCGGCAACGACCTCGACGGAGTGCCGCTGGCGCCATTCGACTGGTACAGCGTCCTTGTTGACTTCATCGTGGGCCGCGCGCCTGCACCCGGCGCCACACCCACCGATCTGGGCCACCAGGCCTGGGCCGGCAACACGACACTGACGTCACGATACTACGGCTCCGCCAATGACGGGCGGTATGAACCGAACGGAACCAGGAGCGGAGCGTATGCGCCGCTGGTGCTGGGTGAATGGAACCGCCATCAGGTGGACGCCGAAGCCAACAAGAATCTGATCACCGCGTGGGACCTTGCCGTCCTGCAGTCCACGGTGTTCACCCCGCCGCCGGTTGCCGTGATCGCGAAGCCGACAGCCGCAGCGGGCGAGACCTATGTGCCCGACCAGGTTGGCGGCGCTGACTGGTACGCCGTGTTCGATCCGGGCGGAAACGGCATGCCGCCCGATCCGCGCTTCGGCTCCTACCACCTCGACCCGTCGCGGTACATCAAGCGGGTTCGCTGGAACTGGGGCGACGGAACACCGGACACCGAGTATGACCTGCCGTTCCCCGGCGCCCTCGGCGGCTACGTCCCGTCGGCGCCCGGCGTCTACCCGGCCGGCAACCAGGCGGTGCACCACTTCACCCTTGGCCCCGGAGGGACGCCCGTTGATCGGGTGGTCACGCTGACGGTGTGGGATGACATAGGTCAGCAGTCCTCCACGACCGTGCTCATCCACGTGATTCCGGCTCCGTATCCGCCGGTTGCCGTGATGAGCTTCCAGGCCATGGGCGCGTCCAATCAGGACGGCGACACCATCGGCGTGCTGCCGGACGGCACGGTGCAGATCAAGTTCATCGGCACCAACTCCTACAACCCGGATCCGTCCTCCGTTCTCGCTCCGAAGAATGCGCTGGGTATCAGCGAGTTCATGTGGGAGTGGCCGGCTAACGCCGTGCCCTTCAACACGGGGCTCTCCGAGGTTCCGCCTCTCTTCGACGAGGGCACATCCTCCGGGGATCCCAACCTGAATCCGGGCTCCAAGGACGGACAGCAGATCTACACCTTCCAGTTCGATCCAGCAGCCATCTCGAGCTACAGCCTCACCGGCATGATCGTCGGTCTGAGGGTGAAGTCCAACATCGTCGGGGCTGGCGTGCCCGATACGGCGACCATCTACAAGACGATCAACCTCAAGCCGAACTCGGACGTCACCCCGAGCGCCGTACAGATCAGGAACGTGTCTGTGCACGACATCACCGAGGTGTCGGCCAAGATCAGCTTCGACACCGTGAACGCCGGCGGAGTTCCCCAGGGCACCAAGGCCAAAGTGGACTACGGTCTCACGGCAGCCTATGGATCCACCACGCCGTTGACGCCGGCGTTCCTGACCCATCACACGATTGTAGTCACCGGCCTGCAGCCGAGCAAGACCTACCACTACATGATCACCGCGACGAGCACCGGCGGAGTCGTGGGCACAACCAGCGATGCGACCTTCACCACGCTGGCGGCCTCCACTCCGATCCTGCGGTATCGTGTGCTGAGCAGGTCCCTGATCGGCAGCCAGCAACTGGTTACCTATCGTGTGACCAACGAGGGCAACGGCATCGCCCTCGGAGTCTCCTTCTCCGGTTGGTGGGCCAACAAGGGCGTGACCCTGGACATGCTGATGAGCGCGACACCCACCACCATCCCGCCGGGCGCCTACGCTGACTTCACGGTGCGCTGGAACCTGCCGACTCCCAACCCGGCGAACTACGCGACGAAGTTCACGTGCACCTACCAGAACAGCGCGGCTCCGCCGATCTCCTACTCCAACACGCCGATGCTGCTGGTATTCGTGCCGTAACGACCAGGCAAGCCCGGGCGGACTGACTTCCTAGCCGCCCGGGCGAAGGAACGATGAGACGCAAGGACTGAGAAAGGCAGGTACCGAAGAGACATGAAGATGGGCCAACACCTGGTCCGAACGCTGGCGGCCATCTGCGCGCTGCTTGCGCTAGGCGCGGCCTCTGTCCGCGCCGACACGTGGGACCTGCGCATGCTCGACGGCAGCACGCCCGTCCCGTCAACGCTGACCTACGACCTGGGTACATGGACGGAGGGCTCGCTCCCAGCGCCAGGTTCGCTGAACCTGAACTTCTATGCCCTCCTGCGCAACCTCTCGGACACCGAGGACCTGTGGATCGGAGGCTACTACGACGGCTACTCCGGCGCCCCGCCGACATTGGATGGGCGCACATGGTGGACTTCACAGGGAGAGAACGCGGTTGGCGAAGCGGTCGGGCCCGGACTCGACTTCACGGCATGGCTGGGCACGTTCAACGGCAGCTCGTTCCTGTCGTCGCTCCCCGCGAACGGCACCCAGTACGCCGCCCTGATTGACTTCACGTACGTGGCTATCAATGGACTCGGCGAGCCGTTCGACGACAA
>Ga0067045_1003582_pt1 | contig 18802 bp, 15 predicted proteins | sample TerdegcTABiofilm_FD_59184 | JGI IMG/M metagenome (GOLD analysis project Ga0067045, IMG submission 59184) | Combined Assembly of (Gp0054472, Gp0054536) Wastewater bioreactor microbial communities from Singapore -Terephthalate degrading... | reverse complement strand
GGGCCGCTCCTCGCAAAACTGTATGCGAAAGTTTTGCTGCGGACTTTCAAATCCTCGCGCGACAACTACCAGTTGTCGCTTAGCACCAGCAATGGGCGGTAGAGGATTTGAACCTCTGACCTTTCGCGTGTGAGGCGAACGCTCTAAACCGCTGAGCTAACCGCCCGATTAATATATTCTATAAAAAAAGAGGCGGTTTTTTAAAACCGCCTCTTTAAGCTTCAACTTTTTAGTCTAATAATTTTATATCTTACCGCCAAACAACCAGTCGTAATAAGAACCGGTTGAAGGAGTAGAGGGAGTCGTAGTCGTGGTTGTGGCGTCTTTTCCCGTATACCATACCAAGAACTCGTCCCAGTTGGAATATTTAGACCACTGAAGGTCGGTATAACCGCTGGCTACGGAATAAGAAGGCAGATATATCGCTATTCCGTAAGAATTGGAATAATCGGAACTGCCGTACCAGCTGTACCCGCCGTTTGTGGTTTTATTATAAGCGACAAGTTTGTTTTTTATAAAGTCCATAAGAGCCTGAGATTTGGCTTTTACTTCGGCGTTATTCGAGTTAGATAAAAGCTTTGCGAAATGATATAAGTCCTTGTTATCGCTTATCGCGTAAGACTGAGCCGACGATGCCGCATTTTTAATCGCGGTCTTGTCGTTAGACTGAGATAAAGCGTAAGCGAAATTATTAACCGCGTCTAAAAGGCCCGGCATCTGCTCAGCTCTTATAACCGATTTAGTGGTGCCTTCTCCTTTCTGAGAATAGTATGAAGAGTAAGCGTCGACTATGGCTTTAGCGAGATCCAGAGGCCCCATAGTCGGATTTGCGGTTAACTTTGAAAGGAATCCATCATAGCTATCCCCGTCTCCGGGTTCGGTTTCTTCGGAAGCCACTATGTATGTAACATAATCTTTTATTTCATAAGCTACTTCAGCCATTTGCATTAAGCAGGCGTCAAAATCCAAAATATCCACTTTTCCTATTTCTTTCATAGCCATGCCCAACTGCGGCGTGTTTATGTGGTTTCCGCTCTGCTCGTCGTACGAAATACCTTTTGTTACGGAAGATTTAAAACCCTTTTCCCATCCGGAACCATGGTTCCATATTACGAGGGCGTATTTTTTGGCCGGATAAGTTTTTTTCGCCCATTTGGCGAAATCTATAAGAGTTTTATAGCTTCCCATATCCACTTCGCCCATGTTTTCGATCAGTTGAGAATTTATTATGGATCTATCTGTATCTTTGGTGACATAATATCTTCTAACACCCGTCCAGTCTCCGTTTGATGAATCGTAACCTTTTATTCTTCCCATCTGAACGACAATGTTCAAATTATCGTTGGAGCCTACGGTTTCCATTTCGTTCATATCGCTTATGCCGAACCTCTCTAAGTCGTTTTTAGCGTTTAAGAATACCATTATCGTCCATTCTTTGGTAGTCTTTGTCGCTTTTGAGACCTGAGGAGCGGGGGTCTCGACATTAATCATGGTTTCTTTTATATTATTTTTATTCCCATCGAAGTTTACTTCCGCAAATACGGATATCGGCAGAAGTAAGCCCGATAATAACACTTTTAACATATTTCCTCCTTGTCAATTTCATACATTTTAATATTTATTTTGATTATAATCAAGGAAATTCGGGAAGCAAATCTGTGGGACCAAAGTCCTATTCAATACCCCGCCAACTGTCCGCAGGCTCCTTTTATATCGGAACCGTAACTTTTTCTTACGGTGGAATTCACTCCTTCGGAAATTAGCAGATTACAAAACTCTTTTATCCTCTCGTAAGACGAAGACTCGAATTCTTTGGAAGTCGGATTGTAAGGTATTAAATTTACGGTAAAATACTTTCTTTTGGATATGGAATCTATGAAATTAAGTATCTTATAAACGTCCTTTTCTCTGTCGTTTACGCCTCTTATCATAACATACTCTATGAAAATTTTTCTTTTGGTTATATTAAGATAATCGGAAAGAGCGTCTTTAAGTTTGGAAAGAGGATATTTGGAAGAAAAGGGGACCAGTTCGTCTCTTCTTTCTTGAACCGCCGAATGTAAAGATAAGGCTAAGTTCACCTGAGGCATATCTTTGGCGAAATCCCTTATCCTCGGTATATATCCGAATGTGGAAACGGATATGTGTCTTTTACCTATTTTAATATATCTATTTATCGCTTCTATGCTTTTAATAAGGTTATCGTAATTAAAAAGAGGCTCTCCTATTCCCATATAAACTATTCTTTTAATATCTCCGAGTTTCTTTTTTAAAATATGATTTTTGGCAAAAAGCACCTGATCGACAATCTCCTCCCAATCTAAATTTCTTTTAAGGCCTTTTTTTCCCGAAGCGCAGAACAAACAGCCCACGGGACACCCTACCTGAGAAGAAACGCAAACCACCCACTCCCCCTCTCCTTTTTCGAATACCATCGTTTCTATCCTGTGTTTGTCGTAAAGCTCGAAAAGAAACTTAAAGGCTTTATCGTTTTTCGAATTAAAAACTCCTAAGTTTTTGAACGAAAAAAAAGAAAATTTTTTATCTAACTCTTCTCTTACGTTTTTCGGAATGGAAGTTATTTCGGCGAAAGAAGAAATTTTGCCCGAAAAAACAGCCTCGATTATCTGGTTAAATCTATAATCGGGATAACCTTTTTCTTTTATATATTCCCTTATTTTATTCGCATCCATAGTTTTTATTATACAATATAATTATGAATTTGATTTTTCTATTTTTAACGGCCGTAAACCTTTCTTCAGAAATAACCATAGAAAACTATCTAAGGCGCAACCTTGAAGTTTCGCACGAGATAAAAAAACAGGAAGAAGAACTGGAATATTCCAAAAGAAGCTATATATACCAGCTCTACGATATGTATCTTCCGCAAATAAGCTATAATTTTTCGACGGATTTATATTCCGATTATAAAAAAAACTTGAGTTTTGAAAAAGATTATTCCTCTTCTTACCTTTCAGTATCTAAAAATATCTTTAACAATTTCAAAGACGATTTAAATCTTAAAAATTCCTTTATAAATTTCGAAATATCCTCAAACAATCTGTGGCTTGCCAAACAAGAAATCAGCTACAACGCGATAAATACCTACATAAATTATTTAAAAGCGATTAAACTTCTGGAAGTTTCGAAATTAAACAAAAAATCCTACGAAGAACAGTACGAAAAAACAAAATCTTATTACAACGAAGGCCTAAGAAGCTATTCCGACCTTTTAAAATCCGAATTGAATTTGAAAACGGCGGAACTTTATTACCTATCCCAACAAAATTATCTTAAAAACTCTCTTATGAATTTCAATTCTCTTTATTACGAAGACCCGTTAAAGGAAGAAACGCTATCCGATATAGTCTTTGACGAAAACATTAAAATCCCCGGGGAAACGGAAGCGGTAGAAAAAGCTCTTAAAAACAGAAAAGAAATAGACACGCTTAAAAAAAACTTAAAAATAAAAGAAAACGAATTCAAAAAATCTAAAATAAATCTATATCCCGAATTAAAATTGGATTTTTCATATTCCAGACAAAACATACTGAGTCTTTCCAACAAAAAAGACACTAATTATTCGCTTTCCTTCTCTATGTTTTATCCTTTCGGGCCTTCCGAACTTGTCGATAAATCCGCTCAGAAATACAGGGCTGAATCCGAATTGGAACAACTAAAAAGAAAGTTAAACGAAACGGAAATATCGATAAAAAAAGAGGTTATAGCCGCCCTGCTTTCGCTTTCTTACGTCATAAAAAGATATGAAGTCGCAAAAATAAAAATAAAAATTTCAAGAGATAATCTGGATATAATAAAACAAAAATATGCCGAAGGGAAAGCCTCGGTAATAGACCTTATAGACGCCCAAAAAGACGAGCTGGACGCAAATACCGAGGTAGCCGAGTCTTATTACGAACTTTATTTATCCATCATTTCGCTTAAAAAAGCCATGGGCGAAAAACTATGGAACGGAGAATAATATGAAAAGGTTATATAAAACTTTAATAATCGCGATAATATTATCCGGGGTTTTCTACGGATTTAAAGCTTATAAAAAATACTCGGTGGTAGAGGCGGACATAGAGAAAGTAAAAGCGGAAAAAGGCGATATAGAAATAATGTTTAACGAGACGGGATACATACAGCCGAAAATCGTTAGAGAAGTATATTCTCCCGTAAGCGGTGTCATATCCGAAATGTTTTTTAAAGAAGGAGACGAGGTAAAAGAAGGAGATAAGCTTTTGGTAGTACAACCCGGCTCAAGCGCCGCAGACAAATTCGTCCCCATAGAAATTAAAAGCCCGATAAACGGCGTTGTAATGCCATGTTCTTCAGATGATGGATATTCAAATCGAACAAGCGAAATTAAAAAGGTTGGTGAAAGAATAACAGGTCAGGCGGATTACAACCCGACCTGCGTTATGAAAATAGCAAATATGGAAAGAATGATAGCGAAAGTGGAGGTTAACGAGGTAGATATTTTAAAAATAAAAAAAGGGATGAAAGTAGATATAACGATAGACGCCGTAAATCAAAAAGTCAAAGGTAAAATTTCGACGATATCCCTGGCGTCTTCTTTGAATTCAAAAACCTATCCTGTAGAAATAGAGATAGATCAAAAAATAAACGCCCTTCCCAATATGACCGCAAGGATTACCGCCTCGATAGAGAAAAAAAGCGGCATAATAAAAATACCCATATCCGCTTTATTCAACGAATACGGCGCAAATTTCGTGTATGTTTATAATCCGAAAACAAAAAAAGCTAAGAAAACTCCCGTTTTGACCGGAATAAGAAACGACACCGATGTGGAAATATTAAGCGGAGTAAAAGAAGGGGACGAGTTATATACCGATAAGCCTTTGAACATAGAAAGCGAAAATGATAAAACTTGAAAATATAACTAAAAATTACCGCTTCGGCGGCGGATATTATCAGGCGTTGAAGGGAGTAAACTTAGAAATAAAAGAAGGGGAGTTTATATGCCTTTTAGGGCCTAGCGGCTGCGGAAAATCCACTTTATTAAACATAACCGGATTTTTAGACGCTCCTTCCGGCGGAAAATATTTATTTAAAAATGAAAATGTCTCGAATTTTTCCGATTATAAAAGAACAGTCATACGAAGAAAAGAAATAGGATTTATATTTCAATCTTTCAATTTGCTCCCCAGACTTTCGGCTCTTGAAAACATAATACTCCCGGCTCTTTATTTAAATACCGACAAAAAAAGGGCGGTAGAAAAAGCGAAAAAATTAGCCGAGTGGTTAAACATATCAGAAAAAACAAAAAACTCCATAATCGAACTTTCCGGTGGAGAAAAACAAAGAGTCGCAATAGCCAGAGCCCTTATCAATTCTCCTTCCGTTTTATTGGCGGACGAGCCTACCGGAAACTTAGATTCCAAAAACGCGATGGAAGTGGTAGAAATTTTAAAAAATTTAAATAAAAAAGAAAATATGACGATACTCATGGTAACCCACGACATATCCGTTTCTAAAATAGCCGATAGAATAATAAAAATCAAGGACGGTAAAATAGATGAGAACTTCTGAAATAATAAAATCTTCGTTGAACGAAATAAAATATCACAAAGTAAGGTCCTTTTTAAGTTTTTTTTCCATAATGATAGGCGTCATATCCATAATATACACGTTGACTCTTACCTACTCTATGAGCTATAGAATAAGCAAAGCGGTAGAAGTAAACGGGCCGGGAAGGATAAACATAGAAACAAAACGCAGATGGGACGACGATTACGATAATAAATCTAAGTCTTATCTTAATTTATACGACGCCTATGCCATAAGAAAATCATTCCCGGAACTTTATATGGTTTCCCCTTATTCCAATAAATGGGTAAGATTTTACGATGTCCAGTCTAAATTTAAGGAATATGTGGGAGTAACCGGAATAACCCCCGAATGGAAAAAAAGGGGCTGGATATATAAACTGAAAGGAAGATTTATAAACGATTACGACATAGAAAACAAATCCAAGGTTTGCGTGGTGATACAAGAAGGAGGATGGCTTAAAAAACCCAAGTGGATTAAATTTTACAGATGGAAAGATAAATTTCAAGAATATGTAAAACATAACGAGCTTTTAGGAAAAGACATATACATAGGAAATCAAACTTTCAAGGTGGTAGGGGTACTGGAAGAACCCCCCCAAGAACAAAATCCGAAATCTTTCATAGGCGTAGGCTCGTGGGAACCCAATATTCTTATACCGATATCGAGCATGCAATCGTTTTTAAAAGGATACTCGATGAACGAAAAAGAAGACGCTATAGACGGAATAAACATAGACACCGGCCAAAAAGAAACGATAGAAAAATACAAACGAGTCATAACCGAACTTATAAAATCGAGGAAAGGAAACGCGGATTTTATTAACATGAGAGACTATATAGAAGTACTTAAAGACCAGATGACGGACAAAAAAAGAGATATGACTACGGTTATGATAATCGGCATAATAGCCATTTTTGCCGGCGGAATAGGAATAATGAACGTTTCTTTAGCCGCTATATATTCCAGAGTAAAAGAGATAGGAATAAGAAGAGCCCTCGGGGCTTCCAAATCCGACATAATGAAACAATTCGTATTCGAAGCGGTGCTTTTGGGATTTTTGGGAGGAATTTTCGGTTCCGTTTTGGGAGTTGCGGCGATAGAATATTTAAAATCCAAAGGCGATACGAATATGATAATGTTTAAGTGGTGGATGGTTTTGGCCGCCATAATCGCGGCGATGTTGACCGGCTTTATAGCTTCGGTTTACCCGGCTAAAGTGGCCGCCGACTTAGATCCGGTGGAATCGCTTAAATACGAATAATTTGACTATTAACGAGAAAACTTGTATTATAATCTATATGACGAGTTTTATTCGTAGCCGTTTCCCTTTCTAAATATGGGTCGTTTCTCATTTGAAATCGAAAAAAATTATCTAATAAATAATAAAACGGGAGGTTCAATTGTCAGATAAAAGATACAGAGTAAATAATTATATAAAAACGCCTCAGGTTAGATTAATAGCTACCGACGGCACGATGATAGGAATAAAACCGACTTATGAAGCTCTAAATATGGCCAGATCCGCCGGGCTGGATCTTGTCGAAATATCCCCCAACGCCAATCCGCCGGTTTGCAAGATAATGGATTATCATAAATTTTTATACGAAGAAGAAAAAAAGGAAAAGGAAGCGAAAAAGAAACAAAAAGAAAGCGTTTTAAAAGAAATAAGATTAAATCCGAGAATAGCGCAACACGATTTAGACACCAAAATAAGGCATATGGAAGATTTTTTAAAGCATAACGACAGGGTCAGAGTCGTTTTGATGTTTCACGGAAGAGAAATGCAGCACAAAGAATTGGGAGAGGCTTTGTTGAATCAAATAATAGAAAAACTCGCTCATATAGGCGAAATAGACGGCAAGATGGCAGACACCGGCAATAAGATGATAGTCACTTTAAAGCCCAAAAAATAAATCCGGAATGAAAAAGAAAATATCGGTTATTTTGTTTTTATTATTCCCTTTTCGTTTGTTTTGCGAGGATATAAATTTAAAAGGGTACCTGAGCTTGTGGGAAAAGAAAGAAACTGAAGTCCTTCCCATAGCCATAAACAAAAATATACCGATAAACTTAAAACTAAAACTGCCGACTTCCCCTCAAACAATCGAAACTCAAAAATTTATATATAAAACAACTCAGACATACGCTTTGGATATGGAAATAACCTTCTACTCCATATTCCCTTATGAAGGTCCGGTTTATTTCTCGCTACAAACCAAAATAAAAGGGGATATAAACATAGTCTGCGGAGGATATTTTAACAGAGCGGACTTCGAACCCTTTCCGGTAATGTTTTGCTCTGGTTATAAGGAAGATAAAATAATAGGAATAACCCTTTCCAGAAACCCCCAGTGATTAAATTTTAAAAGGGGTCAACACTCTTTCAAGACATCCGTTGCAGGCCGCTATAAGCATACCGTAGTTTGTAATCGGTATATTTTTTTCTTTGAAAAAATTCTGCCTCAAAATCATATTTTTAGAGTTTATCATACACCCTCCGCAATGAACCCCAATTTTATAAACAGAAAGATCCTCCGGGAAATCGAGCCCCGAGAAATAATCTATTTTTACTTCTCCTTTTACTTTCTCTTTAAGCCATTTCGGAATTTTTACTCTGGCTATGTCGTCGCCTATCGGATGATGGGTGCATGCCTCAAAAACGGCTATTCTGTCCCCGGTTTTCAATTGATCCACAAACTTCGCTCCTTCCACAAAAATCTTAAAATCTCCTTTAAACCTCGAAAATAATATCGAAAAAGTGGTAAGCTTTATATTCGAAGGAGTGTTTTCGCAAACGAATTTAACCGCCTGAGAATCGCAAACTACTATATCGGGCCTCAAAGTTTTGAGAAGCTCTGGATACTCTTTGTCTCTTACGCATACCGCGGTATTTCCCCCGTCTAAAAGCTCTCTTATAACCTGCACCTGAGGAAGAATTATTCTGCCCTTCGGCGCCTCTTTATCTATCGGAATTACCAGAACCGCGGTAGAGCCTTTCGAAATTATGTCGTTTATTATTTTTTTATCCGGTTCGTCGTTTTTCAAAAATAGTTTTATTTTATTAAGAGCCTCGTTTCTCATCTCGCTTTTAATCGAAGAGCACTCAATAAAATTCAGTCCTAAAGATTTTAATCGGTTTTTAAAATCTTCCGAAGGTTTTTTAATGTCCGTTTTGTTTATTACCACAATAACTTCGGTTTTTCTTTTTAAAAGCTCGGATTTTATATAATCCTCGTAATCGCCCCAAACATCCGCTTCGGTCAATATTATTCCTAAATCAGTTCTATCGAAAGCTTTATTTGTCTTTTCTATTCTCAATTTTCCAAGCTCTGTCCGGTCGTCTATTCCCGCCGTGTCTATGAAAACCACAGGGCCGAAAGGCAAAAGTTCCATCGTTTTTTCAACGGTATCGGTGGTGGTTCCGGGTTTATCCGAAACTATGGATACGTTCTGAGCGGTCAAAAAATTAATAAAACTGGATTTGCCGGTATTGGTTCTTCCAAAAACCCCAATATGAAGCCTCATCGATTTAGGAGTTTTTTCCATAAAAACCTCCTCTCATACTATCTCCGAATTCATAAGAAACGTATCGGGATATGGATGAAAGCATATCTTTTATCTCGTTAACATTATCCTCGGGGTCTTTTATGTTTTTGCCCGGATATATCCTGTAATTTTCGCCGTAAATACCGGGGGTTATGTCGGGCATTAAGACATTGGCTCCGGCTAAAAGAGCTTTTTTTCTTCCGTTTTCGTATAACACCCCCATCGAAGTCGTAGCCGGCATATGAGAAAAAGGAGATAAAATTCTTGTTAAGGCCAATATTTTAATCATTTTAGATTCTTCTATTGTCGAGCAATTTTTTAACGGGGTATCGGGGTCTGAGATAAAGGGCCCTACGCTTACCATATCGAGTTCCATATCTTTTATAAGCTTAATGTCTTTGGCCAGTATTTTATCGTTTTGACCGGGCAACCCGGCCATAATACCCGAGCCGGTTTGATAATTCAATTCTTTTAAAATTTCTATCGCTTTTAACCTGTCGCCGAAAACCGAATCCGGTTTTAAATATTCGTATAGTTTTTTATCCGACGTTTCGAATTTTAAAAGATATCTGTCGACACCGGAGTTTTTAAAATCGCTGTAATCCGATTTTTTTAAAACGCCCGCCGAAAGGGTCACTCTTAAACCGTAATCCCTTTTTATTTTATAGACGATTTCGCATAAATCTTTAGTTCTAAAAAACAAATCCTCTCCGCTTTGAAGCACCACGGTTTTAAACCCCATATCGAAAGCTTTTTTTGCGCAAGAAAGTATCTCTTTAGAACTCATTCTGTATCTTTTCAATTTATTATTGTCTCTTCTTAAACCGCAGTAAAGGCAATTTCGAGAGCAGTAATTTGAAAATTCTATCAAAGCTCTTAAATGAACCCCGTCCCCAAAATTTTCTTTTCTTATTTTGTCCGCTTTATCAAAAATATCGGTTCCAAAAGATTTATCGGCTATTAAATCTTCTATTTCTTTTTCTTTCATATCAAAAACACAAATCCCTCTCCCCTTCGGCTATCTTTTGATAATAAGAAAAAAACATTTTCTTCATATCTATTGAAAACCTTTGGTCTTCGGAAAGTATTTCTTTTATCTCTTTCATTATAAGCTTCTCGCATTTTTTCTTTATATCGGGACCGGCGAAATCTTCTATCCATTCTTTAAAAGTCAAAACCGCGTTTAGTTTGCAAAACTTAGATTCCCTGCCGCTTTTAAGCATCTTCATTATATGGTCTCCGGTTCTTGCGCATCTATATCCGGCGGTGCAAAAAGAGGTTATGTAACCCATATCGGCAAGCTCTCCTATTATCTCTTCAAGCGAACGGGTGTCCCCCAATTCAAACTGCTGTTTTTTAAGAGCCTGTTCGGAGTATCTTTCGGAATAAGCCCCGATCCCTATTTTAGTGGAAGCGTCTCTCTGGGTGCAAAAAGGTATTACGCTTCTTATGGTTTCGGGTTTTTCGCGGCAGGTCACTATAAGGCCGGAGTAAGGAATTGAAACCCTCAATAAAGCCACTATCTTTTTAAAATCTTCGTCGGATATCTTTACCCCATCGTAAGCGCTATTGGACGCTTTTTCAAGCCTCGGAAAAGAAACCGTGTGAGGCCCCACTCCGAATACTTTTTCAAGCTCTTTTGCGTGACAAACAAGGCCCAAAACCTCAAACCTCCAATCCCCCAAACCGAATAACGCCCCTATGGCAACGTCGTCTATGCCGGCCTCGAAGGCTCTATGGTGAGAATAAAGCCTGTATTCGAAATCGGATTTGGGAGTGTTTTGAGGATGCAATTTTAAATAAAGATTTTTATCGTATGTTTCTTGAAAAACCTGATAGGTTCCTATTCCGGCTTCTTTTATTATTTTTAAATCGCCAACGCTCATCGGAGCCGCGTTTATGTTTACCCTTCTTATGTTATTTATTCTGTTTTTCTTTTCGACCTTAACCGAATATATCGTTCTAAGAGCCCCGGCTATATACTCCGCTCCTGTCCTGGGATGTTCTCCGACTACGAATATTAATCTTTTATGGCCTATCTCTCCGGCCAAAACCTCCGCTTCCTTTTTTATCTCTTCCATAGAAAGCGTTCTTCTTACCGCTTCTTTGTTTTGAGACCTGAATCCGCAGTAAAGACAATTGTTAACGCATATGTTTGAAGCGTAAAGCGGAGCGAAAACCACTATCCTGTTGTCGTAAACCTTCTTTTTTATTTTTTCTGCGTATGAGAAAATCAGTTCCCATTTATCCCGGCTTTTAACGGCCATAAGCTTTGAGGCTTCTTCTATACTTAACGCGTCGCATACCGAAAAAGATTTTTCAAGTATGTCGGTTAGTTCTTTTAAATCGGGCTCGTTGGAATTTTTAATCAAATAATTTATTTTGTCTCCGTCTATAAAATTTTTCATCATCTCTTTATCGTCGTACTTATAATTCATATCTTTTTTCCAACCCCGACCTCCTCCGCTATGTTTGCCAAATTTACCGAAAAAACGCTGCCCTTGCCGTATTCGGATTTAACTTCTATGTTACCGCCGTAGTAATCGACTATTTTTTTAACTATACTGAGCCCCAAACCGCTGCCCTCTATTTCTCTGGTATGTTCGTTCTTTATTCTCACGAAATCGTTGAATAATTTTTTTAAATCTTCTTCTTTTATTCCTATCCCGGTATCGGAAAAAACAATCGATATATTTTTATCGTTTCTTTTAACCTCAATATTAACCGATCCGCCGTCTCTATTGTATTTTATTGCGTTGCTTAAAAAATTTGAAACGAGCATCTCCATATCGGTCTGATCGGCTTTTATATAAAAACTCTCGCATGAAAGATTTATTTTTATGTTTCTTTTGGCCGCGTAATTAGAAAAACCCTCCGCGGTTCTGGTTATCAAGTCTTTTATATCGAACGTTTCTATGTTTCTTTTCTTTCTTCCCGATTCGAGTTTGGTAAGATCGATTATGTCGGCTATCAACTTTCTCATAGAATTTATTCTTTCTATCGACCTTTTAACCATCTGGTCGTAAGATTCGATACTTTCTCCTTTGACTCTTTCGTCTATAAGCCTTAAATAACCTTCTATCGCCGCAAGCGGAGATTTTAGTTCGTGAGCGAGTATCGATATAAACTCGAATCTTACCTGCTTTTTTTCCTCCTCCAAAGCTTTCATTTTTCTCGCGGTGTATAAGCTTTTTGCCGCTTTTTTTACCGATTCTCTTAGCTCCTCGGGAGTAAAAGGTTTGGATAAGAAATCGAAAGCCCCTTTCTTTGTCGCCGCTATGGCCACGTCCAGAGAAGCGAAGGCGGTGATTATTATAGTTAAAAATTTTTTATCTTCTACGCTTTCAAGTATCTCGAGCCCGTTCATATCCGGAAGCTTATAATCGAGTATGAGTATATCCGGCTGTTCGGTTTTTATGGCCTCCACGGCCGATTTTCCGTTGTTATAAGATTTAACTTCAAAAGAAATTTTATCGGAAAATTCTTTTTCCTCTATTACGTAATTTCTCAAACATCTCTCTCCGCCCGCGCACATCCCGTGTTCGTCGTCCACTATCATTACTTTAAGTTTTATCTCCGGTTTATTCATTTAGACCTCGAAAATAAATTTTCAAGCTCTTTTTTTAACTGTTCAAATCTTAACTCTTTCTGTATTATGGCATCCGCTTTTATCCAATTGTTTAAATCCAAATTCTTATCGAAATAGACCCCGGTTTCTTTGGCTACCGAGGTTACTATTATTACGGGTTTATCCGGAAAATTCTTTTTAATTTTATGGCTTAAAATAAAACCGGAATCGGGGTTTTCAAGCATCAGGTCCAAAACGGCTGCGTCAAAATTACCCGAATCGATTACTTTTTCGGCCTCTTGCTGCGTATAAGCCTTTATGACGTCGTAATCGTTAGATTCCAAATATATATTCATCTGCTCCATCATATCGCTATCGTCTTCAGCGACTAATATTTTTTTCTTTTTTTCCATAACCTCTCCTTTAATTTTGTTTTATTTTTTCGAACAAACCGCTTTTTTCTTTGTAATAAGAAACTTTCGGAATTGAAACTTTAAAAACGGTTCCGGTCGGCCCTTTGCTTTGGTCCGCGTTGGATTTAACCGTTATGACTCCTTTGTGGGCCTTTATTATTCCGTAGCTTACCGCAAGCCCAAGCCCAGTTCCCTTTCCTATCTGCTTGGTTGTAAAAAACGGCTCGAATATTTTTTTCATATTTTCTTCTTTTATTCCGCAGCCGGTATCGGATATGGTAAAACAAACGTTTTCTCCCTCTTCGAAAACCTTTACCGAAATCCTCCCCCCTCCGCTCATCGCTTCTACGGCGTTTGTTACCAGATTGGTTATTACCTGAGTTATCTGGTCGGGGTCTATTTCGGCGAATGTATTTCCGGATTTTTCTATAACAACTTCGATATTATTTGAGTTAAACATTTTGAAATAATTTTCAAAGAGAGAATGTATGTCGGTTTTTTTAAAAACCGGTTTATTTTTTCTCGCAAAATTCAAAAGGCTCGCAACTATTTTTTTACATCTTTCCGCCTGCTCCACTATGGTTTTAATATCGGAATACAACTCCGATTTTTTATCTATTTCTTCTTCTATCAGTTTTGAATAAAGAAGAACCACTCCCAGGGGATTGTTTAACTCGTGGGCTATGCTTGCGGCTAACTGCCCCATACCGGCTAATTTCTCGGATTGCATAAGGGCCTGTTTTGTTTTGGATAATTGGTCGTAAGAATCTTTAAGCTCTTTAGCGGTAACTTTCAATTTGTCTATCGTATAAGGAAGGCACATCTCGTTTTCCGCAAGGCCCTTTATAATCGCTATGGCGTGTTCCGAGCAGGTAGGGTAACCGCATGCCCCGCAGTTAAGCTCGTCTTCCGGCTTAAACTTACCCATATTCTCTAAAACGGCTTTTATTTCCGATTTGGACGGTTGTTTTTCGGAAAGCGGTTTAACCGAAAATTCGGCGGAATAATCAAGCGAGTTGAATTTTGTAACGAAACTTTCCCACTCGTTTATCCTCATATTAAAATATCTTTCTCGAGCGTAGTTTCTAAGCATCTCTTCTCTTCTGTATTTGGATATTTTGTTTGTAATTCCCGGTCCCATTATGCAACCGTCGCAACACAATAAATCCAAAAAATCGGCTTTTATGTCTCCTTTTTCAAAATTTTTAAGAGCTTCGGTGAAATTTTCAAGTCCGACCGCCGTCATAAATCTTCCGCTTAAAATATCGTCGTCGAACTCCGAAGCGTTCAAAAGCCCTCTTCCTACCGGATATAACACTCCTTTTGCCGGATAAGGCGGATCGAAGTAAGAATCAACGGAGTTTTTGGGAGTTATCTCCAGGATATAAAAAAGCTCTCTAAGCTCTGAAAACGTGAGGACGAAATCCACTTCGGAATATTTTTCCGCTTCTCTCTTTTTGGCAACGCAAGGTCCCGCAAAAACGACTTTGGTGTCCGGGCCGTAAAAATTTTTAATAACTCTGGCCGTGGCCACCATCGGCGAGACAATCGGAGCGATATTTCCCACAAGCAAAGGATGATACTTTTCTATGTAATTTACAACGCTCGGACATGTGGAGCTGATATATTTTTTACCCGGATTTTTATTTATAAGTTCTCTGTATTTCACCGAAACCATATCCGCCCCGAAGGCCACCTCGGTAACGTAGCGAAAACCGGCTTTCCTGAACATTCCCACAAACCTCATAACATCCATATCGAAAAATTCTACAGGAAAACTCGGAGCCAGTATAACCGCAATCTTATTATCCGAAGATTTTAACATATCCACAAGGTTATCCACATCGGATTTTATCTTTTTTGCCCCCCTGCTGCACATAAGAACGCAGTTTGCGCAACTTATGCATCTTTCGCTTATTATTTCGGCCTGACCCTGAGTTATTCTAATGGCTTTTGCGGGACAACCTCTAACGCAGGTATAGCAGGTTTTGCAAAGCTCTTTTACCGTATATACCAAATTATCGTTCATAAAATCATTTATCCGCCACGCTCCTTTTCAAATAAGAAGTGTGGAGAAGGTGGTGGCTTTTCTCTCCTAAGGGTTTGCCCAAAAAATCTTCGTATAAGAACTTAACGGCCGAATTGGAATGCGAAGTTCTTATATTTTCGCTTTTGTCTATTTCGTATAAAGCCTTCATTCTTTCGGCCAAAGTCTTTTTATTTTTTACAAAAGGCTGGCCACCTCCGTTTATGCATCCGCCGGGACAGGCCATAACCTCGATAAAATCGAACTCGTTTTTAAAATCGGGCGATTCCAGTATGTTTTTTATATTGCCTAACCCGCTCACCACACCGACTTTTATCTTTATTCCGTTTATATCCACTTCGGTTTTTTTAACTCCTTCCATTCCCCTTACCGACTCAAAATCCAATTTCTTTAAATCTTTGCCAGTAACAAGCCAGTAAGCGGTCCTTAAAGCCGCCTCGCAAACTCCACCAGAAGAACCGAAAATCTTACCGGCTCCGCTTCTTTCTCCGAAAGGAAGATCCGCTTTTTGAGGCTTTAAGTTTTTAAAATCCACGCCGTATACGGATATCATTCTCGCAAGCTCTCTCGTAGTCAAAGAGTAGTCCACATCCTCCATATTCTCTCTTCTAATTTCGAATTTCTTGGCGGTACAGGGCATTATGGAAACCACGATTATGTCTTTGGGATCTATTTTGTTTTTTTTCGCGTAATAACTTTTTATTATAGAACCTAACATTTGATGAGGACTTTTGCATGTGGAGAGATTGGGTATAAAATCCTGGCAAAAAGTCTCTACATACTTAACCCAACCCGGACAACAGGATGTAAACATGGGCATATCTTTTTTGCCGGATTTAATTCTTTCTACCAATTCGCTCGCCTCTTCCATTATGGTCAAATCGGCCGCGAAAGAGGTGTCGAAAACCGCCTTAAATCCCATTTCCTTTAAAGCACTAACCATTAAACCATCCACATCTTTTCCCGCCGGAAACCCGAACTCCTCACCTAAAGAAACCGAAACCGCGGGAGCGTGTTGAGCCACCACATATTTTCCGCTTTCTATAGCCTTTTTAACCATCATTATGTTATTGTTCTCCATCAAAGCCCCGGTCGGACAAATGTTTACGCACTGGCCGCAGTTAACGCATGAAGTTACGTTTATCGACGAATCGAATGCGCAACCAACCTGAGACCTAAAGCCTCTTCTTATAAAATCTATGCAACCTATGCCCTGAACTTCTTCGCAAACTCTTACGCATTTTCCGCAGAGTATGCATTTATTCGGATCTCTTATTATCGAAGGGCTTGAAAAATCAGGTTTTAAATTTCTGACCGTTTTAACGAATCTTTTCTCGTTTACCCCGTATTTCCTGGCCAGAAACAAAAGTTCGCAGCTATCCTGTTTATCGCAGTAAAGACAATCGTCCGGGTGAGAGGAAAGCAAAAGCTCTATTATCGTTTTTCTTGCGTTTATTACCCTCGGCGAATTTGTTTTTATTCTCATTCCCTCGGTTATCGGATAAGAGCAACTTGGAACCAGATTAGCCTGGCCTTCTATCTCCACAACGCATATTCTACAAGCCCCGGAAGGAATTTTTCCTTCCATATGACAAAGCGTAGGAACATCCACAGATTGGCTTTTTAAAACGCTCAAAATGGTATCTCCGGCTTTGGCTTCCACTTCTTTTCCGTTGACATAAACCTTCATATAAAAACCTCCGATTATATCGTTTTTACCGCGTTAAATTTGCAAACCGTTTTGCAATTTCCACAGGAAACGCATTTTTCTTCTATTATGTAATGCGTTTTTTTGGACTCTCCTATTATGGCTTTTGTAGGACAACCTTTGGCGCACAGCGTACATCCCTTACACAAAGAAGAATCTATGTGATATACTATCATCTCGGCGCAACCCTTAGAAGGACATTTTCTATCGAAGATATGGGCTTCGTACTCGTCTCTAAACCATCTCAAAGTGGAAAGAACGGGATTGGGAGCGGTTTGGCCCAAACCGCACAAACTCGTTTCTTTTATCACATTGGCAAGATTTTCAAGCTCTATTATACCCTTGAATCTCAAAAGCGTATCTATATGCGATTCGCCGTGCCTTTTTTTGGTTATCGATTCGAGTATATCCAGCATTTTTTTGGTTCCTTCTCTGCAAGGAATACATTTTCCGCAGGACTCGGACTGTATAAAGTTCATAAAATATTTAGCCACATCGACCATACAGGTTCTTTCGTCCATAACCACAAGCCCCCCGGAACCCATCATCGCTCCGACTTTTTTTAAAGACTCGTAATCTATCTCGGTATCCAACTTTTCCTTAGGAATACATCCGCCGCTCGGACCGCCTATCTGAACGGCTTTGAATTTATAATCCTTTTCTATTCCTCCGGCTATATCGAATATTATTTCTTTTAAACTTATTCCCATTGGGACTTCGCAAAGACCGGGCCTTTTTATGTTTCCCGATAACGCAAAAACTTTCGTGCCTTTTGAGTTTTGGGTTCCTATTGAAGAAAAATAATCCGAGCCCAACCTCAAAATCTCCGGAATGTTTGCGAAGGTTTCGACATTATTTATCACGGTAGGTTTTCCGAATACCCCTTTCTGAACCGGATAGGGGGGTCTGGGTCTCGGCATTCCTCTTTTTCCTTCTATGCTATGAATCAATGCCGTTTCCTCGCCGCATACGAAAGCCCCGGCTCCCATTTTAACTATTATATCCAGCGAAAAACCGCTATCGTAAATATTTTCTCCCAACAAACCGAACTTTTTCGCGTCTTCTATGGCTTTTTTTAGATTTTTAACCGCTAAAGGATATTCCGCTCTTATATAAACGTAGGCCTTTGAAGCTCCTATCGCATAAGCCCCTATGGCCATGCCTTCTATTACTCTGTGAGGATCCCCTTCTATGACCGCTCTATCCATAAAAGCGCCGGGATCCCCCTCGTCGGCATTACAAACCATATATTTTTCGTGAGAATCCGCCTCCCATCCCATTCTCCATTTTTTTCCGGTAGGAAACCCTCCGCCGCCTCTTCCTCTTAACCCGCTTTTTTCAACCGTTTCGATTATTTGTTTCGGAGTCAAAGAGGTAAGAGCTTTAATAAGGGAAATATATCCTCCTCTGGCTGCATACTCTTTTATCGAAAGAGGATTTATTATTCCGCAATTTTTTAAAACAAATCTTTTTTGTTTTTTAAAAAAAGGATGTTCGGATATAAAAGGAACATCCATCCACGGATTTTCTCCTTCAAACTGGCCTAAAATATTTTCTTTTAACGGATTTTTATTTACAAAAACCGAATCCAGTATTTGAAATATGTTATTTTCGCTTACCTTTTGAAAACTTATTCTGTTTTTACCGTCGAATATAATATCCACAAGAGGCTCTCCGGAACAATATCCTATGCAACCGACTTCTACCGTCTCGCAGTCGATTTTTTTGTCTTTGAGGTACTTTAAAATAAGCTCTTTTATCTTACCCGCCCCGGCTGCAAGCCCGCAGGTTCCCGCTCCTATGAAAATAACCGGCTTAACGTACTTTTCTTTTCTCAAAAACTCGGAATTAGACAAATCTCCGTCGAAAAAATCGGAGACGAATTTTTTGTAGGCGTATTCCGGAATATCCTTTATTTCGTTAAAAAAATTATTTTCCTTCAT
>Ga0067045_1004367_pt1 | contig 18808 bp, 15 predicted proteins | sample TerdegcTABiofilm_FD_59184 | JGI IMG/M metagenome (GOLD analysis project Ga0067045, IMG submission 59184) | Combined Assembly of (Gp0054472, Gp0054536) Wastewater bioreactor microbial communities from Singapore -Terephthalate degrading... | reverse complement strand
ACGGGTCTGAGACCCGTCCCTACACCCGTCCCTACACCCATTTGCATATCCGTTAACAACACCGTTTTCATACACCCGATAACAACACCATTCCACGACCCGTCCCTACACCCGTTTGCATATCCGTTCAATATAACAATCGTATAAAACCGTACCTACACCACCATATTTAATTCCTCTGAATCCACATCTATGGATATGCCGCTCATTGCCTTGACGGGGCAGGCCAGTTTGCATAAACCGCATGCTACACAACGGTCGGGATGAAATTCCACCATCATGGTTTCACGGTTTATTACAAGGGCATCAGTTCGGCACACAGCGGTGCAGGCGCCACAGTGCACACAGCGATCTTCGTCACGTTGAATTTTATCGGCAAGGATGTCTACAACAACTTCCTCATCTTTAAGGTAGGTTATGCAGGCATCCAGGTCCTGTTTTTCGCCTGATAACTGCAATATAAGCCTTCCTTCCTGCTTGGGTAATATTTTGGCTTCAAGCACGTTGAAGATTACATTAAAATCTTTTGCAATACGATATATGATTGGTTTGTACATAATGTGCTGATTAAAAATTAACAGTACATTTCGTGATTCCATGGTAAACCTCGTTTATTCAATTTCAGTAAGTTCAATGCTACCTTTGACTGCCATTGTATCCCAGTATATCACCAGTGCGCCTTTTACTCCAGATATACTGGTTGCAAACGATACAGCTTGTGTACAGTCACTATCGCTCTGTACCATGTTGCAGGTGGCGGTGGCTACGGCATCGGCCAGTGCGGCAGTATCAGCAATGATTGTGGCAATATCGGCTTTGCCAAAGCTAAATGAGCGGCCAAACCTGCCCGATGATGAACAGATGCCACAGGGCGTCATATCAGGGGTCAGAGCAATACCTAAATGTTTTGAAAACGCTGAGCGCCCCGCAAAAACGCTAATTTTTGCAGGTTCACGCACATGCGCCCATATATCGCCGCCGTTTTCCACAATGACCTCAGGGCTATAGTGCAGCAAGTCTTCGCCCACCATCTGGGCGATAGCGCCCGCGACTGCTGCCATGGGACCAACCCCTGCCAGCAACGAAGCTTTGCACATGCGTTGCACAACCTCAGGCGCTAATGCCTCAGGCTCAAGCGGGGTCAGAGCATGAAGAAACTGTGGATGTTTTTCACTATAGCTCATAATATCTTCCCGTAAGCTTTTGACAAGAACTATCGCCCTATCATATACGTTGGAATGAGCGCATATATAAAGATTGGTTGTTTCAACATGTACCTCAAAGGTGGTGAACCGTGTGGCAAGCTTTGTTCGGTAGGGCAATGTGTTACTCATGGCGTTTATCATAGGGTACCGATGGCAGAAGTATTTGTGGCTGACCTAAGGTAAACTGACTTGCTTTTATCCAATCTTTAAGAATAGTAGCAATCTTTTTTGCCATGGGGTAGCTTGAAAGTGGTGCAGTTGGAATACGTTTGCCGCCAATTTCAATAAACCCTGATTTTAGCTGTGCGTAACTTACCTCGGCTATGACTCGTCCTATTGCGTTGGGGTAATCGTAGCCATAGTCCACAACCTGGCAAAAGATCTGGTCATCGGACACGCCAGTAAAGAATGCCAGGTCCTCGTTTAACATGGGAATAGGAATCCCAAGTCCAACCATAAGCGAGCAGCCATACCCGGTAATTGATGCACCTTTAATGAATTGCGCTGACATCTGTTTCATATCGCCGGTTACAGCAATGGTGCCTGCACCTGATCGCACCACACCATTATCGCCGCGGAGTGCAGTGGGGTCATGCTGAGTACCGCGCCATGTTACGGCGCCAACAGTACCGCCTAAAAATATCTTGGTGCCTACACCAATTGTCCAGTAATACGGGTCATTGAGCAGGGGGCTTAGCTGGCCGGCACTTGAGTAGGTTGCATTCCCCATATTGGGGCGCAGTATCCCCATGTACGTGTAGATAGTTTTTTTGGACTGGTTAACTGCACAGTTATAGTTTTGATAGGCATTGCGGGGATTGTATAAAAATGCATCACGCAGATCATGTATGGTTACTGTTGCTTCATATTCGCGTAAGGGATAACAGTCTGTACCATAGCTTTTTGCTTTAAGCTTTACGGGTTTGCCGGCAATTAAATCCTCAATGACATGTCCACCACCATATTTAAAGCGTCCTGGATGTACTTTATTGAGTGGGTCATCTTCCTGTACCTGTGTTGCGCCAATGTAAATATCCACTGCGGCAAGGCCAGCATACGCCTCAACATCGTTAAGCCACACCTTTGATGCTTTAATCTTGGGGCGGGTGTGGCCAAAATTAATAAACGCACCGGAAGAACACATGGTGCCAAAGGTACCGGTTGTTACCACATCAACTTTTTTAAATGCTGATTTATATCCTTCAGATTTAACTATACCTGCCATTTCTTCAGCAGTGACAACAACTGCATCACCTTTTTTTATCTTTGCGTTTATTTCTTCATAGCTTTTCTTTATGACAATATCATTCATGGTGGATTTCCTTTGTGTTATAATGTGTGGGATACCATTATGGAGTCAGAGCTTGAAAACTGGCAAGTAAAAATTTATGATTGAAAAGCTGTGGAGCTTGCATGTTTAATAAAAATTAAAAAAGGCTTGAAAAAAAGAAAATGTAATAAAAATTTTATATTTAACGACATAGAAATTGCAGATATATGAAAATTTGTGTCTATGTACAAATGGTGAAACTTAAAAAGATGAATTCAATTATGATATATTGTAAAAGATCTTTGTGATGGCAGAAAAAGAAGCAAAAGCAAGAATAAAAATAAATAAATTGCTGGAAGAGGCAGGCTGGAGGTTTTTTGACACTGAAGAAGGCAAAGCTAATGTTTTATTAGAAAATAACGTTAAAATAAACAAACAAAACCTTAACGAGTTTGGTGAAAATTTTGAACATACCACAAATGGGTATGTTGATTTTTTGCTTCTTGATGAAAAAGGTTTTCCTTTTGTTGTACTGGAAGCAAAGTCTGAGGATAAAAACCCACTATTTGGGAAAGAACAGGCTCGTAAATATGCTCTTGCTCAGAATTGTCGTTTTGTTATACTTTCCAATGGAAATATACATTATTTCTGGGATCTGGAAAGGGGAAATCCTCATATCATAAGCAAATTTCCTTCTTTAGAAACCATCCAGGGATATGCAGAATTTAAGCCCGATAAAAATCGGCTTGTAGAAGAAATTGTCAATGAGGACTATATTGTCCTGACACAGAAACCTGATTATAAAGATGATCCATCCTTTAAAAATGAGGAAACCAGACAGAGATTTATTGCAGAGAATAAATTACGTTTCCTGAGAAATTATCAATTACGGGCAGTGAAATCTATTCAAAATGCTGTACAGGAAGGCAGGGACAGGTTTCTTTTTGAAATGGCAACGGGTACTGGTAAAACCCTTGTTGCTGCTGCCCTGATTAAATTATTTTTAAGAACAGGAAATGCTCGCCGTGTATTATTCCTGGTAGATCGTCTTGAACTTGAAAACCAGGCATACAGGGCTTTCAGGGATTATCTTAAAAATGACTATAAGACAGTTATTTATAAAGAAAATCGAGACGATTGGCGAAAAGCCGAAATTGTAGTTTCTACTATTCAAACCTTCCTTTCAAAGAATCGGTATAAACGAGTATTTTCACCTGACGATTTTGACCTTGTGATTTCTGATGAAGCCCACAGAAGTATTGGTGGAAATAGTCGTGCTGTGTTTGAGTATTTTATTGGTTATAAACTGGGGCTTACAGCTACGCCCAAAAACTATCTGAAAAATATAGATATATCTAAACTTGGCGAGAATGACCCGCGTCAGCTTGAAAGAAGACTGCTTCTTGACACATACAAGACTTTTGGTTGTGAAAATGGGGAACCAACGTTCAGGTATTCCCTTGTCGATGGTGTCAAAGATGGTTTTCTGGTAAACCCCGTAGTGGTGGATGCGCGAACTGAAATAACCACGCAGTTGCTTTCAGACGAAGGCTATGCGATTACCATCCAGGATGAGGAAGAGAAAGATGTAGAAGAGGTATTTGACCACAGGGACTTTGAAAAAAGGTTTTTCTCCGAAAATACGAATAAGGTATTCTGCAAAGCGTTTATGGAAAATGCCCTGAGAGACCCTGTAACCGGCGAAATAGGAAAGACAATTATTTTTTGTGTATCGCAGAATCATGCGGCAAAAATTACCCAGATTCTAAATGAAATGGCTCATCAGATGTTTCCGGGTAAATATAATTCCGATTTTGCAATTCAGGTTACATCAAGCATTCCAGATGCACAGCAATTTACCATTAATTTTACCAACAACAACCTTTCCGGTTCTGGTAATTTTGACCCGGCATACAGGACAAGCAAGACCCGTGTATGTGTAACGGTAGGAATGATGACCACAGGATATGATTGTCAGGATATTCTTAATCTTTGTTTGATGAGACCTATTTTTTCACCCACAGAGTTTATCCAGATAAAAGGAAGAGGCACAAGAAAATATAATTTTACCAACGATCTTACTGATTTACAGAGGAAGAACCAGATAGGCGATAAACACAAAGAACATTTTAAACTCTTTGATTTCTTCGCTAACTGTGAGTACTTTGAGGAAAAATTTAATTACGATGAAGTATTGGAGATTCCTCGAACGGGTAGAAAAGATTATTCTTTAAGTGATCTTGCATCAGTGGTGAATGACCTGAATGAAAGTGGTGAGTATCATAGTACCAGAAATGATCATATTACCACACTGGATCATACCGTGATTGGCCCTGATGGCATGAAAATTGATCGGATGTACTTTGAAAAATTTGAAAGAAAGATTATTGAACATCCTGTAATCAAAGAAAAAGCAGAAGCAGGGGAATGGGACGAACTACTGAATTATATAGAAAATAATATACTTAACAAACCAGAAGATTATTTTACACTGGAAAAATTACGCAAATCCATCAACATTGATCGCCGGATTACGATGAGAGAAATCATAGAGAAAATTCTTGGGATTATTCCTTATTTCAAAACAAAAGACGAACTCCTTGAAGAAGAGTTTGATAAATTTGATAGCCGGTATTTGCCAAAAGAAGAGTATTTTACTTATGCTAAAACTGTGTTTAAGGCATACATCCTTGATGCTGAATTCAGGTCTATAATAGACAATAAGCATTTTGCGCTTCTCAATATTTCACCCTATGGTGAAGCATTCAAAAAATTACCGCCCGAACTTCGGAGCGCAATTCCGGAGTATATTAAAGATTTTGTAACACTTAACAATTTTGCAGCTTGAGTTAAACTGGATTAACAAGATTTATAAGATTAACAGGATATTCAGGATGAACAAGATGAACAGGATTATTGGATTAACAGGATATTCAGGATGAACAGGATGAACAGGATGAACATGATGATTTGATTAACAGTATATTCAGGGTTAACAGGATTAATAGTATAACAGATAACATGATTAACAGGATTAAGAGGATATTCAGGATATGAAATATGAAAGTTTAACAGAACAGATTTTGGGATGCGCTTTTGAGGTTATTAATGAGCTTGGTTCAGGATTTCTTGAGTCTGTTTACGAAAAAGCAATGCTAATTGTATTAAAAGAGAAAGGGTTGTCTGTTGTGAATCAGTTTCCTGTGCATGTTTATTTCAGAAATAATATGGTTGGAGTGTTTTACGCAGACTTATTTGTAGAAAATAAAGTAATTGTTGAACTGAAAGCCGTAAAGTCAATTTTACCTGAACATAAAGCACAGGTTATTAATTATTTAAAAGGTACTGGCATTGAAGTCGGATTATTATTAAACTTTGGCAGTCAGAAGCTCGAATTTAACCGTCTTTATTTGCCTGAAAGTAAAAATACTTCTGATAATCCTGTAAAATTTGAGAATCCTGTAAATCCTGCAAATCAGGATACTTGTGATAATCCTATAAATCCTGTAAATCCTGTTCATCCTGTTAAAGTATGAGGGGAAGGCTATAATGCTTGATAATGAAACCAAACGAAGAATTGATACTGCCCGCGATATCTTAGTCGGCAAAGTGCCCGACCCTAAAAGCCAGGTGGAGCAGATTACCATTGCCCTTGTTTATAAGTTCATGGATGACATGGACATGGAAGCGGTTGAACTTGGAGGCAAACCAAGCTTTTTTACCGGCGATTATGAACGATACGCATGGCACAGGATTTTTGACCCCCGTATCGGTGGTCATGAGATGCTCAATCTCTATGCCGAAGCCATCACACGGATGAGCCAGAACCCAAACCTGCCCGAGCTATTCCGCAATATCTTTAAAAATGCCTACCTGCCGTACCGTGACCCCGAAACGCTCAAGCTCTTTCTTAAAACCATCAATGAATTCACCTACGACCATTCCGAACGCCTTGGCGATGCCTTTGAGTATCTGCTTTCAGTGCTGGGCAGTCAGGGCGATGCCGGACAATTCCGCACCCCGCGTCATATCATCGATTTTATGGTGGCGATAGTTAGCCCTCAAAAAAACGAACTCATCCTTGATCCTGCCTGTGGCACGGCCGGATTTTTAATTTCCGCATATAAACATATCATGCGTGAAAACACTTCCGAAAAATACCGATCCAGCAATGGCAATGGTAGAGGGGACCTGCTTACTACGGAGGAACAAAAAAAACTGCTTACCAATTTCAAAGGCTATGACATTTCACCCGATATGGTGCGGCTTTCGCTTGTCAATATGTATCTGCACGGTTTTGTAAACCCTCAAATATACGAATACGACACCCTGACCAGCGAAGACCGATGGAACGAATATGCCGATGTCATCCTTGCCAATCCGCCCTTTATGACCCCGAAGGGAGGCATCAAGCCGCACAAACGATTCAGCGTGCAGAGCAACCGAAGTGAAGTGCTGTTTGTAGACTACATCGCCGAGCATCTCACTTCCACCGGAAGAGCTGCGGTGATTGTCCCCGAAGGCATCATCTTTCAGAGTGCCAATGCCTATAAGCAGCTTCGCAAGATGCTGGTTGAAAATTATCTGTATGCGGTGGTCTCACTACCTGCTGGAGTTTTTCAGCCCTACTCAGGGGTGAAGACTTCAATCCTGCTTATGGATAAGGTGCTTTCTAAAAAGACCGATAGCATTCTGTTTATAAAGATTGAAAACGATGGCTTTGACCTTGGGGCTCAGCGCCGCCCCATTGACAAAAACGACCTGCCCGCTGCCCTGCAGGTGATCCGTGAGTATATTGATAAGGTAAGAAATGACAAAGCAGATGAATTTAATGCCGACGAAAAACCCTGCTCTGCCATGCTTGTGAAAAAGGAAAAACTTGCCGAAAACGACGAATACAACCTCACCGGCGATCGATACCGGGTGGTAGAAAAACGCAAACACCAGAAATGGCCGATGGTGAGGCTGGGGGATCTGGAAAAGCAAGGAAAAATTCAATTCTTGAGAGGACAAGGGATTTCTAAAAAAGATATTGTAGAAAATGGCAAAAATAAATGCATACATTATGGAGAAATTTATACTTTATATCAACCAATAATAAAAAATGTTATTAGCAAAACAAATTTTGAAGGAAAAGTATTTTCTAAAAAAGGTGATGTTTTAGTACCTTCAACAACAACAGCAGATGCTATGGGTATAGCTGTTGCAAGATCATTAAATGAAGACAATGTTATTATAGGTGGAGATATAAATATTATAAGAACAGAAAATAAATTCATTTTATCTGATTATTTAGCTCTGTTGATAAGTAATTCTCCATTAAAAGATACTCTTGCTACTTATGCAAAAGGCGTAAATATTTTACATATTTCTAATTCTGATATTAAGAATTTAACAATCCCCCTTCCGCCGCTTGAAGTGCAAAAAGAGATCGTGGAAGAGATAGAGGGCTACCAGAAGATCATCGACGGCTGCAGGCAGGTGATAGACGCCTGGAAGCCCGATGTAGAATGGTATTTGGATGAAGCGCTACAAGAATATAATCAGAAAATTGAACAGGATAAACAGGATAAACAGGATAAACAGGATAGACAGGATAGACAGGATAAACAGGATAAACAGGATAGACAGGATAGACAGGATAAAAAAGATAAAGATTCAGTAAATCGTGATTATCCTATTCATCCTGAACATCCTGTTCAAACTCTTTCTGCATGGCCAATGGTGAAGCTGGGGGAGGTGTGTGAGATAACTTCGAGTAAGAGAATATTTCAGAGTGAATATATGTCTGAAGGAATACCATTTTATAGGTCAAAAGAAATTGTTGAATTAAGTCAAGGTAAGGAAATTTCTACTGAGCTCTTTATTTCAAAACAGAGATACGAAGAGATTAAAAAATATCATGGTGTACCCCAAAAAAATGATATTTTAATATCTGCTGTTGGTACAATTGGTATTTCATGGATTGTTAATCATGAGGAACCATTTTATTTTAAAGATGGAAATCTTCTTTGGATAAGAAGCTTTAATAATGTTTCTGCAAAATATGTAAAAGTAATTTTAGATTTTATTATAACAAAAAATCTTCATTTTTTAACAAATGGTGCTGCTTATAATGCAATGACAATTGTAAAATTGAAATCTTTACAAATCCCCCTTCCTCCCCTTGAAGTCCAGAGCCGTATTGTCGATAAAATCGAATCCGAGCGGAAGGTTATAGACAGCCTGCGGGAGATGGTGAAAACCTACGAGGAGAAAATAAAGCGGGTGATTGATAGGGTGTGGGGGGAGTGAGGTATAAGAAAACTCTGCAATTCTCTGTGAACTCTGTGGTTAAAAAATTTATCTCACCACGGAGAACACGGAGAGATATGGAGAAAAAGTGGGAAGAATATAATGAAAGGTGAGATAAAAACATTTATAGACCTGTTTGCTGGAGCTGGCGGCTTATCAGAAGGATTTATAAGGGAAGGCTTTCAGCCAGTTGCTTTTATTGAAAAAGATAAAGATGCCTGTAATACTCTAAAAACAAGATTGGCCTATTTTTACTTAAAAGAAAAGAATAGAAAAAATATATATATTGATTATATACAGAATAAAATAACCAGGGATGAATTTTATAGTAAAATTCCTGACAAGTTACTGAAAAAGGTAATTAATGAAGAAATAAATGAAAATACAATAAATTTTATTTTTAATAGCATAGACGAAATTATTCAAAAAAATAAAGTGGATATAATTCTTGGGGGTCCACCATGTCAGGCATATTCTGTTGCTGGAAGAAGCAGAATGGGCAATAAAGTAAAAAATGATAAACGAAACTATCTTTTTAAATACTACAATGAATTTATAAAAAGATATACACCATATATTTTTATTTTTGAAAATGTCCACGGACTTTTATCTGCAAATGTTGGTAGATATTTTGAAGAAATGATTTCAGGATTTGAAAAACTTGGATATTGTATTTCCTTTAAGGTTTTGAATGCCGCTGATTATGGAGTTCTGCAGAATAGAAAAAGAGTTTTTATAGTGGGAATGAAACATAATAAGAAATTCGTTTTTCCTGAACCTGATCCGGGTTTAATTTCAGGAACTAATTTAAAAGATCTTTTTTGCGATCTGCCAGAAGCGGCAATTGATACAGATAAAAAAACTTTTTTTTACACAAAAAAGGAAAATGACTATTTGAAGAAGACAGGAATAAGAAATGGTCTTGATTTTACAACATTGCATATTACAAGACCGATAAATAAAAATGATAAAAAAATATATAAACTGGCTATCAGGATATTTATGAAAGATGGAAGACAATTAAAGTATACAGAATTACCTGACCATCTGAAGACTCATAAAAATCAGGTTTCATTTATTGACAGGTTCAGGGTTTTAAATTTTAATGGTATTTCACATACCATTGTTTCACACCTGTCAAAAGATGGACATTATTATATATATCCTGATTATGATAACCCACGTTCTATTTCTGTAAGAGAAGCCGCAAGAATACAGAGTTTTCCTGATGATTATTTTTTTGAAGGAAGCAGAACATCCTGTTTCAGACAGATTGGAAATGCTGTGCCGGTATTACTGGCTCAGGCTCTCGCAAAACAGATAAAAAGGTTATTAATATGAAAAAAAACACATTCAAAGTAAGAGCACGATTGATAGAGCAGTTTGGTGAACAGCTTATTAAAAATGAAAGTATTGCTCTTATTGAGTTGATAAAAAATGCTTATGATGCGGATGCTTCCACCGTAAATTTAATTATGAAAAATGTTGATAATCCTGAAGCAGGCCAGATAATAGTTGAAGATGACGGAACAGGAATGGATTCAGATATTATAAGAAATGTCTGGCTGGAAGCAGGCAGCGATTATAAAAAGAAAATGATAGAAAATAATCAGCTGACACCTGTGTATAAAAGGCGTCCCCTTGGAGAAAAAGGTATTGGAAGATTTGCAGTGCATAAGCTCGGTAAAAAGATAGAGGTTGTATCAAAAAAAGAAGACAAAAAAGAAATTTATGTTCTCATTGATTGGGATAGATTTAATAATGCCACGTATATTGATGAAATAGGGATTGAAGTTATTGAAAGAGAACCGAAAGTATTTATCAATCAAACCGGAACAAGACTGATAATAAGTAAATTGAAAAATAAATGGAGTCCTGATGAAATAAAAAATATATATAGGTCGATCATGTCATTCAACAATCCTTTCTCAAAAAATGAAAACTTCAAGGTTAATTTTGAAATTGATAAAAAAGAGTGGATTGAAGGTTTAATAACAATTGATAAAATACTGGACTATGCATTATTTTTTGTTGAAGCTGAAATTGAGGAAGATAGAATAAAAAAATTCAGATATGAATTCAGACCTTACAATACAATGGACAGATTGCAGAAGAGAATGGTTGATGAAAATAATCAGCGTATAAAGAAAATTTCAAAAATTGTGGATAAAGATAACAATTCCATAAATACCGGAAATTATAAAATAGGACCCATCAAATTTACTGCATACATATATGATCAGGATTCTAAAATTTTAAAACTTGGTGTTAGTGATACAAAGGGTTTAAAGGAATACTTAAAAATCAATGGAGGGATTAGAGTGTACAGGGATGGAATGAGAATTTATGACTATGGAGAACCGGAGAATGACTGGCTGGAACTGGATATAAGAAGGGTAAATGTTCCGGCTAAAAGAATCAGTAATAACCTTATTCTTGCTGCCATTGATCTTGATAGGCTGCATAGTACAGACCTCATTGAAAAGACCAATAGAGAAGGTTTTATAGAAAACGATGCATACTTAACATTTAAATCTGCCATCCTGTATCTATTAAATGTTATAGAAAGTGAGAGAAATATTGATAAAGAAAAAATCAGAACCTATTATGGGTCAAAGGAAAAATCACAACCGATTGTCAATTCCATCAGGGACTTAAAGAATGTTATTGAAGAAAAAATTAAAGATGAACCCACACGCAGGGAATTGATAAAATATCTTGATAGAATCGAAAAAGATTATGAATTAGTCAGTGAGACTCTTCTTAAAGCTGCTGGCGCAGGGTTGAATCTTTCTGTTGTGGTTCATGAAATGGAGAAAATTATATCAGAACTGAAACATCTTATAGAAAAAGAAGTCTTAGGTAACAGGATAAAAACACTTGTAAAACATTTATCGAATTTGATTGAAGGCTATTCTGCTCTTATCAGAAGCAGAGGGAAGAAAATTGAAAGTATTATTAAAATTATTGACCAGGCCATATTCAATATGGAATACAGACTGGAATACCATAAAATCAAAATAATAAAAGAATATAAAAACTTCAGTGGAAATAAAGAACTTTCTGTTGTCAGGAATCTTCTGTTAAACAGTCTGATGAATATTATTGATAACTCAATATGGTGGCTTAATTATAGCAAAAAGGGAACGGAGGAAAGAAAAAAGATATTTATAAATCTTGTTGAATATCCGAAAGAACACATTTCCATTGTCATTGCTGATAATGGTTGCGGTTTTTCTTTGCCAGCTGAGGAAATGGTTAAACCATTTGTTTCTGCTAAACCAGATGGTATGGGACTCGGGCTTCATATAGTGAGCGAGGTTATGCTGGCACATCAGGGCAAATTGTTATTTTCGTATGAAACTGATTATAAAGATTTTGGTGTTCCCGAAGAATTTAAAACAGGGGCGATAGTTGTTTTATCTTTTAAAAAGGAGCAAGTATGAGCACAAACAATAATTCAGCTTATAAAAGTGAATTTATACTACCAATAAATGGCAGGGTGGTAATAATTGATGACAATAAAGATGAAGCAATTCCATTAATGAATGTTCTATCAAAACATCATATCCCTTTTACTTATTTTGATGGGAATAAATCTAATCTTCCAAAAAAACCAGTTGATAACGTGCGTATTATATTTCTTGATATTCAACTCGAAGGTATGGAAGGTATTCAGAATGATAAAACAAAGCTTTCAGCCCTATTGAACGTAATAAAAAAAGTTATTGGAGATAAGCCAGATCTTTATATAATAATTGCCTGGACAAAACACGATGAACTAATTAATGATATAAAAAGCAGTTTATCACCGAAACCATTGCTTTTCCTTAATCTTGAGAAGGCTAAATGTAAAAATAAAAATGGTAAATATAAGTTAAGTACAATAAATAAGAATTTAATTTATGCAATAAATAATTTTGGTGCATTCAGATTCTTTCTTGAGTGGGAAAATATTATTCATGAGTCCGCAGGTAGAACTGTTAATGAAATAAGTTCCATTATTACACTGGATGATAACTGGAATCAAAACATAAATGAAATTTTAAGAATGCTTGCTGAAGCATACGCAGGTCAACAGGCAGATAATAATTTTGACTTAAATGCAATGCATGCAATTAATAATTTGCTGCTGGACATTATTGAAAGCAGGATACAGAATACTAAAAATAATGAATCCTCCTTTATTAATAATCAAACTGTTAATTTAACTGATATAAACAGAATAAAAGGAGAATTGAATAGAAGATTGTTGATTGCTAATGAACAGAATAAGTCTATTATCCCAGGCAATATCTATAAAAATGAGTTTTCAATTAAGTGTGATATAAATAATTTGTGTAATAACAATAATATAACGGAAGAATTAAATAAACAGGAAAATCATATAATTCTTGAAGTCTCCCCATATTGTGATTATGCCCAGAAAAAATGGAAATGTCATAGAATTTTACCAGGCGTTATATGGCCTGAACAGTATGGGAATATCTTAAAAAAAGCAGATTATATTTATAAAACTCCATTGTTTTTAATTAACGACCAATTATGTTTTTTTGTTTTTGATCTGAGGTATCTTACTTCTGTTAGCCCTAGTAGTATCAGTAATAAAACTTCACCATATCGCTTCAGAAAAGGAACTGCTTGTTGATATTCAATCAAAAATTGCCGGGACATATAAACAGACCGGGCATAACCTATGCATGATAATTTTAATTACATAAGAGATAAATTATTAAAATGGTACAGAATCAATGGGAGGGATTTTCCATGGAGACATACGAAAGACCCATACAGAATTATGATTGCAGAATTCATGCTTCATAGAACGAAAGCAGAACAGGTTGCACCAGTTTATAAAGAATTTATAAAAAAGTATCCAGATGTAAAATCCCTTGCCAGTGCAGAACTCAATGAAATTAAAAAGGTCACAGAACATCTTGGACTTCACTGGCGTGCACAACATTTCATAAAATCTGCAAATTACCTTGTTGAGAAATATAACAATAATATACCGGTCAATCCTGAAAATATTTTAAAAATTCCAGGCGTGGGAGATTATATAGCAGGTGCAATTATCGTTGTATGTTTTAATAAAAGCTATCCTGTGGTTGACTCAAATATTGCAAGATTATTAAATAGATTTTTTAATCTTGAACTTAAAGGAGAAATACGAAGAAAGAAAAAAATAGTGGGATTATCAGAACAACTATTTAATTCCCATAAAAAAGCTGAATTGCTTTTTGCATTAATAGACTTTTGTTCATTGATATGTAAACCCATAAGACCTTTATGCTTAAAATGCTCTATTTTTCAAAGGTGTATGTACAAAAACAAAAATAAAAGACAAACAGATAGTTATTCCCCCTCCCGCCCCTTGAAGTCCAGCAGCGTATAGTCGATAAAATCGAATCCGAGCGGAAGGTGATAGACAGCCTGCGAGAGATGGCGAAAACCTACGAGGAGAAGATAAAAAAAGTGATTGATAAAGTGTGGGTGGAGTGAAACTCTGTGCTCCTCTGTGTCCTCTGTGGTTAAAAACTTACTTCACCACAGAGAACACGGAGGGACACGGATAGGGGATAAGGTTAAGAAATAATCTTTATAAATAAAGCACAAAAGGCTCTGTGCTCCTCTGTGCCCTCTGTGGTTAAAAAATTAAACTCGCCACAGAGAACACGGAGAGACACGGAGGGAAATAGACAAGTTTTGAGAGAAATTATTCAAAAACCTCTGTGCATCTCTGTGCCCTCTGTGGTTAAAAAATTATATCACCACAGAGAGCACGGAGGTACACGGAGAGAAATAGACAAGTTTTGATAGAAATTATTAAAAAAACTCTGTGCTACTCTGTGCCCTCTGTGGTAAAAAAATTAAATCACCACAGAGAACACGGAGAGACACGGAGAAAATATGTAAGTTTGTAAAGAGTAATTAAATAACCTCTGTGCATCTCTGTGCCCTCTGTGGTTAAAAATATTTGACAATATTAACGTTTAACGTTATTATTTACTATGATCAAATCATTCAAGTGTAAAGAAACCGAAAAAATCTGGAATCAGCAATATTCAAAACTTTTCCTGAAAATATCCAGAAAATTGCTCTTAAAAAGTTATTCATGATTAATAGAGCTGGTTGTCTTAACGATTTATCTATTCCACCAGCAAACAGATTAGAGAAATTAAAAGGTGATCGAAAGAATCAATATAGTATCAGAATTAATGACCAGTTTAGAATATGTTTTATATGGGATGAATCAAATGCCTATGAAGTTGAAATTGTTGATTATCATTAGAACACTATTAGTAAGGGAAACAATATGAAAAAAATTAGCAATATCCATCCGGGGGAAATTCTTAAAGAAGAATTTTTAATCCCTTTGAAAATTTCAGCATATAAGCTAGCAAAAGATACACATATGCCCATAACCAGGATTTCTCAGATTCTTAAAGGCAAACGTAGCATTACCGCTGATACAGCATTACGATTGTCAAAATACTTTGGGACAACACCTGATTTCTGGCTTGGGCTACAGATGGAATATGATTTACGAGAGGAAAGAGCTTTGAAAGAAAAAGAGTTAAAGCAGATTAAAACTATAAAAATAGCTCATCCAGCATGAACCACACACCACTAAAATACTGCTTTGGACCGGTGCAGTCGCGAAGATTGGGCGTATCGCTTGGTGTTGATGTAATGCCGCATAAAACCTGCACACTCAACTGTGTGTACTGTGAGTGTGGAAAAACCACAGTACTTACTGATGACATAAAAGAGTATGTGCCCACTGAAGATGTAATAAAAGAGTTAGATGCACTACTGCGTGCCAATCCCGCACTGGATGTCATCACCTTTTCAGGCTCTGGTGAGCCAACGTTACACAGTGGCATAGGCACCATCATAGATCATATAAAAAGTAACTATCGCTACACAATAGCTGTGCTTACCAATGGAACACTGCTGTGGAAACGTGAAGTAAGAGAGCGCCTGTATCATGCTGATATTGTTATTCCTTCACTGGATGCTGCGACAGAGCATGCATTTAAAAAAATATGCAGACCGCATAAGCACCTGTCTTTGCAAAAGATTATTGATGGGATTGCCCGGTTCAGAAAAGAATTTACAGGGCTTTTGATTCTGGAAATTTTTATTGTACCGGGTATTAACGACTCAGCAACAGAATTAGACGCGCTGGCAAAGGTTGCACGCAGTATACATCCGCACCGGATACAGCTTAACTATCTGGATAGACCAGGAACAGAAGAATGGGTTCAGAGAGCTTCCATGGAAACGCTGAAACAGTATGCGTCAGTATTTGCACCACTACCAGTTGATATTCCTGGCACACCTGAGTACCGGTTGCTTGAGTTAAAGCTGCCATTAAAAGAAATGATACTGTCCACCATTGAACGAAGGCCATCCATAGTGGATGATTTAGCCTATTCACTGGGAAAAGACAAACTTGTGGTGCAGCAGATACTTGATGACATGGTGAAGCAGGGTGTTGTTGAGTATTTTGATGAAGCTCGTGGAAGGTTTTATAAAAAAATATGATTTTTTTTTAGATTTACGAAAAAAACTTTACAAACTTATAAAAAATAGCCATACTTGTATAAACATTAATTTTGATTTGTTGTGCATTGTTATGTACCAGAATTGAATATAGAGTAAGAGGAAAACTACATGCCACGATTAAAACCGGAAGCACGGGCGGAAAAAGAGGAGCAAAGAAAAACGCAGATAATAACAGCAGCATATGAAGCTATTTCTGCAAAAGGGTATAATAACTTCACATTGGATGACATTGCAAAAAATGCTGGCTTATCAAAAGGTGGTGTACTGCACTATTTCAAATCCAAAGAAGATATACTCATCTATTTGCTGGAACAGATTTATATTATCATTAAAAAAAATATTAACAAGCGGGCTGCAAAGTACCGCACACCCGAACGCCGTATGCGAGCTATCGTCATTGCTTTTATTGTGACAGCAAAACGTCATCCTGCATTTTACACGGTGCTGGTTGATTTCTGGGCACAGATTCCCATTAATGAACGAGTTAAACACATTAATACTGATATTTACAAACAGTTATGCGATGAAATAGTAAAGGTTATTGAAGATGGTATACACCAGGGGGTTTTTAAGCCAGTTGACGCCAGGTTAGCTGCGCATGCTATTGTGGCAATGGTTATGAATGTTGCGATACAGTGGACATTTAATCACGAGCTTTACAACATAGACCACCTTGCAAAAACCTGTATGAAAATGATAATGTCTTATTTAGAGGCCAAACCAAAACTGGCGGGACAGTAATTAAAGTACTTGGTAAAGGATCCTATTTTTTATCCTACATTACAGGTACTATAATACGGGCAATTGTTTTTGTTTTAAAATCGGTATATAATGTAAAATTAGTATACGGTATCCCAACACTTTTTAAAAGAACCACTACCATGGAAAGCCCCAAACCCATACCCTCAGCAGCAGGGTCAGGATTCTCTAAATAGAAATCTGCAATGCTATCATAGTTTGAGGAGCGTTCAATTCGTTCCCGCATGCGTTCCAGTTCCTTCTTGGTCACAGGCAAATTGTTAATTACATCAATGGTGATGCGTGTTGGTTGCGGTTTTAAATATATCCTGGTGGATAATCCATATTGCTTTGCCTTTATACCATAAATCAGCAGCGATTCTTCATTAAGTATATTTCTAACTTTGGTTACAACTTCCATAATATCATCAGGGTTTTTAATTTCACCTTCTTCAATAAGAATATATTTGGCATTGGCTTTTACCGCATTTGCTATCAGTTCCTTGATTGATGAATACACAGGCGTGTAGAGATCTGATTTGTTGTGCCTTTCCAGTATTTTACTTAATGCATACTGTATATTTTTTTCTGTTTCATCCAAGATAGAATAACTAACAAAAACCACTTCCTGGTTTTTATTTATTGCCGATAGTATCTCGTGTAAAATATCCTGTGATGTTGTTGGCGCCATAGAGTAAATGGTTATTATTTCATTGATTTTACATATACTATCGGTATAATGCTATTATTGCAAGAATTTTTTAATTGCAACAGTATTGACTTTTTATAGAGTGTACTACACAATGCTACCTTACAATGAAACACTGACAATGAAACACTGAGGTTAACTATGCTGGATATACTTTTTCCTTCGGTACCGTCTATAATCAGTATTACTATATTGAGTCTGGCATGTGGTATTTTACTGTCACTCGCTAAGGTTTTATTAAAAGTTGAAAAAGACCCCCGTATAGAGAAGGTCATGGAAGCTCTTCCCGGTGCAAATTGTGGTGCATGCGGGTTCCCAGGTTGTGCCGGATATGCTACCAATATTGTTGAACATGGTGCAGCAATAAATATGTGCCCTGTTGGAGGTCCAGAAAGTGTAAAGAAAATTTCAGAAATTATGGGCATAGAGGCTGAAGTTGGTGTTAAACGAATTGCCCGTGTTCACTGCCAGGGTGGCGTGAATGAAACTAAGATCCGGTTCATGTATCAGGGGCCTCATAGCTGTACGGCAGCTCAGCTTGTTATGGGTGGCTTTAAGGTATGTGAATATGGGTGTTTGGGATTAGGTGATTGTGTACGTGCATGTCCATTTGATGCCATTCATCTGGACGCAAGGGGGCTTCCATTTGTTGATGCTGAGAAATGCACAGGGTGTGGCAACTGCGTTGAAGCCTGCCCGCGCAATATAATAAGCTTGCTTGAAAACACAGTAGACGTCTATGTGATGTGCCGCAATAAGCAGAAGGCACCAGTTATGAAGCTGGGTTGCAGTGTTGGCTGCACTGCATGCCGGCGATGTGAAAAAGTATGTCGCGAGGAAGTATTTAAAGACAATCCTGATGTTGATACCGCAATCAAGGTGGAAAACTTTTTAGCTACAATTGATTATGAATTATGTATAAATTGTGGAAGATGTGCCGAAGTGTGTCCGCAGAATGTTATTGACTTTAAAAAAGTTATGGTAATCAAACGTGAAACCAATTGACCAGATGAACGGTGC
>Ga0067045_1029713_pt1 | contig 18810 bp, 17 predicted proteins | sample TerdegcTABiofilm_FD_59184 | JGI IMG/M metagenome (GOLD analysis project Ga0067045, IMG submission 59184) | Combined Assembly of (Gp0054472, Gp0054536) Wastewater bioreactor microbial communities from Singapore -Terephthalate degrading... | reverse complement strand
GATGCTCAACTGCTAAATCATTCTTTTGTTTCTAGATAATGGACTGATCTTTCAGTTAAGCCCACTTATATTTACTGAATATTTAAACTTTAACCCCCTGTTCGTCTTTCACATTGACATAGGACGTCCGAGTAAGTATTTTCCCTATAAAATAAACCGGGCTATACGCCCGGCTAAATTTCTTATGGCTTAACTATCTTTCCAAAGACAAGGTAATGTGAGCCGAACCCAAACACTTCAGTGGTATTCTCATGAATTTTTTACCACAATTCGATTACCTTGGGTAAGAAACTTTTTGTGCTTTACTTGTTCTGTCTTTTATTGCTTTGAAGTGATAGGAGCCGCTTTTGATTTTTCCACACGGCGGCTTTGCAGATTTGCACGGTAAAATTGCCCACAAACTCCGCACTGGCAAGAGAGCTTTACATTTGCCCCATGATCAGCCATTGTTTTCCCTTTGTTGCACCAGGGGCATTTTAGAACCACGGAGAAAGTACTATTTGATTTCATCCTGTCGTCATCTCCTTACATATTGCGTCCGTTTGGCACTAATTGATTTTTTCACATTTTTATGACATACTGGAAAATAGGGTTTTTATATCTTCATGCGGGAATATGCGATATGAAAAATGAGCTAACGGCTGAAATTTGTGTTGGATCGAAAACCTATCTCCCGAAGCATCGCATCAAACCCAACAAAAGAAAACGCTACTATTGGAACCACCAATAACAGTATAAAAATATTTGTATTTACTCTACAGGTCTGCGACTTGCTTATAACTTGCCTGTGATTCGACAGGAGGGGAAAATGCTATGAAAATACTTTGCTTCGGTTCATTTGCAATCGTTCTAAAGTTGTGCAAAGTGAGTAGCGTTACCCAGAAGCGCTTGGTTGGAGCAATCCTGATGTCGGTTAATGACCAATACGACATTTCTCAAGAGGATGACACGGTTCACAAACTTATAAAGTGCGAACGTAACCTATCTGACAATGTGACTGGTAAGATCCTTACGGTGGATAATAAGAATGTAGCGGATTATTTCAAAAGGAACGTAGTACCGTTGATTGACCCAAACAAACGAAAACTGATAATCCTCGCATTATGTGACATTATTGCAGAGGATGGCACGATAGATGCCGCTACTGTTGTAGATAAAATTGATAATCTTACAAAGCATCAAGTTGTTTCGGCTACAAAATTTTATTTTGCAGATTTTTTAGCCGGGGTTTTCCTTTATACCGCTGTCACAGTCGCCAATACAGTTGGGAAAGACAGCATAAGTGAGATTACGGGTGAATACATAGAATCATTTGAGAACAAGACAGACATGATTACCCTTCTAGAGCGACTGCCAGACTACAATCTGGATAAGTCAAGATCTTGAACCTTCCTTTCTAAGGCTTTGGACCAGTCTTACGACTTCGGCAGACTATAACCGCCCTCTTCTGGTAACCCTGCTGTCAGAGGCGAATGGCTCCTGCATAAAGTGTGGAAAAATCTTGGTGCACCTCTAACAACGGTCAACCTGTTGATTATTGCGACATCGTTTATTTGCCTTTGGACAACTCGGAAAAGCAATCATACGAAAATGCAGTGGTTCTCTGCAAAACGTGTATAGCGGAGTTACCTACTATCACTCCTGAAACGAAGAGCGGTCTTTTGGAGACAAAGTATAGGTTGGCGCATTCCTCTGCATTACTGGACATTGTTTCAAAGATACCAATTGAGAAGCAAGTAGAAGAGGTATTACGAGAAGTAGCCACCCCTTCCTGCTTTGATGCACGATTCAAGCATAGTAAAACGCATTGAGGACTCGGATTTCGAACGTATCCTCCGACTCTATCAGGGAAGCGGCAAGCAAGTGTTCATTGCCTTTGATAAGGCGGATTCCTGTACACCGGAAGCGTATAAAATCCTAAAGGAAAATGCGGTATTGCATTTGTCCGAGGGTGGCAATGAATTGTTTGGAATGTCTTGGAGTAGGAGAAATCCGAACGAATAACCAGAAAAAGAGGTGGCTGTATGGCTGCAATTAATGACCTGTTGCGGCAAATTACCGATACGCCGCTCCGGGAGCGGTTGACACGAGAATTTGACCGCTTGAATAAGAATAAGAAATTCGGGCTGGTTTTCGAGGAGCATATCCCCGAATGCACCCCGTTGTATGGTGTACCCATTCGTCAAGGTACAACCGCAGCGTTGAAAACCGGGCGTGTCACCGATATCTATAGTGTTTTGAAGATTAGTAATGGCAAGGCTCTTTGCTTGCGCAAAGAAACTGGGGAAACTGCCGAGATTGTCCTGTCAGACTTGGTGGTTGTCGCCCAATTCGGCGAGGCCATTTTTCCCACACTTACGCCGGTGGACAAGGTAGAGAATGCACCAGGCGATAACCTTTGGCATACACTAATTGAAGCGGACAATTATCACGCACTCCAGCTTTTAGAGTACCTCTATCCCCGGAAGGTTGACTGCATATACATAGACCCGCCTTACAACACAGGTGCGCGGGATTGGAAATACAACAACGACTATGTAGACTCTTCTGACAGTTGGCGGCACAGCAAGTGGCTGTCGATGATGCAGAAGCGGTTAAAGATTGCGAAGAGGATTTTGAATCCGAATAATGGTGTTTTAATAGTGACGATTGATGAACACGAATACTCCCATTTAGAAATATTGCTTTCCGAGTTATTCCCGGAAGCGCGTATCCAAATGGTCAGCACCATGATAAACCCGGCGAATGTTGCGCGAGCTGGCGAATTTGGTCGCAGCGATGAATATATATTTTTCGTCATGCTTGGCAATGCCGCTCCGAACCGTTTGCGATTAAGCCGAGAATGGGTATCAAGTAAAGGCAGAACTCACACCGGGAGTATTCGGTGGGACTTGCTGCGCCGTTCGGGTACTAATGCGGATAGGCGACATTCTCCCGGCTGCTTTTACCCAATATACATTGACCCGAATACCAACACGGTTGCTCAAGTTGGCGATGCGTTACCATCTGAACAATCTTTTGCACCCCCCATTCCTGGCCTTGTGCCTGTGTTACCCATAAGACGAAATAGAAGCGAGGGAAACTGGCAGTGGTCTCCGCAAACTTTCAAAGAGCGATTGGCACAAGGTCGAGTGCGTGTTGGCGGAAACGAAAAAAGAGGATTTGTTATTTACATTCTTAAAGATGGGGAATATGCCAAGATACAGCAAGGGGAATTTCGCGAAATTGGCAGAGCGGCAGATGGCTCAATAATAGTTGAGGGGAACGATGCCAATTACGTTATGGCTGTTCCCGGTAGCCAATGGAGGATTGCAGGTCACGATGCAACCCAATATGGCTCAAGGTTGCTTGGTGAAATACTGCCTGACAGGAATTTTCCCTTCCCCAAAAGTGTATATGCGGTTAGAGATGCCCTGCGTTTCTTTGTAGAAATGAACCCCAACGCCCTCATCGTAGACTTCTTCGCTGGGAGCGGCACAACTCTCCATGCCGTAAATCTTCTTAATGCTGAGGACGGCGGGCACCGCAGGTGTATTATCGTCACAAATAACGAGGTATCGGACACGGAGGCAAAGGAACTGCGCCAGAGCGGATTTCAGCCGGGTGACCCAGAATGGGAAAAGCACGGCATTTGCCGCAGTGTAACCTGGCCACGTACTAAGTTTAGCATTCTTGGAAAAAGAAGTGATGGCTCCACGCTGACGGGCGAATATTTCACAAACCAAATAGTGACAACGGAAAAGAATCGTTCCTTCTTCCAACTTGGCTTTGTGGAAAATTCTTCGGTTCTTTCGCACAGTGCCAAGAAACAAATTGTAGCTGTTCTCCGAGATAAGAACGGCAAACAACAACTGCCGCAATCGCTGGTAAAACCCGATAGTAAGTTTATTGTGTCGGAGAAACACACAGCATCCATCCTCTTTGACACGGATTTTGCCGAGGACTGGCTGGCAGTACTGGAAGATCAAGACCAGATAACGGACTTTTATATTGTGGCAAAGGAAACCTCTGCCTTTAATAGAATTAAAGCGCAAGTATCGGAGCAACTGGGGACAATATCGGTGACCGAGCCTTTGAAACGCCCCATGAGTGAGGGTTTCTTCTCCAATGTGGAATACTTTAAACTTGATTTTCTGGACAAGAACAGTGTTACGCTAGGGCAGCAGTTCCATGAGATTCTGCCTCTTCTCTGGTTGAAATCGGGAGCGGTCGGTAGCAGACCAATGTTTGAGGCTGCTAGAGAGCCTGAAATGATGATACTGCCGGCGAACGGCTTTGCAGTACTCATCGATGAGACAAAGTTCGCTGAGTTTGCAGACAAGCTGTCAGATGTTAAAAATATCGGAACGGTGTACTTTGTAACAAACTCCGAGGAAGCTTTCCGCGAGATGTCGTCCGGGATCAAGCTGGCGCATACTTATCAGCTTTACCGTGACTATATCGATAACTTTGTACTTGGTGCAAGGAGGAATATATAATGAGAGATACACTGTTTCCGTTTCAAGAAACGGCTCTTAGTGATTTACATGAGAAAATAGCACAAGCACATACTATGTGGAACGAGCGCAATCCGCAGGTTATTTCATTTGCAGCGCCTACAGGCTCAGGCAAGACCATCATTATGACTGCATTGTTTGAGGACATCCTCTACGGTTCTGCAGAAGGTATTTCCGAGCCAGATTCCGTCTTTGTATGGCTGTCTGATATGCCGGAACTGAATGAGCAGACACGCCTGAAAATTGAGGGCAAGTCCGACAAAATAAGGGTACGCGATTTGGTGACCATAGACTCCGCCTTCGATAGAGAATACTTTGAAGGCGGCTGTATCTATTTCCTGAATACGCAAAAACTCGGCAGTGATAAGTTGCTGACTCAACAATCAGACGCAAGGCAATACACCATCTGGGAAACCCTCACGAATACAGCCAAACGCCAGCCGAAGCAGTTCTACGTAGTAATAGACGAGGCGCACAGGGGCACCTATACCTCTGTGCAGGCCGAAAACAAGGCACAGTCCATTATGCAGAAATTTATTAAAGGCAGCCCTGAGGACGGTTTGTGCGTTATGCCGCTAGTAATCGGTGTGACAGCCACGCCCCAGCGTTTTCAACGGCTGGTTGCGGACACAACGTCCACCATTCAAAAGGTTATTGTCCCACCAGAGGACGTCCGGGACTCTGGCTTACTGAAAGACAGAATCATAATCCACTATCCTGACATTGCCATCAATGCGGATATAACTATGTTCAAGAGTGCGGTAGAAAACTGGCGGCAGAAGTGTACGCGCTGGTCTGCATACTGTAAGCGTGAGGACGAGCGTCCTGTGAATCCAATTCTTGTAATTCAGGTGGAGGACGGCACAGACCGGGAAGCCACAAGAACGGATATCGGCGTATGTATTGAGGTACTTGAAGAAGCCCTCGGGCGCAAACTTCGCCCCGGTGAGGCTGTGCATACTTTTAATGATAAAGGGACGCTCGTAGTGCGCGACATTGAAATACAGAATATTGAAGCATCGCGGATTGAAGAGGACGAAACCGCAATGGTTGTATTCTTCAAGATGAATTTGTCCACCGGCTGGGACTGCCCAAGGGCGGAAACGATGATGTCATTCCGCAGTGCCCAGGACTATACCTACATTGCCCAATTGCTTGGCCGCATGATTCGCACTCCGCTTGCTCGAAGGATCCTCTCCGATGCAGAACTGAACAGCGTCAGTTTGTTTTTGCCGTATTTCAATGAGGAAACAGTCAAGGACGTAGTCAATGCTCTGCGTGACAGCGAGGCTGTGATTCCCGCCGAAACAGGTACGTCTAAGCAACTGGTATCGCTCATACGAAATCCAGCTTATTCTGACATATTTTCCGAGATGTCCAATTTGGTGACTTATCGGATTGATGCCGCACGGAAACAGCCGCCTCTCAGGCGCCTCGTGGGCCTTTCTCGCGCTCTGACGCAGGACGGCGTGGACTTGGACGCACAGCGTAAAATCAAAAATCAAGTGCTTCAAAAAATAGCTGAGGAAATCAGCAGGATAAAATACGCCGGAAATTTTGACAGCAAAGCCTCTGCCATTACTGGTTTCACTCTTGGCACCTTTATATTTGAACATGGCGATAATACGTATACAATTAATGATTCCTCGCAGATAGTACCGCTGTCTAATTATGATATCACAAGCTACTTCAATCGGGCGGGCAAGGTGCTGGGCGAAGGTCTTCATATGGAGTATTGGATTCGCCACAGTACCCGCGATGCGATTGATGTGAAAATCGAAATTATCGTTTTGGCAAACGATATGGAAGCGATGGAAAACCTGAATGCCTTTGCCGATACGCTTTTCTTTGATCTGTACGAGAACAATAAGCGGGCAATTTCCCGTCTAAAGGAGGAGCGCAAAGGCGTTTATGAGAAGCTGGTTTATGCTTCCGGCCGCCCGATTGCACTCCCGTGGGAGTTGCCGCACACGATTGACTTTTCCATCGCTGAAGACAGCACCGCGTTTGACCAGCACCTTTTCTGCTTCGAGGACGGCTCTTTTAAAACCAGCCTGAACCCTTGGGAAAGCGGAATTGTGAAAGAGGAGCTGGCAAACGGCGCTGTGGCGTGGCTTCGGAACCTTGACCGCAAAAAGTGGTCGCTGGAGATTCCGTATGAGGTTAGTGGTGTGGCTACATCTATGTTTCCAGATTTGGTCTTCGTTCGTGCGGATGAGCAGGGATATGTTTTTGACATTCTCGAACCGCACGACCCTAGCCGTAAGGATAACTACCCTAAAGCGGTAGGCTTGGCGAAGTTCGCAGACGAACATTGGGATAAATTCGGCAGGATTCAGCTTATCCGCCAGAAAAGGGGCGCGGATGGGCGCGACCATTTCTATCGTTTAGATATGTCAAAGGTTGCTATAAGAAATAAGGTGCGTAGCGTAACATCAAACGAAGAGTTGGATAGGATTTTTGATTCTGACGCTATTCGCGAGGATTGAGAAGTTTCTAACTTTAAACCGTTTTACGCAAACTTTCAACAATTACCCCTACCAACCCCATGGAAAAGTGGTTTTATGAAAGTGTTAATGCGAAGACAGCTACTTCGTTTAATTTTGCTATGTCAATAAACCTCATTCGGGCTAATAAAACTAGGTGAACGGATTGAGAGCGAGGGGTTGCAGTAAATAAGTTCATTTTTATAGGTTGAACTGACAATTACTCATCCCCTTACGTAGCAGTCTTACAGCCCAGCGGTAAAATGTCAAGCACTATATTCAAGGAAACTGGAAAAATAATTAACCCTTAAAGACTAAAAGAGAATAACAAACTAAACCCAGACATTGCATTTGGTAAACTGGGCAAAAAAAGACGGTCATTTAAAAGAGGAGATCAACCACCCCTCTTTCTGGGAGTATATAGCTGATTCGTGCGCAGCAAAGCATAAACCAGCCTGACCAGTTTTCTTGCGGTTAAGACGAGTGCTCTCTTATGTTTATGAGTACGTGCTTCATCATACTTGGCGCTGTAGAAATCAGCATATTCCCGGTCATGCATCCTAACCAGGTTGGCTGCTTCTACCAGATAATAGCGCATATACTTATTGCCGGAACGCACACGCTTAATATCCTCGGCTTTCCACTCGCCGGATTGCTTTTCATTCCATACCAAGCCGGCGAACTTAGCCAGGGCCTTATGGTTTTTAAACCGACTGATCTCACCGACCTCGGCCAGGAGCCGGCGGAATAGACCGGACCGATCCCCTTAATGAAGTCAAGGTTTGGGGTATCGCCTTCATGTGCTCTTCGATGAGCTTGTCCAGCTTCTTTACTTCAGACAGCAAGGTTTTTAATCGCACTGATGCTGGAGGCCAGGCAAGCGTTTACCGGGTCGGCTAATGATTTACTTAACCGATAGGAGGACCGGGCCGCCTTTTTTAAGGCTTCGGCTATACCCTCAGCATCTACCAGGCGGTTCTTGCTCTTTTCCTCCAGAAAAGTAACCAACTTGTCTAAAGGGATGGCGGCAATTTCATCATGTACACGCAGGTATATTTTCATCATGTGCGAAGGATTTATGATATACACCTGAAGGATTTTCTTATTGAATGGTTGCCGGAAGGAAAATTCCCGACCGATATAGAAGAACTTCTGGCTATGACGGATAACGAAGTCCTGGCGGCTTCTGGGGGCGGCTAGAAATGGGGCTTGTAAAGGTCATGACCCAGCCCGCAGAATTATAAATCGGGAACATTACCGGAAGCTGTACGAAAAAAATCCGGAAGATATAAGGATAAACCCAGAGGCTGGGCGGTTGATATTTAAGGCGCTCCTGATGAAGTATGGGGATGAAGCAGTTCGAAGGGATCCTTACACAGCCAAGAACAGCGCAGTCGAATTTCCAGTTTTACGCACTGATGGGCGAATATTTTCATCATATGATTTATCAGAAACTATCCAAAGACTTCCCATAGCTTCCTTTGACTATATTTTTATCAGGCCGGACTTGGCTAAAGGAGCAAATGAATGGTTGAAAAAGAACAGGAATGATATTATAAAAATTGTTTCTTTGGAGGGTTAGTTCATGGAAGATGCCAAGCGTCAAACAGTGGTGCTATCATTGATTGAAAAATTAGATCTTTACGGCAGTTGGTGTGGTGAGACTCACATCCAAAAAAGCCTTTACTTCCTACAGGAGATGTTAAAGGTGCCGACGTGTTACGATTTTATTCTTTATAAGCACGGGCCGTTTTCGTTTGATTTTAGGGATGAACTTGGTGTTATGCGGTCAAATATGATCATCGAACTTCAAAGCAAACCTTATCCGTATGGACCTTCGCTTCATCCAGGAGAAGCCGCGGAAAGGCTTAAAGAGCTTTATCCAAAAACCACCAAAGAATATGAACATAAAATTGATTTTATTGCGAAGAAGCTGCTTTTTTGCGTGTTGCCGAACTGGAGCGGTTGGCGACCGCCTTGTATGTGACATTGGAAAAAGGTGGGAACAAAACGGTACAAGCTCGGGCTATACGAATCAATGAACTAAAGCCTCATGTAAAAATAGATGAAGCCTTACGGGCTGTTGAGGAAGTTGAATTGCTGATGGGTGAGGCAGAAACGATATTTCATTAAAAGGCCGGACCTTGTGTCGGGGTAGGGCTTGTATCCTTCCTAAAAGGAATTGCTAGAAGTTATCGGTTAAAGCGGAGCCTTTGGTTGTTATAGACCGGGGTTTTCCGATACTTTAATCTTCTCAACTACACAGCTTAACTTCTTATAAACATCAATGATTCTAACAAGAGCTATCAACAGAACAAATGTTAGATAAATAAATTCAATAGGATTGAAGGGGGAAAATAGCTTAATAGTTATGTAGCTCAATGTGAATACTAATGTGCCCGTCCAAATCCAAAATTCTCTTCTATATTTAACTAACTGTTGCATCACCTCTTCTTCCGGTAGAATTAATACTCTTATTGTTAAGTAAATTACTATATGAACTAGTCCAATAATCGATAATAAAGAGATTTTATTCTCTTCAACAAACTTCACTAAAGTTGCTTCATCAATAAAAGCTCCAGCAGCGCACAGAGTTAAATAAATATTCCCCACGATGTAACATATGAACCCCATAAACTCAAACATAAAACTCAAACTTGATATATGAAATTTAACCAGATTAACCATCTCAAAAAAATTAACAACGATCGTAGAATATTGAAAACCTCTGTTAAACCAATTTGTTAATAGCGGGATTATTAAAGGACAAAGAATCAATAAAGGCGGTGCCCACATATAGTTGTAATTAAGGTAGACTATGAAAGAATTAGAATGACTATCTATCGTGATAGCAAACGCCACTAGTAATGTTGTCAAAAAATAAACCACTAATGTAATACAAGCTAGCGATCCCAGCCTAGCTATGAATAAAGCACTAATAGATTCCTGTTTTAGCCATTCAACTTCCCACTTCTCAATATTTTTTAGCATTATCCAAATGATTTTCACCATCTTCTCAGTCCTCCTTTTGTTTACTTTACCTTTTAAGCCAAATATCCTGCATAAATTTCTCTTTTTTACATCCTTTTCATAACTGACTGCGCTATGTGATTATGCCTCCGGCCGCACTCCAATGTTGGCGGCCCTTTAGCGGTAGGCAAGGCACCAGCGTCAGGGACAATCTCTTGGGTCAGGCAGTAGCCAGCCCCGCCCTCCATCTAGGCTAAGGCCGCCAACATCTCCGCGCCGCCTCCGGTATACCACGGGGCCCGAGTTATCGTATCCCGGGCCGCACCGCTGGCTAAACAATGCTGTTTCGCTCCCGCTTCAACGCCCTTAACCTGGCGGCCACTACGCCGGTCCTGCCGTAAAAAAGGAGTCGTTGCATGAGAAAATTTTTGGCGAAAGTTTATGACGGCAGGCTGGGCAGGGCTGTTGCCGGCCTGGTCACACAGGTGCTGTCGGCGAGGATGTCGTATGCAGGGACAAGGAGGTTAGCGTGCTGGTGCGCAGCAGTGGGAAGACCGGGGTAAGAGAGTTTAGCTGTGCATCATGGGGCGCTAGGTCAGCTGCAGCGATTACCGCAGGCGCGGCGTGCACTGCAAGCACATCGCGGCGGTGGCGCTGCACTTACTGGAAGAGGCTGCCCAGGCGTGCAGCAAGCACAGGGACATCCGGGGGCCTAGTTGCTTCAGTTGTAAGGCTTTGAGCCCTTTTTGGGGTCACCTCTGCCGCTCCTCAGGTAGGAAAGTGGTAAAGGTAGCCCGCAGGACCCGTCCCGGATCCCGGGCATTCTCTTCGGCCGCCGGGCCAGGACCTGCCGCCTTGATTATAGCTCCACTCCACCAGTCGGGCGGCCGTGCTCTTGCGGCATTCCTTGTGCGACGGTCGCACCACCACCCAGCTCAGGGGTCTCTTTATACGCATTCCTTTGGTGTCAGGGCTCCGCCCGTGCGCTCCGCTCCCGCTCCGTGCACCGGCTCCGGCCTCCCTGGCATGGTTTCGCTGGTCATGCACGCACCGTCAGCCACGGCCTGCTTTCTGGTGTTGCTTTATGACGCAGCCGTGTCTGACCGAGCTCGGTCATTCTTGCGGGTCTAGCAAGGCGGTGCCTTGCAGTACACTCGGGAGCGGCTGCTCCTATTTCCGATAGGGTTATGGCTGCCGTACCCATTGCATATTTCCGGTGCGGTTGCACCAGTTTCAATGCCGGGCCGCTGTCCGGCATTGAAAGTTGTTAGAGAATATAGATCATAGTAAAACTTGGCATTACCAGTAGTGAGCTTATTAGGGTCAATTTCCTTATTAAAAGGCTTATATGAAACGAAAAAGCCGGAGCGTAAACCGGCTTTCTTTAATACGGATGTCCTGTTTTGGGAAAGTTGTAAACAGGAATTTGAATTAATTTTTTATTGGCAGGTGGAGTCTTGCGCAAACGATCCAGTTCTTCACACACTTCGGGTTCAAAATATTGCTCGCCACAATTATCGCAAACCCAGGAGGGAACGTTCTCTATCAATGTTAAATCGTTACCCCACCAGTTTTCAGCTGTAATTAATTTTTTGGTCGTTTTACCGCCGCACAAGAAACACTTTTTAATCATTTTGTCAATTCACCCCGCGTGTTTTAGGATCCTTCCATTTGGGAGGCTCAGGAAAATATGCGGTTATTAATCTCCTGCCGTATTTCTTTAACCAAATCATTTATATCGTCGTCCGAGTTGATTCCCACAGCTTCAAATTTTCCTCGCATTTCTTTTTGAAGGGTTTTCATTGCATAAATAGCAGAGTTCATAACAATAGCATAATCGCCCTGGCAAATGAATGTCACTCTTTCACCCTCAGCTAATTTGAGCATGTCCCGTATATCTTTGGGAATTGTTACCTGACCTTTTGCCATAATTTTGGCATTATCTACAATCGGCTGGTTTGTAGCCATTTTTTAAAACCTCCTTTTTATTCAAAAAATCCTACTTTCCCTACTTTTTATTATATCAATTCTTTAAAGTTTGACAACTACTTTACTTTTTATTTTCTCGGTTATTTTATTCAACCAGTGGGAGTGTTTAATTCTCCATGGGACCATTCTTAATTTCATCAGCCAGCCAATCTAAAGCGCCCGACGTATTTTTCCACACATCATAGGCATCAGCTGCATATAAGACAGCCTCTTCCTCACTTCCCCACGAATATCCAGCAGGAAGAAACCATGGAATGGGCTTTAACCCTAACAAATAGTCAGGCACATATCGGTTGGATGCAATGGCCTGCTTTAGATACTTAGTGGACTTGCCACGGTCTAAGTTCCGGAAAGACAAAAGGGCCTGACTGTATAACATAAAGCATGATGACTCCTGAAACTCCGACAGGAGTTTTTCAGCCTCCCCATCCATTGCTTCGGCCAGCAGACAGTTGACCAAAATGTAGCGGATTCCCTGGTTATCGTTGGGATTTAATTGCAACATCTTTTGATAGTTTCCGATAGCTTTCTGTCGCTGCCCGTTCTTCCAAAGACATTCCGACAAACCAGCCAAAGCCCTCATATAAGGCCGGGTTTCAAGATATCCCCAGAAATGACCGGCATGTTTTTTAAAAAATAAATCCCCCAAGGCTATGCGACCGGCTTTTACCCCTTGTTGGTATAAATCTTGACGTTCTTCCATGGATTCGCTTTTTTCAGCCAACAGACTATAGGCATCGGCACAATAAGGCGAAACGCGCAATGCTTTACGGGCCAAGGCAAGGCATTTTTGCCTGTTCAGTTCTTCCCAAGCGTCATAGATCAATTCTTGGGCTTGGCTGAGTTTTTCCTCAGAAAATGAGGGATAATCAGGGGCTGCTTTTTTCTTTTTCAGCTTTTGCTTTTCCTGTTGAACACCCTTGTCCTTCTGTTCCTTACCCACCAGGACCAAACTGGAGTTCCTGGCGTCACCTTTAGAAAAGAAGCGGATAAAATCGGGATAAGGGGTCACAATTCTGGGATGCCCTTTGGAAGGCAGGTTTGTCTGCCATTTAACAAATATGTTATCTCGATAAGATGAATTAATGAGGTAGTCATATACTTCAAACCGTAATTTGCTCATGCCCTCCAATCTATGGTCTACGGTTCTGTTCATAAAGAAAGACAGACTATCTTCAATATCCCTGATGATTCTAATTCCCGAAGCAAAACCACTGGGAGGATGCAAGGGATTAACATGAATATTGTTCAAGCCGGAAAAGAGCCCGTCCATGGTAATCATCTGGGGTATGAAAATAGAGTCGGGCATCCCCCAGATGAATTTTTCTTCTCCCACATCTTCACTCCAAGCATAATGCAAGAAATCGGCAAGAGGGACAAGTCTTTTGGTGGTAGCAATCTGGAAAGTGAAGGTCCCGCTGAAGTGGTCCCGTAAAATATAGTATACAAGGTGCTCTTTCCTGGATTTGTAACAATTTTTTATATTTACATCCATGGGTTTTTCCTGGTATCTCACATTGCCGTCACTGCCAAAATAAAAATGTTTTGATACGGAAACCAGCAGTTGATGTAATTCGTTAGAATACTCGGTAACAATGCGATGCTGCATACACATCATCTCCTTTGCAAATTATAATACAAGCATGATCGTATTATAGATAGAAAATATAAATTTACAATGTTTCATAAACTTAACTTCCTCTTTATCTTTGCCGGCTCCTTCTATATTTTGAAAAGTAGTTCATTTACTATAGAAAATTTTTTGCAGACCTGCATTGCATATATGCATAAAATAAAAAGTCTTAGTGTAATTTGTAATTTTTAGGGTGTCAAGGGGACATGGGTTAATCAATTAGTAAGTTTGGTTAGTATTACTAGTTCGCCACACTAAAAAGAAGCATAAGATTACCGCAATGGCAAACTTATACTTCCAGTCTCACATACGACAGATTTCGACAAATTATTATGGCTAACCTACTATAAAATGATACAAATGCACGCCCCTAAAATAATAATCGTTTGACATTAGACAAATCGTTGAACATTAGGGGGTAATCGTTGAGCATTTGCCACCCTCTCTAGTAGGACCCTGAAATGTTTCCTTATACCATCTGCCTTGTGTATTCATTTCAGATGTCCTTTAAATTTCAGTATACCGGCCCAATTTATACAGTTTTCAAAAAAGAAAAATCGCTTGTTCAGCGGTCAATGATAAATATAATAACATTAACTATATTTTTCCAGAAATTGTGTAGGCATGAGCATTTCCGGCTTTTCTATCTCCACATCGAAAGAATCTTTATCACCTTTATCCACCATATCCACTACATCTTATTCGTTTTTCAATCCAAGCCGTTCTGCTTTACCTGTAAATGCCTTTCGAATATTCATAAATGCTACCTTGGCAGCCGAAAGACCGTACATCGCCTGTATTTAATTGTAAAGCGGCGGCCTTACCTCCTGCGAGCCAAAAAAGGACGGAAGTTGCGGCTTTGTCCAAAGGGATATTTTATGAACTAAACCTACATATGCATGAGGCGGATGGCAAAAGCTGTCCCTCATGCGTGCAGGCTTCCAATTGCATAATCATGGTATACTGAAGGCAAGGTTAGGCGTTTGGAGGCAAACATGAAAAACGCAAATGTAGAAGAGCCGCATTATTACTCGGATCGGCTCAGGCTGAAACTGAATAAAATCCGTTCCTCTCCCGTGACGGTTGTCGAAGCCCCGTCGGGCTATGGCAAGACCACGGCCGTACGGGATTACCTGGAATCCGGCCTGCCCCAGGGGACGCCCGTATTCTGGTTTACCGCTGCGGATGAGGCTCCGGCATCCGGTTTTCGCCGCCTCTGCCGCGAAATCGAAAAGATAGACGACAAAGCGGGGCGGCGCCTTTTGAAAATCGAGCTGCCCAACGCCGCCAACGTCGGCGAGGCCTGCGACGCGCTGCGGTCAATCCAGTGCCGGCAGGAAACCTATCTGGTCATCGACAACTTTCAGCTTATCCACGCCGGCTTGCCGCAATCCTTCTTAACAGCGCTGATCGAGCACGGCGGCGCCGGCCTGCGTATCGTCATCCTCTCCCAGCTGCTCAGGCACGATATGCAGGCTGTAACCGCAAGCCGCGGGGTTCTGCGTATCACCGCTTCCGATCTGAGGCTGGACGCGGAAGATATCCGGCGTTATTACGCCCTTGCCGGTGCGGATATTTCTCCGGATGACGCAGATGAAATCGCCAGGCGCACCGAGGGCTGGATCATCGCGGTCTATCTGCAGCTTTGCGCCTTCCGTGATACGGGATCGATCCCGGACAGCTCAGGTATTCTCGTGCTAATGGAGCGCCTCGTATGGGAGGCGCTGACCGGTGAGCAGCAGACGTTTCTGCTGCGCCTTTCGCCCTTTGAGACGGTCACGGTGCGGCAGGCGTGCTCCCTTTTGGGCTGCGACGCGCTTCCCGGATACGCGGCGGATGCGCTGAGCAACGCGTTCATCCGCTATGACCCGGTTTCACGTCAATATGAACTGCACAGCATTTTGTCCGCGCTGTTGATCCAGAAGAGAAAAGAACGCGGGGCCGGATTTGAACGCGAATGCCTGCTGCAGGCCGGAGATTACTGGCGCGGCTGCGGCAAGGCGGACCAAGCTCTCGGCTTTTATATACAGGCGGGAGACTATGAGCGGATGCTATCTCTCGATCTCTCCCCCCTGCTGCTCGATGATATCGGAGGCGCGCCCTTTTGGGAAACCGGGCTTAACATCGCGCAAAGCTGCCCAGCCGAGCTGAAAAAAGCCCATATTCTTTCCATGCTTCAGATTGCCTGGGGGCTTTTGGCGGCGGGAAAAAACACTGAGTTTGATATTCTGATGGAAGAGCTGGACGGTATGATCCGGGAAAACGGCCCCGGAGAAGCCGCGCTGCTGCGGGGGGAATGGCTGCTGCTGTCCTCCTGGCGGCGCCTGCCGCGCCTGGGCGAGATGATTGCGCTGGTAAAGCAGGCGGCGCCTTTCTTTCACGGAACCTGCTCGCGCGTCATTCTGCCCGCCGCGCCCTGGTGTTTCGGGAACTATTCCCAGCTGGCCGTGTTTCACAGCCAACCGGGCGAAGCCGACCGGGAGGCCGACGCCCTGGAGGAATTCATAGCCGTCTATGCCAAGCTGACCGACGGGCACGGCAGCGGCGCGGACGCGCTGCTGCGGGCGGAGCTGGCCCATTACCGCGGGAACCTGAACGAAGCCGAGATTCTGGCCTACAAAGCGAGCTTTCTGGCTGAAAGCAACCGGCAGAGTGTGGTGCAGCTTGGTGCGGCGCTGCATCTGGCCGAAATCGCGGTGGAAAAGTCGGACATGGCGGGCTGGCAGCGGGCGATCGGCTCAATGGAACGCGCCGCTTCCTATCCCGGGCAGAACAATTTCGTGCTGCGCTCGGCCATCGACACGCTGCGCGCCCTGCTGCTCAATGAACTGGGTCACCAGGCCCGCATCGCCGGCTGGCTGAAGGACGGGGCCACGGCGGGGCGGCTTCTGCCGGCCATGCGGGTAAACGCGCTGTTTGTACGGCTGGGTTATCTCATGCATGAAGGAGAGTTCGCGCGGCTGGCCGGCATGGCCGAAGCGGGGCGGGAGACGCTGCGCCCCGGTGAAGTTCTGGCGGACGCGCTGCTTTCCCTGCTGGCCGCCGTGGGCCGGGTGTCGCTGGGCCATACCGCCCGGGCGCGGGAACACGCGGAGCATGCGGCGTCAATAGCCCTGCCCGACGGTTTTGTATACCTGTTGGCAGTCTATTACTGGGCCTTGCGGGGTTTGCCGGAGAAGCTGATTTCCCAGCGATACCCCGGACAGCTTGACCGTTTCCTGGAGATCAAGGAACGGTTCCTATCAGGCTACACGGCTCTTCATAACGGTATGGACGAAGACAAGCTGCCCGGCGCCCTCACCGCCCGGGAGCGCGAAGTAGCTCTGCTGGCCGCCTCGGGACTGCGCAACGGCGAGATCGCGGAAAAATTGATGGTGACGGAAAACACCGTCCGCTTTCATCTGCGCTCGGTATTCCAAAAGCTGGATATCGACCGCCGCGCCAAACTGGCGGAAAAATTGAAATAATCCGGACCTTTTTCAAAAGACTGTCCATTCGGACGGGGCGAAAATAGAAAAGCCATCCTATAATTGCCATAGGATGGCTTTTCTATGCCCGCTCGGGGAGGTGAACATATGAACTACATCAAATCCGTGCTCCCTATGAAGGATCACCGGCTGTTCATGGAGATGGAGAGCGGCAGCCATGTGACGGTGGATCTTTCCGTTAAACTGAAAACCGTAAAGTACGCGGAACTGGCTGACCGGGACTTTTTCCGGACCGCCCAAACCGACGGCGACTACGTCATCTGGGGCGGCGGGCGGCTCAGGCTCACTGTGGGCGAGCTGCTGGAGGTGGTATTGATGGGGTAGCCGGCCCGAATCTTGCAAGGAAGTATTTTGGAGGAGGATTGCGATGAGAACAAAACGGTTTTTAAGCCTGCTGCTGTGCGTATGCATGGCCCTGGCCATGCTGCCCGGGGTAACAAATACGGCCCATGCGGCGGGGAGCGATTTACTCGTCGAAACGACGAAAGTATTGAAAATTATTCATGCCTGGGATCGATGTATTTTACCGCCTCATCATATCTGCCGTACTGACCGGTGGCTTTTTGCACAGCTTCATTAGCATCGACGCCTTTTGCAACCATTTCCATCATCTTCCCAAGGTGCACGAACTTATATCCAATAACCTCATTGTTTTCATCCAACCCCATCCTGGTTACATAGCCCTCTGCCATTTCCAGATAACGTGTTCCCTTTATTTTGGTTCCATACATGGTGGCCACCTGGGCTCTCAACCCTTTTCCCAGATCCTCGAGACCGGCGCCTATGGGCAGCCCGCCTTCTGAAAATGCCGTTTGTGTCCTGCCATAGACTATCTGCAAAAATAGTTCTCTCATAGCTACGTTGATTGCATCGCATACCAGATCTGTATTCAGTGCTTCCAAAATAGTTTTTCCCGGTAGTATTTCTGAAGCCATAGCAGCTGAATGAGTCATGCCTGAACACCCGATAGTCTCAATTAAGGCTTCTTCAATAAGGCCTGCCTTTACATTCAAGGTGATTTTACAAGCACCCTGCTGTGGCGCGCACCCACCAACCCCATGAGTAAGACCGGAAACATCTTTCACATCATAAACCTTGACCCAATTTCCTTCCTCAGGAATCGCCGCCGGTCCATGTTTTGGGCCTTTTGCCACGGTACACATGTTTTCCACTTCATGAGAATAAATCATTAAATTCTTTCCTCCTTTGAACATTTTTAATTTGGAATATCCAAAGTTGATTTTTAATTTAATCTATAATAAAAAAACTCCTACATTAATAAGTAGGAGTCATCAGCCTTATAGGCATTAGGCGAACTCCATCGCCTGCTGTCAAAAATATATAACCTGTATAATCTGATTTGTCACCTAATAAATTATCACATAAAGATTACTATTAGCAATAAAATTTTATTGATAAACAATTTTTATTCTTTTATAATCAATACACCTTTGTGTTTGGCCACGTAATTTGAAACACTACCCAAACCATATTGACCTAATAATTTTTTTCAGATAAAATGTTATAAGTTATATAACCCAGGTGATGGAGTTCACCCAACGTCTTTTGAGGCTAATAACTCCTACCAATATTTTTTATATTGGTAGGAGTTTTTTATTTGTAAGCGTCAAATATGGCACACCTGTACATCAAGCAAGATTTGGGGTATTCTCATCCAGAGGAATGTTGGGGCATGCGGCAGTCAGTCGGCAATGCATCCGACCAGGGCAACAAACTGTCTATGACAG
>Ga0067045_1003677_pt1 | contig 18821 bp, 16 predicted proteins | sample TerdegcTABiofilm_FD_59184 | JGI IMG/M metagenome (GOLD analysis project Ga0067045, IMG submission 59184) | Combined Assembly of (Gp0054472, Gp0054536) Wastewater bioreactor microbial communities from Singapore -Terephthalate degrading... | reverse complement strand
TGGAACGAGCTATCAAAATATCAATCCCAAGGCAAAGGATAATTTCAGAAAGCCCTTCCATCAAGATTAAGCTACAAGATTAAGTTATAGGACAATCTGGGCTTACACCTCAGAAAAAATTAAGCTGCTCATGTCTGCAAATTCAGTTTTGGAATCAAATGGTTTTACACTTCGTAAAGCTTGTTTACACCATGACATACTCCGAGCCAGACAGCGGAGTCGGCGACTATGGACTCATATAGCCATAAAAGCAAATGTTTAAGCCATCCTGGATGTCTGGGGGGCTGAACTTATTTCTTGACACATGTCTTTAATGAAATATAATTGAATTGGTACGTAAAAAAATTGTTTGGAGAATTCAATGGATTCCGAAAAGCCTGTTGCTCTTCTTGAAGAAAAGCTCATGCGACTTATTGAGCAGAACGATCAAATTAGGAAAGAGCAGGAGCGTTTCGGTAGAGAGCTAGAGAAGAGAGATAAAAGAATAGGTGAATTAGACAGGACGCTGAAGAAAGTTCAGCGTGATCACAAAGCTGCTAAAGGCAAGTTGGATAAAATAATAGAAAAATTGGAGGCTTTTACCTGAAAGACCAACTTAGGGATCGTTCAAATGATTAGTTCGACCGTTTCCCTGGCAATTGGAGGTGGAGCCTGTTTGGTTATTCGATCAAGGAGGCCATCTGCTAGAGGCTGATTTCGTTGTTATATCTATACAGCCATGCATGCAGAGAGCATCACTTGTTTGTCGGAAAATTTTTAAAACAGGCCAAGGCATTATTTACCAAAGATTTAGTAACCCTCACAATGCTGAACGTTACAGACGAAATGTTCAGAATAGGCCAACTCAAAGGACGTTGGCGTCGAGAGTTGGAGTGCTGAACCAATAGATCTTTTAAGGCTAGCGGCCCCGAAGAAAAGAACGATTAATCCTCCCCTGCGCAGTGCGTGAGTGGCAACAATTTTTTGAGCCAACACTCAAAAAATGGGTTCCGCCCCCGGTTACGGTGAGCAAGCCCGCCATGAAGCGGGAAGCCTTAAGTAGTCGTTAGGATCCCACCTGGGAAACCAGGTTCAAAGGTTGTTCTACCACGGCTGACAGCGGGGGATCAATGCGTTTGGGTCGTCTTTTAACCTGCCCGACAAACCGGGATAAGCGATGAAACCTCTGGATAGCCGTTCAGGGAAAGTATATATAAGTTTTTAATGGCTTGTTTTGATTTAACTTATTGTTCCTACCCCTTGACAGACTTTCTCATGTCTTCCGATGGTTTTCTCCGCCTAATTATCCCGTTTAATACATAGGACGGAGGGGGTTGTGGGATCGATTCCCGTTTTCGTTTATACACTTGGCGCCTTAATTCTAGGACTCGCCATTGGCCATTATGTGGCTCGTTTTCTAGACAAGAGACGAATAGAGTCAGCAAAAAATGATGCTGATGACATAGTCAAGAATGCTCAAAAAGAAGCTGAAACGATCAAGAAGGAAGCCTTGCTTCAAGCCAAGGATCAATTGTTTCAAGCTAGATCAGATCTGGAAAGCGAGATCAAAGAGAGACGAAACGAGCTATCTATTAGGGAGGCAAGGCTCCTTAAAAAGGATGAACACTTAGAGAGGAAAGCAGGTCAGCTCGAGAGCAAAGAGAACACTCTTCTTAAACACGAACGCGAGATTGAAGCGGGTCACAAACGAGCCAAAGAGAAAGAGCGTGAAGCCGAGAACCTTGTCAAGAAACAACAGGAAAAGCTTGAGTTATTAGCAGGAATGTCCTCTTCAGAGGCGCGAGAGCTAATTCTTAAGAGAGTTGAAGACGAAACCCGTATTGAAAGCGCGCGTATAATTCGTCAGATCGAGGACGAAACACATTCTCAGGCTGACAAGAGGGCAAAGGAGATCATTTCAACTGCAATCGGGCGGTATGCGGCTGATTACGTAGCTGAGAGAACAGTTTCTGTTGTCAATCTTCCAAACGAGGAGATGAAGGGACGTATCATCGGCAGAGAGGGTAGAAACATTAGAGCAATAGAAGCCGCCACCGGCATAGACCTTATAATTGACGATACTCCAGAGGCGGTTATCCTGTCCGGCTACAATTCAATTCGTAGGGAAGTAGCTAGGCTGTCCTTGGAGCGCCTGGTCAATGACGGTCGTATTCACCCAGCACGCATAGAGGAGGTCGTAAAAAAAGTAACTCAGGAGATGGAAGAAGCTATAGTGGAGGCTGGAGAGCAGGCCACTTTTGATGTCGGTGTTCACGGCATTAATCCTGAGTTGATGAAACTACTGGGAAAACTCAAATATAGGACATCATTTGCACAAAATGTCTATCAACACTCCATCGAAGTAGCCTTTCTTTGCGGAATAATGGCGGCAGAGTTGGGATTGAATCAGAAGAAAGCCAAAAGGGCAGGCCTCCTTCATGATATAGGAAAGGCGATCGATCACGAAGTTGAAGGCGCACACGCCGTGATAGGATCCGATATAGCGCGACGTTACGGCGAAGCTCCCTTAATTGTGAACGCTATCGCTTCGCACCATGGAGACGAAGACCCTACCAGTCCCATTGCAGTGCTCGTTCAGGCTGCAGATACATTGTCTGCTGCGCGGCCTGGTTCTAGACGGGAAATGCTCGAGAACTATGTAAAGAGACTAGAGGATCTCGAACGGATAGCAGATTCATTCAAGGGTGTGAGCAAATCGTTTGCAATCCAAGCGGGACGAGAAATCCGCATAATTGTGGAAAACGTAAACATTAAGGAGGAAGGTTTAACCTTACTAGCAAGAGACATTCGAAAGAAAATCGAAAAAGAGTTGTCTTATCCTGGTCAGATCAAAATAGTTGTAATTCGTGAATCCAGGGCCATCGAATACGCTCGCTAGGATTACCTTTTCCACGGTAAGTCTTCGTAAGGGGCTTAGAGTGCGCTGTTTCGCAATTCGATGTAGTACAGCGCATTTATGTGTAAATCTGTGCAAGATAGTTGCACATAAAGAAATTGGTAATGAAGGTCTTTCAAAAACAGCCGACTGAGAAAAAAACGCAATTGCTGAAAGAAAATTATTTCACCTGTTGTCAGCATTAATCAGCCCAAACAATTGCTAAGTTATTGGAGACATTGATGGATGCGCTGAAAGATTTGTTAACTACAGAAGATGTCATGAAGTTATCTCTATATCCTGAGATACTTGGCGGATTCGCGCATGAACTGGCTCAACCACTCAATGCGGTAAATCTCGCTTGTGAAGTCATGCGCATAAAAATTGAAAAATCGGATCTGTCTGAAACAGAAAAGGATTTTTTCAATGTCAGACTTCAAGGTGTCAAGTCTCAGGTCTCCAAAGCTAGCGGATTGATCGATCAATTCAGATCATTTCTAAGTGACAGACCCAATAATACTGAGTCTACTGATATTGAGACAGCCGTAGACTTTGTTATAGGACTTACTGGTCAACAATTTTCAGCCCGAGGAATAAACCTGTCCATATCGCGTAGTCCAGAAAGAGTCATGGTGTCTTGGCCAAGGCATATAGTAGAAATAGTTATTGCCCAGTGTCTCATTTATGCACGTAATCGATTGGAGACGCTCAAAAGATGTGCTGAATCAAGTGGAAATAGCGTTTCATGCAATGTTAATGTCTCTGTTGGGCAGTCCGAAGCGTCAAACTTTGTCGAAATGACCTGGCAAGAGTATCCTGAGGCCTCAAATTTGGATAGTTCTAATCGTGAAATCCAGCCCATCGGTATAATCTCGACAAGAGAGACAGTCATGAATCTAGGGGGGAATTTAACTATTGACTCTGGGCTATTAAGCCTGATTATTAACAAGTAGCATAAGGTCGAAATTCTTTTTCGATTGCTTCAAAGCCTAGGCAGACTTACCTCAAAGATTGACAACATAGAATCCTATGATATCATCTACGATAACGCTCGGATCGCATTGGAATGACTCATAATAAATGACGGGAGTTCATCTTGTGGTCTTTTTCGCGATTCAAATTTTTCTAAGATATCAAGTTACTCTCAAGAAATTGACGGTTTTTTCTTCGCTTGCTCTAGTAATGGTAATTGCTGGATGTGGTTCAAAGAACGGGTTGTTGAAGTCAGGGACTGACAATGGCCATGCTCTAACTAACGCTTTTTCGAGGGTTTTTGCTTACGGGACCAACAAGTTAGGGCCAGATCGTTCACAATCCGGTGAATACCCTGATGTTCCGCTAGAAGAAAACGATCCACGTGTAAAGAAGTTTTTGAGGGAATATGTTTATGAAAAGCGAAATTCCACCAGGAACTACCTCATCCAGGCGGAGCCATATTTACCTATGGTAAAGAAGGTTATTGCTGATAACGGGTTACCCATTGAACTCGCATACTTATTTCTTTTAGAGTCTGGAGCCAACCCTGAAGCTAGGTCTCCAGCCAATGCTTTAGGCATGTGGCAATTCATGCCAGCGACAGCTAGAAGCTATGGATTGAGGGTAGACAGCTATGTGGACGAAAGGTTGGATCCTGAGAAATCAACGAAGGCTGCTCTATTGTATCTTAAAGATCTGTACGGGATGTTTGGATGCTGGCGGTTGGCATTGAGCGCCTACAATTCAGGAGAGAACAAACTCAACAAGGTTTTATGTCAAGAAGACGCTACTGAATATGATGACATCTGCTCGAGCAGGAAGCTAAGAAAAGAGACGCGTGAATTTCTGCCACGATTCCAAGCTCTCACCATAATAGCAAAAAATCCGACAAAGTACGGTTTCCCAAAACTATCTGAAAAGTTTGATCAGGAAACAAGCGAATATGTAACGGTGACGGGATCTTACCGACTATCTGAGATTGCCCAGGCTCTTGGGGAAACTACAGAAAAATTAACCGATTTCAATCCAGCCCTGATGAGGGGAGTGACGCCTCCTGACGGTCCGTCATATCCATTAAGAATTCCTGCCGGCAAAAAGCCTGTTTTTCTGGCTAAATTGAAGCAGTTGAAGCAAGATAATCAGCAAAGGCAGGTTTATCATGTGGTTTCAAGGGGAGACACCCTAAAAAGTATTCTCAAAAAGTACAATACCAATAAAACTATACTCGCGGGACTCAACCCTGATGTGAATTTGAACAAGAGGCTGATTAGAGGGCATAGGCTAGTGATACCTGTTGTTACAAACAGGCCAAAAAATGTGTCTGAGGTCAGTTCGGTCAGAAACAGGAGCAGACCTCACGGGTCGTGAATCCGATGGCGCTTGCTTTGCGCAACATGAGCTCACACTAAGACCTGTAATCCGCATTTATGGTCACGTATTCTTCAGAAAAATCAGTCGTTAAAATTGTTGCGTTCCCGGTTCCATTTTTTAGGTCTAGCGATACAACGAAACGATCAGAGCTCATAACCGCATGAGCCCTCTCTTCCCAATTTCCTTGATCTAGCTGCCCGTTGACCACAACTTTTACGTCTCCTATCGACAAATCGATTATAGATGGGTCAAACATTACTCCAGAATACCCCGCCGCACAGATTATTCTTCCCCAGTTGGGATCTTCGCCATGAAATGCAGTTTTAACCAATGGCGATTCCGCGATTTTTCTGGCCATCACTGATGCAGTTCTGTCGTCTGAGGCCCCGCTCACATTTATCTCTACAAGCTTAGTTGCGCCTTCGCCATCCTTGACTATCTGTTCTGCTAAATCCTGACAAGCTTCGCGCAGTAGATGATAAAATATCTCTCTGTCATTGGAAAGATGGCTCAACATCCTACAATTAGTAGCCCCGCCGGACATCAGAATGGCCGTGTCATTTGTGCTTGTGTCTCCGTCAACTGTCACCCTATTGAAGGTAACATCACAACACTTCTTGAAAGTCTCCGTCAAAAAACCATGTTCCACCCTTATATCTGTCAAAAGAATTGCCAGCATTGTAGCCATATTAGGGGCTATCATTCCAGCCCCTTTACACATTCCAACAATTCTGATTGGCCCGTTTGACAAAACTGCCTGTTTTTCAACAGTCTTGGGAACCGTGTCTGTTGTCATGATTGCACGCGCTACATCTCCAAACTTGTCTTGAGAAAGGCCATTGACCAATTCAGGAATTCTGGATCGCATCCTTTCTACCGGAAGCCTTGCCCCAATGACGCCAGTAGACATAGGAATAACCATATTTTGGGGTATTGAAAGTCCCGAGGCCACAGTTGCCACTAGTGTTTCCGCGTCTTGTAGGCCCAATGCTCCCGTGTAGGCGTTGGCATTTCCGGAGTTAATTAGCGCAGCCTGACAATTACCTGTTTGGAGGACCGTACGCGTTAATGTGACGGGGGCTGCATGCACCAAATTTTGAGTTGTGACTCCCGCGACAATCGACGGTTGCTCTGAGGCGATCAGACCGAAATCCAGCCTTTTAAGTCCGATCTTTTTAACTTCTGCTGATACCGCATTAAATCTGAATCCTTCGATTGAAAACTTGCACATGTTAAGACCTCACTTGAACGCATCATAACGTGACACCGTGTTCTTTTAACGACCATCTCAATTTTAGGACATTTTCAAAAAGAATTGTTCGAATACCAAGTACTGCCGCTCCATCAAGATTTTCCTGAATGTCATCTATAAAAATGGCGCTTACAGGGTCAATCCCAAATAGATCAATCGCCTTGACATAATATTGCCTGTCCGGTTTCATCTCTCCGAGCTGGTAGGACAAGGCAGCTTTTCGATAAAACAGAACGGACGGGAATTTCTCAATGATCCACTCATAGTGGGCTTGACTTGTGTTAGACATCAGCCAACAAGGATATTGAGAAGACAAATTCCTTCCGAGCTCAATCACCTCTTGATTTACCCAAAAAATATCGCACCATATTTTTCTGAACTCAAGTAGGGGAGCATCGAGACTAAACGTCTGTCTCAGTTTATCGAAGAAATTCTCAAAGGAAATTAATCCTTTTTCAAGATCAATCAGCGAATCAGAAAACAAACTAATGAATAAGGCTCGATCGTTTTTGATCAGATCTGTTATTTCTCTTGGCACGTGAAAGGACAATTTGGAAAAGGCAATTTCCCAATCGAATGGGACTAGAACCTTACCCAAATCAAAAATTATGTTAGTGACTGGTTTTTGCATGCAGTGTTATGGAGACTAGAGTTTGCGAGTTATTTTTTTATTTTTCTTTGTTTGTTTTTCGATAAAATGTTCCCAGTCAGCCATGAAGGCAGAAACGATAGTTTTTACAGGAAGCTGTCGATCTTTGGATTCCTGTTTAATCATATCCCAAAATTCTGACAGTTCGGGAAAGTTGTCTCCAGTCAGGGTTAGCACTAAAGTGTTTCCGCAAGAGCAATTACGATAAAGCATGGTGTAGGCCTTGCCCATGACCCCACCTACGTCTTCCATAGTTTGGCCTTTAGCTTCAGTATCCCAGATGTATTCGTGAAGATCAGCGTACATCTTTCCACAGGCCCTGCAATGCTTTGAAGGAATTTTGTCGGAATGATTCAGGTTGGCCAGCAACTCAATAAACTTTAAGAATTTGGGATTTTCCAAATCAAAAACGCCTAAGCTCAGTTTTCTGAAAACATCACTTTCCGGTAGATCTGTAATTTTCAACAACAATATATGGTCGAGCTATGCATCAATTGTTAGTCAAAAAATCCCAACCGGTCAATGATATTCTAGCATTAAAGCATATCCTTCTGTCGTCAGATGCTTTTTCACAATTGGTGTTCTTTTCTAGTTTTTAGCCACAACTCTATTTGCGTCCTCTTGAAATAGAAAATAGAGATCACTATTGCGCACAATATCGTGAGCGAAGCCAAGAGTAGCCAATTTTCATCATAAACTGCTGCCCCGCTGTAGCTGAGCAATATAGTGCCAGGTATGCGACCCAAGGCGCAGACCAATAAGAATGTTAGAAACCCCATGGGACTGAGGCCTAAAATATAAGACAGAATATCTTTGGGGAATCCTGGAATGATAAAGAACGCCAATGCTACCAGAATGCCCTTGGAATGGGTCAGAAACTCAAAGCGGTTCAACAATTTTGAACTTACAACCAATTTGACTAAAGGAAGTCCAATGACTCTTGCCGCCATAAATGCCAGGACCGAGCCAATCGTCAGACCTATAGTTGAATAAATTACATTGGGCCAGACACCAAAAATAAAGCCACCTACGGCTCCCGTAAGTTCTCCCGGAATCGGAGCAAAAACTACCTGAAGGGCCTGAATAGATATGAATGCAATTGGCGCCAGAGCCCCAAAGCTTTCAATGTATGCGCGTAAATTTTCCCTACTACTAAACATGAAACTAATGTCTGACACAATAGATTGGAGATAACCTGTAATAGCTAGATAGCCCGCCCCTATCATCATTACAGTTATCAAACTGAGCGATAAAAGGAGCTTGCCGCGTTCGTTTTTTTCCGGCATCAATTTATCTTGTTCCTATCCTCGGATAATCATCCTCTAATTCAACAAAATCACTGTTGCGATTGAGAGAACTAATCACTTCGTCTTCCAACTTTTGGATCAGAGGTGGAAATGTTTTTGAATTTATCGCCGAAATAGGTAAACCGTTATATGAAAAGCAAATATTCTGGACGACCTCATCCGGAACCAGATCGGTCTTGTTGAAAACGCGGATCAATGGAATCTGAGATAGGTCAAGTCGCTCGAGAATTTTCTCAACGGCAACCAACTGTTTTTCGAACGCTGGGTTGGAGCAGTCAATTATGTGTAGAAGAACATCAGCATCCCTCAACTCATCCAGTGTGGCTGAAAAGGCTGTAAAAAGCTCTTCCGGTAATTCGTGAATGAAGCCGACAGTGTCAGTGATGATGACCTCAGTTTCTCTGGGGAACCTCAGTCTTCTGCTCGTCGGATCTAGGGTCGCGAACAGCTTGTCTTCAACCAAAATGCGTGATTTTGTAAGTTTGTTTAGCAGTGTTGATTTGCCCGCGTTTGTGTAGCCTACTATTGAAATAACCGGAACATGACGCCTATTCCTGAGGCCTCTTCGAAGAGCTCTATTCTTGGAAATCTTCTCGATCTGTTTTTCGAGAAAAGTTATGCGTGTATGTATCCTGCGTCTGTCTATTTCAAGTGACGTTTCCCCAGGTCCTCTTCCCCCTATTCCGCCTGTAAGTCTCGAAAGCGCATCATCTTTTTCTCTCAATCCTGGTAGAGCATATTTCAATTGTGCAAGTTCAACTTGGAGCTTGCCTTCTCTAGATTTGGCTCTTTGAGCAAATATGTCGAGAATCAATTGTGAGCGATCCAATACTTTTAGTTCAGTGAAATCAGCTATTGCCTTAACTTGCGCTGGTGTCAATTCAGTATCAAAAATCATCAACCCTGCGCCTTTTTGAAGAGCGTCCACAACTATTTGACGTAGTTTGCCTTTGCCGACAACGAAATGAGGATCAACGGAATCTCTTCTTTGAATGGCTGTTCCAACTACTTGGAGTCCTGATGACTTCGCAAGTTCTATAAGTTCATTGAGGGATTCCTCAATTTCCCACTCACGTCCCACGGTCCTACCGATGATGTAAGCTCGCTCTTTTGACTTATCCAAATCAAGCGATTTTACCGATTTGTCAATCTCATCCTCCAGGGCTTTCACAAACCCCAAGAAATCCGTGTCTAGCTGCGATGGCGGTATTGGAGGAAGGGTTTCATACACATTTCCTTCAGGGTTTGGTGGTAAGACATGCGCTATATAGGCATCTTTAGGAAATCCCTGAGAATCCAAGCCAATTGCCGCCACAAGATCAAAGCGCAAAAGTGACAGATCTGTGAGATCTTCCTGGCTTAAAGGCTCGTTTTTCAGGTGAGTATGTATAAATCTAAGGCCACGCAATCGGCCCGACCCAACGCGCCAGGAATTGAGTTTTGGAATCAGGATTGATTTGGCGTCTCCAACAAGCACTTTAAATATCTTGCCCTTGCGATCTACCAGGACACCTATCTGCTGACCTAATTCAAAGGAAAGTTCAGTCATTGTCCTGGCAAACTCTTGAGTTACTATTTTGTCGGGAGAAATACGTCTAGCTCCCAATTTCTCTAAACGTGAATGCTGGGAGGATTTTATCCCTTTGAGAGATCCTTGGACAATACTCAAAAATGTCTCCAGTTGAAGGTTCTAGGTAATGACATCACTAAACTCTCGATCGCTTTTTCTAACATAGAGAAAGCTTTTGGCGTGACAAATGATCTGCCACGCCTAACAAAAGAATTTAACTCGGATCGCTTAGCAGAAATGTCATCAACTCTTATTATCATCGCCATCGGGCAATATTTTAAGAATGGCGCATTTTTCTGGATCAAGATATTTCTGCGCGACTCGTTTTACATCTTCAGGAGTGACCTGGGAAATCTTCTTGACGTATTCAGAATCGTAATCATAGCCCAGACCATACAACGTATTCAAGGCCGAATTCTCCGATCTCGACCAGGAACTTTGGAGATTGATCAAGTGATTTCCAACTAGATTATTTATAGAATCTTTAACCTCTTTCTCAGCTAGAGAATCTATCCGTACTTTTCCAATTTCTCTAAATAAGCCTTCCATTGCCTTGTCAACTTTTAATGTGTCACAGGCGATATAAAATCCGAAAAGGCCCGGATCAACCCCCGGTCTCACAAATGACGCCACCACATACGCTAGTGACTCCCTGTCCCTAAGTTGAAGGAAAAGCCTTCCACCCTGCCCGGAGAGTAAATTGTTCAAAACTTCCAAGGGATAGCGGTCGGGATCATAAATTGATACTGCTGGAAAGCCTATTGCTATATGTGCTTTTGCGCGTGGAATGAGAATCTTGTTCTCAGATACGCCTTGAAGGGGCTTTTCTCCAGGAACTTTAGGAGCGTCCAGTTTTTTTGATGGTATGGTCCCGAAAAGCTCACTGATCTTCTTCAAAGCTTTCTGTGGATCCATCTCTCCTACGACGGTAATAACCGTATTGCCGGGCACTGCGTAGAGTGAGTAAGTTTCTCTTAGGTCCTTGGAGCTGAAACCGGCGACGGTTGCTAAGGTTCCTTCCTTATTGAAACCATATGGATGATCCCGAAAAAGGATCTTGTTCAATTCGCTAAAAGCATATTGAATCGGTCTGTCAGGTTCAGTCTTGATTCGATTTATTATAAGTAGCCGTTCTCTTTCCAGTTTATCTTCTGGGAAAGTAGGGTCCCTGTGGATTTTTGCGAGTAGTTCAAGGCCTTGATCCAGAAACCGAGAAAAGAAAGTCGCTGATAAACCGAAAGAATCGTAACCTGAAAAGCCCGCCAGTCTTCCGCCCATATCCTCAACCTTATTAAATAGTTGGGTCTCGTCAAGATCAGCGGCGCCCTTGGGCAACATTTGGGATATGAAATTCATTATGCCTTCAGTTTCTCTGGTTTCATACCGCTTTCCACCCTGATGCGCTATTCTCAATGAAACTGCTGGGTTAGAATCATCCCTCAGTAATACGACTTTGATTCCGTTTGGCAATACTGTCTCGTGGGCTTTGTGAATACCTACGTTGTTTATGTCTCCACCACTGGACAAAGTCCCGAAAGACTCGACAATCTGAGCCAGCGATGCCACATCAAAATCAGTAGATGTATTAGATGGAAGTAAGACTGAGATGGTAGCGTTTGGCGCAAACAGATAGGATTTCGCAACCCGCGAAATCTCCTCGGGTGTAACCGCACGAATAAGCGTCAGATATTTTTCTTCGTAATAAGCGTCCCCTAGATCGGCTCTAAAGCTTCCAATACTTCTGCACATCCCCTGAACCGTTTCCCTAGCATAAATATGCTGGGACTCTATGTGGACCTTGGCTCTTTCTAACTCGTCAATTGAAGGAGGTTCTGTGGCTAGTTTAGATATTTCCTCCATTATGCCCCGGGTAACGGCTTCAAGGTTTCTCGCTTCCAGAGTCGCGGAAACAACCATGATCCCTGGATCCTTTGGGGTAAGGGCGTAGGCCGAAATAGAGTTTACCAAGGCCTTTTCTTTCTTCAATGTTTTTACAAGTCTAGAGCTGTCTCTGGCTCCCAGAATGTCACCTGCCAGGTCTAACGCATTGACATCATTAGCCTTAATTCCAGGGATATGAAAGGCAATATTCAGACGAGTTTCCCTGGCGTTGTTATCTCTCAGAAAAGCAGTTCTTACTTGTTTTTGCAGTGGTTCGACTGCTCGAGGCGGTCTGAAAAAGCCTGTTGGCTTAAGATCTTCAGTTAGCTTCTCGAGTTCGGGCAATAGCTTGGTGGTATCGACATCGCCAACGATTAAGAAAAACATATTCTCGGGAACATACCATTTCTTACGGAAAGAAAAGATGTCCTCACGAGAAATTTTCTCAACCGTATCCCTGAAACCAATAATGGGGAACTGGTAAGGGCTTTTGGTATAAACAGTTTTCATTAGTAGCTTTGAAGCCTTACGTTCCGGTCGTTCTTCTGATTCAAGTATTTCCTCTAAAACAACCTGTTTTTCCTTCTCGAGCTCGGTCTGGTCAATTTTCGGTTTGAAAACCGCATCCGTCAAAATATCAAGCGCTTGATTCACTACTGTTGACGGGGCCGTAATGAAGTAAACGGTTTCATCCCAACTGGTATATGCGTTGACCTCACCCCCTAATGCCTCGACTTCAGCGGCAATTTTTCCAACACCACGCCTTTCGGTGCCCTTGAATGCCATGTGTTCCAACAAATGACTCAGGCCTCTCTCGTTAGGTTCTTCATCCGCGCTTCCTACCATTACCCAAAGCTGAATAGCAGCCACCTTCCTGGCATGATCTTCCTTAACAAAAACTTCGAGACCATTAGAAAGTGTGAATCGGTTCAATTTCCCCTCCATAGCCCAAACATGATCTGAAATACAGCATATAGAAATTAAGGTTACAAATATTCCGAGCAATATCTTGCTCCTTTTTTCGCAATTCATCAAATTCCCCTTTCGAGACGAATACTTTCTTATTTTAAGATTAAAGGGTCGGCGTACATTCATGATTTCAGAGACACACTAGCAAACAAATGGTTTCAGCCAGACCAGATCTCCAATCTGCTTGACGCTCAAGAATGTTGATTCTAGCATTCAACGTTTGATAGCCTGAGTCTAAGATTTTCAAGATCGGCGATCGTTTGTTCGTCAGGCAGCAACGAGGAAAGGCACTCTGTATAGAGGGAGGCTTGTTTAAACAAAATGTTTCGTAAACACCTCTTGTGCTCCGCATCGACCCTCTGCGCGATAGACTTCAGTATGTCCAGTATTTTAAGATCCAGCATCCATTTTGGAATGAACGGAACAATTACCGAATTTAATAGCAGGTCCAGCAAAGTTAGCCCACCACCAATAACTATTTCAAACGTGATCAATAAAATCGCCCACAGGGTGTAAGAACCATACAGTTTTATTTCGTCGAATCGTGTTAGACCCTCTCGCATTCTTTCAAACTCTGTCTCTAAAAGATTTTCAAGCCCAGGGAATGCCTCCTCGTACATTGATTTTATTTCTTTGAAATCGAATCGTTCGGCATCCTCAAGGACAATGAGCTTGAGATCCTCATAGCGATCATTGGAAACCAATAGTTGAGCAACCTGAAGGTTTAGATTAGCGATAGACATATCCAACTGACCTAAGGGAGCCATAGACTCAATGTTAGCAAAATCTTCAAATCTGATATCTTTGTCATTTTGGTAGGCATCTTCGGTCTTTTCTTTCGAAAATATGATTTGGGATAAGTATCCAATCACTGTGCTGATAGCATTTCTAAACATGAGACGAGGCACAAAGAGAATGTCATATTTTCTTAACAAGGCCTGGAGCCTCATTTTCATCCTCTTCTCGACGTCTTGTGAAACAATTGCGTCAAGTTGTTTGTTCAATTCATCAGCGAGAGAAGATGCAATCTTGTCAATTTGTGAATTTAGTTCGAGAATTCGAGACTTTTGTCGGTCGATTTCAGATTGAAGGTGGTTTAAGTTGTAAATTGTCTGTGTTTTAAGGCATTTCAATTCGTGGGATTTTATGTCCGCATTGTTGGTTGGCTGTAAATTGTCATCCAGGAATTCTCTGATTTGAGGATATTGCCTGAATCCGTCTATTCTTTTTGGCATACCCGCAACACGAGGTATCAGGACCAGGTCTTGGGTTGGTCCGAGCGTTTTGCTGAATTCAGCAAATTCTTCAGATGCCTCTTCTGAACTCACCTTATTAAGAATGAGAACAATCTTTTTGCCCCAACGGACTGATTCTTCAAGCATTTGTCTGCAAATAAGATCACCGTACTTTTCTTGGGATGTTACAAAAAGAATGACGTCTGCTATTACCATAAGCCTTGCAGCTATAACTTTGTTCTCCGATGCGATGCTGTCAAAGTCCGGGGTGTCAATCAGTACAATTTTTTCGAGTTCAGTTTTTGAAAGTAACAGAAGTTCGGCCTGTTTTTGGGGTCCTTCAAAAATCAATGGTGTTTGGGAAATAATTTGTTCATAACGCGGCTGAGCAAAGATGGCCGCTGTCATGGTGCAAGGCCTTTTGACACCGACATTGCTAACATCTGAGGACAATAAAGAATTTACTATTGTGCTTTTTCCTGTGCCTGTTCCCCCCATAGCGCACCATATTGGTGGTAGTTCCCGAGCGATTTGAGTTTTCCAGTCAAATACTTCAACCAGGTGTGAAGTATCTTCGAGTAAGTCTATAAGCTCTGAATAGTTCTTTAAACGACAGTCAAATCGCAGCGACAATATTTGGCTGTTTGGTAACAAGGTTTAGGCCTTAAAGGAAGATGCGGGAGGTCTTCTGGTGTGGTCCAAAAACAAACATGACAGACCGATGGCAGATTTTAAACTAATTTTTTGAAGTTTCAATAATTCTTCGAACTGCGGGCGGAACAAATACTCCCTCCAGATTAAATTTGTTCAGAGACCTGGCGAGAATTCTTATTTTTCGTTGTCTCGAATCCCTCTTGTTAATAAAGATAATATTCTGACCATGCACTTTGCAATACCCTCCACCTGAATGGTGACCGCTGGCGCTAAGATTCTCCTCACGCAGAGTAACCCCAAGTCGAGACGCGAGTTCTTCAAGGTGCTCCAATAGAGAGTTATCATTCATGGAAAGGCATCTCCCAAAAGTGGTTCACTTTTATGTCTCGCATAATTCGAAAGATTCCTAATGTCAAGTTAAACCACCTTCGGGAATACCCGGATCTAGTTTTTCAGGGCAACTGCAATTTGAGACGACAACCGTGTCACGGATTCAACCGCTTCCTCTGCTGACGCCGCGTCAATGGTTTTTTTGACTAAAGCGCTGCCTACGATAATACCATCTGCATAGGAAGATAGATGGTGTGCCTGAGAAGGCGTGGAAATTCCAAAACCGACGGCTACTGGCAAGTTGGTCAGGCTCTTAACACTCTGGATCTGAGCCTCAAGCTTCTTGTCCATATTGAGATTGGCTCCTGTAACCCCAGTCATCGATACTAGATACAAGAAACCACTTGAATAGGACGCGATTTTCTTGATTCTGTCATGCGAAGTCGTTGGAGCCACCATGAATATTGTGTCTACAGAATGACTCTTTGCACATTCCCTCCACGTTGCTGATTCCTCAGGGCTGAGGTCTGGAATAATCACCCCTGAAACTCCCGCTTCATTTAAAGCCATGGCAAACTCTTTCAGTCCAAATTGCATGATTGGATTCCAGTATGACATAACGACTATGGGCGCTTTTATGGTGTTCTTCATTTTCTTAAGAATTCCCAGAATGTTCTGGGGAGTGATCTGCATATCTAGGGCTAGTTTGCTCGAGTGTTGAATGACAGGTCCGTCAGCCAACGGGTCCGAAAAAGGTATCCCAACCTCAATTATATCAGCGCCAGATGTATCTAATGCTTTCAATAGACTCGCGAAGCACTCGGCATCTGGGAATCCTCCTGTGATAAAGGGTATGAACGCGCACCTTTTGCTTTGCTTGGCCGTCTCGAAGGCCGTTGTTATTCGTGAACTCATTTCTTGGACTCCAGATAGGCCGAAACGTGATCGAGATCCTTATCTCCTCGGCCGGAAAGACACACAACCACAATTTTATTCTCAGTTAATTTACTAATCATCCTGTGGAGATATGCCAGAGCGTGAGAGCTTTCCAAAGCTGGTATGATACCCTCGATGATTGCAAGATTCATGAAGGCCTCAACTGCCTGTTGATCTGTCACACAATCGTATTTAACGCGGTTAAAATCCCTTAGAAGGCAATGTTCTGGTCCTACTCCAGGGTAGTCCAGGCCAGCTGCAAGCGAATGCGCCTCTATAATTTGACCGAAATCATCCTGCAACACATACATTTCGGCTCCATGTAAAACTCCAGCTTTTCCTGCGCACAGACTGGCGGCGTGTTTACCGGTTTCTATTCCCATGCCCGCTGCTTCAACCCCTATTAGTTCGACCGGATCATCCAGGAATGGATAAAACATACCCATTGCATTGCTTCCAGCTCCGACGCACGCAACAATGAAGTCTGGGAGTCTGCCAGTTTTTTCCAGGATTTGTCGCCTGGTTTCAGTCCCGATAACGGACTGAAAATCACGAACCATCATGGGATATGGATGAGGACCGATCACCGAGCCTATAATGTAGTGGGTATCAGTGACGTTGGTGACCCAATCTCGAATCGCGGCATTTACAGCGTCTTTCAGAGACTTGCTTCCTGATTCGACCGGGATGACCTCGGCGCCTAGCATTTTCATTCTAAGAACGTTCAATCGCTGGCGCTCAATGTCAACACTACCCATGTAAACTACGCACTCTATACCGAGTAGAGCAGCGGCAGTAGCAGCAGCCACACCATGTTGTCCAGCTCCGGTTTCGGCTATAATTCGCCTTTTCCCCATCCATTGAGCCAGCAAGGCCTGTCCCAACGAATTGTTGATCTTGTGGGCGCCAGTGTGAGTCAGATCCTCACGCTTGAGGAAAATTCTAGCATTTCCGAGCGACTCTGATAGTCGTTTAGCCTCATAAAGAGGGGTTTCACGACCTGCGTAATCGCTGAGTAATAAATTCAGACGAGTTCTAAATGATTCCTCTGAAATTGCTTGATAATATGCTTCAGTGAGTTCTTCTAAAGCGGGCATCAATGTTTCTGGAACGAATCGCCCGCCAAATCGTCCAAAGTGACCAGAAGAATCAGGCGCTGAAGTCCAGAGATTTTGCTCTTTTGATAAAGGTTGTAACCTTGACATGATCTTTCCTTCCAGGTTCTTGTTCAACTCCACTCGACACGTCGACAGCATAAGGCTTTACAATTTTTATGGCTTCAACAACATTGTCAGGATTTAATCCTCCAGCCAGAATGACTCTTCTGGCTGTAGAAATTGCCACTCCAAGTTTCCAGTCGAAAGCTTTTCCTGTTCCACCTTTATGGAGTCCGTAGCCTGTGTCGAGTAACATTGTGTTAAAAGGATAACAGTCGATTTGAGGCGCTTTTCCCTCACGGACATGTATTGTCTTGATGGCCTCAGGTCCAAAAAAGGCTGCAAAGTCTTCAGATTCATCCCCGCTCAACTGAATTAAATCAATTTTGGTCTCATGTTGAATTTTCTGGATTTGCAGCAAACTCTCATTCACAAAAACTCCGACTGTTTTCACAAAAGGAGGCAGCTCTTTCACAATGAATTGAGCTGTCTTTATATTTATTTGTCTTTTACTCGGGGCAAATACAAAACCGAGCGCGTCAGCCCCTGCTTCAACGGCATGCAAGGCGTCAAACAGGTTGGTTATTCCGCATATTTTTACTCGAATCATGTGGGCCTCACTTTTCAGTGAATTGTCTCAATGCCTTCCCCGAATCCTGGGCTTTTATGATGGACGTTCCGATCAAAAATGCATTTATTCCGATTTTCGAAAGTCGTTCAGCGTCTGATCTTGTCCTTATTCCACTTTCCGAAATGACACAAACAGTAGGAGGAACAAATTTTTTGAGTGTTTCACTGACGGATAAATCCACGTGCAGTGTTTTTAGACATCGGTTATTGATGCCTATAATTGGTGGATCCAGTCTAATGGCTCGGTCTATTTCCTCAAATGAATGGGTTTCGATGATAGAGGCCATTCCGAGTTCACAAGAAAGTTGATAGAATTCTGCCATCTGAACATCATCTAAGGCGGCGGCTATGAGTAGTATGGCATCAGCTCCATATGCGCGGGATTCAAAAATCTGTTTCTCGTCAACAATGAAATCCTTTCGAAGTATAGGAAGTTGAGTGTTTTTACGTACTTCAATTAAATCTGAGATTGAACCCCCAAAGTATCTCTGATCTGTTAATACTGAGATAGCAGCAGCTCCGCAATTTTGATAAAGATTGGCAAATTCAATAACATTAAAATCATTTCTCAAAATTCCTGTCGACGGGGAAGATTTCTTTATTTCAGCGATTACACAAAATTTGTCGGTCCGTGAGACAGCCCCGAGAAAATCATGAGCCCCTGGAATCTCATTGATGATTTGCTTGAATTCACGAGTCTCAAACGAAGAGATTGATCTGACGTCATCTTTTCGATTCTGGATGATCTCAGAGAGAAGATTGTGTTTTTTAGACACTCGCTTGGCCTCCTCCCTTTTTGAGGCTGGACGAGAACTCTATTAAACCTGACAACTTTGCCATGGCCCTACCTGAATCAATGGATTCACAAGCCAAAGCCATGCCATCCCTAAAGTCTGAGGCTAATCCTGCCGCGACGAGAGCAGCTGCCGCGTTAAAGACGGTAATATCCCGATGTGGTCCGGCCTCACCACCAAGAACCGATCTTGTCATTCGCGCATTAGTCTTTACATCACCGCCGGTAATACCACCG
>Ga0067045_1029711_pt1 | contig 18825 bp, 17 predicted proteins | sample TerdegcTABiofilm_FD_59184 | JGI IMG/M metagenome (GOLD analysis project Ga0067045, IMG submission 59184) | Combined Assembly of (Gp0054472, Gp0054536) Wastewater bioreactor microbial communities from Singapore -Terephthalate degrading... | reverse complement strand
CAGTATCACCTTTATATGGTCTCATATCTTTTACTTCATTTTTCCATTGACTTCCTTGGGGATCTTTTGATTTAAAATTTTCCGAAGAAGCTATAGTATACCAATTTAAGGACTTCCACGTTTTGCCCCAATCTGTTGACATCGCTAATTCTCCATAGTCAGTTCTGTGAATTAAGGATATATTATCAAAACTGAAAGTATTTGATGTGTCTCCTAATATAACAGGTGCAAGATACATTGTATATGTAATATTATTTCCATAATTTGCATCAGGAGTTGTTGCAATTGAATATGGTGCTGAACTTGCAACAATTGTAGTAAGCACCCAACCATTTTCTGTATAACGTGGAATAGAGCTTTCTAAATCGTCAAACGTTTCATTAAGTGTAGAATAAAGAGGCCCACCATATACAAGAATCTCTTCACTTGTATCACTTTCTGCTGTTGCATTATTTCGAGTTGCAATAGATTGAAGTTTTACTTTGCCAAATGTTTTAGGTTCCATTGGAATAAATTCTGTAGTTTGTTGTCCCGCTTGTGCTTGTGTCAAATTTATAGTTTTGACTAATTCACCGTTTAAGTAAATCTTTGTTCCTGATAATTCACGTATTGTTGAACCATCTATCGCTGTTGAAGGATTATTCCAATATAATTGGACTCCATCTTCTTTCGGCCGCCATGTGATATCAGTGGGAGGAAGAGGTTTTAATGTTCCACCTGCTAGTACAGAAACGCTTGCGGGAAGGCTTTCCCTTCCATCTGCTGCTCGAACAATAAGTGTATAAGTATACCACGTTCCATCTATTACATTATAATCGGTATATGTAGATGGTAATGTATTAGATATTGTTGCAATCGCTGTATTAGGATTATCATTTCTATATATAAAAACATCAAAATTTCCAATTGGTTCATTAAATAAATCAGTTGTAGGATTTACCCAATCTAATTGAATTTTGATTTGGCTATTTTCAAATATACTTTTACCTGTTAAATTTGTAACGGGTTTAATTTTCTGAGAAATAGGTGCTGTAAATAAATCAAGATAGCCATAATTACCTGATGGATTATTTGGCATCCAAAATAATGGATAAATAACACCATCATAAGCTGCTACGGATGTATAATCTCCCCAATATAAATTCCCACCAGATGTTCCTGTTCCATCGGGTGATTGATCCGAGACATCATCAGGTGAATTGATATAGTATGTAGTCGGTGTAACCCTGAGTACTTTCCACGTGTTTCCTCCGTCATTAGAAATAGACAGATATGCATCAACACCTTGATTGTTTTCAGGATCATTTTGAGAACTATAATATAACACTGCAACTAACCCTGTTATGGGATCTACACAAATTGAAGGGAAAAACATATCATTACCTACTTGATTATCATCGACGCGTATTTTGCTTTGCCAAGTTTTTCCTTGGTCAGTTGAACGCGCTACATATATTCTGTAAGGTCCTCGATCAATTTCTCTTCCTGCTTGAACAATATATACCCATCCTCTTGTGGATTTATTTGACCTATCAACTGCAATTTGTGGTGGGGAAGATACCCTGATGCTTTGTTTATCAGTAAGTACAAATCGTCCCGATGTTTGATGTCTAGTGCCTATACTAACAACTGATTGAGCAACTAATGATGAACCCCAACTTTGTCCCCCATTTGTAGATTTTCGAACAATTGCTTGAGCTATATTTGGATAATTTGAATTGAGCCATGCTACATAGACCTCTCCATCAGGACCTACTGCAGGTAGTGGTGCTTGTGTTGAGCCCGTTCCTAATAGAGTTGGACCAATCCAATTATTACCTCTATCTGTACTGTATGAAAAAACAACACCATCATTTACATAGAAACGTTGCCAACTGACATAAAACCTATTTTTATATGGTGAATTTGGATTATTATCAGCTGCAACTGAAAATCTATCGTGAAAAGGATTCCCTGTTTCATACGACGATATCGCGATAGCAGAAACAGGAACTTCGCTACCGTATCCATCCCAGCTTGCACCGCCATTTGTTGTTAATGAACCAAATACACCGCTGATTTCACTTCTTGCAGTAGGTGTATTAATTTGGCAATAACCATAAGTATATAAAGCATTGCCATCTGCATCAAAAGCTACTCCTGGATCAAAAATAGTCATCCATCCTTTACTAGGAGGGTCGATGTATATCCCCTGATTTGGTGGTGTTGTAGTATGAGTCCAAGTTTGGCCTCCATCGAACGAAGCCCAAGCACTCATTCGCCAATTATCTCGACCTCCAAGATAGTAATTATCATTTGCTGTTGCTATTATGTTTTGTGGATTTGTTGGATTAATTGCGATCCAGGTTTCTGATTGTGCATCATTTCCAGGTGAAATATTAATCAAATCAAATCCTTCCGCTGTTTGAATCCTGGTCTGTTTGGGCATATATTTTGCAATTTCAGGTGGAACATAAGTCCATTTTACTTTCCTTGTAAATATATTTTGTATTCTGGGATTATTTAAATATGAATCACAGAATTCGGGTGTTAAATAACTTGGAATATTATAATTTTTATATTGAGCATTTGATTCAATGACAAATAAAAAAATTAATCCGAAAATTAGCAAATTTAATTTCTTACTCATTTTATATCCTTTTTTTAAATTTTCATTTTCATATATGATTGACGATTCCTTATTCATATAATTGACAAATAATCGAATATACAAAATTACTGATTTTAACTTTCATAATCAAAACTAAGAGTATTTCTCCAGTATTTGTAATAATGCTGCAAAATCCTTCGGATAATCCGCTATAAATTGTAGTTGTTTTTTATTTTTTGGATGTATAAATTCTATGGAATATGAATGCATTGTTAAGCGAGAAATCAAAGGTTGTTCTTCTGTATCTTTTTTTAGATTATATCTCCGTTTGATTGATGAAACAAGGAATGATGAATTATTCCCATACAAATCATCGACAAGCAATGGATAACCAATTGCCTGTAAATGCGCACGTATTTGATGGTGTCTTCCTGTAACTAACTCGCATTCTGCTAAAGTAGTATTTTTAAATCTCTTTAAAACTTTCAATTTTGTTAATGAACTTTTACCTTTTGCTGATGGTATTGTAATATGCGACTTTTGGCGGCTTTGTACTAATGGAATGTCAATTTCTATGTAATCTTGAGGTATTACACCTTGTGTTATAACGTGATAAATTCTTTTTATATCATTATTTTCAAATGCAATATTTAGTTCACTGTGTGTATCTGCATCTTTTGCAAAAAGCATAACTCCACTTGTATCTTTATCTAATCTATGTACGACAAAAATTTTACCGTATACTTCAGATAATATCTGAGATAAACTTGGTAAATTGTGATTATATCTATCGGGAATAGTTAAAACTCCAGATTCTTTATCTATAACTAAAATAGATTCATCTTCATAGATAATTTCAAAATATTGATTATGCTTCATTAATAATTATATTCCTGATTTGCTGATTTGAATGTGTTTGTCATTAACATTGCAATTGTAAGAGGTCCCACCCCACCTGGTACAGGAGTAATTTTGGCAGCTTTTGGAAATACTTCATCAAAATCAACATCTCCAACCAATCTATAACCTGATTTTTTCGTGGCATCAGGGATTCTATTTACACCAACATCGAACACTATAACACCATCCTTGACAAAATCCCCTTTCACAAATTTGGGCGTTCCCATTGCAGCAATAAGTATATCAGCATTCTTTGTGTAATATTGTAAATTTTTAGTGGCAGTATGGCAAATTGTTACAGTTGCATTTGCATATTCTTTTTTCTGATACAACAAATTTAACATTGGTTTACCAACTATATTGCTGCGTCCAATAATCACAACATCGGTTCCACTTGGATTGATTTTGTAAAATTTCATCAATTCGATTATTCCTGCAGGAGTGCAACTTATAAATCCTGGCAATCCAGCAACTAATCTCCCAACATTTTCAGGATGAAATCCATCAACATCTTTACTGGGTTTTATTTTGAGTAAAACTTTTGTTTCATTTATTTGATGGGGAAGTGGTAATTGAACTAGAATACCATGAATTTCTGGGTTTTCATTCCATTCCTCAATAATCGACAGAACTTCTTCTTCTCTTGTTGTGTCGGGAAGATCTTTAACAATTGATTTATATCCAATTTCTTCACAGGCTTTTATTTTTCCATTTACATAAACTTTTGAGGCTGGGTCTTCACCAACAAGAATTACAGCAAGGCAAGGTGTAATATTTTTTTCCTGTTTTAGCGCAGCAGTCTTTATTTTCAAATCTTCTTTAATAAAATCCGAAACAATTTTGCCTTCAATTAATTTATTTTCCATAATTATAAGACTTAAAAATTAATAAATTACTACAAAACTAATGAAAAAATGGTTATTTCTCTATATTAATTATGGATATAAATTTTAAAAATTATATCCAACTGATAAGCCAAGAAGTATCATATCCGTTACATTAAAACTTCCCGCAATTAAAACTGGACCGAATGCTCTTGCTACTCCCATAGTATATTTAAAATGATTATTTGAAACATTTACTTTAGCAACTTGTGGATTCTGGTCTCCAGGAAAACCAGGTGTTGGTTTTGTATTTGGAGGTTCAAGTAACCCTAATTGATATTGAATTTCAGCTGGGAGAGTATAAGTATAAGTGCTTTTAATTTTAATAGATTCATAAGAAACACCTGAATAAATTGTCAAAATTTTAGGAATTTCTTTTGAAATATGTAAATTAATATTTATTATATCAGCATTTGCCTTTAATTTAGCATTTGTAACACCTATTGTATTATCAAGACTTGTTCCTTGATATACAACTTGCAAAGCAGCATCAATCGGGGATTTTGGAAAATATTGTGTAATACTGTGTTTCAATCCAGCTCCCCAAAATGAAAAATTACCAATTGTAGAACCTAAATTTATCTTTGGAACAAAACGCACTAAAAGTTCTGTGCCCATAAATGAACCAAAGATAAGCTGCGGGACACCTGCAATAATCGTATTTACATTTCCACCTGTAGGCAATGTAAATCTTTCAGGAAAACTATTAATAATATTAATAATACTATCTTGAAGTCCTTTTAAACCGAGTGTATCTAAAAGAGAATATAATGGATGAGCTTTTACTAATGAATCTAATGCACTATGTCTTAATTCAAAGTAAGCATTTTGACTCCCGAGTGCTGTTGTAGATTTAGTGGGTAATTTTATCAAACCCTTATGATCGCCATAGACTCCATCATATATTAAATTTAGGAAAAAATAATGAACAAGCCCTGCTGTGTCAATATTAACACCACCTAGACTTACAGATATATATTTTGATAAATCATTTGAATTATAAGGTTCGCAGGGAATTGATGGAGTATATGTCTTATATTTATCAGGTACAAAACCTACCATTCCTTCTATGCTAAAATGGAAATATGGCTTTGCAACTTTATGAGGTACAAATGCATTTGAATAAAAACCTGTATTAGAAGTCAAATTTACCACTTTTACAACCGGCTCAAGAAAAGGGATCCCATTTGAAGTAAATATATCGCTGCTAAATTGGCGTGCTAATTCTACTGTTAAAGGATTTGCTTCTGATTTAGCTTTTTGCAACCTGGTTAAAATAATACAAAATGATAAAAGAAATATAGCTTTTGTTTTCATTTAAATTTTATAATTATCAAGTAATTGCCAAATTGAATGCTTCTCAATTTTTTCATTAATAATTTCTTTCCGGTCTCGGAATTGTAAATTAAGTTTTAATTTTAACTCACCAGAATCGACCCTTCCCTGAGGAGTCAAAGTTAATATGTAAGATCCATCTCCTGTTATTCCTTCAAAATTTACAAAAGTAAGGAACTCGGGAATGACTACTTCTTTTTTTAGTGGTACAAAATGATTAAAATCCGCTCTTAGGACATACTTATTAGAATTTGCTGTTATTAATTTTACCTTTGCACTATCAGCAAGAAATGATAAATTTTCTACTGCAAATCGAATTGGTACAATTCTTACCATATTTGTATCAATTGAATGTATGGGTATTATACCTTTCAATAGATCCACAGTATATCCAAGATTTTCATCTGATAACTGAAAATTCCAGAGATATTTTCTATAAGGATCATCAATGCCCATTACTGGATCATTAATAAATCTTCGTTTCTCAATGACATTTCCTTCACCACTTTCTTCAATTTTTCCAATATCCCAATAGGGTGAATAAATAAAATCGAAGTTCTTGCCCAGGATGACAGATGAAATATCAAAATCTTTTATGTTAAAAGGTGGTAGAAGCGAATCGGACTGAGAATTATAATAAATCGAATCAATACCTGATTTATATGTATACTCTAATGAATCAATAGAAACTCTCAACGTTGTAAAACCATCCTTAATATTGCCAGGTGAATAGAGTGTAAAATAGTAAATTATGTTTCGTTCAAATTGTCTTATTGTAGAATCGCTCAATATCTGCTCAAATTTAGTATTATCTGTATACATATAGTGAAACGCAAGATTTATTGGGTACTTTGGGCGTACAATATATTTTGTATATTGTTTAGAAGTGTCAACTGATTCTTTCTCACCTTTCATATTTGTTTGACTATGTAGCAAACTTAAATTTGCAATGGTAAGTAAAAAGATAAAAAATATACTTCTAATTTTCATTTTTATTACTTTGAAAAAAATTAAACATACACCAGGAAGCAATTGTCATACCGTTCCAAATTTTATTTGATACAATCATCTTATTTATTTCATTTGACGAAACAAGTAATATTTCAATTTTTTCTGATTCATCATTTTTCATAAAACTTTTCTCAAGATTCTTAGCAACATAAACTGAGCAAATTTCATTTGTTATACCCACACAAGGATTGAATTTGCCAAGTAATTTTATGTTATTAGATTTATAACCCGTTTCTTCTTTTAATTCAGCTCTTGCCGCAGAAATAGGGGATTGAGCCTTGTGAATTCCTCCACCTGGAAACTCTATACTAATTTTTTGATTTAAGTACCTGAATTGTTTAATCATTATAAATAAATTATTTTCTAAAATTGGTATGATATGTACTGAGCCTTGAGAATCAGCATAATAATAATCACTAATTTTTCCATTTGGAAGTACATATTTATTATGGCAGTAATTCCAATAATCATTTATTGAAATAATTTCCGAAGAAATTGTTTCAAAAGGTTTAGCCATTAATAAGTTCTAATTGATTAAACATAAACGAAATTTCAATTTGTGCATTTTCATCAGAATCGGAACCGTGAATCGCATTTACGGCTTTTGATTCGCCATATAATTTCCTTATTGTACCATCTGCAGCTTCGGCAGGATCAGTCGCTCCAAGAATTTCACGAAATGATTGTACTGCATTTTCCTTTTCTAAGACCATTGCAATTACAGGACCTCGAGTAATATATTCAACAAGATCTCGATAAAATGGACGATTATGGTGAACATAATAAAAAAGCTCAGCTTGTCGTGTTGTCAGTTGAATTTGTTTAAGAGATATAATTTTGAATCCACTTTGCAATATTAAATCGATAATTTTTCCTGTATAATTTTTTTCAATAGCATCAGGTTTAATCATCCCAAATGTTAAGTTATTCATAAATTCCTTTTATTTATTTTGCTTAATAGCAACACTTTTAGATTTAATTTTCTTATTTGTTTTACTTTTTACAGATTTAGTAGATTTTTTAAGCTTTTGATTTGATAATTCCGAAATTTTATATTCTTTGACTGCTCTTTGAACTGTTAATCCAATTTCAGCAGGATTTTCGACTACATATATACCTGCATTACGAAAAGCTTCTATTTTATCTGCTGCCGTCCCTTTTCCACCTGAAATAATTGCTCCCGCATGACCCATCCTTCGTCCCGGTGGAGCAGTCAATCCAGCGATAAAACCTATTACAGGTTTTTTTACATAATTTTTAATATAATCAGCAGCAATTTCCTCAGAGTTGCCACCAATTTCACCAATCATCATAATTGCTTGAGTTTGAGGATCTTCATTAAACAATTTTATAATATCAATAAATTGAGTCCCAATTATAGGATCTCCCCCGATGCCTACTCCTGTAGATTGTCCCATTTTTAAATCAGAAATTTGCTTAACTGCTTCATAAGTCAATGTCCCACTGCGAGATACAACACCAATATGTCCCTTTCTATGAATAAATCCAGGCATAATACCCACTTTTGCTTCTCCAGGTGTTATAACTCCAGGACAATTAGGACCAATCATTCGTGATTTTGATGATTTTAATGCTTCATAGACTTTAATCATATCGCTTGTAGGTATTCCTTCAGTAATAGTTACAATGAGTTCTATTTCCGATTCAATTGCTTCCATTATTGCGTCCGCTGCAAAAGCTGGTGGAACAAATATAATGGTTGTATTTGCATTTGTTTCCTTTATAGCTTCTTTAACAGTATTAAAAATAGGAACGGCATGGAGAAATTTATATTCTTCATTGCCGATATATTCAATCCCACCTTTTAAAGGTGTCACCCCTCCTACTATATTTGTACCATATTCAAGCATTTGTGAAGTATGGAAAGTGCCTTCTGAACCAGTTATACCCTGAACAATTAACTTTGTATTTTTATTAACAAGAATGCTCATTGATAAATCCAAATTTTTTATTAAAATACAAATTTATGTAACTTAATTGAATTTTAGTTATAGAAAAGAATTTTATTTGGATTTATGCCCGTTTCAATAGAATTAATCGGTACAGTAAGGTTATCTAAATCATATATAAGCACTTCACCATTGACTTGAAAATTTTTTGCATTGCCTATCCAGATATAATTTTTCACCTTATCAAAAGCCAACGAATACCACGTATTTTGTGGAGCATTATTTTTGATAATTTGTTTTAAAGTATTGTCATTGAGATTGATCGCCGCTATACCACTGTAAAAATTAGTTGAATCACTTGAAAAATCTTTTACAATGGCAAATATTGAATTATGCGATTCATCATATAATGCATTTGTAAAATTACCCCGCCACTCCGATAATTTCATATTATTCTGCAAATCAAATTCAAATATTCCACCTAGTGAATCAATCTCTGATGGGAAATTGTAATACGTAATAAAATATCTATTATTAAGGCTATCAAGAATTATCTCAACGGGATTTGGACCAATATTAATTTTCTTGTCTATATTATTTGAATTGAGATTTATAATCCATAATGTGCCTGCATCCGGGTTTGCCTTATTTAAATCCCCCCACCCTGAATTTACAACATATACTTTATTCCGATAGTAAAATAAACCTTCAGGCTGAGGTCCTACCTTTATACACTTTGTAATTTTTGACTGATTAATGTTAACTTCATTAATTGAATTATCGTAAGCATCAGAAAAATATATAATTGAGTCATTTGCAATAGCTAAACGACGTGGATAACGGTCACCCTCGAAGTTTATATATTTTAATATTTTTCCTGTTTTTGCATCAATTAGATATAATACTTTTGAAGAAGATACAAGCACAAACAAACTATCTCCTTTTAGTAATGCATCGTTAGCGATATCACCTAATTGATAATCTGGATTGTTATGCCCAATAAAATCCAAATCGCGATTATTTGTTTGAATATCAAATCTTGTTAATGTTGCATTATTATAGCCATACAACCCCTCGCATAAAATAAATGCTGATGGTTTTGAATATTCTGAATTATTAGGTTCGATGGGTTGTGGTGTCTTAGAACAAGAAACAAGTAAAAGAAGAAATAAGGGAAAAATAATTTTTTTAATATACATTTTGTTTTTATTTTTATGAAACATATTTTATATCTTATTTTTTATTATATAAATAGAAATATTTGTTAATATTATTTAGTGAATGTTATAATTTATTGATATAACGTAATTTCGTTTGGGCATCGGATAATTTTTTATTATTTCATAAGTTTGATTTGTAATATTTTTAATAATTAGGGATATAGTAAATTTATTTGATAATAATTTTATTATATAAGATAAATTAATATCTATATTATAATATGAATTCAACGTTGAATTTAATGAATTATCAATTAAAAAATATCTAAAAGAATTAAAATAAATATCTGTACCGATTGAAAATACATTGTATTTATAATTAATTATAAAACTTATAATTTCCTGAGGTACATAAGGGAGCAAATTGTTATACGATGGGGAATTCTTTGTTTTATCAATTGAATTTTGGTAAGTATATGATAGCATTGAGAACAAGGAGTTATGAAATAATTTTGACTTAATACTAATTGATGCTCCATAATTATGGACTTTCCCAATATTTTGCGCTGACCATGAGACAGTTGATTTTGGAACTGAAAGAATTTGATCCTTTGTATCGATATAGTAAGAACTTAGATTAATGTTAAAAGCATTAATTTGCAATATATCAATTGATAGGGAATATGAATTTGATTTTTCAGGTTTAAGATCTATTGTTCCATAGTTAATATAATACATTTCATTGAAGTTTGGAATTCGATAATTGTTTGAATACATCAGCTTGATAATAGTATTATCAATAATATTTTTCCCATAAATACTAGCTGTATAGGAAAATACATTTTTAATATCATTCCAATAATCATACTTTGCAGATACCAGCGCAGATACTGAATATTTTTCTTTTCTGACTAAATCATAAGAAAGATTATATCCAATTCCAAAGTTTAATCGCTCCACATAATTGCCAACATTGGTGGAAAGTTTGTTTCCTGTAAGATTAGAAAATTGAAAAATAAAATTGAATAAGTTAAAAAATTTATTATAATTAATTGAAAAATCATTAGTTATTCTAACATCGTGAGAAATAAAATACGAATTTGCAAAATTATCATTTGGCAAAAATTCCTTATCATTATAATCTGATGAAGAATAAGAAATTAATAATTTTATTTCATTGGTAATATTTGAATCTATTTTAAGATATAAATTAGATAAATTCATTAATTTAAATTCAGTTAATCTTGCTAAAGAATTTTCAATCTTTCCTGTAATTACTGCCCCTGGCACTCCTCTTTCTGAATTTGTTGTAAATAATTTATTAGTGAATAGACAATTTTTAATAGGAATCTCAAATCCAATATTTCCACTTAAAATTGAGATGTCAGCATTTTGCCGTTTTACCGAAACACTTTTGCCAAAATCATTGTAATCAAATGGATAATTATCATTACTTTTTATATAATTAAAATTTATAAAATAGGGAAATTTAAAAAGTTTTGAATTTGCAGATGTAGATAAATTTGAATATCCAAACGATCCAATTGATGCTGAAATATTAAAGCTCTTATTTTTCGGGATTTTTGAGTGCAAGTCAATAACACCACCAATTGAATTTGTGCCAAATAATGAGCTTGAACAATTCGTAATAACATCAATATTATCAAAAAATGCCGAAGGAAGTAAGCTAAAATCCACAATAGAATTTTGTGTTGAAGAAATTGGCATTCCGTCAATCAATACCGCTGTTTGGTAAGAACCAGCACCACGCATTGAAATAGTTTTAATTCCACCAATGCCTCCGTAGTCTTTTATGAATGTATTGGGTAAGTATTTAATTATTTCAGATATATTTGAATTATTAAGTTTATCAATCTCTGAAATATTAATACAGTGGATATCCAAATGATTTATTATATTTGAACGTTGTAAAGTAGATGCCTCTACCTCAATAGTTTTTGCTTTATATTCTAATGTATCATTTTGAGAAAATAATAGTGAAATATTCATAATAATTAAAAATATCGATATATAATAGAATTTACCTAACAAAATAAAATTCCTTCAATTGTTCTTAACTAAATTAAATAATTATATATAAACTAAATATATAAATATTGAATACAATGAGAAGCAGTAAATGATTTAGGAATAGACATTGCAGCTCCTCAATGTATTTGTTCTCGCAAATAACAATGAGAATATTATTGGTAGGTCTTCTGGCTTGGTTTCATCAAGAATTATCACCTTCCCAGTTATTACCAGTGGTTAATTGATAATTCTTTCCGCCTTACAGCTGCGGAACAGCACAGGATTTGCACCTGTTTCCAAAATCATTAAAATGATTTTTTACCAATAATAATATTTCAAAATTATGAATTAAAATTCAAATATTTATCAATTCGTAATAATTTTTGTTTAATTTTGTAAGAAAAAATAGATTAATAAATGTCAAATCCTTTGATACTTGTTGTTGATGATAATAAAATTACTACTAAACTTATGCACAGATATTTATCTGTACATAATTTTGAAGTAATTGAAGCTTTTGATGGGATAGAATGTTTAGAAAAAATCAAAGAAACACCCCCAGATGTTGTAGTTTTAGATGTAATGATGCCCCGCATGGATGGATATGAAACTTTAAAGAGGATGCGTGAAGACGACGTTATGAAAAATATTCCTGTCGTTATTGTCACAGCTTTAAATGATGTTCAAACTCAAATAAAAGCAATTGAAATGGGTGCTGATGATTTTCTTAGCAAACCAGTAGAAGAAAAATTATTAATTGCAAAAGCAAAATTGCTAAGTGAATTAAGTATTTTACGCACTCGTGTAGCTGAACTTTTATCAATTCTTAATAAATTAAAACAGAATCCTAATTTAATCTCAAATGTTGAGAACATTATTCAAGATGATGAATTCTATGATTAATGAAATCTAAAACTATCTTTGTTTGTTCTAATTGTGGAACGAGGTCTGCCCGCTGGCAAGGAAGATGCCCGACTTGTGGAGCATGGAATTCTTTTGTGGAAGAAGAAGTCGAACAACATACAATAAAAAGAACAACCCAACAAGGGCAAGAACCAATTTTAATATCACAAATTCAATCTGATTCAACTTCTCGTATATTAACTGGTATTGAAGAATTCGATCGTGTTCTTGGTGGGGGAATGGTTCAAGGCTCGGTTGTACTACTTGGAGGAGATCCTGGAATTGGGAAATCCACATTATTGCTTCAAGTATCGGGCAAGTTTAATCCTCTCAATTGCTTATATATTACAGGTGAAGAATCATTAAATCAAATTTCCCTAAGAAGCAAACGTATTTTCCATAAAAATGAAGACATACAAATTTTAGCTGAGACCAATCTAGAAAATATTTTTGAAAAATTAACCGCTCTTGATAACCTTCAGTTTGTAGTAATAGATTCTATTCAATCAATTTCCTCTGATAAAATTGATGCTATTGCAGGAAGCCTTTTGCAAATCCGTGAATGTACAAATCAAATAACAAATTTTGCTAAAAAAAGTGATATAACATTCTTTTTAATTGGACATATTACAAAAGAAGGTGTTATTGCAGGCCCAAAAGTATTAGAACATATTGTGGATACTGTTCTGCAATTTGAAGGAGAAAAAAATTATAATTATCGAATATTGAGAACATTGAAAAATCGTTTTGGTTCTACAAATGAAATTGGTATATTTGAAATGACAGAAGATGGAATGATTGAAGTTAAAAATCCCTCTGAAATTTTTTTAAGTAATCCAACAGATGAATCAGGTGTAGCAATTTCTTGCGCAATTGAGGGAAGTCGTGCAATACTTTTGGAAGTTCAAGCTCTTGTTACTCCTTCTAATTTTGCATATCCCCAACGAATCACAAATGGATTTGAAATGCGTCGATTGCAATTGATTCTTGCAGTTTTGGAAAAAAGATTGGGATTGAATTTTAGCAGCAGGGATGTGTTTATAAATATTGCGGGCGGAATTATGATTTCCGATCCTGCTTTAGATTTAGCAATTGCTTGCGCATTGATAAGCTCTTTTAAAGACCAAAAATTGCCCCATCAATCGGTAATAATTGGAGAAATTGGTTTAACAGGTGAAGTTAGAGGAGTCGGCAATATAAGTCAGCGATTATTGGAAATTCAAAAGCTCAAATTTCCCAATGTAATTCTTCCCGAAATATCTGCTCAGAAACTGCACGATAAATTTGAGCTTGAATTAATTCCTGTATCAAATGTTTTGCAAACTTTCAGTAAAATTTTCTAATATTTATTAAAATGATCATTTATTTAATTATTATCATATAATTAAATAATTTGATTTTTTATTAAATCAATTAATTATTTGAGTTACTTATAATTCTTTAATTTTTTTTATCTCTTCAGTCAATTTAGGTAATACTTCAAGAGCATCACCCACAATGCCATAATCTGCCACTTTAAAAATTGGTGCTTCTTTGTCTTTATTAATTGCAAATATGACTTTAGAACTTGACATTCCTGCAAGATGCTGAATTGCTCCCGAAATTCCGCAAGCAATATATAAAGATGGTGAAACAGTTTTACCCGTTTGTCCTACTTGCTCTGAATGAGGTCTCCATCCCGCATCAACTGCCGCTCGTGATGCTCCAACAGCAGCATTTAATACTTTTGCTAATTCTTCAATAAGAGCGAAGTTTTCTGGGTCCTTCATACCACGCCCACCAGAGACTATTATATCCGCTTCTTTTACATCAAGTTTCCCTTCATTTTTGACTGTATTTATGACAAGTGTTTTGCAATCATTAATAGTCAACTCCGGATTGAAACTTTCAAATTGCTTTGTAGTTGTATTCTGTTTAACAGAAGTAAAAACATTTGGTCGTAATGAAAAAACTTTTATGGGAGTATTGATTTTAGTTGTAATTATTGACTTACCCGCATATACGGGTTTTTTAACTATGATATCGTCATTTTCTATATTCATTTCAATAATATCCGCAATATATCCCGCATCAAATTTAGATGCAACAATTGGTGCAAGCTCAAGCCCATCAGAACTTGCAGGGAATAATAAAATATCGCACTCTTTATTATTTGCTAATTGATAAATTGCTTTTGCAATAGCTTGAACAGAATATTTATTAAGAATATCACTTTCAATATTTATTACTTGGTCAATTCCGTAATCAAATAATTGATAAGCAATTTCCTCTGTCCCATTAATTATAGCCGCAATTGCAATAGCATTCGTCTTTGATTTTAATTTTGATGCAGCAGTTGCAACTTCAAAGGCGCTCCTTTTTATATTTCCATTTATAGATTCGACATAAGCTAGTATATTTTTCATTTTTTTCTCCTATATTAATTTAGATTCTTCATGAAGCAAACGTACAACTTCTTTAATCTCTTCGTCAGATGAATTAAATATTTTGTTGAGTCTCTGCCGTATTGGTAGTTCCATTTCCAGAATTTCTATTTTATTTTCATAAAATTGAGCGGCTTTTTCCTCAATTGGCTTTTTCTTTGCTTTCATAATATCGGGTAACTTTGGATAGCGAGGTTCATTCAGTCCTTTTTGTGCAGAAATGATGCAGGGGAGAGATGCCTCTACAATTTCTTTTCCACCTTCTACTTCACGTTCAGCAATCACATTAGTTCCATTTATTTCGAGCTTTGTTACAATTGTAATTACAGGCAAGTCAAGTAAATCAGCAAGAATTGATGGCACTTGCAATGAATCGAAATCTATGCTTTGTTTTCCCATAAATATAATATCGGGATTAAATGATCTAACATATTCAGCAATATTTTTTGCCACAAAATAGGAATCAAAATTCTGATCAGCAGTTTTGATATGCACACCATCATCAACACCCATTGCAAAGGCATTTCTAAGAGTTTCTTGATTCTCATTTGGACCAACTGTAATAGCAACGACTCTACCGCCATTTTTTTCTTTTAATTGTAAGGCTTCCTCGATAGCATATTCATCATAAGGGTTGAGGATGAATTTAACGTTGTTTGTGTCAATACTCTTGCCATCGTTACCAATTAAAATTTTGGTAGCAGTATCGGGAACGCGTGAAATAGCAACCAATATGTTCATAAGTTTTCCTTTTTATTCATTTTGTTTAAAATATAGATATTAGTTAATAAATAATTACTAAAAATATTATATAATTTAAATTAATTATATTTAATTCAATTGATTATTAATTTCTTTTGAGAATATATATTTCTCCAATAATGAATATAATCCAAATAATATAAATGAAAATAGAAATGTACTTAATAAAGTATATCCAAAAAATGGAATAGCACTTATATAACAACTTATAAGTCCTGATAAATTAGTAGGGTACATTATTCCATTCAACCAAACAGCAAAGTTTGTGATTATATAAAAAATTGTTGCACTAATTAAAGAGGAAAGTGTAATACTTCCTGTATTTGATTTTTTCATTTTTGTACCAATTATGGTAGCAATTATGAGACTTAAATATATAGACCAAAGAGTGTTATGAAAGCCAAGAATTATATCACTTGCTACCATTGAAATTATTGGAATAATATATCCAATTGTTTTGTTTTTAAATAAAAATCCTGCAAATATACCAACAGATATAACAGCAGTAAAATTTGGTGGGTGGGGAAGAAATCTACTTGCAATTGCAAGTATTATCAATATATTTGATAAGGTAAAATTTAATGTTTTAGTATTCATATATGAAATTAATGTTAGTTTACATAATATAGATTATATTCCAATTATTATATTATTTTTTTGTATCTTTTTCTATTGGCATTTTTGCAAATTCTTCTAGTACCTTGATTATATTTGGATTATTCTGTTCAACTTGTTGCTCAATTTTCTTTAGCATTTCTTCAATCATTTGTGCCTTATACAAAGGATCATCTTTTTTTATTTCAATATTTTTTTTCTCATCCATAATTGAAAATTTAAAATTTATAAAGATGATTTAATCATTTGATTATTATTTATTGTGCAAAATACTTTTCCTTGTAGTTTCATTTCATTAATCGGTGTATTTTTCGATTTTGATTTGAAATTCTCTTTATTTACAATCCATTCAGCATTTGTGTTTATAATTGTTATGTTTGCTTTATTACCTTGTTTAATATGTAAATTTTCTAATCCTAATATATTTCGTGGATTTATAGACATTTTATAAATTAGATCCTCCAAACTCAAATATCCTTTTGCAACTAGATTGGTATATGATAATCCGAATGATGTTTCAAGTCCTATAATTCCATAAGGAGCTTTATCAAATTCTACATCTTTTTCTAATTGAGAATGTGGAGCATGGTCGCTTGCTATTACATCAATTGTACCATCTTTTAATCCTTGAATTAAAGCGTCGATATCGCCTTGTTTCCTCAGTGGTGGGTTCATTTTAAAATTGGTGTTATATTCGACAAGATAATCTTCTGTTAAAGAAAAATGATGTGGTGTTACTTCACAAGAGATATTGGGATTTCGTTTTTTTGCTTGTCGAATAATATCAACCGATCCTTTTGTACTAATATGTTGTGCATGATATCGCCTATTCCCACAATATTGAGAAAGCAATACATCTCGAGCTAAAATAATTTCCTCAGCAATGCTTGGATACCCTTTTAATCCTAATTGAACAGATAAATCTGATTCATTCATATCAAAATTTTCTGTCATTGTAGTGTCTTCACAATGTTGCGCAATCAGAAAGTTTCTTGGTGAAGCATAATCAAATGCCCGCCGCATAACTTCAGAATTCAAAACGCATTTACCGTCATCTGTAAAAAGCAAAGCACCGTGTTCAGCAAGTTCAATCATATTGGAAATTATCTTTCCTTCCATTGATTGAGTCAAGGCACCTGCAATAAAAACATCGCAAAGTAAATCCTTTGACTTTGATTTTATATACTCTATAACAGTTTTATCATCAATGCAAGGCTTTGTGTTAGGCATAATTAATACACCTGTAAATCCCCCATTTGCTGCTGCACTTGCGCCCGAAATAATATCTTCCTTAGCTTCAAAACCGGGATCACGAAAATGGATATGCATATCAAATAAACCAGGTATTACTGTAAGATAGCTCCCATCAATAATTTCAGTATTAAAGTCAGGTTTTATTTCTTCAGGAGTTAATTTATGAATAACCCCATCTTTTATCCATAAGTTATAATTAGAATTTATCTTATCAAGTGGGCTATTTATTAAGATATTTGTGAAAAGTATATTCATTGTTAATGTAAAATTTCACAAAATTACTAAATTCTTATTTTCTAGAAAATTTTAATTTGATTTTTCCTTGCAAAATACTTTCTCAAAAATGTAGTCCGATGTATTAAGCATGGTCCATATTCATCAATTTTCATAAAATGATATTTTGTTCCATAACCAAAATGTTCATTAAATCCATATTCAGGGAAAATATGATGAAATGTATCGGCCATCATTCTATCTCGAACAACCTTTGCAATAATTGAAGCTGAGGCAATTGAATATGATTTTGAATCTCCATCAATTATAGTAATATAATTATCGGATTTTTTAGAAAAGCGATTTCCATCGATTAAATAAATTTCAGGATGAGTATTTAATTTTGATATGGCTATTTCCATTGCTAAAAAAGTTGCACTTAAAATATTAATTTTATCGATTATGGAGCTATCAACAATTCCGATCCCAATTGATATTGCATTATTCTGAATTATATCAAATAATTCATCTCTCTTTGCAGCTCTTAATTTTTTTGAATCATTAATTTCCTTTGAAAATAAATTATATGGTGGTAACACAACTGCAGCGGCTACTACAGGTCCTGCAAGACTACCCCGTCCTGCTTCATCAATGCCTGCTATAAGCTTTCTACCCCGCCAATATTGATTTTCAATTGTGAAATCAGGCAAATCCAATAAATTAAAAATCCTTTATTAGATTTAAAAATTCATTTCTTAAATTAATATCATTCAGCATTAATCCCCGCATAACAGACGTTATCATCTCAGAGTCCTCTTCGGATTCCTCAACACC
>Ga0067045_1003538_pt1 | contig 18825 bp, 16 predicted proteins | sample TerdegcTABiofilm_FD_59184 | JGI IMG/M metagenome (GOLD analysis project Ga0067045, IMG submission 59184) | Combined Assembly of (Gp0054472, Gp0054536) Wastewater bioreactor microbial communities from Singapore -Terephthalate degrading... | reverse complement strand
CCCCAGCCTATCTGATCACCTGGTGTTTTTTGCACAGGAGAGCCACCGACATAGCAAGGCCATTTAGGATAATACAGCCTTATATCAAACTTTCCTTCCTCGAACTGATGTGGTGCAGGCAATACATAGTCACTCCAGTATCCCACATCGTCAAGATAGAGGTTCCAATCCACCACAAGCTCCATCTTCTCAAGAGATGCCTCTATCATCTGGGGCTGTATCATGGCATATAAACCACGGTAGGGGTTTCTGAAAAATACTGCTTTAATCTTTTGGGTCTTATAAAGACCCCAACCAACCATGCCATAGTGACCAGGCGCAGAGAAGTCTTTATTCTTGTAAATGTCATATGTTACAGGGAACATATTCCGGAAATCCACCGGTTCTTTTGGCAACTCAGGATAAGGCTTTACAGGTGGCGCGAGGTCTTCGAGCCATGGTATCTTTACATCGTGGAGAAGGATTACGCCTCCTTCGTGGTCAATGGATCCTGTAAGTGTGTTTAGTATGTTTATTGCATGACGCAATCTCCAGCTGTTTGCATAGTTTGGTCCGGCAGCATCCCTTTTATATGTAGGAATAAATGCATAAGGCTTTGCAGCAGCAAATTCTTTGGCTATCCTTACAATTGCACTCCCTTTTACCTCTGAAATTTTTGATGCCCATTCAGGTGTATAGGTTTTTACAGTATCTTTAATATATTGCAATACAGGTTTTACCTCGTATTCTTTACCATCCACAGTTACTTTAAAAGGACCACCTTCCATTGCTGGTTTGTGACATGTATCTATGGGTTCAGCCTTTTTGTGTGTTTCGCACCATGCCATCATAGAGCCCTCTTTTGTTTTGATTGTGAGCTTTGTTTTTATGTCCACAAGGGCAGGTGCATCGGTGTATTCTTTCAAAAATTTGGTGTTGTAAAGTTTATCTTTTATGATGATATTTATCATGGCAAGGGCCACGGCAAGGTCAGTTCCAGGTTTTATGGAATGTATTTCTGTTGCAAAGGCATCGGCAAGGGGCGTTCGCAATGGATTAAATACCACAATCTTACAACCGTTTTTCTTTGCATTTCTCCAGTGAACGAGCATACCTGCCTTACCACATTTGGATAGCGAATCAAAGCCAAACCATACCTGGTATTTTGCATTGTCATAATCATATCCTGCCACATGATGTGTTGGTGTATAGGTGCTGGAATAATATTTATTGGGTGGATTTGTTAAGGTAAGGCAGTTAATATAATAGTGCGTTCCAAAGCATTCTGTCCTCTGGTCACTTCTTGTAACCCCTAAACTCCTTGCGAGTTTATTTGTATAAGGATCACCGGGACTACACATAAGAATCTCTTCTCGTTTAAATTTTTTTAGTGATTGAATAATCTCATTTACAGCATCTTCTGTCTTCATAACAACCCATCCTGGGTCATTATCAGTCCCCTTTTTTGGGTTGGTGCGCTTAAGGGCAACCATAAGCCTATCTGGGTCATACATAGAATCTACAAATGCAAGGCCTTTAATGCAAAATTTTCCATTTGACACAGGGTCTTCTGGCCTCCCCTCAAGGGTAATAGCCCTTTCCAGATTTGTGACAGGGTCATGGGCAACTACCACATAATAGGCACAATCTGCCTCGCATGCCCTCGCGCAGACCTGAGGGATCTTCTTTTTGATTTCATATAAAGGTTTTTCCTGTGAGTGCCTTCCAAATGGCGCCTGGGCTTCAAGATTTTTAAAGGGGAATGTAGACAATGAGGCTACTGCACCGGCAACACCGACAAACTTCAAAAAATCCCTTCTTGTTAAGTCCTTTTCTTTCTCAATCTCCTCCGCCATAGCAAACCTCCTTGAGTTTAAAATACACTTTTGATTTAAATTGTCCTGTTCCGTATCAGCATATCTTTGAAGCTTTCATTGGAGTAATAGAGCATCTGAGGACACTTAATTTTGAATGTTTTATCCAGCATGGCAAGACCTGCAAATAATTCTGTAAAAAAAATGCGATAATGTCAAGAATTAAATCTCCGTTATTTTCTAAGAGATAGATCCCTTTTAAAGATTTTATATTAAAATTGGCATCTATCTAATTTTTATGAGCTTAGATTCCTAAAGCATAATGCTTAAAAAAGCGATACATTATGCATAAGGTCCTTGAAAAAGGCCTAAAACTTAAAGGCTTACTACTCCACTGCCTCGAGGTTTTCTAGTCTCCAGAGAAGGGATTCCGCGTCATATATCAGCTCGTAAAGTGCACTACCGTCGGTGAGGGCAAAATGGTATATATCCTTTCTGCCCTCCTTTGAACGCCACGTATATGTTATCTCGCTCACCCTGATGGTTCTTCCTGCCCAGTGAAACTTAACAGGTCTTATCTTATAGGCAGGGGCAAATGTGGCAAGGACCTTGACATACTCACCCACATACATCTCTATATCCTGTTTCTGATGAGCCCTATAACCTTCCCAGCAACCATCACCTCATCCGGCATATACGAGACAGGTTCCATGACTGGATTTTCAGGCTTGAGTATTACCCTCCCCTCCTCGAACAGGACCCTCTTTACTGTAGCCTCATCACCTATTAAAACAACACCTATCTCTCCATGCTCTAAGGTAGGCTGCCTCCTGACGATTACAAAATCGCCGTCAAATATCCCTGCCCCCTTCATGCTGTCACCCGTGACCCTTAATGAGAAGATGTCACCCCCGGGAAAGAGCTCAGGGTCAATAGTGATATGCATGTCCATATCCTCATTGGCTACCAAGGGTTCTCCTGCCCTGATCCTCCCTGCCACAGGTACGAGCGTTGCCTCCTTTGGCCTTAATCCGAGTATCTCAATACCCCTTGATCTTGTTGGATTTATGCGGATAAACCCCTTTTTTTCAAGGGCCTTAAGGTGCATCCTTGCTGCAGGCCATAGGATGTTGAAATGTCCCCCTATCTCCCTTATCGTAGGTGGATAGCCATATCTTCTCACATAATCTCGAAGAAACTCGAATATCCGTCTCTGCATCCCTGTTAAAGCTTTCATATATACATATGTATACTATAATTTAGGGTTTGTCAACAAAATCTTGTATAACCTGAAACCTGTTGTTATAATAATCTATGCCACTTCTTTTTGAATCTATAAGCCATGGAGAGGTCCCTTTCGGCTTCTTCAATATAGAGACGGATATGATCCTCCTCGACAACTACTTCTTCTTTGCCAGCGATGTATCCAACAACATATCTGAAATAGCGCAGATGACCACAGACAATGCCCATTCCCAGGACTGGGAGACCTATATAATCCATCCACAGAGGATAGGCAATCTCATGGGTGCCATAGCAGGGGTTGACCTCCGCGGTTTCATAGGCGAGGTATACAGCCTCTTCCCATTTCCCCATGAACCGGATAAATTCAGGCAAAACCCTGAAGGATTCAAGACAAGGGCAATAATGGAAGATATAATAAAGAGATACGCCAGCCCTTCACATATAAAGGTCATCATAGATGAAACCACATGGACGATCAGCATAGGGGGATACAAATTTTCAAGGCTCGGTTTCCATGAGCTTATAAGATACCTCTGGATTGGCGGTTACCCGAGATGGAAGGACAGCTTAAGGCCGGATTATATAATGAGGATGAAAGAAAAAGTAGAAAAAACGAGTTACCCACTCTTTGACGGCATTAATGCCATACTCGAGAGGCCATGACATGGACGATGAATATTTTATGGAGCTGTGTCTTGTGGAGGCCATGTGCGCCTTTGAGGAAGAAGAAGTGCCTGTAGGGGCATTAATACTCGATAAGAAAGGCAAGGTAATATCCATTGCCCATAACCTTACAAGACAGAAAAATTCCCCCACTGCCCATGCAGAGATACTTGCCATCGAGGGGGCATCAAGGGTATTAAACAACTTCAGGTTGACAGGATGCACCATGTTCTGCTCCAAAGAGCCATGTACCATGTGTGCTGGAGCCATAATTGAGGCAAGGATAAAAACCATTGTATTCGGTTGTTATGATAAAAAGGCAGGTGCTTTTGGTTCTAAAATTGATATAAATAATATTGGACTTAATCACAGAGTTGATGTAAAAGGTGGTATTTTAAAAGAGCAGAGCGAGGAAATACTAAAGAGTTTTTTTAAGATCAGGAGAGGTACCGAAGCGGTCATAACGGGGCCGACTCGAAATCGGCTGTCCCGCTAAGTCGGGACCGTGGGTTCGAATCCCACCCTCTCCGAATATCCTAATATTATTTATTACCTCTGAGGTCTTTGCCTCTTTTGCATATTCTTCATGATCTCATCCATTTTGTCCAACCCCATACCCGTCCCAATATCCATAACCTCCTGCACGCTGTTTACCTTTTTATATCCCTTTGGTACATCGAACATGGAGGCCTTGGCAGCACCGAGTTTTACATCTTTATACATAATGGTTGTTTTTCCCTGCGGGGCAGCAAACTCCATTTTAATAGGGAAGTCCTTTAAATCAGTGGCCTCCCATATTACTGCCTTGTGTTTTTCATTGGGACTGCTTTTTCTGTAATAAACTGCATCATATTTATTGCATGGATGGCCATCAATCTTTTCGGTACCTATCTTTTTTTTCTCAAATACCATATCCGGTTCATAGTAGGAAACCATCTGGTCTTGCTGTTTAATAGGCTGTTCATGGTAGAGTTTTTTATTTGTATTCAAGGTTATTGTCTTTTTTGCATCACCTAAGACTATGGTCACTATACCCTTCATGCCCGCATTCTCTACCCGTGTCTTAGCACCCATCTTTGCCATTGGTGTCTCAATGCCCTGTGTAACCATTATTGCTGTAAAGTTATCAGGCGGAGAGGCAAAAACGTATGGGTTAAAAAAGAAAAAACCTATGATAAGACCGATTAATATTGCCCAGGATAATCTTTTAGATGACATACGAACCTCCTTGTTTATTTATGGCGTGTATCTATTTTCCCTTGATTATAAGTTTCATGTCAAGGGGTTTTTAAACTAAAGCCTGAATCTGAATATCCCCTTTATCTCAGGTGTAATAGCCCTTTTCCTTCCAGCTTTTTATGACATTTGCATATACCTCAGGGTATTTTTCAAACATTAATTTGCGCATGAACCTTCTCTCTATGGCAAAGGCAACCCTGTCCATGAGGCTCCTTGGGCTATGGTTTTTTATATCCATTATGAGCTTATCTGATGCCTTTTCTAAATCTTTATTTATATCTGAAGCCTTAATCTTTGTTGGAATACCCACCTTATAGAATAGAAAACCGGATAATCTCGTATGAAATACATTTTGTAAGCCCAAAAAATCTCTGTTTATTTTTTTCCCTCCTGCATATCCCACCGAGGATATGGCAAGGGTATATTTATCCTCAAGGAGCAGAGTAAACCCGAGTATGTAGGTTATCCTCTCCAGGAATCGCTTGTAACATGCTGTGACAAGTCCGTTCCTCACCGGAGAGCCAACAACAAAACCATGAGCACCTTTCATGGCCTCAATAATGCCTCTCATATCATCTTCTATTATACATACACCTGTCTTCAGGCATGTAAAACAACCAATACAATCTTTTATATGGGATTCATACAAGGATATGTTTTGAACAGAAACACCATTTGCCGTAAGATGTGATGATATAACCGACAATACATCGGCAATAAAGCCATTCTTTTTGGCATTACCGTTTAAGACAGCCACTCTGATTGCCATTGCACCCCCCAACCCATGTTTTATGGTAATATTCGATTTTTACAGATAATTTAGTATTTTACAAGAAAAATAAAATATGAAAGCCAAACCCATTATATATCCCAGAGACATACACCTTAAGGCCTTGAAGGCAGACTATAGACTAAATGCTTTTCCAATCTAAAATTTAAAAATTCCAGAGTAAAACAAATCTATTTCTGATTTTGATTTTGGTCTTTAGATGGGATTGCCCAGGGTAAAACTACGTATCTTAACTATTTATTGTCCTTCAGGCTACAAACTGATATAATCACTGAAAAAATGACACACCAGCTAAGACATACCGGTGATTGGTCTTATTTCCACATCCCCGAATTAGAGGAAAAGGGGTTGTTACACGGTTTTTTTACTGCCTCTTCCCCTGTGGTTACTATAGATAAGACTAAAGGCAGGGATTTTTTAGATTTGTTCTGTTTAAGGGATTTTATAGTCCTCCATCAGGAGCACGGCGATCAAGTCCATGTCATAAGAGATGGATACCGTCCCATGTCAGGCGATGGGATTGTTTTATTAGAAAAAAACGTTGCAAGCGTAATAAAGACAGCAGACTGCCTGCCCATTATCCTTTTTGAACCCTATTACCCTATAGCATCCATTGTCCATGCAGGCTGGCGTGGGACATTAAAGGGTATCACAAAAAATGCTGTTAATATCATGACAGGTCTCGGCGGCACAAGAGAAAAGATAATAGCTATATTGGGCCCTTCTGTTAATGTGTGTTGTTATACTGTCGGTGAAGACCTCTATACAGCCTTTAAGGAAAAAGGGTTCTCTGATTCTATCTTCAGGAAGGCAGGCAATACGCTTTTTTTAAGCCTTCGCCAGGCAAATAAGGAGGTTCTCTCCAAAGAAGGTGTATCAGTGATATATGACCTTGATATATGCACATTGTGCACAGACGGCCTTTTTCATTCATACCGCAGGGGTGACAGGGATAAGAGGCAGATAAACTTTGTGTCAATTATATGACAGTTATTGACAGGCATGCCTGAAAAATGCCTTTGGGAGAAATACAAAATCTATGAGATATAAAAAAGAAATCTCCATAGCCGGGCTTGTTTTAGTTGTCTTCGGTCTTCTGGTATACTTACAGACACAACTGCCATTTTTTAAAAAATTCCTTCCCATAGGTGAAAATAAGCTCATAGTAGTTATACTTAATATTAACCTCCTACTGATACTACTGCTCCTCTTTCTCATAACAAGGACTGTTATAAAGAATTATATAGAGACGAAAAGGGGTATATGGGGCTCAAGATTAAAGACAAAACTCACCTTTACCCTGCTTTTTATATCTATCATACCGTCTTTTACACTTTTTTTAATCTTTACAAGTTTTTTTAATATAACCATGGAGAGATGGTTCAGCCAAAAGATAGAGGATACCCTGGACAATGCCCTTGAGATATCTCAGTTCTACTACGATGACCTTTTCAAACGATACGAAAGGACAGGCCTTTCTGTATCAAAAGAACTGATAAAAAAGAGGCTACTGGATAATGGCAGTGGTCTTTCTGGATTTTTAAAAAGACAGGGGCAGGAAAAATCATTCCAATTTTACTCTATCCATGGGCCTTCAGGGCAGATATGGGTCACAAACATGCCTGAGAATATTGATTCTACCCTCTCATCAAAGACAAGGGCCAGCACAAAAGAAAATAGCATAAGGCTCATCATGCCCTTAAGAAAGGGTGAGATTGTTATATCAGGGACAAGGATAAACGATGATACTGGCCTTGAAAGGGGTGTCCTTTTCATAGGGGATATAATAAGGGTCAAGGGGACAGAGAGGCTAAAGGATATTGCATCTGTCCATAAGGAGTTCAAGGAATCGAGGACATTCAAGAAGATACTGAAATACAGCTTTATAATACCTCTTTTTCTCACTACCATAATAACCATATTCTTTTCTGTATGGGTGGGCATCAAGATGGCCTCAGGGATAACAACACCCATAGAAAAGGTAAAAGAAGGGGCATCTATCATAGCAAAGGGGAAGTTCGATATAAGCCTCGAGGAAAAAGGCGGTGACGAGATAGGGACACTGGTAGGCGCATTTAACAGCATGGCAAGGGAACTGAAGATTGCAAAGGAAGAGATAGAGGAGAAAAAACGATATATAGAGGTCATACTCGACAATGTTGCCACAGGCATCATATCCACGGACAATAGAGGCAATATAGTGCTATTAAACAGGGCAGCAAAGACCATACTCGGTGTAGAGGGTGATGAGTGGATAGGCAGGCCTTTAAAAAAGGTCTTTGGCTCAGAGCTAAAACAGGTCATGAAGTCTTTTCTCAAAGAGGCAAGGAATATCTCAGAGAACATAAGCGTTGTAAAGGAGATGAGGCTCAGACTAAAAAAGGACATCACATTTATAAGGGCATCCCTTACTGTCCTAAAAGACGAGGATAACAGGATTGAGGGGTTCATAATTGCCTTTGACGATATTACACACTTTGTGAGGGCAGAAAAGCTTGCTACATGGAGAGAGATTGCAAAAAAACTCACCCATGAGATAAAGAATCCGCTGACACCTATTATCCTGTCTGCAGAAAGGATAAGGAGAAAGGTCTTGAGTGGCTTTGAGGGAAAAGATAGGGATGTCCTGGATGAGACAACATCAGTGATAATCAAGTCGGTGGATGATATAAAGGGTATAGTAAATGAGCTTACAAGGCTGACCCACATATCCAGGGCAAAGACCCTCGAAGACCTAAATACCATTATAGATGAGACCATAGAGATATATAACAACCTCTACCCAAATATCTCTTTTAACTTTAAGAAGTCCCAAATGCCTCTATGCAGGGTGGATAAAGACGGGATAAGGAGGGCGATTATAAACCTTATTACCAATTCGGCAAAGGCAATAGGTGATAAACAGGGTGAGATAGATATAACCACTGGATTTGATGAGAAAAAAGGTGTTGCTATAATAAAGATTGCAGACAACGGCAGGGGCATCCCTGACGAGGACAAGGAGAAGATATTCGACCCCTATTTCACCAAGGAAAAGGATGGGACAGGGCTGGGGCTTGCCATAGTCCAGTCCATTATCCTTGAACACCATGGAAAGATCTCAGTAGAGGATAACCTCCCTGAAGGCGCATGCTTTATAATAGAGATACCTGTTCTTGAGACCTGAAATCGACCATTTTCAAAGGTCATCGTGGCAAAGCGCCATCAACTGGATTTATCTGTTGACCCTTTCTTATCTTTTTTTAGATAACTCTTCAAATCACGATAATAATTCTCCTGAGGGCCAATCATAATTAATTCTAACCCATCATTGATCATTCTATAGGGAAGGAGATCCTTGATATTTTTAATTTTGAACTTATGGATATTTTTACCCTCATATTGTTTCACTTCTTACCATTATAAATCATTCCATAGCAAAACGAAACTTAATTGGGTTTGTATTTTAAGGGCCAGTGGTGTCAAAAAACTATCACATGCCCTGTGACACACTGACAAACAATATAAAAACAAATTAATTGATTGGAAAAGCCAATATTGACTGGCATGGGCAATCATTTGAGAGGTTTCTCAGGATTACAAAGTCAAAAAAACAGCAGTTGACATAGCAGAGGCATAAAAATTGCATAAAAAATTAAATGACAAGGTAGTTAAGGTAACCAGAAAGCGGCAATTCCTTGCAGTATGACAAAAAATAAGGGTTTAAATTTTTTGAACTATTTGAAATAAGGTTATGGATGCTTGTCCTTTTTCGTATGAAAACGAAGGCATAATCATAAAAGGAAAGAATGTGGATATGAGGTTTTTTCTTGTTCTCCGATAAAAGAAAAAAAGGAAAATTAATAAATGAAAAAGAAAAACAAAAAGAATAAAAACAGGCATTTTTATAAAGAAAAGACAGATAAACCCATCCAGACATCCAATACCCCGACCCTATCTGTATGTATGATTGTAAAGAACGAAGAGGAGAACCTGCCCAGGGTACTTTCTTCCATCCAGGGTCTTGCCGATGAGATAATTGTTGTGGATACAGGCTCAATGGACAGAACTGTGGAAATAGCCAGAAACTTTGGTGCAAAGGTATATTTCTTTGAGTGGTGTGATGACTTCTCCGCTGCAAGAAATGAGTCCTTGAGACACGCCACATGCGATTATATTCTGTGGCTTGATGGAGACGATGAAGTCCCCAAACCAGAACACGAAATAATAAAAAAAGACCTTCTTTTAAAAAGAGGTAATGCCTTTTATCTTCACATAAAGAATAGTATGGACAACAATGAGGATATATCTATCCAGTTACGAATCTTTCCAAATAAAAAAGGGATAAGGTTTTACGGAAAGGTGCACGAACAGGTTTACGATGCGATTGTAAATGCAAAAATAATGATGTCTTTGTGCGATGCAGTAATTATCCATCATGGTTATTACAGCAAAGATGAGATATCAAAAAAACTTAGTAGAAACATAGAGATACTAAAAAAGGAGCTTGAAGAAAACCCTGATAATACAACCACATTATTTTTTCTTGCCAGGACATTAAGAGGCTTGAATAAAACAGAAGAGGCATCTTATTATCTTGATAAATTGATAGAAAAGGCAAAAGAAGATATAAAATTCAGGTCAACAGACCTGTTCAGGATTGCCCTTTTCGAGAAGTCTTCAATCCTTTGTTTGAATAGTAAACCTCATGAGGCAATTTCTTTAATTGAAAATATGAAAACACCTGATGAAAAGGATAACCTTTTAACTTTTACACTGGGAGAACTATATTATAAAACCGGTGATTACGGGAATGCATATAGATACCTAAACAGGATAAAAAACGAGACATTTAAAAACTGGTTATTGCCTGTAGATCCAGAAACCTGTATCAAAAACCTAAAGACTTATCTCGGTATCTCTTCGCTTTTTGCAAAAGACTATGATACCGGGAGGTTGTGTTTTGGTTATCTTATAAACATAGAGCCGGACAATAAAGAGTATTATCATTATCTCATACTAAGTGAAGAAAAGGCGGGTAATATTGATAAAGCATTAAAACTCTGCTCAGATGCACTGATAAGATTTGAAAAAGAGCCCTCTTTTATAAAAAAACGATTTCTTCTTTTAATAGAAAAGGGTGATTTAGATGGTGCAATAGATGAACTTAATTTGATAGAGGAGAGCCTTTATGACCTTGAGGTAATAGCAGGTGGGTTTTTGATTAACTGCCTGGCATTAAACTTAAACGGTATAAATCATTTTTACAGGCTATTATTTAATAATCTATTCATTCCTGAGAAACCCTTTCCTGAAGATTATCAAAAGATAATGGATATACTTAAGAAATTAAATGAAAATAAGGCATTATCCCTCTTTGAAAGAGGAATCAAGCATCTTCTGGGATTAGATGCTAATAAGCCCAAAGAAAATCCTGCCATTAAAGCATAAAACTTTCTCAATATTTTTTCTTGTTCTATAAGTTCTATAAACGGATTTAATCAAAAAGCTCTTTTAAAGGCATTTCATTGGAAAAATAAATTTCCCCCTTTTTCTTCTATATATTCCCTTGCCTGAAGTGATGCCTGAAAATAACTGTAATATAAATCTTTTTTCAGGGGTGGTTTTTAATTTTTTAAATTTTTTTTAATTTCAATCTTATGGACTTAAGTTTTTTAAAATCCAAACGATAATATAGTCAGAAGGGAAGAAAGGAGGTGAAAATAGAGCTTCCCTAAAAAATAAAAAACAAAAAAAAGGCAAGATGCCGAACAAAAAACTAAACAAGGAGGTTTAACATGGCTTTTAGAATCGCAACAAACGTAGCATCATTAAACACACAGAGATGGCTTTCCGTATCAAATACTGGGATGAGCAAATCCCTCGAAAGGCTCTCTTCAGGTTACAAAATCAACAAGGCAGCAGATGACGCAGCAGGAATCGGTATCGCAACAAAATTGAATGTTAAGGCAGCAAGTGTTGCAAAGGCTATCGACAACGGCAATCAGGCAATAGCAATGCTACAGACTGCTGAAAGTGGTGTTGACCAGATAAAGAACATCCTTACAAGGCTAAAAGAGCTGGCAACACAGGCAGCATCTGATAACATCACATCAGACGATAGAGCAGCACTTGATCAAGAGAGGGGTAATCTTGAAACAGAAATTAATAAGATTGCCCAGAATACAAAGTACGGTGCAACAGCGCTCTTAAGCGGTGCCAATAGCATTTCAGCATACGGTGCATCCCTCACACCGGGCTACGGTATCTCGAGTATAGATGTTACCGGTGCAGGAATCTCAGCTACAACCCTCTTTACCCTCACTGTGGATGATGGTGTTGGTGGTGTCACATTGAGCCTTAATAATGGTACAACAACACAGACGGTAAATGTAACAAAACCATCAAATCTCAATACAGCTATAGCTAATTTTTCAGAACTCGGGGTAAAGGTTACGATTAACTCATCTATTGTGGATATTTCAAATGCCAATGGCTTTACAGTGACTGTAGGTAGTTCTTCATTTGCTTACCAGTTGGGTGATATGAACCAAAGCTATGACCAGATATCAGTATCTATTAAGAATTTCCAGAAAGGTTCCAGTGATGTCCTGAATATCACAGGTGATATCTCTACAAAAGCAAATGCCCAGACATATCTTGGAACGATTGATACCGCAGTTACAAATCTCAACACCGAAAGGGGCAAAATCGGTGCTGCACAGAACCAGATAGCATACCATCTTGCCAACCTTGAGGCTATGTATGAGAACACCAAGGCTGCTGAATCTACCATCAAGGATGCAGACTTTGCAGCAGAGATGGCGAACTTCACAAAGTTCCAGATAGTGACCCAGTCCGGTATAGCAATGCTTGCTCAGGCGAACCAGTTACCGCAGCTTGTTCTATCGCTTCTGAAATAAGGTCTAAAAACAGTCCCCCTGTCTTAAGATGGGGGGACTGAACTTTAGGAAGACGGCTATGGATATCTCAGGTATAAACAACATCCAGGTTAAAAATCAGGTTATAGAGAAGGCAATCAGGTTTTCAGAAGAAAAGGCAAAGATAAAACCTGCAACAGCCCAGGCACCTATAACCAATACAAAAAATAATCACGAAGAGATGCAACAGAATATAGAAGAGATGCTCAAATTTTTTGAATCTAACAGTTCTGTTAGATTCCAGTATGATAAATCAATAAACAGGATAATAATTCAGGTTTTAAACGGAAGCAATAAAGAGGTAATAAAACAGATTCCACCGGAGAGCATGGTAAGGTTTTTAAAGGCTTTTAATGATTTTATAGGCCTTTTAGTAGACAAGGAGATATAACAAATGGCCGGTAATGTATCTTTAACAGGGCTTACAAGTGATATAAACTGGACTAATCTTATAAATGATATTATAAATGCTAAAAAATCCGCAACCATAACACCCCTTGAAAACAAAAAAACAAATTATCAGTCAAAACTTTCTGCATATCAGTCATTTAACAGTCTTCTTTTAAGCCTGAAAAATTATATAGATGATAACAAACTCGATAAATTAGCAGGATATGCCATTTACTCAAGTTCTCTTACATCTTCAAATCCTTCTATAACTCCTGGAAATGTTTTAGAGGTATCTCTTGGTAGTGTGAGCGGTGCTGGCAGTTACTCCATAGAGGTATTAAGCCTTGCCCAGGCAGAAAAGATTGCATCTGACTTGCAGACATCGAAAACAGAGGCACTTGGTTTATCAGGGACTATCAATATAAACGGCAAAGATATAACTATTGAATCAGATGATACACTAACACTAATTGCCTCAAAGATTAATGGTGCAGGTGCAGGTGTTACTGCAAGTATTTTATCCATATCCGATACTGAGCACAGGCTTATAATCGAATCCCAGACAACAGGTGCAGAAGGAATAACACTAATCGATGATAATGATGTCCTTGAAACACTTGGTATCCTTGATTCGGTAGACTTGAAAAAAAATGTAATAAGAACAGGTGCAGATGCATCTGTAAAGATTGACGGATATAGTATCTCTTCCACATCTAATACATTATCAAATGTAATAGATGGTGTGACATTGACATTAAAGGAGACAAATTCAGGTAGCCCCATAACTCTAACGATTGCAGAAAATAAAAGTGCTATAAGTGGCAAGGTCTCTGCTTTAGTAAGCAGTATAAATAGTGTTTTAAGCTATGTCAAGACACAAAATACATATTCCAGTGACAGCAAATCTACACCCCTTATGGGAGATATAAATCTCCATACTGTCCGAAACAACATAATAGATGCCATTTTTGCCGAGGTAAATGGAAACACCACTTATAAGACAGCATCTTCTATTGGCTTTACCTTTGCAAGCGATGGAACTCTGAGTTTAAATTCTACTACCTTCTCAGAGGCATTATCTTCAAACAAGCAAGAAGTCATAAATGTTTTGGCACAACTCGGTGATACATTAAAGACCAGCATGAACGTCTATATAAATCCTTTTACAGGGACGCTCACCCAGATTGAAAAATCAATAAATCAGACCATAACAGATATAGACAAAAGAATAGAGGAACTCAATGAAAGGTATGAAAGAGAGGCTGAAGCCCTTGAGAAAAAATACAACAGCCTTGAACTTCTAATCTCATCTTCAAATCTCATGAAAAACTGGCTCACACAACAGGTTGACTATATGAAAAAGAGTAATTCTTAAAAAAGGAGAGGGGTTATGACCTTAAACGGTATTAAAAGCTATAAAAATACATTGGCCTCTGTGGATGAGAGCGATAAGGGGGCTTTGCTTGTTAAAGCATTTCAAATGATGCTTGAAAAGCTCGATATAGTAAATATTTACATAGAATCAAAAAATTTTGAAAAAAGGTATGCTGAGTTGTCAAAGATAAAACAGGTGCTTGAGATATTGCATGATTCTATCGATACCCAGTATGGTGAAATATCACAGAATCTCCAGAGTCTTTATTTATACATTATCAAACGCCTTGATGAGGCAAATATTAAGAATGATAAAAATGTCGTTGAAGAATGTAAATCCTTAATAAAAACTCTTCACGAAGGCTTTGAAGAGGCATACAAAAAAGAAAGGGGAAATAATTCGGGCAAAGATTCATCGAGTGCTTATGACACCTTTGTTGCCTCAAAAAAGCAAATAAATTACCAGGAATCTCCAGGTAGAACACTCACCATAGGCGGCTATTTATAGAGCTATTTATAGATAAGTGTCAAAAAAATGTCAGGTTTTTAGGATATGCCATTGATATGACATATCCTGACATCATATAACCCCTTCTAATATATAAGTTTTTTCTCCAAGCCACTGTAACTGTACCAGCTATAAATACCTTTTGGTATTGTTATTGCATATATTTTATTTGATATGGCAGAACAGCTTTATCTTGCTATTATAGCTTTAACATAAACAAATAATAGAAGAGGCATCCATGAAGAAAAAAAAGAAAGGAAAGATAAAAAAAAGACCGCCAACTATTCAGCATCAACCTAAAAAAATAAGTGATAGCGTTATTTTTCCAGACTGTGATAGCTATTACTTTTACAATATGGGAAGGCTGATAGATGACGATAAAAAGGTCGTAGTTGAAATTGGAGGAGGTAGCAATGTCTTCTGCGATGCCTTTATAAAGGGATTGATGGCAGGAAATAAATCGGGCATTTCATTTTACCGTATTGATGAGTCAATGGATGAGGAAGAAAAGCGCATCGGCTTCATAGATAATTTAAAAACTTTTAATGTCCTTGAATCAATAGATGTAATCCCGCTCTCGCACATTGTAAGCTCTTCTAATTTCAATGACAAAAGCATTGACATAATATTTATAAATGACAACTCTCCTTTTTCTGATATATATGCCCTTCTTTCTGCCTGGTATCCCAAGCTAAAAGATAATGGCTGGTTATCAGGCTTTCTTTTTGTTGATGAAAATATGCTTACTAATATTCAGAGTAATGAATTAAACGGTTTTGCCTTAGATTTTGCTACTGGTTATTCGATATTACTGCCCCCATTAACAAACAATATTTTTGAGCTATATACAAATGAACTGGCATCAGGATTAAAAAATATTCAACAAAAAATTAATGTTTCACAATTTGGGGAGGCAAGACAGATTGCCTTGAGGATTATGCAGATATATCCCCACTCGCCTTTTATAACAAATCTTAAGGCAGAACTCGATCATCAGTGCGGATTTACCATGGAATCTAAAAGACTTTTTGAAAAGATTATAGATATGTGGCCACATCATATAAGGGCTATGAATAACCTTGCGGCAATTGAAGCCAATACAGGAAATATAGAAAGAGCGAGAAGCCTTTTACAGAGGATTCTAAAGATTGACCCGAATAATTTTGATGCAATAACAAATTTAAAGGAGATAGAAAAACTAAATTCTTTTTAAAATGAAGACAAAGATACTTTTAGGCCCTGGACTTTATGACCCTAAGGGAAATGAGGCTTTTTTGGTAAAGGCAATAAAGGAAGTGGCAGAGACCATTCTGTTCGATGGCTCTTTTTCTTCCTTTGAACAGTTAATGGGTAGGCTTCCTAAGGGATGGGAACCTGATTTTATCATAATAAGAGATGCAGAGTTTTATAAAATGCCTGTAAATTTAGAAAATTCGCCCTATCCTGTTATAGGTCTTATAGGAGATTATAATCTAACGCTCAACAAAATGCTCCCCATCCTTGATTCCTTTGATTATTTCTTCTGTGACACCAAGGGGGTCAGGATATTTAATAAGCTGGGGTTTAATAACTGTGAGTTTTTTTGCCTATACGGTTATGACCCGGACCTCCACAGACCATATTATAACAGCAATGAAAAAGAGATTGATGTTATTTTTGTAGGCAATCTTAACAGGGCTATTCAACAGGAGAGGGAACAATATTTATACAGGCTTGCAAGGCTCGGTAAACACATTAAGGTTAAAATTACAACCGGTATCTTCGGAGGTGAATTTGCAAAACTCTTAAGTAGTGCAAGGATTGTATTTAATCGTTCCATAAGGGATGAGGCAAATATGAGGTTCTTTGAGGCAGCAGGATGTGGCTCTACTGTGATGAGTAATCATATTCAGGAACTGGATTTACTTGGATTTATCCCTGATAGAGACTATTTGACCTATACAGATAATAATTTTGAAGAGACCATTATATCTTTTTTTAATGGAGATGTAAGGGAGAAAGAAGAGGAATTCCTTTCAAATATGAAAGGCAAGATTCATCTCCATACTTATAGGTCAAGGGCAGAGGAATTAATAAATAGGCTTAAAATGCTCCATATAGACATCTCACAGAGACGGATGTTGAGACTCCCTATAAAGGATAGAATGAGAAGATGGCAGCGATATATCTCTGACACAGTTACCATCAAGGGAGGAATAAACCTTAATATATTCCACCCACAGATTGTTGCATGGGCTAAACATTTAATAGATAATGAACTTGAAATAAAAAGTTTTGACATAAATATGTGGTTCTGGTGGATGGATTTATTGAAAGATGCAGGTCTTGATGAATATTTAAAATACTTTATAGAGGATAGGCTGTCCCTTATTGAATCTGCACCGGCATTCGATAATATAAAAGATGAATTTCGACATTATTTAACCTGAGGTATTGTTTTATTATGGAAATATGACGGGCAATAGATATTCATTCTGGAGGTATTTTGGAAAGATATTCATTCTTTAAAGACCTTTTTAATAATCTGGGGAATAACTGGAATAATAATTTAGAGAATAATTTTGATTTTTTAAGGTTTGGAAGTCCTGAAAGAGAAGTAGTAAATGGGGGTTACGCTCTTTTAGAGATTAAAAAGTATTTAAATGAGCTGGATAGGTTTTATAATATACTCGAAGACGACTATTCTCGGTATATATTTATACAGGCCTTATCTTTTAGAATTCTGGGACACAGGAAAATAAAAATGCCCCTTTCTACCCCTGAATATTGGAACGCCATTAAAACTATAGCTTCGTTAGCCGACAAAGACAATTATATTGAAGTCATATTTACCGAATCTAATAAAACAAAGCTTTTTTATATAAATTTGAATGATTTTAATGTCCCTGTAAAACTATTCAATACACCCACAGGCATAATTTCCCAATTTTTTATAAGAAACTATGAATATAGAATTGATAATGAACGTTTTATAGGAGCCAGAGAGGGTGATGTTGTTATTGATGGAGGGGGTTGCTGGGGTGATACTGCTTTATACTTTGCAAATCAGGTTGGTGATTCAGGGAAAGTATACTCTTTTGAGTTTATACCATCAAACTTAGATATTTTGTATAAAAATATTGGTTTAAATCCTGAAATGTCAAAGAGAATTCAGATAATCCCTATGCCTTTATGGGAAAGCTCTGGAATTAAGATGTATTATAAGGATAATGGTCCTGGAAGCATAGTGAGCAGTGCGCCTTTTGAAGGGATGCAGGGGCGTGTATCATCCATTTCAATTGACCGGTTTGTTGAAGAAAATCACATAAAAAAAGTGGATTTCATAAAAATGGATATTGAAGGAAGCGAACAGAAGGCAATTAAGGGGGCCATCAATACATTGAAAAGGTTCACACCGCAGCTTGCCATTTCAATATATCATAATTTTGCCAATGATTTTGCTCATATTGCCAATATGTTAGATGATTTGAAGCTGGGATATCACTTTTTTCTCAGTCATTTTTCAATTCACCATGAGGAAACAGTCCTTTTTGCAACAACGGAAGGAAAATTATGATATATGTAACAAGACCGAGTCTGCCACCTTTTGAAGAATTTGTTGAAGTCTTAAAAGACATCTGGGATTCAAGATGGCTCACAAATAACGGACCATACCACGAGAGGTTTGAACAAGCCCTTGCAGAATATCTGGGTGTAAAATATATTTCTCTTTTCGCTAATGGGACACTTGCCTTGATAACAGCTCTACAGGCCCTTCGTATAACAGGAGAGGTAATAACTACTCCTTACAGCTTTGTCGCCACAACCCACGCCCTCCACTGGAACGGTATAACACCTGTATTCTGTGATATTGAGCCCGAATATTGCAATATAGACCCTGAGAAGATAGAAGCCCTCATCACA
>Ga0067045_1029712_pt1 | contig 18832 bp, 16 predicted proteins | sample TerdegcTABiofilm_FD_59184 | JGI IMG/M metagenome (GOLD analysis project Ga0067045, IMG submission 59184) | Combined Assembly of (Gp0054472, Gp0054536) Wastewater bioreactor microbial communities from Singapore -Terephthalate degrading... | reverse complement strand
CGATAACCTTTCTGGATCCCTACTGCCGTAAAGTTCCGGCTTGTGCGCTTTAGGACTGCGGTTCCGGGGTTTTCATCGCCTCTGAACTTTTCTGCTTCCCTCAGCGCTTATGAAGTATATCACACCCAAAAATCCCTGTCAAGCACCCCCACAAACTTTTTTGAAATTTTTCTTCACAATTTCACAACCGCCAAAACCCCACAACCACGCCTGTTCGCACATTAATCAAAATTCCTTCTCCATATCCCGGCAACCATATAACAAACAGACAATACGCTTTTTTTAAATCGACAGGACTTACGCTATTTTCTACTAAAACCCAGATTTCACGCCGATTGCCATAGATCCTGAAACGAGTTTAGGATGACTATTTCATGCCGTTTTCCTCGAATTTTAGCGTAACTCCCGAATCGAGTTAAGAAAAAAGAAATATTACCGATAATAACATCATATCAACAGGAAAACCAACGGGGCTTATGGAAGTCCCCACAACAAATACCCCAGGAAAAACCCGATTATAGCGGAAACTGACAATGGGTATAACATTCAGGACTTATGCTTTTTGTTGTAGCACCCCCATTTTATGCCGACTCCCAAAGATCCTGAAACAGAACATGTCCTGAATCGGTTTCAGGATGCTGGTTTCCCCAATACAGAGCGTAACTCCTGACATTTGCATAACACTCAAATATAAAGATAAGGATTGGATATAAAGTGGAAAGTATAATAGCTCCCGAAAGCAATCTGCTGGAAGAAACCCTGGAAAAATGGCTACTGGAATTAAAATTCAAAAACCTGCTGAACGCGGCTCCGGTAGAAAGCGTGCCGGTAGGTGATTCCATGGGCAGAATAACGGCCCGTCCTGCAGTGGCTCTTCTGTCATCGCCTCATTTCTATTCAGCATCCGTGGACGGCATCGCCATATCTTCCTCCCGCACTTTCGGTATCAACCATCAGACCCCCCTGAGGGCGAAACTGGGCAAGGAAGCCTTCTATGTTGATACCGGAACACCGATTCCCGACGGGTGTGATGCGGTGGTTCCCATTGAACTGGTGGATCCTATTTCCATCGAAGAGGTGGAAATAAGTCAGTTCTGCCCTCCCTGGGACAATGTGCGTCCACCGGGGGAAGAAGTATCCGCCACCGAGGTCATCCTGCCAGCCTTTCACCGGATCCGGGCTATGGATATAGGAGCCCTCTTTCAGGGAGGATTATCAAAAGTTGAAGTTTTCAAAAAGCCCCGGGTTGGTATATTACCCCTGGGAAGCGGACTGATCCCTCCCGGCGTCGCCATGCAACAGGGGAAAATGATTGAAACCACTTCCCACATCCTCAGCAGTATGATCAAACAATGGCAGGGAGAACCGGTACTACTGAATATTATTCCGGAAAGCCTGGAAGATCTGATAAAATCAGCAGAAAAAAATATCTCTTCCCTGGATCTCCTGCTGATTATTTCCGGCCCATCCCAGGGGACCCGTCTGCCGGCATATTTCCTGAAATTGAAAGGAGACCTGATCACCTACGGGGTGCAGGTAAAACCCGGTATGTCCACCTGTCTGGGACTCCTCCAGGGAACTCCCGTTATCGGTTTGCCCAATTACGCCATGTCCGCCCTGCTCATGACGGAAATTTTCGCACTCCCCGTAATATACAAGAAAATCGGCATGGGAGAACCCCGACGGAAAAGCGTTTCCGCATACTTTTCCCAGCCCCTGCGATCCCCCGAAGGAGTGGATGAATTTATCCGGGTAGCCGTGGGCAACGTGGGCAAAATTCCCGTCGCCACTCCCCTTTCCAGGGGCGCCGATGTCCTCATGTCTCTGGTCCGTGCCGACGGTATCCTCCGGATCGCCCCCTCCCGCAAACTGATCAAAACCGGAGATGTGGTGGAAGTATATCTCCTGCGTCCTCACGGGGATCTCAACAAAAAACTCTTCCTGTCGGGTTCTCACGATATTGTCTTTGATATTCTGAGAAGCTATCTTCAGTTGGAATACCCCGATGTCTCCTTCTTTTCCTCCAATATAGGCAGCGTCAGAGGGGTCATGTCCCTGCAGGCGGGATACTCCCACATAAGCCAGATCCGAATCTTTGACGACGAATCGGGAGAATACAATATACCTTTTATCAAAAAATTCTTATATGATACACCCCTTATATTGGTAAATCTCTTCCACAGAAGTCTGGGATTTCTGGTTCAACCGGGAAACCCCAAAAATATCAAATCTTTTTCCGATCTGACCCGGCATGATGTCAAAATGGTTAACCGTATAAGAGGATCCGGAACCCGTATGCTCCTGGACTATCACCTGAAACAGAAAGGGATCGAACCGGGCAAACTGCGGGGATACGAAAACGAAACCCATAACCACCTTAATCTGGCTTCCGCCGTAGCCTCCCATAACGCCGACGTGGGACTGGGTATCCTCCCCTCGGCCAAAGCCCTGAAACTGGACTTTATCCCCATGCTGGAAGAACGGATGGATCTGGTCATACCAAAAAAATTCATCAATATCTATCCCGTAACATCTTTCCTCTCCCTGCTTAAATCCGCCAAGTTCAAGGAAGAAGTGGAAGCCCTGGGTGGATACAGCACCAGGGATACAGGGAAAATCCTTTTTGAAATTTAATAAAGAGACACTGAAATGCAATACCCTCTTAACTATCATGTCCATTCGAGTATTTCCTTCGACTCTTCGACCTCCGCCGAGGAAATGGTCATATCCGCCATAGATAAGGGACTGAAGGAAATCTGCTTTACCGAACATAAGGATCTGGATCCCTTCTACCCCTATACCGATTTCTATGACGATAATGCCTATAATGAAATCATAATAGGTCTGATACAAAAATACAAAAACCGGATAATCATAAAAAAAGGGGTAGAAGCCGATTATGCCACATCCTATGGTGAGGATTTTCAGAAATTTACTCAGAATCACTACTTCGATTTCATCCTGGGAGGAGTCCATGCCCTGGATCACTATTTTATAGACGACGGTTTTCCCGGCTGGAAAGATCCCGATGCAACTTACCGGCGGTATCTGGAAGAAGTGCGTGAACTCTCAACTCTTTCCCATTTCGATGTGCTGGCTCATCTGGATTATGCCAAACGATACGGGAGCCTGTTCCTTGATTTCCAACCGGAAAAGTATGAGGATATTTTAAGGGAAATTCTGGACAACCTGATTCGTAAGGGACAGGGCATCGAGATAAACACCGCCGGATGGAGGCACCATTGCAAGGAACCCTATCCTTCACCATATATCCTCCGCCTTTACAAAAAACTGGGAGGGGAAATCATTACCGTGGGCGGCGATTCCCACGAAACGACCCATCTGGATTACCGCATAAAAGACGCCCTTTCGCTATTGAAGGAAGTGGGCTTTGAATCTGTATGGACATACTGTAGCCGACAGGGAACTCCCGCTCTAATTGATCCATGATTTTGCAATTCTCTTCCCCCCACGATTACTGGATTTACGAGGCAGACTTTTTGAAGGGGGATTAAAGTTTGATTTCAGTGTTCATCGTCAGTTCCACCAATTACAGGAAGCGGTTTTCTTGTAAATTATATTTTTAACTCCGTTAATTCATTATAGGTTACGGTTTTGCTCTTACAGCAGGCGGACAGCAGAAAATCAAACCATTCCTCTTCATTATATCTTCTGTTAAATCGATAGCAATACTCATCCATAAATCGCTGCAAATGTTTATTCCCTACACAGTGAAAAGTTCCATGCAAGTTGGTTCTAAGATTGTTTATAAGTATATTAATCCAATAGGCATCACTATTTTTATTTTTTGTTCCATTTCTGATTTTATTGTTTTGCATATTTGTTTTGTTAGTTTTATTCTCAATAAATTTGTATGTCCTTAATTTATTAGTCTTTTCATTATCTCCTATATCTCCTCTAACACTATTTTCATCCCCATCCACTATTGAAGGTAAGATACTCCCAATTATTTCTATCGGCATAACTTTCATTTCAGTGTATTCCAATCCCATATACAGTGAAAGCAAAGTTTTTCCTTCTTCATCGTCGGTGGTTGCCGTCGAATTTGACTTATTATTATCAGCGGTTGTAATTGAATTGGGGACATTATGGCTGTCATTGCCGCTTCTGCTGTTATCATCGGGGGTTGGGGTTGAACCCGGCTCACTATCACTATTACCGCCATCGTCTTTCCTGCATTTCTTTGTGTTTCCCAGGAATTCATTATTGATGGCTACTATACCCGATATACCCGGAATTCCCGATATTATTGGCATATCCCGTTGTTGATCTTCTGCGGACATGGCTTTTCTGATTTTGTGGCACATAGTCCAGATTGTGCGGTAAGTGTCGATGGCCAGTATTCTTTTCAGTGCCAATGCGGAAATCCCCACTTTTTGTATGGACATGAAAAATATGGCCCCAAACCATTTTAGGAGAGGAGTACGGGTTTTGTGGAATATGGTTCCCGCCGTCAGGGATGCCTGATAGCCGCAACCTTTGCACTGATAAAGAAATCGTCTGGAATGAAAGGAATATTGGTGATTTCCGCATTTTGGACAGACAAAGCCTTTACTCCACCGGGTTTTGAAGAGATATTCCTGGCAGGCTTTTTCGTCGGGGAATTGCCTGTGAAACTCCAGTATATTCATGGGAATCGGTGCGTCGGCCTGCTTTGACCGGTTCTTTTTACCGATTTTGGCCTGGTTTGACTGGAACGTTGTTAAAGTTTTAGGTGCTTTTTTTGATTTGAGTTTTTTATTCATTATTTGACCGCTCCTCCCTGCTTTTTATACCATCCCATAGAGTATATTTGACTTATATTTTAAAAGTCCTTCTTATCGGATTAAATATGGTTGTTAATATAGGAGTCCTTTCTATACCGGGGGAAGAGAGCAATAAGAACCTATCCGGAAAATCCGTATGAAGGTTCTCTTGAACCCGATTTAGTTCACTCACCAAGGACAGGCGGTTATTTTCCTGACAGCCTCTTAAAACCCATACCAAAACCGATGGATTTGAACCCGATAAAGGATTTTTGAGCCCATTGTAAAAATAAAATCATACTCCGGACTATACAGATTGTCCTCCGGCTACAAACCGGTTTTTTGCTCCCCTCATAGAGAGTGAGAAAAAATCATCCCCCGCCATAACATGGGAGAGAGTCATTCCCTCACCCCAGATGGGGGGAAAGAAAAGGTTGCCAGCCAGTCTGTCCGGAAGAAAGGTGAAAATATGATTATCGAAATATCACCCCTGGTAAACGAAACTCCCGAGGGAAACCTCATCGGATGGGGCGTCATCCCCTGCGACTACGACGACAAGGAACTGGATATTCAGGTTAATATCGCCCCCATCCACCCCGCCGATTTCAAGGATCTGGCCCGATTCAAGGGGAAAAAACTGACCGTCAGCATCCCCGAATTGACCCTGCAGAAGCTGAAAAGCTACGGCGAGGCCCAACGGGATATGATGAGATATTCCGCCGAATACGCCGCCGTCTGCCGTCAGTTGAGCTACGCCATATTAAAGGAAATGAAAAAGAGGAAAATCAACGCCGATTACAGCCTCACCATAGACCATGCGGGACAGTTGCTGACCATGTTCATCGCCCGCATCGCCGATATGGAATCCTACGAAATCCGAAGAATCAAGAAGAAAAAAGACGACAGCACCGTGGATCTCACCATCCTCCTACCCCAGAACCTGTATCCCTTCGAAGGAAAAAAGATCGTTCTCCTGGACGAGTTTCTCAGCACGGGTTTTACCCTCCGCGAAGTGGTCAAAACCATCCACGCCCAGGGAGGCGAAGTGGTGCTGGTGGGAGTGTTCAAATGTATGGATGCCAAACAGAACCTCTTCAAGGAAGCCTATCCCGATATACCCGTAGTAACTCTGGAATAACCCGCAGGCAGGAGGGTATCAGTCTATGAATAAAAAAGATATTATAGATACCATTTCCCACAAGACCGCCCTGTCCAGAGGACAGATACGGCAGGTGGTGGAGGAAGTACTGGATGAGATTACCCTCCGACTCTCCAGGGGAGAGAAATGTCAGTTTACCGGTTTCGGTACCTTCCAGATAAAAAAGAGAGCCGCCCGTAAGGTGATTCACCCCTCCACCAGAGAAAGAATCACCGTATCCGCCCGGAATATCCCGGTGTTTATTCCCGGCAGAAAACTGCTGGAATCGGTATCCTCCCTGGAAGGGGACTTTTTCGATTAATACGGGATAAGGTGATTAGATTGTTTGTTTCTTTTAAAGATGCCGTCAATAAAACCCTGGAAACCGAGATGCGACGGGATCCGGGAGTATTCCTCATGGGAGAGGACATAGGAATATACGGAGGAGCCTTTGGGGTTACAAAGGGACTGTGGGAGAAGTTCGGCGAGGCAAGAATTCTGGAAACCCCCATCTCGGAGGCTTCTCTCATGGGGATCGCCACCGGATCATCTCTGACGGGTATGCGTCCCGTGCTGGAAATCATGTTTATGGACTTCTGCACCCTCATCATGGATCAGGTGATAAACCATGCCTCCAAGTTCAAATATATGTTCGGCGGTTCCGATAAGATAAAGGTTCCCCTGGTGATCCGTACCCCCTACGGAGGAGGCAGAGCTTACGGAGCCAGTCATTCCCAGAGTATGGAGGGTTTTTTCCTCCATATTCCCGGCGTGAAGATTCTGGTTCCCTACTCTCCCAAAGACGCCTGCGGTCTCCTGAGAAGTGCCATAAGAGACGATAACCCGGTACTCTTTTTAGAAAATAAACTGCTTTATACCAGACAGGGGGAAGTACCGGATGACCCCGATTTTATGATCCCCATAGGAAAGGCGGAAATCCTGAGAGAAGGACAGGATCTTACCCTCATATCCTACGGCAGGATGCTGGATCTGTGTATATCTGCGGGGGAAGAACTTGAAAAAGACGGCTTTTCCATAGAGATAATAAACCTCCGAAGTCTATCTCCCATGGATATGGGAACCATATTCTCTTCCATAGCCAAGACCGGCAGGGTGGTTCTGGTGGAGGAAGGAACCCTCACGGGAGGAGTCGGAGCGGAAATTTCCGGCAGGATCAGCGAATCGGAGCTATTCTGGGGGCTTTTATGTCCTATAAAAAGAGTCGCTGCCAAGGATCTCCCCATCCCCTACAGTCCCTCATTGGAAGAAGCTGTCCTCCCCTCGGTCCGGGATATCCTGAAATCATGCAGAGAAACCCTGGCCTGATACGGAAACCGCGTCCTAAAATAAAGTCAGGAGTTTTGAATTTAATCCGGTATATAGTGGTTCTAAATAAAAACTTCCGAAATAGATCCTGAAACAAGTTCAGGAGTTACGCTCAAATTCGAGGAAAACGGCATAAAATCGTCATCCTGAAACCAGTTCAGGACAGGCTTTGTTTCAGGATCTCTGGCAATCGGCATGAAATCTGGGTTTTGATATAAAATGGCGTAAGTCCTGAAGTTCAGGATGACGGTATTATAGAGAAAATTGTTTATTGGAGTCACTATCGTATTATCAAAATTCTTCAACAAATTCTTCGTCGGGTTCCAGTGAGGTCAGAACGGTGTTTTCTCTTTGCCGGATGGCGTCGCCCCGGAAAGAATCTTTTTTGATCCTGCGGGCGTAGGGGATTGTTTCGTCGGTCTCTTCATGTTCTTCATCGGGATTCTCCCCGGTTTCCCCTGTCCGGAAGAAGGATACCGCCTTTTGCAGGATTTCCGCCTGGGATTGGAGAGTTTCGGCGGTGGAGGCCACTTCCTCGGAGGCTGCCGCGTTCTGCTGGATGATTCGATCCAGTCCCTGAATGGACTGACTGATCTGTCCGATGCCGTTACTCTGTTCCCGACTGGCGGAACTGATTTCTTCCACCAGAGAGGAGGTTTTCTGGATCTCGGGCAACAGTTGCCGGAGCATCCTGTCGGTTTCATCGGAAATTTTAAGACTCCCCGAAGACAGGCTCAGGATTTCCTGGGAGGCTTTCTGGCTTCTCTCGGCCAATTTTCTCACCTCGGCAGCCACCACGGCAAAACCCTTGCCATGTTCTCCCGCCCTTGCCGCTTCGATGGCGGCGTTTAATGCCAGCAGGTTGGTCTGTCGGGCAATCTCCTCCACCATGGTGATCTTGCCGGCGATCTCCTTCATGGATTTTATAGTTTCCATGACCGATTCGGCGGTCCTTCCTGCTGACTGATAGGCGGATCTGGAGATCTGTTCCCCGTGGAGAGAGTTCTCTGCGTTCTGTTTTACCGTGCCTTCGATCTGTTTCAGAGAGGATGCCAGTTCCTCCGCCGATGCCGCCTGCTGGGAAGCTCCCTCGGACAACTGCACCGATGCCGAGGTCAGTTCCTTGCTCCCCAGGCTAACCTGTTGGGAGGAGGAGAGGATCTCTCCCACCACTTCCGCCAGTTTCTTTTGCATAATATAAAGATTGGCGTTGAGCTGCCCCATTTCATCCTCACAATCCCACTCTATTTTTCCGTTCAGTTCTCCTTCGGCTATGGATTGGGTTATGGAAAGAGATCTTTTTAACGGCTCCGACACCATGCCCCGGAGCATGAAATAGGTAAACAGCATGAGGGTTATGAGGAGTAAGATTCCTGCAGTCAGGAGCATATTGCGGGTATTGATACTTTCTTTCATGACGTCCTGAGTATAGACCACCGAGGCGATAGTCCAGTTCCAGGGGGCAAAGGTGGAGAATATCTGGGTTTTTTCCAGGGGGGTTTTGCTTCCATCTTCAGACCATTGATATTTCATATTTCCTTCTTTTTTTGAAAGCATCTCCTTGATAAATTCTCTTCCGTCAGCCCCCTTCAGTTCCAGCACGTTTTGACCTTCCAAGCCGGGATGAATCACCATATTGCCCGTATTGTCCACCACGTAAATATATCCCCGGTCTCCCAGTTTGATGTTCTTGATTTCTTCCTTCAGGGCCTGCATACCCTGGGTAAAATCGAGACCGATGAATATAATACCGATAACTTCACCGGAGGAGGATTTGACGGGTATATATTTGGTAAGGTAATCCTTTCCGAAAAGGTGGGCTTTCCCCACATATTCCTCTCCATGGATAAGAGAATTATATCCGGGGTGGGTTTTGCCCAGGAAAGTTCCCACTGCCCTGGAACCGTCCTCTTTTTTCAAAGATGTGGTAACCCGGACGAAATCATCACCGGAACGGGCAAAAAGGGTGGCCACCGCTCCCGTTACACCGGTATATTTATCCACTATGTCATAATTGAGATTCACGATCCGGTCTCCCAGTTTAAGGGCGGGGGTATCCACGGTACCTATCTTTACTTTTTGATTACTGTCCAGACTAAACTTTCCCGGAAGTTCGGACATAAACACTGCCGCCAGTTTGTCGGTGGTCTGGATAAGACTGTTGTTATAGACGTCAATCATATCCATCACCATGCCGTTGCTGTTTTTCAATTCCTGAACCGAAGTTTTTTCCCAGGTAGCAGTGGTATTGGCAGTAATATAAAGTATAAACAGTCCCAGAAAGACAACCAGCACGACAGATTGCAGTATTATGAGTTTTAGCCCTACCGAAAAATCCTTGAACCCTTGCCTTTTTTGCATTATTGTGTCGCCTCCACAAACGCTCTGTTTTTTACGGGAATGTAAAAAAATTTGGTATATATTCAGTCCTCTGGCGGAGAACCACGTCATCCTGAACTCGTTTCAGGATCTATACAATATCTTGTACCTCAGATTCCGAAACAAAGCCTGTCCTGAACTTGTTTCAGGATTCGGAATGACGGGGGGACTGAATGAATACAAAATTTGTTCATTCTGTGTATCTGAAAACAAATATCCCATTATCTTTATCGGCAGATTGTGAAATTATTTAACAGCAAAAACCCTAAAACTTTAACTTCAGGGTTCAGAGTTTCCAGCGAATTTCTCTAAAATTTTTTCAGTTTATTGATGGCTTTTTTTATAAAACTTTGAACAACAGGATCTTCTTTATCGTAAATTTCTTTAAGATGTGGAATGATTGTCGAATCTCCCATTTCTCCCAGAGTTTCTGCGGAAACACTCCTGACATGCCAGTCAGGATCCTTTAAGAGGGTAATCAGATGGGGGATGGTCTCTTTCATCCTGAAGTGTTTTAATGATGACGCTATTGCCTGCCGAACTCTCCAATCGGGATCCGAAAGTTTGTCCAGCAGGGATTCCACCGCTCTTTTGTCTCCTATAAAACCCAGGGCGAAAGCGGATGCCTGCCTGATTTTCCAACTTTCGTCATTTAGGGATTCCACAAGAGGCTGCACCGCTCTTTCATCTTTGATATTCCCCAGGGATTCCGCCGCCTGCCTGCGAACTTCCCATTTTTCGTCCTTCAGCATGGGGACAAGGTAGTCAACGGCCTTTTTTTTATCTCCCTCATATTCCGGGCTTCCCAGAGACTGGGTGCGGATCAGTCTGATATTAAAATCCTCCGATTTCAGATCCTTTCCGATTTCATTAATATCCATATATTATATATATCTCCTTCCTCCTCCATTGTGTCGAATCCCCTCTTCAGCCCAGGGTATGCCCATGCTATCGCGATTTCCGATCTTTTGCTCCAATCCCTTCCCCTGATATACATGTAAGTCATAGCGGCAAAACAGAAAACCGAAAGAAGAAGACCGCAAGAGAAAGGAAGCAACATATAACGACACTGATATAAACCGCACGGACATTACCGGGTTTGTGCCAGTCATAGCGGGGAGTTGTGAGAAAATCCCGGCGAAGATCAGAGGTGCATTTGCCGGGTTTCTTCACAAATAAAGAACATCCCCCTTTTTTTATAGTGAAATGATCTCTTTTTCCTCCACCGGTGAGATATTTTTTCGCCATTTCAGGTGAACGACGAAAAAGGAAACCAGCACCAAAAGGCATAACCCTCCCAATATCAACTTGACCGTTTCGTATCCCCTGGGGATCTGAAACAGCAGGGATATGAGGATTATCAGCAATAGAGTCAAAACAAAAAACAGTCGGGCTTTTCTCATAGGAAAAACTTCTTTCCGCTTATCTATTCCTTTCCGATTTTCTGAATTTTTTATATAGTGGTTATTCCCACTTTCTCCCAAAAAAGACACCGATTCTGTTAATTTATTGTAAAAAAAATATTAACGAACCTTAACAGGTTAAAATAAAAAGAGCCACTGATATACTCATACTTAAATCTACGATCATCACCCTGAACGGATGAGATCCCGTTTTTATCGGGGTCGGGAGACCCTTCCTACATGAAAGAACTTTTAAGGAGTAGTATGGAAGGGGGTTGAATACCGGATTCCGGAGTGCTAAAATATTTTTATCTTCAACACCCCTAAGAGTGTAAATCCTGAATGGAATCAAAAGAGGGATAAAAGTCTTGAAGAATAAAAAAAACGATAATAATTGTCAATCAAAGAGTAAGATTCTGTTATGGCATCCCTGGTTTTTTGCTTTATTTCCGCCTCTTTCTCTCTTTGCCCACAATATGGATCGGGTGGGATTTTCATCGGTTTTACGGACTCTGGTATTGACCCTGTCGGGGGTTCTTTTGTTGACGGGGTTGTTGTGGCTTGTGTTGAAAGACATAAAGAAAGCGGGCATAATTTCATCGTCTTTTTTCCTTTTGTTTTTTTCCTATGGCCGGTTACAGGATCAGGTGGCATGGTGGACCCGCAAAATGGTGATCCCCTGCCGGGATGTCTGGTTGATTCTTCTGATAATCGTCTTTCAGATATTTCTGATTTGGTGGGTTATAAAGAAGGTAAAAGACGTGGGCGAGATAACTACCATTTTAAACGGTGTTGGGGGAGTTCTGATAGGTTTATGTATCTTCAACATGGCGGCAGGGCATATCCGGGGACTGGGCTTGAAGGAGTCCTATTCTCCCCCGGCGGAGGCCAATACCGCTAATAAAACCGATAGTAAAGGAAGTATAAGTATGGCAGTCGATAATAGACCTGATATATATTATATTATTCTGGACGGATACGCGAGGGAGGATATTCTCAGGCAATTATACGGCCATGATAATTCGGCCTTTATGAAGTTTTTGAAAGAGCGGGAATTTTATGTAGCGGAGGATGCCCACAGCAACTATTGCCAGACTTGTTTATCCCTTTCATCGTCGTTGAATTTCGAGCATATTTCATATCTTTCCCAAAAACCGGGGGAGGAGAGTGTGGATCAGCGTCCCCTGATAAGGCTTATTCACGACAATAAAGTGCGACAGTTTCTCCGGGAGAAGGGGTATATATTCGTCAGTTTCGCCACGGGCTATCGGGCTACCGAGATCACCGACGGAGATATGTTCATGACACCTCAAAAAGGGGGCATGATCAACGAGTTCGAGAGTCTCTTTCTGAACACCACTCTCATGAGCGGTCTTAGTTTCATCAGCGATGCCCAATACCGCAACCACCGGCAACGGATCCTCTATACTTTCGAGGAGCTGCCCAATATAAGAAAGAACAACCCCTCGGCGCCTCCCATGATGGTGTTTGCCCATATCATATCTCCTCATCCTCCCTTTGTATTCGATAAGGACGGAGGAGAGATGAAAAATAGTCGCAAATTCGTTCTTGCCGACGGCAACGACTTTTATGACATGCTGGGGGATCGTCAGGATTATATCAGGGGATACCCCGCTCAACTGGAATTCATAACCCGGAAGGCGGAAGAGGCTATCGACGGCATACTGGCATCCTATCCCGACAATCCTCCCGTCATAATAGTTCAGTCGGATCATGGTTCGGGCATGGAAATGTCCTACAAGGAACTGGAAAAATCCAATATTAATGAGAGATTTTCTATTTTAAACGCCTACTACCTGCCCCCAAGAGAGGATAAGGCAAAAGCCCCTCTCTACTCCTCCATAACCCCCGCCAATAGTTTCCGGGTGGTGTTCAATCACTACTTCGATGCCAATCTGGAACTGTTGCCGGATAAAAGCTATTACTCCACCGCCCAAAATCCCTACCGGTTTATCGACGTGAGCGACAAGATAAATAAGTAGAGAAGGATAAAATTTTCCTGTTTTGTCGGAGGATTTGGGTAATGGTTTAGAGAAGACCTTTTATCCCGAAGATTGAAGAACGGGGCCGAACCGGTAAGAAAAAAGCAGGTCACGGGATAAAAAAAAGAGGTGTGGGTATTATGCGAGAAGTAGACGTGAAGGAAATTATAGCGGGTGTCCGGCAAATATGTATGGACGCCAACCTGTTTCTACCCGGAGATGTGAAAGAGGCTCTGGAAAAAGGAGGAACTGAGGAAGAATCCCCCCAAGGAAGAGAGGTCTTCGAAAGGCTGATTGAAAATTATAAAATATCCGAAAACGAAAAGACTCCCCTCTGCCAGGACTGCGGACTGGCGGTGATCTTCGTGGAACTGGGACAGGAAGTCCACATAACGGGAGGAGACTTCGCCGAGGCTATCCATGAGGGAGTCCGTCAGGGTTATAAGGACGGATATTTGAGGAAATCCGCCGTATGGGATCCGGTTTTCGAAAGAAAGAATACCGGCGATAATACTCCCGCCGTGATATGGACCGACATAGTTGCGGGAGAGAAAATAAAGATTACTGTGGCCCCCAAGGGAGGCGGCAGCGAAAATATGAGCGGACTCAGGATGTTAACCCCCGCCCAGGGAGCTAAAGGAGTTAAGGATTTTGTGGTTAATACGGTGGATATGGCGGGTTCCAACCCCTGTCCTCCCATCGTGGTAGGCGTGGGATTGGGCGGGACTGCAGAAAAATGTATGTATCTGGCGAAAAAAGCCCTACTGAGAACCCTGAATACCCCCAATCCCCATGAGAAACTGGCAAAACTGGAGAAGGAAATCCTGGAGGAGATCAACAAACTGGGTATAGGTCCCCAGGGATTCGGAGGCAGAATAACCGCTCTGGCAGTCCATATCGAGGCATTCCCGTGCCACATAGCCAGTATGCCCTGTGCCGTGAATATCCAGTGCCACTCCGCCCGGCATAAGGAAATAGTGATTTAGTAAGGACGGGAGTTACGCTCAAATTCGAGGAAAATAGCATGAAATCGTCATCCTGAACTTGTTTCAGGAGATCTGGGAATCGCTATGAAATCTGGGTTTTGATAGAAAATGGCGCAAGTCCTGTAAGGATAATACCCTGTAAAAAAACCGGTGATTTAATATTTTAAGGAAGAGGGGTGCGGTATGAAGTTAGAATTGCCCCTGGATGACGAAAAGGTAGCTGGACTCCATGCAGGAGATGCGGTGGAACTGACAGGTATTATTTATGTGGCCCGGGATGCGGCTCATAAAAAATTGACGGAAGCCCTGGATCGAGGAGAAGATTTGCCAATCGATCTCCGGGGGGCTACCGTTTATTATATGGGTCCTTCTCCCGCGAGACCGGGTCAAGCCATCGGTTCCGCCGGTCCCACCACCAGCGGCAGGATGGACAGCTATACTCCCCGTTTAATGGAACACGGATTAAAAGGAATGATCGGAAAGGGATTGAGAAATTCCGGTGTTATAGAAGCCCTAAAGAGATTCAGGGGAGTCTATTTTGCCGCGATAGGCGGGGCGGGAGCCTTGATCTCCAAGACCATCAAGGAGGCGGAGGTTATCGCTTATCCCGAATTGGGAGCGGAAGCCCTCAGAAAATTATATGTAGAAGATTTTCCCGTTGTGGTCATCAATGATATGTACGGGGAAGATCTCTATAAAACCGCAAAGGAGAAGTACAGGATCCGAAGTTAAACCCTGGAAACTCAGTAAATGACTGACCATCAGGAACAGACTCAAAAAGGGGTTCTTCAGGAACAGACAGGCACTGAAGGACAGCAGATTAAACAATATGAGGAAATCCGGTTTCACGACCATCCCGATAAGGTTCGAGGGTGGGTTATGGAGAGACTGGAGGAGAATCGGCAAAAGATATATCTGGCAAAGGGGTGGTGCAAGCGGTGCGGAATATGTATCGCCTTTTGTCCCGTCAAGGCTCTGGATCGGGATAAGGAGGGATACCCTTATGTTCCTAAAGAGGAAACCTGCATCAGCTGCGGAACCTGCGAGATTATGTGTCCCGACTTTGCCATTGTGGTATCTCGGTTAAAAGGAAAAAAGAAAAAGTCATAAAACACAAAAAGAAGTTTTTTCAATTTCTTTTTGTGTTTTGTCTTTGTGAATAAAGGAGACTCAATCGTGGGAGTAAAACTGGAATCAAAACCGATTTCCCGGCTGGGGTATATCCGCTGGAAACCGGAAAATATCGTATATGGTTTTCAACAGGGGAATGAAACCTGTGCCGAGGGGTCCATCCTGGCGGGATTGGATTTTTACGGAGGGTATCCTATCACCCCTTCCTCGGAGGTGGCGGAGGTTCTGTCGGTGCGAATGCCCCAGGAAGGGAGTGTCTTTGTCCAGATGGAGGACGAGATCGCTTCTATGGCATCCATTATAGGAGCCTCTCTGGGAGGCGCCCGATCCATGACCGCCACATCGGGTCCGGGATTTTCCCTGATGCAGGAGAATCTGGGTTATGCGGTCATAGCGGAAGTCCCTTGCGTACTAGTTAATGTCCAGAGGCTGGGTCCCAGTACGGGAGGTCCCACGTCTCCCGCCCAGGGGGACGTCATGCAGGCTCGCTGGGGAACTCACGGGGATCATCCCATCATTGCCCTGTCGCCGTCCACCATTCAGGAAGTGCTGGAGTTAACCATTGTGGCTTTCGACTTTGCCGAGCGCCTGCGGACTCCGGTAATTCTCCTCATGGATGAGATCGTTGCCCACATGCGGGAGAAAGTGGCTTTCCCCAAACCGGAGGATGTGGATATTTTCTACCGGGAGAACATTCCCATCGATGTGGAAACCTATCTGCCCTATGATAACGACGTCCCCGAGGGAGTGCCTCCTCTACTCAGTTTCGGGGAGGGATCCCGATACCATGTAACGGGACTCCTTCATGATCCCGCCGGCTTCCCCACCCAGAACAAAAAGGAGATCAACGCATGGCTGGATCGGATAAAAATCAAATTCGAAAAGGCCATGGACAGGATTCTTCTTTATGAGATCTATAACATGGAAGACGCGGAAGAGGCAATTATTTCCTTCGGCATCAGCGCCCGGGCGGGACTGGAAGCCATGAGTCTGGCAAGAAAACAGGGCAGGAAAGTGGGAATGCTGAAACTTATCACGATCTGGCCTCTGCCGGAAGAACCGATCAAGAAGATTCTTCAAAATGTTAAAAAAGTTATCGTCCCGGAGATGAACCTGGGACAACTGATCCTGGAGATTGACCGGCTCAATAAGTACGGTTGTCAGGTGGTGGGAGTCAACAAAGCCGACGGAGATATTATCCGCCCCGGCGAGATCCTCAAGGCACTGGATCGGGATGAAACACCGCCGGAGGAAGAATCGGGAAATCAGGGACTCTACAACCAACTGAAAAATTGTATAAGGATATAAATTATTTATAAGGAATAAACCTATGGAAAGAACAGCTCCTTTATCTATAGATTATCTGAGACCCCATAAACAGTTTCCATCGGTCTGGTGTCCGGGATGCGGAGACGGTATTGTCCTGGGAGCCATTATCCGGGCTATTCAGGAACTGGGACTGGATAAAAATTCCGTAGCTATGGTATCCGGCATCGGCTGTTCGGGAAGAATGCCCGTTTACGCCGATTTTAACACCCTTCACACCACTCACGGCAGGGCATTGGCATTCGCTACGGGTCTCAAACTTGCCCGCCCCGATCTTAATGTCATCGTTATTATGGGGGACGGCGACGCCATGGCCATCGGGGGCAACCATTTCATTCACACCTGTCGGCGAAATATCAATCTGACGGCGGTGGTCATCAATAACCGGATCTACGGCATGACGGGAGGACAATGTTCCCCCACCACTCCTACGGGGAACCTGGCAACCACCAGCACCTACGGCAACATCGATCAACCCTTCGATATTTCCCATATAGCGGCGGTGGCGGGAGCCAGTTTCGTGGGCAGAAGCACCGTTTTTCACGCCAGAGAATTGCAGAATATTGTTCAGCAGGCAATCCAGAAAAAGGGGTTTGCTGTGGTGGAAGCCCTCTCCAACTGCCATACCTATTTCGGCAGGTTGAATAAGATCGGCAACGCCCCCCAGATGATGGAATGGTTCAAGAATAATACCGCCCCTCTCCTGATGGATCCCGATAAACGGGGAGACAAGATCACCAGAGGAGTCTTTGTGGATAAGGACAGCACCGGATTTGTGGATCACTATAATCAACTGGTGGAAAAAGCCATCCTGAAAAAAGAGGATCTGATGAGATTGAAAAAACGCCGGATGAGAAGAAAGTTCATTACGGGCAAATAAATAAGGGGAAAAGAATATGGATACGGTGGATATTTATTGTTTTTCAGGAACCGGAAATACCCTTATAATCTCTGAAAAAATTAGGGAAACGATGGAGGAAAAAGGGTGTCAGGTTAATATTTATCCCCTGGAAAAGTGTAATCCTAAAAAGGTGGATCTCAAAAATACCCTGGGCATCGCTTTTCCTGTGGCGGCTTTCAGCACCTATCCCCTGGTCTGGGATTTCATAGAGAAACTCCCCAAAGCCGAAGGCACTCCTCTCTTCATGGTGGACACCCTGGCGGCGGCTTCCGGCGGTATGGTGGGACCTTTAAAGAAGATTATCAAAAAGAAGGGATACAAGCCTCTGGGAGCCTTAGAGATCATCATGCCCTCCAACTTCATGGTCATAAAGGAAGAGACGGAATGTAAGAAAATCCGGGCAAAGGGAGAGGAAACGGCAAAACAATACGCGGGGGAACTGCTGGAAGAGAAGGCAAAGTGGGACGACGGCTCCGTTTTGTCGGATCTGATCCGGCTGGCTTCCCGCTTCTGCACATGGATGTGGAAAGTCCGGCTAAATCAATATCTGTTCCATCCGGTGATAAACAGGGAGAAATGTACCCGATGCGGTCTTTGTACCCGTTTGTGTCCCAACATGAATATCGAGATGAAGGACTATCCTCAATTATTGCATCGGTGTCAATACTGTATGCGATGTATGTCCTATTGTCCGGTGGAAGCTATATCCTTTATCAGAAAGAAAAAGTTTTACAGAGCGGTTCCGGTAAAGGAAATGGAATCCTTTGTTTCATCCGCACCGGAAACCCCCATGCCATTCCTTTAATAAAAAAAACGAAATCCCGTAGGAGGCTTCTCCGGAAGCCGAAATAGGGCTTGGGAGACCCCTACTACAACAAAACCAAATCATTTCCCAGGAGGAAAAAAATGGAAAGATGCGATGTGCGGCTGGCTGGACTAGGAGGTCAGGGGTTGATCCTGGCGGGTTTGATCCTGGGTGAAGCGGTCGCTATCTATGATAAAAAGAATGCGGTTCAGACCATCAACTACGCTCCTCTTGCCAGGGGAGCACCCAGTCGGTCGGAGGTGGTGGTCAGCGAGGGAGAGATATATTTCCCTGAGGTGGAGAATGCGGATATTCTCATGGTACTCTCCCAGGAGGCTTATAAGACGTTTATTAATCAGGTGAAGCCGGGAGCCATTATTATAGCCGATACCAACAACGTAAAGGAGATAGATCGGGAGGGAATTCTGCAGTATCCCATTTCCGATATGGCTATCAAATCCACGGGCAGGGATATTACCGCCAGCATCGTGGGACTGGGGATCCTCTCCAGGGTTACGGGGGTGGTCAGTGCCGATGCGTTGCGCAAGGCGGTTCGCTCCAGGGTTCCCAGGGGAACGGTGGAACTGAATCTGCGGGCTCTGGAATCGGGTCTGGCGGTAAAAACCGGAGAATAAGAGAATCCCAATCCAATAATGTTTTTACGTAAT
>Ga0067045_1029705_pt1 | contig 18835 bp, 15 predicted proteins | sample TerdegcTABiofilm_FD_59184 | JGI IMG/M metagenome (GOLD analysis project Ga0067045, IMG submission 59184) | Combined Assembly of (Gp0054472, Gp0054536) Wastewater bioreactor microbial communities from Singapore -Terephthalate degrading... | reverse complement strand
GGTGACTGGCTATTGGCTTTCCAACAGAACTCCTCTGACGCGTACAAGGTTCTGGAATATGCCAGATACATAACCCTTGGCATTTTCTGGTTCGGCGGATTAGGGGTAATAATAGTCGCTATCCTTTTATCCAAAAGAATGGTTCGTCACATTGCTCGAGCTGATCTCGAAAAGGAAATGATGAATGAACAAGTCATAGAGGCCGGAAAATTAGCTTCCCTTGGGGAACTTGCAGCTGGAATAGCTCATGAAATCAACAATCCTGTGGCCATAATGGCCGAAGAGGCCGGCTGGATAGAAGACCTACTGACTGAAGAAGAATTCAAGGAAAGTGAAAACCTTGATGAGTTCAAACGAGCCCTCAATCAGATAAGGACCCAAGGTAAGAGATGTAAAGAAATTACGCATAAACTTTTGAGCTTTGCCAGAAAAACTGACCCAACTGTAAAGAACGTTCAGCTCAACGAAATGATCGAAGATGTTGTTTCACTTTCCGAGCAACGAGCCAAGTATGCGAATGTTAAATTTTTCTCGGATCTGGATGAAAATCTGCCAACAGTCGATGTTTCCCCTTCGGAAATACAGCAAGTGCTTCTGAACCTAGTGAATAATGCTGTTGATGCTCTAGAACCCAAGGGTGGAAAGATCACCATTTCAAGCAAAGTACAAAACGACTTTATTGTCATAGATGTCGCAGACGATGGACCAGGAATTCCGAAGGCAAACTTGTCCAGAATTTTCGATCCCTTTTTTACTACCAAACCAGTGGGCAAGGGAACTGGACTAGGCCTTTCAATATGTTATGGAATAATAAAGAAAATGGGTGGAGAAATAAGTGTGAGTAGCGCAGTGAGTATTGGCACTACTTTCCATATAAGAGTACCCTTGGGAATCAAGAAAACTGAAAACAACGGGGATCAGACTCAGGAAATGACCTAATTATCTAATTCGAGCGATTTGTTGTTCTTCCCAAGGTTTCGATCAAACATTAACGAGGAAGAAACGATGACTGATCAGCCTAGCGATAAAACTTATCAGCCTAAGCTTCTAATAGTCGATGATGAAGAAGGATATGTAAACATACTTGCTAAGCGCCTGACAAAGAGAAACTTTTTAGTCAAAACAGCATTGAGCGGGGCCCAAGGAATCCAACAACTTAGAAAAAACGATTTCGACGTAGCAATTTTGGATCTAAAAATGGAGGGAATGGACGGGATAGAAGTTCTCAAAATATTTAAACAAATGGCCCCCCAGTTAGAAATCGTCATGCTCACGGGGCATGGCTCTGAACAGGCTGCTCGTGAGGGGATCAAATTTGGAGCTTTTGATTATTTGACCAAGCCCTGTGAATTGGACGAACTAGTGGAAAAATTGCTCCAGGCATGTAAGAGGAGAGGATGTGGTGAGTGAGTTCAAAGTCTTGTTAGTTGATGATGAAGAAGACTTCGCTAATACATTGGTAAAGCGACTTAACAAACGTAAATTGAACGCAAGCTATGCATTAAGCGGAAAAGAGGCAATAAGGGTAGTGGGGGAAACGGATCCGGATGTCGTAGTTCTAGATGTCAAAATGCCTGACATGGACGGAATAGAAACTCTGAAACAGATTAAAGCTATTAAGCCATCAATTGAAGTTATCATGCTTACTGGTCATGCTAACGTAGAAGTGGCTATCCGGGGAATGGAACTTGGAGCTTTTGACTACTTAATGAAACCCATGGAAATAGACGAATTGCTTTACAAACTCCAGGACGCATACAAGAAAAAATGCTGTAATATTGATGACAAAGAGTGTGAGATCCCCAGTTCATTAAAGATCTGAAAACTACCGTACGATAAGTTTTCAAACACCACTCAGAAACACTGGTCAAAATTCATCTCTCATGAAGTGACCTTTGTCAAAGTGTAAACTTTCTTGACAGCAGCATGCGAGTTTTACGTTTTTGACGAATCAAGACAGAACAAAAAAGTAGCAATTTAAAGCGGTTATCTTGTGTTCTGTTCTGATTTTTTGGCATACTCATTGCATAAAGAGGTAGATTTTACACATTGAATCAGGGAGGAAGCTTGAGATGAAATTGGGCGAAGCGTTGTACCGGACTTTCATGGAAGCATCGAAAGCTCACGCTCGATGGGACTATGAAACGTCCATGGCCATACTTCGGGATAGAAAACGGCTAATCATTTTAGCAATGATGACTATCCCTGCGCTACTAACTGGAGTAGCCTTAGCCACTGACATTCCAAGTGAATTTTTAGGTGGTTATAAGGCTTATCAGCCAGCCTATTACACCCCCACAATATTCCTTGTGTCTATAGCGGTCGGTCTTTGCGCTGGCCTCATTACGGGGTGCATTGGAGCCGGTGGAGGATTCATCATAACACCGGCGTTGATGAGCGCAGGAGTAAAAGGCATCTTGGCGGTCGGCACTGATCTTTTTCACATATTTGCAAAGGCCATCATGGGCACTGCCATACACAAGAAGTTGGGGAACGTATCTGTTGCGCTTGCTGTAGCCTTCCTGGTAGGCTCAGGGATTGGCGTTACAGGTGGAGGATTCATAAATCGTGCAATCTATGAACACAACCCTGTCTTGAGCGATTTGTTCATTAGCGTTGTTTACGTGGTGCTTCTTGGGTTCTTGGGTTTTTATTCATTAATTGATTTCTTAAAATTGAGAAATGCTGGTGTTGACGCTGGAGCACATGGCGGAGGAGCGCATGGTGGCCACGGAGAGTCTGAGAGCGTGGGATTACCGGCAAAACTGCAAGCTTCAAAGATCCCTCCCCAGATTACTTTCGACGAGGATTTAGTTCCTGGCGGGAAGAAGATTCCTGCTCTATTCGTAGCCATAGCTGGAGCCATTGTTGGTTTTGCAGCTGCGATCATGGGAGTTGGCGGCGGATTTCTTACCTTCCCGATTTTCGTTTACGTGTTGGGAGTCTCCTCTTTCACCACAGTTGGAACTGACATCCTTCAGATCATTTTCACTGCCGGTTACGCAGGGATATTCCAGTATGCCATTTATGGGTTCATCTTCTACACATTAGCCATGGGTATGCTACTGGGCTCTCTGCTTGGAATTCAGATAGGAGCCTTGACGACCAAGGTCGTAAAAGGGATTTACATCCGAGGTTTCTACGCGGTTTCAATTCTCGCGGGTTTTGTGAATCGATTCTTCTCTCTGCCTGAGAAACTCAACCAGATGGAAATAATAAGTATTTCAGATTCTCTGGCGAAAGGATTTAACTTCGCGGGTTTGATTGTATTCTTTGTTGTCATAGGTATTTTTGCCTTGTGGGTCATAAGCAAGTTTTTAACCAATATCAGCGCACTACGAGGGGAGGTCTAGAGCCATGTTAGTTAAAGATTCTGGACACTTTGTAAAAGGTCTCCTTCTCCTGATAAGTTTCCTTGTCGTGTTGGCAATAATGTTTATGCCGTACTTCGGGGAAAGTCCCAGAACAAATCAGCCCCGGAACGCGATGGAAGCGGCTGATGACCTCTTCAACGCGATTTCCAAGGGGTCCACGTTGTACATTCCGGACTTGGAAAAGAAGAACAAAGCTTTTGAAGGAACCCAGATTGAAATAAACCTCAAATTAAAGAGCAATGATTTAGCTCAGAAGGCTACAAAACTGCTGACCTCCACAGGCGCCAAAGTTTCTGGAGAAGGCGTTCAGCTAAAGGCTGAAGGTGATCTGTCCAAAATAATTGCGGGCGCTTTGGCTGATTCCAACGAGCTGTTTTTCAACAGAAGCGAGCAATTACAGGCGAAATACGGTTTCTCCGGTCGCGAAGTAATTTTTACCTGGTGGAATATCCTTAAGGATGCTGATAGGGATCTGAAAAGGCAGAATAAGTTCAAGGAAGCTACGTTCATTGGTGACGTGACCAAGAGAGCTGTTGAAGTGGCTTTTAATTTTTATGGAATTGAGCCTCAAAGTGTTATTTCCAAGGCAGGGATATTGACCTTTGCGTTAGTATTCTACGTAATTTATACCCTGTGGTGGGGAATAGCGATATTCTTTCTATTCGAGGGGTTTGGCCTGGAGATGACCGCTGGATCCAAAAAGGAAGTATAGATTTTACGAAGTCTTGGGGTGAGTATCTCAGCTCACCCCACAATAATCTCTTTGACTTAAATTGTTTCAATTGTAAACTGTAGTTGTTTACTGGATTTTTGTTCCCTGTCTGTGCCATCCTTAAAATATGAAAACAATTCAATACAACTAAAAGAGGCTCTCCTGATTAAGTAACTACTTAGAGTCCTTTGATTATTTAATAGCGTGTAGATCCTGGATTTTTCACAGATTGGGCTTTTGTCTTCGAGGAGCGTTCATGGTCAGAATTACTAACTTCCTGAAAAGGCTTGTTAAAAGAGAAAAACATAAAGATGATGAACTCCAAGATATTCAAAGCCTTAGGACTGCCTTCACCAACAGATATCACAATTTCAAACTGTTACTAACCGCAAACAACAAGGCATTGGAGATAATGTCTGAATTGGAGAAGGCTCTAGAAGGCAATCAGACCTTCGGAATGTCCTTTGTAAGATCCCAGTCCACAGCTGTATTGGTAAACGTATTCAGGATTGTTAAACACCTCAATGAATTGGCCCCTGGTAAATACTCAGAATTGTTCGAAAGATTCAAGATTATACAGGAGTCGATCAACAAAGAGCTTAGCCGCCGAAAAATCACAAGAGGTGAAGAGTTGGTGTTGCCTCTGGAAAGAGTCAATCGTGAGATGGTTGACCAAGTTGGCGGAAAAATGGGCAACGTCGCTGAGATTCATAATAGTATCGGAGTCCCTACACCTCCTGGATTTGTGATCTCGGCTCTGGCATACGATAGATTCGTGAGTCACAACGACCTACAGTCTGAAATCGATAGAATCATTCAGTCGGGCGATTCAGAAAAACTTGACGATCTCTACCGTCTTAGCACGCATATTCAACAACTTATCATATCATCTAAAGTCCCTGGAGAACTAGAAGAGGCTATATACAGAGGATATGACGAAATTGAACAAAAAATGGGGTATCGAGTGAGGGTTTCTCTGAGAAGCAGCGCTGTAGGAGAGGATGAACTCGGAGCTTCCTTTGCCGGACAATTCAAATCGCTTTTAAATGTCAGTCGAGATAGTATTGTAGAATCCTACAAGGAAATTATAGCAAGCAAATACGGCCTTCAAGGAATAACCTATAGATTAAACAGAGGAATTCCTGATGAAGATGTGGTTATGTGCGTCGGATGCATGGCCATGGTAAACGCCGTTTCAGGCGGGGTGATGTATTCATGCAATCCAATGAATTTCAGGGATCAGTCTATACTGATTAATTCCGTATGGGGTTTGCCTAAGGCCGTGGTAGATGGGAGTGTCGACCCCGACGTGATTATAGTTGAGCGTGCCCAGTCACTTAAGATTTCTCATAAGGATGTGAAGCAAAAGCCACTGGAATTTATTTGTTACCCTGAAGAGGGAGTCTGCCGTAGTGAATTGACTCGAGACAAAGGACAATCGCAATCAATTTCTGATGATTTAGCCTTGCAACTCGCTTCTATGGCAATACAATTGGATGAATATTATGGAGCGCCACAAGATATTGAGTGGGCAATTGACGACAATAACCGAATTTTCATACTCCAATGTAGGCCACTTCAGAGAATAGAGATTAACAGCGCCGCATCCGGTTTCAAAAAATCAGAAACTGATAAATCAGTAATTGCGACCGGTGGAGTAACAGCCTCACCCGGGGTAGCATCTGGACCTGTGTTTATTGTACGCAACGACGTTGATAGACTTAAATTCCCTGATGGAGCCGTTTTGGTCACCGCACAATCATTGCCTCGATGGGCGCCTTTGCTCAATCATGCTGCAGCAGTTATCACAGAAGTAGGTGGAGTAGCTGGTCATCTGGCAAATGTGGCCCGTGAATTCGAGACCCCAGCCATTTTCGGACTCCCAAAAGCCACTGAAATTCTCTCGGATGGAAAAGAAATCACGGTAGATGCTGATGACATCACAGTATACTCAGGCAGAAAAGAAGACTTGCTGGTAAACAAGAGACCCAAGAAGAATCTTATGGAGGGAGCCCCCGTGTATGAAACTCTCAGACGAGTTTCGGAACACATAATCCCACTTAATTTACTCGACCCAGATTCGACTGATTTTCGCCCGCGTAATTGCAAGACTCTTCATGATATCACGCGATTCTCGCACGAAAAGTCTGTGCATGAGATGTTTAGCTTTGGCAAGGAACATCATTTTTCAGAGAGATCAAGCAAACAGTTGGTATGTCATGTTCCCATGCAATGGTGGATAATCAATCTCGACGACGGATTTAAGGAAGACGTAGATGGTAAGTTTGTCAAGTTAGACAACATAGTATCAGTTCCTATGCTTGCTCTGTGGGATGGTATCACGGCAGTTTCCTGGGAAGGCCCTCCTCCGGTTGATACCGCCGGTTTCATGTCCGTGCTTATACAAGCCACCAGCAACCCAGCTCTTGACCCATCCATGAAATCAGCTTACGCCGCTAGAAATTATTTCATGCTTTCAAACAATTTCTGCAGCCTCACTTCACGTTTCGGGTTTCATTTCTCCACCGTAGAAGCGCTTGTTGGAGACCGCCCAGGCGAGAATTATATCAGTTTTGCTTTCAAGGGAGGCGCGGCCGATTACCCTAGAAGAGTTCGTAGAGCAATGTTTGTGGGAAATATTCTGGAGAGATATGACTTTCGAGTTGAAATCAAAAAGGATAGCTGCTTTGCAAGGATTGAAGGCTTCGATCAGGAAATAATGAAGGACAAACTACGTATACTTGGTTACCTCATAATCCACACAAGGCAATTGGACATGGTAATGTCAAATGACGGATCTGTTTCGAAATATAGAAATAAGATACTCGATGAGATAGAAACAAAAGTCTTAGGGAGAGAATCTTCTCTCCCCGTAAACGAGTCTATGGCATAATGTCCACTGTCGGATATAAACCTCTAGATAGGCCTTCTCGATAAGGCTGAACTATGTTGAAAGAAATAGTTCTTCCAAGTTGAGCATGTCCTGAATTCACATCTGATTCAAAAAAAGCCCCATTCGCTTCGAGAATGTGTTGTACTCTGTTTCGAAAACCTCGAACGAACTTATCACCGCTGCCAGTGAACTTCAGTCTTCCCTTTTCGAACGAATCGTCAATTTTCCTGAATTCATCCAAATCTATGCTATTTGTTTCTAAATGCTTGGAATTCGATATGAAACCCCAAACAAGGCTATTTGAAGGAATTTCCAGTGGTTCCGTAAGATCTATTATTGTGTGAGGCATGACAACACAATCGTCTCCAACTTTTAGTCTACAATCAGTCGAGCCTCTCAAGAATGAATTGAAACCAACGAAAACCCGTTTACCCAGATCGGCGGAGATTACTTTTCCACCATGGGCCGTGACATTGAACCCTTGAAGAGTTGAATCAATCAGGTAGCAATTTTCCTGAGCATTGGCGCCCTTCCCCATCGATGTGTTCTCTAGATACGATCTCTGAGCCACCAACACGTTTTCTTCTATGGTGTTTTGCCCCCTGACTACCGCATAACGCGATAAAGAGGCCCCGGTAGGCACCAATGTCCTGGACTGGGAAGGAGCTCGTTCAAATATCTCGACAAAATCTTCTTTTCGACTTTCGACAAATTCCATGAAAATTCCAGTAGGAACCGAGCCGGCAGTTAAATCAATGTATTTTTTCAGGATGTTAAGATCATATTGGTATTCAAATTCAAATGCATCCTTGTTTCTTATCCATATGGTCCCCGGTTCCACAAGCTTATGAGTTAACTCACCTACCTGAACGTATGCGTAATTTCCGATCACGCAGTCATGAATAGTTGTAAGATCTATTGTGCTGAATGGCCCCAAGAAGCTGCCTTCTACAGGCGCCCCGTGAATATTGGCATAATGCAAGGACACAGTGTTCTGAATAAGAAACGATTCTGGATTTTCGGGGTCGTGTGAGTGATTGTGGATCAACGTTTTAACCAAGAAGCTGTCTTTGATGATTATCGATTCATCCTCATGAAGTCTTATTCTTAATCCATCTGATTGAAAAATCTCTTCCTTTGACTTGAGCTCGTCGCCTCTTACATCGCACTTGTATACAACAGAAAAATCCACAAAGCATTTCCCAAGGAAATAACTCCCGGCTATATTGCAATTTCCGAAATGAAACCGCAGCGGAGTTTGAGATGTCAATCCATAAAACGCGTAAAATTTGGTAAATTTCTCCCAGTCGATTAACTCGCGCACATACGGACCAACATCAAACGCAGGCTCTCGTAAATTTATATTAACGCGATCAATAATCCTGTTGATCAAATCTTCTAGTTTTCTCATCTGACTCGCTCTCCAGTTTCTAAATGCCCCCCTCTCGAGAAGGCCGGAATGGCTTTCCAAACGCCAAGAAATCCAAAATCGAAAGAAACTATCAAGAAATGATTATTGATCATATATTTCAGAGCTCACAGTTTTTATCAACACAAAACTATACTCAATGTTTATTTTTGTCCCAATATGTTTACTTTCATTTCAGAGACCAAAATTTTTTTAAATCTATCAGGAGCTGAGAATCGTCAAATGCTTGAAATTTGGAGATGCCGCTGGTAACATTACGTTGATCTACAATATATTCTATACTCGCATTCTTTCCCAAGTTTCACATCAGGGATAAGCGGGGGGAGGAACCAATGTTGGCTCAGGTCATATCTGGAGCGTTACTAGGCATAGATGCTTATCCGGTTTCCGTAGAAATTGATGTTCAGGCCGGCTTACCGGCAATAGTAATGGTAGGTTTGCCCGACAGCGCAGTTAAGGAAAGCGCGGCGAGGGTAAAATCGGCTATCGCTAACGCGGGATTTCCATTCCCCGCTAGGCGCACCACCGTAAATCTGGCTCCTGCAGGTCTTCGGAAAGAAGGATCAGGGTTTGACTTACCCATCGCGATTGGAATACTCGCAGGCCTTAACCTAATGCCTTCAGACAACCTGGATAAATATATGATAGTAGGAGAACTCTCACTAGATGGGGGTGTTAAGTCAGTCAGAGGAGCGCTTTCATATGCCATAGCTACAAAGAAGATGAATTTGAAAGGACTCATCATCCCAGAGCAAAACTCAAAAGAAGCCGCCATAGTGGCTGGTATTGACGTAATCGGTGTGAAATCGCTCCTGGATACAACAAGCTTTCTCTGCGGGAAAATCGAAATAGCCCCAACAGTCGTTTCGGAGTCTGAAAGATCCAATTCCAATTGTATTTACAATGTGGATTTTTCGGAAATTAAGGGTCAGGATTATGCCAAGCGTGCCATTGAGGTGTCAGCGGCCGGTGGTCACAATGTGCTAATGATTGGGCCTCCAGGTTCGGGCAAGACCATGATATCGCAACGAATACCGACAATCTTACCGGAACCAGTTTTTGAGGAAGCCCTCGAAACAACTCGAATTTATTCTGCCGCTGGCTTGCTGGGACGTAATGGATACATGATGTTAAAAAGACCTTTTAGATCCCCACATCACACCATTTCTGACGCTGGCCTTATCGGGGGTGGAGTAATTCCAAGACCCGGAGAGGTTTCATTATCTCACAATGGGGTACTTTTTCTCGATGAAATGCCGGAGTTTCGAAAAAACGTCCTTGAGGTCTTAAGGCAGCCATTGGAGGACGGAGAAGTGACAATTTCCCGGGCTCAGGTCGCAATAACTTTTCCAGCGCGTTTCATGCTGATTGCAGCTATGAATCCTTGTCCTTGTGGCTACAGAGGCGATCTAAAACACGCATGCAAATGTTCTCAACAAATGATTCAGAGATACTGGAGTCGTATATCAGGACCCCTACTGGACCGTATTGACATCCATATAGAAGTGCCGGCGGTCGAATGGAAGGAACTTACCGAAGTCGCGGATGGAGAAACCTCCTCGGACATTCGAAGTCGCGTAAATAAGGCCCGAAAAATTCAGCTCGGGCGTTTTTCCAAATCCTCCATTTTTTGTAACGCTCAAATGAAGTCACATTTGATCAAGAAACATTGTCAATTGGATGCGTCATCTTTAAAGCACCTAGAGAAGGCTGTAGATCAATTAGGTCTGTCGGCGCGAGCTTATCACCGAGTCCTGAAGATAGCCAGAACCATTGCGGATCTTGACGATTCAGAGAAAATACTCAATCACCATGTCTCTGAGGCCATTCAGTACAGAACCCTGGACCGTCGATACGGATCAAACAAGGATTAGTTAATAGGTTCAATGGAATGTTTCAGGCTTAGCTGAAAAAAAAACAATTATCCTGGACAAAGCAATTGAGATTCAAGAGAATCTTGTTCCCCATATCTCATTATTCTTCCAGGCAATTTAGTTTAGTTTCTCCACATCCTCTTGATTTACAATTGTCTTGTTTTCGATAAAATTTACTAGAAGATCACGTATCATGAGGCCAGAATCGATTCTGTTTTCGGCTTTGTCTACAAAGATTTTGTAGCCATCACCGCCCGAAGCTAGAAATTCTCCCATTGCTACCCAGTAATCCTTGTCCAATTCGAAAGGACGTCCATTTATTTTACTAATCTCTACTTTCCCGCTCTCAATTGTCATTTCAATCCCATGATGTTGTAGCTTGCCACCACTATTATCAGGCAATTGAAGACTACGCTCGAGAGCATACTTTATGTCATTTCCCTTCAGATGCAGCTTTACTACCTTATCATCAAACGGCAACACGGAATAAACGTCATCTAATATAATTGTCCCGGGTTTAAGGCCGGAACGAATAGAACCACCGTTCAATAAAGCCAAATCCGCTCCCACACTTTTCGCAACCAGACTTGCGATTAACTTGGCCAGCAGATTAGGCGAATCAGAGCGTACCAAACTCCTCGAAGCTTCTAGTTCTAACTTGTTCTCGCCGAGAACCCTCTGAAACTCATTACCCATAAGGATTTTGTAATTCTCGACTATGCCTGAGATTGTTGGATCTTCTTCTATCGTTGAATCCAGAGAGATCAATTTGCCTGAATAAGATATTATCTTGCCTGCCTGGAAATCGATGTCTAGCCTGCCCAGAAACTCGGAATAAGCTCCAGCCTGACAAATCAGGGTCTCCCCCACCCGAACAGGCTCTGGAAGCGTCGTGTGTGAATGGCCTCCAATTATCACATTGATCCGTGGACAGCTAGAGGCCAGAATTTTATCGGCTGCAAGTCCGAGATGGGTCAAGGCCAAAACAAACCGGTTGTCGGAAATCTTACTCAGTATGTCCTTATTGGTAGACACGGGTTCTAAAAACCTTAGGCCGTCGACATTCCCTGGGGATGTAATAGTCGGGGTCTCTGGAGTGGTAAGGCCAATTATCATGACTTGCGGCGCCGACCCGCCAGGATCCGGATTCTTTATCGAATGTCCTTCAAACAACAAATTGCCATCAGAGGAAACAATATTTGAACTCAAGAGCGCAAAACGCATTTCTGGTTTTAGTCTATTGACAAGATTGTCCAAACCGTAATCAAATTCATGGTTCCCAACCACCATCGCGTCTAGCCCCATGGTATTAAGGAGATGAACCCCCATGGCGCCCTTGAAGACAGTCGAGAAGCTTGTGCCGCTAAGCAAGTCTCCCCCCAAAACAAACAACGTGCGCCTTCCTTGCGCTTCGTTTTGTTTCCTCGCCTGATTTATTACACTTTGCGCCTTGGCAAATCCTCCTGATAATCCCTGTGCGCCTTCAACAGGTCTTGAGTTGTAATGTCCATGAGGGTCATTCATGTAAAAAATCGTCAGCTTAAGAATATGATCTTTCGATTCAGAATTGATTGGGTCGGCGAATAATGCTGAGACCACAAAAAATGAAAGAAAAAGAATTACTGTGAAGATCAGCTGAAAACGCTTTTTCAATTTGAACGCCCCTAGGAATTTTTAAGGGAAATTACGTTTAATTAATAAGGCCATGATTCTCAAAGAACCATCATCTTGTCAACACAGGACAAAATGGCCCAGAGGAGATTTCAGATCTTGTCTGACGTTTGAATGACCGAGAAAGAACCATTCCAAAGAGTTCACGGCGGATTTATCTTTATCATTTGGGCTTAAGCGGTATGTTATTCCAGAGATTTTATCTAGCAGGTGGTCGGGGTGGCCAGATTCGAACTGGCGACCTCGTGCTCCCAAGGCACGCGCGCTAACCAGGCTGCGCTACACCCCGCAGTCAAGCAGTTGAACATGAATTAAATATAATACCAATTAAGCTTATTCAACTCAAGGACTATTTTTGCGAACACTTGCGTTTCACGAAAACTTGTTTTTCTGTCACAAGGCATCAGGGATCAGATTCAGACCCAATATCAACCAAAGGACTTGAGCTTTTCAATCAGTTCTCGCATTGCCTTGCCCCTGTGACTGACTCGGTTCTTAGCATCCCCGTCCATTTCTGCGAAGGTAAGTCCTTTAGGCTCGTAAAGAAAAACGGGATCATAACCAAATCCATTAGATCCTCTGGGTTCGTCAATAATCACCCCGTGACATTCAGAACGGATGACAATTTCATCTGATTCAGCCAAGACAAGGGCCAAAACACATACAAATCTAGCGGTCCGTTCTGAGCAGGGGATTCCTTCGAGTTCGTGAAGCAGTTTCTCGTAACGTAGATTGTCCGGGACGTCGATGCCAGCATACCTGGCAGAAAAAACTCCCGGTCGCCCATCCAAAGCATCCACGCATAGCCCAGAATCATCGGCTAGAGCTGACGTTTTCGTAAATCGATATATTTCCCGAGCCTTTTTTAGCGCGTTTTCTTCAAATGTTTGCCCATTCTCTTCGACATCGGGAGCTCCCGGAAAATCGTTCAAGGATAGAATTGTGATGCCAAGATCCTTAGAGAGTTCTTGCAGTTCTCGAACCTTCCCGTTGTTTTTAGTAGCTACAACTATTTTCTTTGGAATACTTTTCATTTTGTAATCGATCAAATTGATCATGCCTGTTTGTGCATTTGAGCGTGCGACAGAAGTTGACGCGCTGATAGTTTTCAACCACAGTACTTATTGCGGGGCGAATACCTTTTTTTTTAACTCACCGCTGGCTAAATAGGGGTTTGATTTGCGATCAATGATTTCTTTGACTATCAAATCCAACGCGCCAACTCCTCCTACCCTAGATAGCGCCTCTTCAAGAACATTTTCTTTGAATAGATCAAATAGTTGTGTTTTGATGCGTGAGGCTTCTCGCTTCAACAAGGCATCTTTCCCTTTGTCATCTAAAAACTGTTTGTGAGCAATAATTGCTTCAAACACTTCATCAACACCAATGTCCTCAATGGCTTTGGATGTAATTACAGGCGGCTCCCAACCTAATGAATTGTATCTGGCTCCAGACATCTTCAACATTGACTTGATCTCACGCACCGTCTTCTGAGATCCTTCTCGGTCAGCCTTATTTACTACAAATAAGTCACCGATTTCCATCAGGCCAGCTTTTATGGCCTGAATATCATCTCCCATTCCTGGAATAGTCACAAGCACAGTCGTGTGAGCGCTGTGAACTATGTCTATTTCATCTTGCCCAACACCAACTGTTTCTACAATTATCACGTCTTTTCCCATCGCGTCCAAAACTACAATAGCGTCTGCGGTAGATCTTGTTAAACCGCCAAATTTTCCCCTGGTCGCCAAAGATCGTATGAAGACCCCTTCGTCCAGAAAATGCTTCTGCATCCTAATTCTGTCACCCAGAATGGCGCCACCGGAAAAGGGACTCGTGGGGTCGATAGCCAATATTCCGACAGTGCTTCCTCGTGACCTGAAGCGGCCAACAATACGGTCGACCAAAGTGGACTTTCCAACTCCAGGGGAGCCTGTGAAACCGATGACGTACGCTTTCTTGGTGTGAGGATAAAGAGCTGACAACTCTTCTATTACTCCAGGATCTCCATCATCAATCCGGCGTATTAACTTGGCTGTTGCGCGCACATCGCCTTGTAAAACCTTGTCGGTGTTCAATTTAATCCTTTCAGCTTTCAAAACAGGAGAAAATTTCCAGAGCGCTACGATGTTTTACTTGCTATGAATAAGGTACCATTAGGTAAGAAGGTCTTGGATGAAAGTCAACCATAATTTGAGAAGAGCCACATTTCTAGGGTACACTAAATAAGGCGCCCCAACCAATTGGCATTTATTGGGACTATATTGTAAACTTGCGTTCTTCGTAAGGGCAGGTGTTACATGATGTCGAAAAAATATGAACAGTTTCTTGGATCAAACCCAGGCTTGGTAGTTGATCTAATAGATTCAGGCAATTCTCCGTACTCCTTGAAAACCGTCGATGGTTTCGAGTTTGTGGTTTCTTCTGATGATTTCAACAACTTCTACAGGTTGCTTGGAGATGGCGCTCCATCAAGATGGAAGAACCTAGTTACGGATGCCTCAACAGGAATGGTTGATACAACTGTGGTTGGTCCACTAATTACCATGATACGCAATTTCCAGTCGGCGTTCGCTGATTATCCCAAAGCGCGGTCCTTTTTAAGATGGTGTATGGGTGAACTCGGAAAGGACGATAAGTCATTCCTAGTCACTACAAGAAAAAAGCTAGAAGAGGACGCGCGACATCCAGATTTTGTTAGTGATGAGGATTTGAAGAAATTGGTTCGCCTGGATCAACTCCAGAAGAATTTGTTGGCTGACAATTCGTTTGGCGAGATAATATGGCCTGTAGGCAGATCTTCTGATTCATCTCCGTTTGCTTTGTCTCCCGGGCAAGATATTCAAAAAGAAAAAGATCCGGAAAAGCCTAAGAAAAAAGTAGCCAAGCAACCTATACCTCGTATGAAAAATGTCGAACTGGAAATAGGGCAAGACCTACTAACAATTCATATCGATCTTTCAAAGGAATTTGGACCATCGAAGTCCGGCCGCAATAATATTGTGGCTACCACCGAGGGTAACAAGACATTACCTGGACGTGACGAACGAATCGGCATGACTATCTACAGGGAAATAACTCCGAAAACTCTGAAAAAAGGAGCAAAGGATTCATTCAAGAATGTTAGGATGAATGTCGATGGTGACATCTTGACTGTAGTGATCGATTTGACGAAAGAAATCGGACCGTCCAAATCTGGTAAAACCGTAATAATTGCATCAACTGGAGGTAATCAGTATGTTTTTAAAAGGTCTGAGAAAATCGGACTAAACGTATATAGGCCAATTTAAAAACCTTTTTTAAAATAAGAATCGCCGAGATTACTTTTGGATCTGGCTTTTCCGGCTTAATATCTTGCTTTTACGAAGTTTTGGATTTACTTATATATATATGTTAATCAGTTTTTAGATTTGGTTTCTTTACAGCTAGGAGGCTAAAAATGTTTGTATTTGGAACAGCAGACGACGTTTTCGCGATGGCTGTGCGCATCGAAGAGAATGGTAAGAATTTTTACACAGGAGCAGCTGAAATGGCCCAAGACCCAACAGCTAAGGCCCTTTTCGACGACCTAGCAGCCATGGAAGCCTGTCATATAGACGCCTTCAAATCTCTTCGAGCTTCGCTCCCCGATTCAGACATTTCAAACGTCGTTTGGGATCCTGAAGGACTTGCTGAAAGTTACTTGCAGGCCACGGCTGACACTCACATATTTACGGTAGAAACAGCCAAAAGCAGACTCGAAAAAGTCAAAACCCCCTCCGAAGTATTGGACATGGCCATACAGTTTGAAAAGGACTCAGTAGCATTTTTCCTTGGAATGAAAGAACTGCTTCCAGATCCAGCTGGAAAAGGTGAAGTCGACAAGCTCATCAAGGCCGAAATGGAACATGTAAAGATGCTGTCTAATGCGGCCAAGAATTTTTCTGAGTCTGGAATAACGGGAATCGCTTAATTTTCAAATGAAAGGGGCTCGAAAACTTTTTTCGAGCCCCTTGAAAATCAGAACTATTCCGATTGTTAGTTATTGTTTTTCCGGCCTCAGTGAAGCAGTTAATCTCTCTCCCTTTTTCGGTCCTTCGATAATCTCAACTGTAGCCATACACGTTCCCTGGCTGTCTCCAATACACGAAAGGACAAGACATTTAACCGGGGCGCCAGAGTCCATCATCGTTATAATATCTCCGCGAGACATCAGTTGAGCCCCGGAGAGCATCGCCTGCTTGTTTTTTGGTTTTCTCATCAATCTTCCAACATTTTCCGAAGACTTCAGAACTTAGAGCTGGTCAAACTGGTCAATTTCAAAGTTCGTGGGGTGACTAACCTTCAGTCTTTCAGACTCATTCAATTTTGGTAAGTTATTAGTAACGCTCCCTCTAGCGCCACCCGATTCATCAACCAATTTTTTTGTCTTGGCAGGAATTTCTTTATGGTCCGAGTTAACGTAACTTCTCAAGCTGGAGCAACCGGTCAATACAAAAGCGACGAACACTACAACAACCACTGGTCTCATGGATCGACCTCATAAATGAAGTGACCCTCACTCCCATTGGGCATTCTAAGAAAAAACGTAACAACAAATCAAGCTCAAACTCACCCGACCAAGCTTCTAACTTGTTGATATCACCAACCAAACCACACCACACGAATCAGTATTACCCTTTATTATAAATAGAAAAGGTCGACTAGCTAAAGCATTACTTTCAGATCTTTAAAATGAGAAAGTATTGAATTTTTTCAAGCACTATTAAGCTTATTAAAAATGAATTCGACTCTTTTCTCCATATCAGATGCCTCCAAGGGCAATTCGTGACTGTAGCCAACAAGGTGAAGCAATCCATGAATGCCGAGATAAAGAGTCATTTCATCATAAGAGTAACCTAGATCATCAGCGTCCGTCCTAACTCTATCCGCACAGATTACGACATCTCCCAACATGTCGGGTTCTGCCGAAACCAGTTTTGCTTCTGATTGAGAAAAAGCCAGGACATTCGTTGGCTCGGGCTTGCCTCTGTACCGCATGTTCAGTTCAGCCATCCTGCCGGCGTCTACTATGATAACGGAAACCTTGGTAGACTCTCTACATCCCAGCTCTCTTAACGTTAGTTCCATTTTCTTCTGCAAACTTGTCATGTCCAATTCGAGGGATGTCTGTTGATTGTCGATTAGAATTTCCATTTTGCTTTTCCTGAACAATATTTTCGGCGGGATAATCAATTCGTGAGTGAAGGATTCCCTGTAGGGCCCGGACCAGAGATTTAATTACCGCATTTATATCTTTGAGTGTCAGGGTAGACTGGTCTAGTTGCCCATCATTGAAGAGCCCCATTACCAAGGATTGTACCCTCTTTTGTATATTCCCAGGACTTGGATCTACCAATGTTCTTGTCGCAGCTTCAGCCACATCAGCTAACATTACCAGCGCGGCTTCTTTTGTTTGTGGCAAAGGACCTGGATAACGGTATTTCTCTTGAGAAATGACTTGATGGGTCTTTTCAGAACGCTCTAATGCCTTGTTATAAAAGAACTTTATAAGACTATTCCCGTGATGTTGCTGAATTATTTCGACTATTGGAGAACTCAACCTGTAATCCTTAGCCTTCTCCACTCCGTTTTTCACGTGAGACACCAAAATCAGAGCGCTCATAGTGGGCTCTAGTCGGTCATGAGGGTTGATGCCTCTGACCTGATTTTCGATAAAATATGTAGGCTTGGTTGTCTTACTAATTTTGCCGATGTCATGATAAAGCGCCCCAACTCTGGCCAGCAACGGGTTGGCCCCTATGGCTTCCGCTGCCGCCTCCGCTAAATTCCCGACAATCATTGAATGATGATACGTTCCTGGAGCTTCCAGAGCCATTCTTTTTAACAATGGATGATTGAGATTGGCTATCTCAAGAAGTTTTATGTTGGTGGTGTATCCCAGCGGCTCAAGTAGCGGCGCCAAACCCGAAACTAGGAGTCCTGAAAGCACTCCGCCTAAAAATCCAAGCCCAATTTCATAAGCGTCCTGAACCGAATTCATATTGCCTAGGGCCATCTTGATACCAAGAATGGAAAGCATGTTAACCAGGCCCACGATCAGGCCTGCCCTTAACACATGAGTCCTTTCGGTGACCTTACTTACTCCATGAAGACCGATGATGCCCGAAATAAAATAGAAGCAAAATAAATAGATGTCTCCTTCAACTGATATGGTCGCTACTATTGAAGTTAAAGCAGCCACGATGAAGGCAATCCTGGGATCGACCATTAAGGATGCTAACATAGGCGCTGTAGAGATAGGAGCTGCAAACATTATTGAGCGAGCGTTAACAGAGCTGGCGGTGGACGCAAACACTACGGCCAACGAGGCGGTGAACTTGACCAGGACGATTGCTCCAATCACGATTATACAAAAAAACAGAGCATCCTTAATTGCGTCTTTGCTACGCCCAAGATACGTTTGCGAAAAATAGAAACTCACCCTAGTCAGTAGAATCAACAAAAGAGAAAAACCAGCGATAATCACGTAAGTGCTATATGCAGGATGAGCTCTTCTGAGTCCGTGAAGTTTTCGCAGATGGCTCTCATTAACTGGTTCACCCTCTTTGACTATTTGTTCACCTTTGGATACCTGAAAGTACACAGGCTTCACGGAAGCTAGCGCCTCCTGTCTTAAAGCCTGAGTCTTTTCACGGTTATAGGTGAGGTTAACGTTAATGAGATCAGTAGCTATTTTTCTTATTGCCTGGTTGAGAAACGAATCATCCGAAGGATCAATTTCTTCGGCATTGATAAGATCTATGGCTTCCTTGAGATCATAAATCGTGGAGAGGTCCTTGAGTGGATCGAGCTTATCTTTAGACTTAGTCTTAATGAGAATGCCTTGCTTGGCGTCTCTCA
>Ga0067045_1029710_pt1 | contig 18836 bp, 16 predicted proteins | sample TerdegcTABiofilm_FD_59184 | JGI IMG/M metagenome (GOLD analysis project Ga0067045, IMG submission 59184) | Combined Assembly of (Gp0054472, Gp0054536) Wastewater bioreactor microbial communities from Singapore -Terephthalate degrading... | reverse complement strand
AATTCCTCCGCCACGGCAACCAGGTGCTGGGGATCGTTGGGCCAGAGCGATCTCCGGGCCAGCGCGGCGTGGGCGGCTTCCTCGGGCCGTCCGAGCCGGCGCAGCACCCGACCATAATTATAGTAATGCTTGCTGAGAAACAAGCGGTAGCGCGACACCTTGGGCGCCTGCGCCTGCGCGGTCTTCTGGTGCTCGATCGCCCGTTTGTAACTCGCGGCCGCTTCGGCGGGCCGCTGGAGTTCTTCCTGGACGATGGCCAGGTTGTTGTAGATGCCGCCCAGGCTGCTGTGCAGATCGAGGTCGCCGGGGTTCTGCCGCACGAGCGTCTCTTGGAGGTCGAGGGCCTGCCGGAACGACTTCTCCGCCTCCGCCGCCTGCCGCAGGCTGCTCTGCGTCAGGCCGAGGTTGTTGTAGCTGACGGCAAGATCGTGCCGGTAGGCTTTTTGGGCGGGCGCGGCACGGACCAGTTCCTGCTGCAACTCGACGGCCCGCCCGTAGGAGGTTGCCGCCTCAGCGAGCCGTCCCGATCGAGCAAGGACGGCGCCGAGGTTGTTCTGGGTGAGGGCCACGTCGCTGCGGTACTTGAGTTCGGCGGGCCGCGCGGAGGCGGCCTTGGTCTGGTAGGCAAGCGCCTTCTGGTAGAGTTCGACCGCCCGCCCCGCTTCCCGGCCGACAGAGAGCGCCCCGAGATTGTTCAACGATGCGGCCAGGTTCCGCAGCCGCTCCGGATTGCCCGGCTCAAGCCCCAGGAGTCGCTCTTGCAGCCGGATCGCCTCGGCGAACGAGGCTTCCGCCTCCTTGACCTGGCCCGTCTCGCTCTGTAGCAGTCCCAGGTTCGTGTGCGACAAGGCCAGATCGCCCGTGTACGATCCGTCGCCGGCGCCCCGGGCCGCGAGTTCCTCTTGCAGCCGGATCGCCTCGCGATACGCGTTGCGGGCCGCATCGGTCCGCCCGGAACGGCTCAACGCCAAGGCCAGGTGGTTCTGAGAGAGGGCCAACCTGCGGCGGTAGTCGGGTTCCCGCGGGTTCTCTTCGGCCAGTTGACGCAGCAAGTCGATCGCGCTGGTGTGGGCCTGGATGGCCTCGTCGTTGGAGCCGATCTCGGCACTCAACGTCCCACTCTTGCCGTACGCCAGGGCGAGGTCCGAACGCAGCGCGGGATCGTTCCGGGCCTGACTCACGAAGTTGCGGTAATACTGCAACGTCTGGAGAAGCAGGTCCCTGCGGACTTCGTCGGCCCCCGGCACATGGGCAAGCCGTTCGGCCAACTGGATTCCCAGGCGGTCCACCACCTCCCGGGCCTCGCGGAAGTGCTGCTCGGCAAGCGCATAGTTGTGCTCGGTCTTCGCCTTCTCGCGGAGGATGAGCACCGAGCTTGCCGCCATTCCCAGCACGGCCATCAGGCCGACGGCAGCCGCCGCGGCCACGACCCGCCGGTGCCGGCGTGCCCACTTCCCGACCCGGTCGGGAAGCGAGGGGGGCCGGGCGATTGTCGGCTTCCCTTCCAGGACGCGTCGCAGGTCCTCGGCGAATTCCCGTGCCGTCGCGTAGCGCTCGTCACGCCGCTTCGCCATCGCCTTCTCGACGACGGTCTCCAGGTCGACCGGGACCTGCGGCTGCAACTGCCGCAGATGGGCCGGCACCTCCTGCTCGATCCGTCGGACCAGGGCAGCCCCTTCGTCGCCGGGAAATGCGGGCCGCAGGGCGAGCATCTCGTACAGGGTGGCCCCGAGCGAGTAGACGTCCGTGCGATGGTCGACCATCGCCGACTGCCCCGACGCCTGCTCGGGACTCATATAACGGAGTGTCCCGATGAGGTCGCCCGTACGCGTCACGGTGACGTCGGTCTGGCAGCGGGCCAATCCGAAGTCGGTGACCCAAAGCTTGCCGTCGCCGTCGATCAGCAAGTTCGACGGCTTCACGTCGCGGTGAATGATGCCGCCTTCGTGCGCGGCGTGAAGCGCCTCGGCGGCCTGAATCCCCAATCGCACCACCATGTGGGCATACTCGGAAGGGTTGGCGGACCGCGCGGTGAGAAGCGAGCCTTCGGTGGAGGGGCAGACGTCGACTTCCGGGGCGTCGGCTTCCGGCACGTCGCCTTCGGCGGACGTCTTGTCGGCGTCGTCCTCGCACGTCACCCCCGGCGACGGCCGCGTCTTGCGCAGTTCCGCAATCGCCCGGTCCAGCGGCTGGCCGTCGATGAACTGCATCGCGTAGTAATGCACGCCCCGTTCCACGCCGACGGCGAACACCGGGACGATGTTCGGATGGTTCAACTGCGCGGCGGCCTGCGCCTCGTGCTTGAAGCGGGCGATCTGGCGGGAATCCAGGACGGCCGCGAAGGGGAGCACTTTCAACGCCACGCGCCGGCCCAAGGAAATCTGCCTCGCTTCGTAAACGACCCCCATGCCCCCGCGCCCGATCTCGCGGAGAAGCCGGAAGTCGCCCAAGCGACGTTCCTCGCTTTCCGGCGTCTCGGGCTCCGGCTCCGGAGCGCGGGATGGGCCGCCGAATCCGGCCGCCATGTCGTGCAACTCGTCCAGTCCCTTGAGATAGGCGTCCAGCGGCCCCGCCAGGTCGGGATGCGACTGCAAGAGCGCCTCCCTGGCGGCCGGCACGCCGGCCGCCAACGACGACAGATACCGGTCGAGGATATCCGTCAGCCGCTCTTTCTGCTCCGGCGTGAGTTGCCGGATGGCCGAAGGCTCGGCGCTCAGGTCACAAGGCTGGAACGAGTGCATTGCTAGAGAATCGGCTCGTAAACTTGCTTGAACTTGTCGATGGCGCGAAGCCAGAGCATTCGGACCGCGCCCGCGTTGCGGCCCATGCGGTCGGCGATTTCCTCAAACGTCAGCCCCTGAAGGTTCCGCAGGACGATCACGTCACGATACGGTGCCCGAAGCTTCGCAAGCTGATCGGCCAGGGCAACGGCCCGCTCCCGCCGCCGCAACGGCTCGCTGGGCGAGGGTCCCCGGTCGGCGAGCACCTGCACGAACTGGACCACCGACCGGTCCAGCACCGCGCTGACCTGCTCCACGGAGATCTCGCGGCGGACGTCGCGGCGTTTCGCGTCCAAATGGGTCTCCATCGCATGGTGGAGGCAGTTGATCAGGATTTGTCGAAGCCACGCCAGAAGCTCGCGCTCGCTGGAGCCCCGGAACTTCGCGAAGTCGCAGTGGGCGGCCAGCATGGCCTCCTGGACGAGGTCCGATGGACTCATCCGCCGCCGGAGCCTTCGGTCGAGCTGCGTCGTGGCCAGGATCGTCAGGTAGTTCCGGTACAGTTGCAGCAGTTGTCCCAAAGGCTCGGTTTCGCCTTCGCGGGCCTTGTCCACCAGGTGTCTGATCGACGAGCTGTCCGAGGGGTCTTCCGTCGTCAACGTGCCGGTCATCGGCTTCGGTCTCTGTTCCGTTTCAAACGCCGAACGTGCTGCGGCCCGCCCGAACATCGCAAGGAACCGGTCGCCGCCCCCCCAAACGAGTCGCCAACCTGACGGCACGAAGAGAGCGTCTGCCGGGCGGGCTCCTATCTCAAAGATACGCAAACCCACCGGATTTCACTACCGAAATGTCGCCGCCAGTCCCAGTTCGCGCCCTGCTCCGGTGCGCTTCCTGCCAGTTTTGACGACCCAAAGAACGGGGACCGGCCGTGAATCCCCCTAAGGGGTGGTAATCGTCGGGCTGTTCTGGTCGGTATCGCTGTCGGCCACCGGGCATAGACGGGAGCATGGAGGCGTAAGACAATGCCCTCACCATCGAGGGAGTTAACTGGGCAGGAAACGCATGAGTGCCATCTGTCTCGAACGGGCCGCAGGGCTGCTTTCGGACCTTGTGGCCATTCGGACCGTGAATCCGATGGGCCGGCCGTACTCGTCGCCGGGGCCGGTCGAGCGCGAGGCGGTCGACTATGTCGCCGACCTGTTCCGCCCCTATCCCGTCCAGGTGCAGCGGCTTGACCCCAGCCCGATGCACCAGTCGCTGCTGGTGACGGTGGAGGGCCGGCACGGCGGGCCGTATACGCTCCTGGAGTCGCATCTCGACACGGTGCCGGCCGACGACTGGCCTGAAACGGCCTTCGTGCCGCGGGTCTCGCACGGGCGGCTCTTCGGACGCGGGGCGTGCGACGACAAGGGATCGCTGGCGGCGATGATCCTCGCGTTGCAGGAGGTGCTGGAATCGGACCTGCGGCCGCCGCTGCCGGTCGCCCTGTTGGCCGCCGGCGACGAGGAACACGCCCAGACCGGGATCAAGCAGTTCGCCGCCATGGACTGGCCGCTCGCGCGGGCCGTCGTCGGCGAGCCGACCCACCTCCAGCCGATCCTTCAGCACAAGGGCGTGGTCCGCTGGGACATCACGGTCCATGGCCGCAGTGCCCACAGTTCCCAGCCGGAACTCGGGTGCGACGCCATTGCCGGCGCCCTGCGCGTGATGCAGCGGCTCGCAGAACACCAGCGGCGGCTCGGCGAGCGGTTCACCAGCCGCCTGATGACCGGCCCGACGGTCACGGTCACGATGATCCACGGCGGCCGGACGCGGAACGCCGTGGCCGATGCGTGTACGCTCTCCGTCGATTTCCGCGTTCTGCCGGGGATGTCGCCCGCCGCAGCGCGGGACGAACTGATCGCGGGCCTTGCAGAACCGGGGTTGAGGCTTTCTCATAGCGATCCGCAAGTGACGACGCCCCCGCTGGCCACCGCGCCGGACGATCCGTTTGCCGCGGCGGCGCTGGAGGTCTGCCGTCGGGCGACCGGCCGCCGCGACCTGGATTTTGCCGGCGCGCCCTACGGCACCGACGCGGCCTGGGTCGCCGATCGGGCGCCGACGATCGTTCTCGGCCCCGGCGGGATCGAGTGCGCGCATGGACCCGACGAGCACGTCGAACTCGAAGAAGTGGTCCTCGCGGCCCGAATCTACTACGAACTCTTGATGAGCGAGACCTAGCGGATGGTTCCGTCCTCGGGCAACGTCGGCAAGTGGTGGGTCTGCGGCCTGCTGTTGCTGGCGCTGATGCTCAACTACATGGACCGTCAGACCCTCTCGCTCACGATCGTGCCGATCAGCACCGAGCTGGGGCTCTCCAACACGCAGTACGGCCAGTTGGAAAAGGGCTTTGGTTACGCCTTCGCCGTGGGCGGGCTGGTGGCCGGCTGGGCGGCCGACCGGTTCAGCGTCCGATGGATCTATCCCCTGGTCCTGCTCGGCTGGTCGGCGGCGGGCATCGCCAGCGGTTATGCCGACCGCATCGGCCAGGCGATCGCGCCGTGGGTAGACGCTTGGTGGCCGGGCTTCATCGATCCGAGCAAGCCCACGGACTGCGCCTTCCTGGGGTTCCTCTCGCTGCGCACGCTCCTCGGGTTCTTTGAATCCGGCCAATGGCCTTGCGCGCTGATCACCACGCAGCGGCTGCTCGACCCGGCCGACCGCCCGTTCGGCAACGGCATCCTCCAGAGCGGCGCCTCGCTCGGCGCAATCCTCACGCCCCTGGTCGTTCAGCTCCTCGTGACCGACGAGCCGGGCACGTGGCGATGGCCGTTCGTCGTGATCGGCGCGGTGGGAGTCCTCTGGATTCTGCCGTGGATGTGGCTCGTCGCGGGGCTCCGCCTGGAAAGCGTGCCTCGGCCGGTTCACCCTACCGATGCCGCCGCGGCGGCGGGGAGACGTGGGCTGATGGTCCGCCGCTTCGTGTCGCTCGTGGCGGTCGTGCTGGCGATCAACCTGACGTGGCACTTCTTCCGCGCGTGGCTTCCCAAGATGCTCGAAGAGTACCACGGATACCCGGCGTCCGGCGTCCGCTACTTCACCGCTGCATACTACATTGCGACCGACTTGGGCTGCATTACCGTCGGGATCGCGGTCAAGATGCTGACCGCGCGAGGGATGGCGGTCCACTCCGCGCGATGGACCACGTTCCTCGCGTGCGCCGCGCTCACGGCCTTGAGCACGGTCGCCTCCGCCCTGGAGCGCGGGCCGCTGCTGCTGGCCGTGCTGCTCCTGATCGGGTTCGGCTCGCTCGGGCTCTTTCCGAACTACTACTCCCTGACCCAGGAGATTTCCCGGCGGCATCAGGGGAAGGTGACGGGCACGCTCAGCTTCATCACCTGGATCGCGACCGCGGAGATGCAGCAGAAGGTGGGCGAGTACGTGGACCGCACGCAGTCGTACGCGGCCGGCATCTTCTGGGCGGGGCTCGCGCCCGTGGCGGCGTTCGTGGTGCTCAGTCTGCTTTGGGGCCGAGGCGAGACTCCGCGGTCCGCGGATCAGAGTGCTCAACGACGGTGAGTCTTTCAGGGCTGTCGTGTGGCGAATACAACATGTAGGGTGCTCTGTGAGCACCATGACATTGCCAGTGGTGGTGCTCACAGAGCACCCTACAAAGCCCGAAAGATCACTCGAACTCGACCGAGCACGCCTTGCCGGCTTTGAACTCGAGGCTTACCGTTCCATCCGGGCCGGCCTGCACGGCCACGGGCCGGCCGTCGCAGGTGATGGCCGCCTCCTCCGGCGGTCATTCCTTCTCTTTCTTGTCCTTCTCTTTTTTGTCCTTTTCCTTGTCTTCTTGACGCTTCAGGATCAGCAGGAACTGGGCATCCCTGGTGGCAAACTGTGTGGGCCGCCTCGCTCCCGGCATGCTCACACACCACTTGAGCGTGTCTTCCTCAAGCGAGCAGATCCCCAAGTACGTTTGGCCTCTCTGCGAGCCTTTCGTCCGCGTCGCGTCCAGGTGCCACGGGGTCGTCGAGGTGTCCAGCTTGAACTTCCCGGCGCCGAGGTCCTGCTTCCCGTCCTTGGTCCCGGTGATCTTGGTGGCGGTGATCACGAGGGTGTGGCCCGTGGCGCCCTCGTCGACGCGTCCCTTCCAGGTTCCCACAAGATCTTTCCTCGCGTCGGCGCCGCGCTCGGCCGCAACGGCCAGGGGTGCCATGGCGATGGCCAACGTCAGGATCAGAAGTCTCATCGTTCGTTCCTCCAAAAGATGCGGCAAGAGAAAAAGAAGACCGCACGGCAGGCCTGCCCTTCTCCGGCCGCCTGCGACTGGCCGCCACTGGCCCGAATCGTACCACCGAGGGGGGCAACCGTCAATCTTCGGCCATTCCAGCGGAGCCGATCGGCTCAACGTCGCTGGAGACTCTCCGGTTGGCGGGCGAGTTGGGGCTGATCGAGCAGCGCGCGGGCCGGCTTGAAGTTGGGATCGATCGCGAGGGCCTGATCGGCCGAAGCCGCGGCCTGCGTCGGGTGGCCTGCCGCCAGTTGGGCTTGGGCGAGCCGGTAGAGGATCTCTGCCGTGGGACGCTGGTGGAGCGATGCCGCGGAGAGGCTCTCCACCGCATCGTCGTAGCGGTTGAGCGCCAAGTAGCTCACCCCTTGATAGTAAAGGACATCCTGCGGTTCATCGCCCGGCGAATACTTGTCGGCCAGGCCCTCGATCGCCAGCAGGGCCCGTTGCGGTTGGTTCAACTCCAGGTAGAGCGTCGCGATTTCGCAGGGCACCCGGCGGTCGTCCGGGCCGAGACTCAACGCCCTGTGGTAGTCGGCCAGGGCTTGCGTCGGGTTCCCTGTGGCACGCAGCACTTGGGCACGGGCGGCCCAGGCCGACGCTAGCTTGGGGTCCAGCGCGATCGCCCGCTGCGCATCTTGCCAAGCGGTCTCGGTCTGCCCCATGGCGAGCCGCATCTCGGCGATCCGGGCCACGGTCGTTGCGTCGTCGGGCGCGAGACGCCGCGCCGCCTCCAGTTCCTTGAGGGCTTCTTCCCGGAAGCCTCGGTTCCAGCGGGCTTCGGCATAGTTTCGGTGAGCATCGGGATTCGTCGGACACGCCCGAACCGCTTGGCCCAGCAAGTCGTCCGCATGCTCCCATTGCTCCCGCTCCAGGGCCGCCACCCCTTGCTGGGATAGCTGCCGGCTTGTGACCAGAGACCGCGGAGCAATCCCCTCCATTCCAGGGAGACGACACCCCAAGATGAATGGCACCATCACCAGGGCGACAACCGGAATCCGACTGCCTGACATCGCCACGGCACCTGGCAAGGAGGGAATCTGGGGAAGAATAGGGGCCTGATCGTACCACAACGAGTCCCTGGCCACCATCCCGGTTTCGTGATCGGGGCCGACGCGGGCAGACGCGCGGGCGTGGTATCACAAGCCGACCCTCCCGGATACCATAGAGGTATTCTGCTTGCCAAGGAGGCCCACGGTGCCTAGCCAATTCAACAGTCTTGGAATCTCCTTCCTGTACCCCGAAAACTGGACGCTGGATAAAGAGCCAGCCGCACGGGGGCGCGGCACCGTGACCATCTATAGCCCCGGGGGCGCGTTCTTTTCGGTCAGCGTCTATCCCCGGGGCAGCAATCCGATCACCCTGGCAAAGCAGGCTGTTGAGGCTGTCCAGGAAGAATACAGCGAGGTCGATGTGGAAGAGGCCCAGGAGACCGTGTCGGGCAGAGACTTGGTGGGGTTCGACCTGAACTTCTTCTGCATGGACCTCACGACCACGGCCAAGGTCCGTTGCCTGCGCGGGCAGCGGGCGACCTACGTGGTCTTCTGTCAGGCGGAGGACCGGGACTTCGAGCGGCTCGCCAACGTGTTCCAGGCCATTACCGTGAGCCTCTTGGGCAACCTCGGGCCGACGGCGTGAACGCCCTCGCGGGGTGCGACCGAATTCCCGCGGAGAAGGGAAAAGGGGAAGGGTTCAGCGGAACGAAGTGCGAAGGGGGGAAGGGAAAAGGAAAAGCCCTGGAAAAATGGGAAGGGCAAGAAACCGTGCCCTGATCGCACAGCTCTGATTGGGGACTCTCTCCTCTTCCTTTCCCCCTTTTCCACGCTTTTTCCTTTTCCCTTCCCCTCTTCGCACTCCATTTCACGGAGCACCTGCGAAAGACCCTGACTAATACCGCACGACTTTCCGTAGCAGCCAGACGCCCCAGAACACCAGCAGCGCGTTCCCGGCCCAGACGGAGATCGGGGGGATGGTGCCGTTTTTGGATCCGTTGATCCCGTAGGCCAGGAGGGGATAGTAGACGATCAGGATCGGGGCGAAGCAGAGGAAGAAGGTCGTGAGAAAGTCGGGGTTGCGGCGGCGGATGCCCATGGGCGCTCCCACCCAGACGAAGCACAGGCAACTGAAGCCCGCCGACCAGCGGCGGTAGGGTTCGAGGCGGAGCTGGCAGAGCCGGATGTGCATGCGTTGGCCGACGGCGGCCCGACACTCCCATTCCGGCCCGCCCAATAGACCGAAGTCTCCAACCACGAGTTCCTGGGCCGCCGCCGCCGCTAGTTCTTCGCGCTGCCGCTCGATCGAGGCAAGCTGCTTGGCGGTTTCCTCGGGGATTTCCCAGAGGGGTGTTTCGGCAGGCCGGCGTTTTCCTTCACTCGCCGTCGGGTCCCTGAGCGGGAGTTCGTACCGATATTCGGAAAAGAAGACGCGGCCCCGCCCTTCGGCCTCGATCGAGCCTTGCTGGAGCCAGAGTTGCAGGAGGTTCTCCTGGCGATCGACCTGCAATTCCGCCGACTCGGCTTCGATCGTGATCGTGGGGGCGTTGCTGCGGGCGAGGATGGTAATCGTGGGCCGAAGCAGGGTGCGGCCCTCAACCCCCTTCACATTGATCGTAAAGACCGGGCCGGCGTAATGCCGCTCCGTGCGCAGCATGCCGTAGGCGATCTCTTCGACGGCATCGAACAGGACGCGTCGCACCCCCTGCTGCCCCCACGTCACCGCCACGTCGTTCAGCCACACCGTGACCAGGCTCACAAGCGTAGCGAGCACAAAAGTCGGCCAGAGGATTGCCAGAGGGGACACCCCGAGCGCCTTCAACGCCACCACCTCGTTGTAGCCCGACATTCGCGAGTAGACCCAGGTCGTGGCCAACAGAAGTGTCACCGGGATGGTGTACCGCAGCGCTTCCGGCAGGAAGTAGGGCATGAGCCGGGCGATCTGGACGATCGGCAGCCCCTCCCGCAACAACTCCCGGACGAGGAACACCACGACCATCAGCGCCGTCAGGATCCCAAGAGAGAAGACGAAGACCTTCGTCAGCTCGACCAGGATGTGTCGGGTCATGGTGTGCATGGGCGCGGTAGTGTGCTCGCGGGATCGACACGCGTCAAGAGCAGTCCGCCGGCAACGGTTCCCTGCCTTCCTACGTCCCGGCGGCCCCTTGGTTTACGCTTTACAGAAGGCCGGGAATGCTCCATACTACCCCGCTGGATCGCCGCATAGGCAGGCCACTCGGAACGACTAACCTCAGACATGGTGAAGTTGCGGGCAAAGATCCACGGCCAATGGGACGTAACGCATTCGGGTCAGGCGTTTTAGCGTCCAGGGTTCAGGGTTCAGGATTCCGATGAAGACGTCTCCTGAACCCTGAACCCTGAACCCTCTTGTTCTGGTTGCGGCCACGCCGCGATGGGGGAGTATACACGGATGGCTGTGCTTTCGGTCAACGAAACCACTACATTCCGGTGGTCGTTCGAGGAAGACGTCGCGAACTACCTGGCTGCCGGAATCCCCGCTATCGGCGTATGGCGTCAGAAACTCTCGGACTGCGGCGAAGAAAAGGCCGCCGACCTGCTCCAAGAGTGTGGATTGCGGGTGTCCCATCTATTCTGGGCGGGTGGGTTTACGGGCAGCGACGGACGGTCCTTCCGGACCAGCGTGGAGGATGCCGAGGAGGCCTTGCGCACCGCCGCAAGTTTGGGAGCCGAGAGCCTCGTCGTCTACAGCGGGGCCCGGGCCGGCCACACCCACAACCATGCCCGCCGCCTCTTCAAGGACGCCCTGGTGGAACTCGCCGTCCTGGCCGGGGAATTGAACGTGGCGCTGGCCGTCGAGCCGATGCACCCCGCCTGTGCTGCCGAGTTCACATTCCTGACGTCGCTTGACGAGGTCCTTGCGCTGATCGATTCGGTGGGCAGCCCCCAAATCAAGCTGGCCTTGGATACGTACCACTTGGGATTCGACCCCAACCTCGTCGCGCGGATTCCGGAGATCGTCTCCCGCGTGGCACTGGTCCAGTTGGGCGATGCCAAAGTGCCACCCAAGGAGGAGCAGAACCGTTGCCGGCTAGGCGAGGGGGTCATTCCCCTCCGGGAGATCGTCGATGCCTTGCGGGCAGCCGGCTACGACGGCTTCTACGATGTCGAGCTGTTGGGAGAGGAGATCGAGACCGCCGACTACGCGCTCCTTCTGCGACACGCCCAGGAGGCGTACGCCAGGCTGGTCGAGGAGCGGGTGTGAGGTCGAGACACTCGTTGGTTTCCCGTTTTCCGGAGTTGAACGGCCTCTCTCCCCTTACCGATCCCCCAACGCGGCGGCCCGGAAGGGCTGTTCCACGAGAAGCGGCCCATGCGTTTCCTGGTGGTTACCCCCCGATTGAAAATCCCTTGCGGGGAGTTGCAGTTCACTTATGCCCGCAGCGGAGGGCCGGGCGGACAGAACGTCAACAAGGTGAACAGCAAGGCCACGCTCCGGTGGAACGTCGGTGCGAGTGCGGCGCTTCCCGCAAACGTGCGTGCCGCCCTGATTCTCCGATGTCGGCGCCGCATAAGTTCCGAGGGGGATCTGCTCGTCACCAGTCAACGGTTTCGCGACGCAGGCCGGAACGCGGCCGATTGCCTGGAAAAACTCCGCCAGATTCTCGTCGAGGTTGCCACGCTGCCGAAGGCCCGCAAGCCGACCCGCCCAACGGCTGCCTCCCGAGTACGCCGATTGGAGCAGAAACACCGGACGCGGCGCAAGAAAGAGTCGCGACGGCCCGAGCGCTGGCCGTCTTGACGGCCTGCCGGCGATAGAATTCCACGGGAAGAGGGTCGGGTGGGAACGCAGCGGAAACCGGAATGCACCACGCATGTCGCGATCTGAAGATATTGATTCGATCCTCTCTTCGTGGCCGTTCCAGTCGAAGGTCATCACGGCGCGCACGGTGCGCGCCGGCGATGGCCGGGAAGTGCTCCAGATGCGGATCGAGTTGGGACTGTTGCAGATGGAGATCACGGGGCGTCCGGATGGGCGGCACCCGGAGGGGCAGGCAACGTATCTCGATGCTCTCCGGACCAAGGCCCAGGACTTGGGCGACGACTTCTCGTTGAGCGAAGAGCAGTCCGCCGAGATCGACCGGGAGTTCGCCCAGTTTTATCACCGTCGGATCTGCTGGCTGGCCCTGCACGAGTTCGACCGGGCCGTCTGCGACGCCGACCACACGCTGGCGTTGATGGACTTCGTCTCGTCGCACTCGGCCAACACGGAGTGGACCCTCTCCCACGAACAGTATCGCCCCTTCGTGCTCTTCCAACGCACCCAGGCTGCCGCGCTGGCGGAGTTGGAGCGGTCGGGGCCCGAGGCCGGGATTGAAGAGGTGAGCCGCAGATTGGAGCAGATTCGCACGGTGTTTCGGGCAGTGGACGCGGAGGAGCACTTCGAGCAGGACGAATTCGTCAAGCAACTGGTCGAGTTGCGCGACTGGATCCGGCAGCAGTATCGCGTCGGCCGGACCCTGAGCGAGCAACTCGCCGACGCGGTGGCCGGCGAAGAGTATGAATTGGCGGCCCGGCTCCGCGACGAGATCGCCCGGCGCCGTTCCCATCTCCCCGGACCGTGAGGGAAGACGCGGAGAGGGGGAGACACGGAGACACGGAGACACGGAGACACGGAGACACGGAGACACGGAGACACGGAGACGCGGAGACGCGGAGACGCGGAGAGGGGGAGAGAAAGACGCTGATGCAGACACCTTCTTCTCCGCGTCTCCGTGTCTCCGTGTCTCCGCGTCTCTCTCCCCCTCTCGCGTCTTCCGCAACGGGCGGTTTGGTGTTACGCTAAAGGGAGTCGTGGCTGTCTAACAGAGTCTCGCGGGACGCGGCGGCGTCCGAGTGGTCGATCCCTCGCGAGGGCAGGTTTCTGTCTTATCCAAGACCGCCCACGCCGCCTCCGTTCGATGGGGTATCCGGTCGGCGCCCAGAATGGCCAAACTGAAGGTCGACAGCTTCCTGGATCTCGTGCGACGAAGCGAGTTGGTCGATCGCGACCAACTCAACCGCGTGCTCCTCGCGATTAAGGAGGAGTCCCAAGGAAAGCCCGTTGAGGATACCGAATCCGTCGCCTCGCGGCTTGTGGAGGAAAGCCTGTTAACCCGCTGGCAGGCAGACCGCCTTCTGGAGGGACGCTACAAAGGGTTTTTCTTGGAGAAGTACAAGTTGCTCGGCCATCTTGGCACGGGCGGCATGAGCATGGTGTATTTGGCAGAACACATCCTGATGCACCGCCGCGTGGCCATCAAAGTGCTTCCCAAGGGCCGCGTCAACAACTCCTCCTACCTGGCCCGCTTCCGGCGCGAGGCGGAAGCCATTGCCGCGCTGGATCACCGGAACGTGGTGCGGGCCTACGACATCGGGAATGTCAACGACATCCATTACATGGTCATGGAGTACGTCGAGGGCCAGGACCTCCAGACCTTGGTGAAACAGCAGGGGGTGCTCGACTATGGCCGGGCCGCCGATTTCATTCGCCAGGCCGCCGAGGGCCTGGAGCACGCCCATCGCGCCGGGCTGATTCACCGCGACATCAAGCCGGCCAACCTCTTGCTCGACGGGCACAACGTGGTCAAGGTCCTGGACCTCGGTCTGGCCCGGTTCACCGGTGAAGACCAGGCCTCACTCACCGTCGCGTACGACGAGAACGTGTTGGGCACCGCCGACTACCTCGCCCCCGAGCAGGCGATCGACAGCCACTCGGTCGACGCCCGGGCCGATATCTACAGCCTGGGCTGCTCCTTCTACTTCCTGCTGACCGGCAACCCGCCTTTCCCCGACGGGACGCTGCCGCAGCGGCTCATGATGCACCAGAAGTCGCCGCCGCCGGAGATCCGCGACCGCCGGCCCGACGCGCCCGACGACCTCATCGAGATCTGCCTCAAGATGATGGCCAAGAAGCCGTCGGCCCGTTTTCAGTCGGCCCAAGACGTGGCCGACGCCCTGGCCGACTGGCTCCGGGCCCACGGCCACAGCTTCGATTCCGGCGTGCTGAGCGGGGGATCGTCGGGGCGACTGCCCGGGCTCGGGGGCAGCCGTTCCAAGGCAGCGGGAAGCGGGATGTCGTCGGGCCGGCCTGTGGCCTCCGGCGTCCGCGCTGCCCTCCTGGCCGCGACCGCCGACAGCGGCGTGATCGGACAAGCGCAGAAGACCGGTCCCGCAGGCAGCGCGGTCTCAGCCGGCAGCGGAGGCAGTTCGGTCGTCCGCGCGAGGAAGGCCGACTCCGGCCGCCAACTCGCCTCCAGGAGCGCCCTGCCCGTGGCCAGGCCGCTGGAGAGCCCGGCGGAACCCGCCGAACCGGCGGATCCCCTCGCCGAACTCTTCGGCGAGATCGCCTCCTCGGGGGCCCATCCGGCCACCCCGTTGCACCCGTCCTCCAGCGGAGAAACGTCAGCCCATCACGTCCGGCACAAGGGCACGCCGCCGTGGATCTGGGCCGCGATTGCCGGCGGCTGCGTCTTGGCGATGCTGCTGATCTTCCTCGCCATTCTGCTCTCGCAGTAGTGAGCGTCCCGAGGGAGCAGCGGACTGGTGGGGGCCATGTACACCACCTGGCAGAATCGCTACGATGACCTCGAGGCGTTCGCCGCGGAGTTGAAGAAGCACCGCTGAAGGAAGGACGCGAGCCATGCGCACGCGACGATTCGAAAGGCCCCAACGCCACGTCTCGGAGATCGGCCTGGGCACCTGGCAGCTCGGGGGCACGGAATGGGGAAACGTGTCGGACGACCAGGCGTTGGAGACGCTCCGGGCCGCTGCCGAGGCGGGGGTGACGTTTCTCGACACGGCCGACATCTACGGGCTGGGCCGGAGCGAGACCCTCATCGGCCGCTTCCTCCGCGAGCGGTCCGATCGGGGCCGGTTCTTCGTCGCCACGAAGCTCGGCCGCTCGCCCGACCCGGGCTGGCCCGAGAACTTCACCCGGAAGACGATCTTCCAGCACACGGAGGATTCGCTGCGGCGGCTGGGCGTCGAGGCCCTCGATCTCACGCAGACCCACTGCATCCCCACCGAGCACCTGGAGCGAGGCGAGGTCTTCGAGCATCTCCGCGAGCTTCAGCGTCAGGGGAAGATCAAGGCGTTCGGCGCCAGCGTGGAGTCGACCGACGAGGCCCTCTGGTGCCTGAGGCAAGAGGGCCTGGCCTCGCTTCAGATCATCTTCAATGTCTTCCGCCAGAAACCGATCGACGCGATCTTTCCCGTGGCCAAGGAGAACGGCGTGGCGATCATCGTGCGTCTGCCGCTGGCCAGCGGGCTGTTGTCCGGCAGGCTCACCGCCGACACCGCGTTCGCCGCAACCGACCACCGCACGTTCAACCGCGACGGCCAGAAGTTCAACGTGGGCGAGACCTTCGCCGGACTGCCCTATCCCCGCGGGATCGAGCTGGCCGACCTGCTCAAGCCGCTCGTCCCCGGCGGGATGACCATGGCCCAGTTCGCCCTGCGGTGGTGTCTCGACTTCGACGCCGTCACGACGGTCATCCCCGGGTCGATGCGACCCGAGCAGGCCCGGATGAACGCCGCGGCCTCCGAAGTGCCCTGCCTGTCCCAGGAGTTGCACCGCCAACTCCGCCAGCTCTACGACGACGAGGTTGCCGCGTGCATCCGGGGCAAATACTGAGGGGGGAAGGTCGCTGCTGTCGCAACTCTCTGGTTACGAAAGGGTTGCGCTCAGTTCCACGGCTGCACGCTGTGGAGGCCTGAATGGGAAACGCCAGGAGGGCGACGATCGGGTCCCCCGGCCTTTGGCCCCTTGGGTACAATAGAAGAGGAGGGCTCTTTTGCAGACGCCGACGGACAGTCCGACAGCCTCGGCGTCGGGAGGTAGGCAACGATGACGACGAAATTCTTGAAAGGTCACTTCCTCGTGGCGTCGCCGCACCTCATGGACCCCAACTTCGTGCGCACGGTGGTGTTGCTCATGCACCATAGCGACGACGGGGCATTCGGCGTGGTCCTCAATCGGCCCACCGAGAGCACGATCGCGGAACTGTGGGAGAAGGTCGGCCAGTCGCCGTGCGATTCGGACCAGCGGGTGCATCTCGGGGGGCCGGTCTCCGGACCGCTGATGGCCGTGCATTCCGACGCCTCGCTCGCGGAAATGGAGATCGTCCCGGGCGTCTTCTTCGCCGCCCAGCGCGAGCACCTCGAAGGGCTCTTGCAGCAACACGAGCACGCCTTCCGATTCTTCGTCGGTCATTCCGGCTGGGGCGGCGGCCAGTTGGAGAGCGAACTGGAGCAAGGGGCCTGGCTGACCACCCCGGCGAGTCCTGATCGCGTCTTCTGCACCGACGACGACCTGTGGCGCCAAGTCACCCAGCAGATCGGCCAGACGATGCTCACCGAGATGCTGCGGCTGAAGGGAGTTCCCAAGGACCCTTTGGTCAACTGAGGCCGGGGCCTCTCCCTGCGCAGCGGCGGCTCCACCGTGGCGGAGGGTTGACATCTCCGCAAGTTCGGGGTAGTATCGAACTATCTTCCTCGGGGGTGGAGGTGGCCGCGTTCCCGGTCTTGCCACGCCCCGCTCCAGGGCCTGTCGAGACCGGAATAGAATCGAGATTCGATCGGGGCGTCTAGACGTCAGAGAAGTTCTCGGAGCCGAAGCGCCATGAGTTTCGCGCCTTGGCGGAACATGAACGTTGCCCGAGGGAATGTCCTCGTTCTTGCCGTGCTGGCCGGGTGTGGCCGTTCCGGCGGAGTGCCCAGGCTGCCGGTCTACGGCACCGTCGCCCACGCCGACGGCGAGAAGATGGACGGCTCGATCAGTTTCCTCCCCGACCAAGGAAGACCGGGGCCGGGCGCCGTGACTTCGATCGTCAAGGGCGAGTATCGCTTCGACAAGACCAACGGCCCGGCCGCAGGTCCCCACCGCGTGATCGTCACGAGGATGGGTGGAAAGACCATGTTGCCGAAGCAGGCCGGCAATTCCCAAGGGCCGCCGACGGACCCGAAGGGGGCGGCTCGCGGCCCGCAGACCACCGAATGGAAGCTGTCGGCCGACATTCCCGCGAAGGGGCCGTACCAGTTCGATTTCAAGCTGCCGTAACACTTCAGCCTTATGAAGCTGCCGGAAGAGGAGAAGGAAAAAGGAAAAAGCGGGAGGGAAAATGGGAAAGGCAAGAAACCGTGCCCCGATCCCGCAATTCTGAATGAAAAACCTCTCCTTTTCTTCCCCATTTTTCCCTGCTTTTTCCTTTTCCCTTCTCCTCTTCCTGCAACTTCATACGGCTGAAGTGTTACCATTTTTCCAGCGATTTTCCTTTTCCCTTTCGCTATTCGCAGTTCATTCCGCTGAGCACCTACAAACTGCCGTGATCATCGGAGAGGCAGGGGCCATGTCCAGCCACAGGGTCCGCCCGACGGGTTTCACGCTCGTGGAACTGCTGGTGGTGATCGCCATCATCGGGATTCTCATCGCCCTGCTCCTGCCGGCCGTGCAAGCGGCGCGGGAGGCCGCTCGTCGCTCACAGTGCCAGAACCACCTCAAGCAATATGGGCTGGCCCTCCAGAACTATCACGACGTGCACAAGTCGTTTCCCATCGGGAACGTCTACGGGAAGTACTGGACCTTCCAGTCGATGCTCCTGCCCTTCGTGGAAGGGCAGACGGTCTACCAGTTGGTCAATTACCGTTGTCCCGGGACCTGTTTCGACTACGGGGCCAGTGTCACCCCGGCCAACGACCCCGGCAACCGCGTCCTCGATGTGGACATCTGTCCGAGCGATCCGAACTCGGGCAGGATCTACTCGACGGGCCACGGCACCAACGCCGCGGCCATCGGCTATCACGGCTGCACCGACTACTTCGGAGTGACGGGGACCGACGTGACCCAGAACATCGGGACCTGGAATACCGTGAACAACGGGGTTCTCTACACGAACAGCTCCGTCGGGCTGAGCCAGATCCTCGACGGGACTTCGAATACCATCGTCATGGGCGAGCGAGGAATCCCCGAAGATCTCTGGTGGGGTTGGACGTACTGCGGTGCAGGTTTCGGCGACGGTTCCGGCGAAGGCGACAACGTCCTGAGCACACGGTTCCCGCTGGCCCCCGGCGAGCCCAACGACGCCCACATGCTCCACTTCTGGAGCTACCATCCCGGCGGCGCGCATTTCGCCCTGGCCGACGGATCGGTCCGGTTTCTCAGCTACACCCTCGACTTCACCACCTACCAGGCCCTCTCCACCCGCGCCGGGGGCGAGGTGCTCAAGTCGTTCTAAGGGTCTATCCGGGAACGTGGCACAGCCGAGGGCGGCTGTGCCCCAAGGGAGGTTCGGGCATCGGCTCGAAGGGCGGCAGGGTATAATGAACGAGGAGGTATTCTGGCCATGCGTCCGGAAGACATTCGCGAGTTCTTGCAGCGACGTCCCTTCCAGCCCTTTCGGATTACGCTCACCGACGGCCGCACCTACGACGTGCGACATCCGGAGTTGGCCATGGTGGGCCGTTCGACGATGGCGATCGGTTTGCCTGCACCCAGCGACCCTTCGCCCGTCTACGATCGTCTGGTGACGGTCTCGTTGTTGCACGTCATGCTGGTGGAGCCGCAGACGGCGCACGAGACACCCTGATCCGCAGCACCTCCCTGACCGCTTCGCTCCCCCTGGTGAATTCGGGTTCATCCGACTGAAGGGTGCGCGGGCCTTCGGCCCGGGATTTTCAAGGCATAAGTCCGGTGTCCAATAGTAGTAATCGTTCACAGCCCGGAGGGGTGTTCTTGGAAAAGTGATCTGGACATGGAGGGCGGTGTTCGGCGACAACGGTGGCATGTCGCTGGGAATCACGGAAGAAATCATCGCTCGTCAGCCGCCGGAAGCC